>Ga0137428_1001085_pt1 | contig 10993 bp, 28 predicted proteins | sample EasRivERMZT718_2_FD_102305 | JGI IMG/M metagenome (GOLD analysis project Ga0137428, IMG submission 102305) | Soil microbial communities from meander-bound floodplain in the East River, Colorado, USA - East River MetaG ERMZT718_2 | ecosystem: Environmental > Terrestrial > Soil > Floodplain ...
AGCGTGATGATAAAATCCGCGTTGGAGAACTTCGCTAGCAGCCCGGCCGGCTTCTGACATTTACCGAGGACAAGCTTTCCCTTGCTCTTGCCGCCGGCGCCTTGCCATAGGTACTTGAGATTGAGCCCGGCCAAGTAACCGAAACCGCCCATGCTGTCTATGATGGCGTTTGCGATTTCTTCAAGGTCGGGAGCCGCGATAAATTCCTCTTCCTCAAAAAGCCGATCAGGCGGAACGGGATAGAGTTCGTCGGCATTGCCTGGGGTCACCAGCTTGTGACCTGTGGTGTTACGGACAAGTTTCATGGTTTGCATTCGATTCTCCCTTTCACTTCGTCACGAGCCATAAAAACAAAAGACCGCCAAAATAGACCGCGATGAACCCGATCAGTATCGCGCTGAAGAATTGCCAGTCGAATTTCACTTCACGACCTCGACAACTATCGAGTAAAACGCTTCGACCAATTTCCGCTTCAGTCTGGACAAGCCCGTATCGACACCCTTGACGTCCACATAAACGAACTCGCCGCCATTGGTTTTTGCTAGGTACTGAAAATCCAACTCAACGACACAAATCAGCGCCCCGTTGTGGACGATCGGAAACTTGGGATGGATTTCTTGCAGCACGATTTCACCGGCTGCCTCTCGCAGTTTCAACTCGCCGTAGTATTCGGCCTCGCGCTTGCTATCGAACCAGATCCCATCCACTTGCGTCTTGACCGCACCGTATTTGTTGCGCTTGGGTTTAGGCTGAAACGTAGCGGCGAGCGCTGCGAACTGTTCTTCTGTGTACCGGACACTGCCGCTCATGAGTTGTCACCCTCAAACTGCTTTTTCATCAACTCCTCTTTGTACCATTCCGCAATTCCGCGAGTGACGCCACGCCTCAAATGTGGTTCGGCCCAATCGAACAGTTCGTCAAGTATCTCTGCGCCGCACTCCTTCATAATATCCGGCCAAACTTCCTTAATAAGCAGACCGATATCCCGAGGAGAATCTTCGATCTTGTTTTGTTCGCGGAGATGAATGACGGCCTTTGCCCAACGGGCTGGAGTTCTATAAGTGTCAATCAGTCGTTCCAGAATGTCGCCACTTTTAGGGTTCGATTTCTTCCATGCTTTGGCGTGTACCTCCTTGAAATCCTCAGACACAAACTTTCCCATGAGAACCTTTTTGTCAGGTCCGAAACGGTGGTAATTCTTGATGACAACACCCTCAACCTTCTGACCACCCAGACATGATTCGCGGCTCAACAATTCCCGCAGTTCTTCTACCTGGGTCAATATCCCTTTGAAAAACTGCGGCACGATATCAATGCCTATTCGGGCTGCCTCTTCGGCTTTCTCTTCCCAGGATAGATAGTGTTCCTCTGATGGGTTGATATCGAACAGAATAAGATTGTTTTGCGGGGTCCGGTCGTATGCTAAGGCGTTGTGTTTTGGCTTTTGGAGATATTCGGCTCGGTATGTCCAGCCTTCCTTGAGGCGTAAGCCACAAACGAACCCGACTGCTTTGGAAAACATCTTTTCGGGCGCGTCTAGGTTGAGTTGCGCCCCCTTGGAGCGACACCGAAAGCCGTCGTTTAGCGGATAGTCGGGAAACCAACCGAAAGAGAATTGAGAACCGTCGATTTTTTCCTCAACTATGACAGGGTCAAGCAGAAGCTCGGCTAGTGCGCGATGGCCTAGAGCGTAAATCGATGGGTAAGAATGCCAACTATCGTTTATCATTTCAGATTCCAGTTCTCTTTCATCCACTCCAACGCGGTCGCGATCCGTTCCAACGCTTCGACTTGGCGCAGCTCAAGTGGCTTACAGTGCTGCTCTGATAATTTCCACGCCCCGCAGACCTTGCAGTGATTAACGGTATCGCTGTCGATTACATATTCGTGGTAATCGATGACCGCGCTCATGAATTCGCTATCTCCAAAAGAACATCCGCATGGCACTTTTGTGAGAGCGGACACCAGCAGGCAAGATCTTTGCCGCGAAGCTCGGTCTTTGCTTGCTCTTTTAATTCTTGACCCGGTAGGGAAGTCTCAAGCCAGCGGAGATAGTCATCAACAACATCCCGAGAGAGTGCGTGCGGTCTGATTCTGTGCAAGTTGCCCCACTTGCTAGGCCGTCCCACATAGACGGCGCCTTCAGGCATCCGCCAGCCCTTAGTTCGTCTGCGTTGGATTCTTTTCGGCATGTTCGTTCGCCCTCTCCAACAAATCCGCAGTAGCCTCTTGCACCACAGCCTCCTTCACCACGTCCTTCGTCAACAGGCCTTCGCGCAGAACGTTTTCAATCGTCGCGCCGTCCTTCTCATACCAGTGCGCGATGTCAGCGATTGACGCACCGCCCTTGAACATCTCGACGATCTTGTGGCGTAGCTTGATGGTCAGGTTCATCCCACCCACCACTTCAGCACGGTCACGCACGCCAGAGTCCAGGCGAGCAAGAGAAAGAGACTTGAGGCTGTCATAAATCGATCCTCACAAACGTCCGGCCGTCGTCGATGACACCGATTGCGAAGACGCGGTCCCAGTCAATTAATTGATAGGCGCGAATGGGCGTGAGGCGGTGGTCAATTTTTTCGTTGGTCGGCTTCATGGTTAGTAGCGGATCACGTTGCTGTCTTTGACGCACTCACAGACGTTTTCCCGCGCGCCGCAATCGTCGCAGTACTCAACCGGGCGCGTCTCCACTTGCCCTAACATCAACGGTTCCTCGATTGGATTATCCCGTAGGTTCTGGAGTGATTGCTGCGAGATCCTAATCAGCGATTCGAGTTTGGTTATCTCCCGCTCCCGGCGCTGCATTTCTTCCAACTTATGGAGCGAATCAAGTAAGGTCTTTTTGTGGTCCTCGACCATCATCTCGACCTTGGCCTGAAGATCCTTGACGCACTTCTCTGCGTCATCGGTTTCGTCTAGCGTGGCGGTTAGTTGGACGTGTGGGCGTAGGTTCGAATAGGACTCATAGGGGTGATTGAAAGTCCTGCCGGCGGATACGACAATTTTATTGATGTTCACTTGTGCCCTCCTGCTCCTGAATTTTCTTCACAGCCTCGATACGCATCGGCCAAGCGCGCCCTTTGTGATTGCGGAACTTCGAGGCCTGCCGTCTAGTCGGTTCGATCCCGGCAAGCTCGCAGGACACCATGAACAGCGCATTGCCCTTCGCAAACTTGGCATGGGGCTCTTGGCCGTGAGCGGTTAGGTTTTGCATCAACTCGCGCAGGTTCATTTCGCATTCCTCCACGGCAGCAGCGCATCCAGTAGCGCCGTCACCGCTAAACTCAACCGCGACCTCGGCTTGATGCACTGCGCCCGCCGTTTCTGTTCCCTGGCGTTTTCGAGCGCCCATGCTTCCGCCTCACTGTAGTGGGTCATGACTGCACCGCCTTTTCTTTCCAAACCGTGATTTTTTTCTGAAGTTCGGCAAGGCGCAGTAACGCGGCGATCTTGTTGCACCGTGCGGCCTCTTCCGCCTTGCATGCGTCAAGGTAGGCTTGATGGGTAGCGATGTAGTCATCAACGGTGTCGGCCATCGTTTCAAAGTCCTGCCCGTGGAATCGTTCCAAGTGTCTACTCATCTTCCGACTCCTTTTCGTCCTGCGCCTTTTCTTCCTTGGTCATCAGATTGCCCATGATCGCGTAGTCGTCGGGATTCCATACGCGCCGATTCGTGCGGCCGCATTCAACACAGGATCCGTCCGCAGCAACGCGGAGGGAGCAGCAGTAGGGGCAGCGGTTAGGCATCAGGCGGTTCCTTTCAGTTCCAGCCCGTCGGCTACGTGCCAAAAATCGGCAACAAAACTTAGCGGGCTTTTGATATCACCGTAATTTAACCCGCTCTCCTCGAACGAACCCCCGAGCGCACCGTCAACCGATATCGCAAAGTCCGACATAAAATCCGCCATTCCTTCGCGGTCGGTAGTCGAAAAATGTTCAGAGAATCGCGTCAGGTCGTAGAAGCGGAAGAGTTCGTTATGCATCAGTCACTCATTTTTTAAACAAATTATTGAAGTAAGCTGCCAACGATTGCGCTTGATACTCCTGCATTTGAATTGCTTCGAGGGTGGCGACGGCTGTGCGCAAGGCAACGACCTTCAACACGCCGTCTTTCACAGTGTTTAGATATTTGAGAATATCCGCAGCCAACTTTGCTGCATCTTCTGCATTATGCATCGGGCTTCCCTTCAACCGCTTTCGCCAGCAACCTTGAGCGCCGCGGTCTGCTCCGCCGTCAACACGGTACAATCCCCGGCACCCGCGATGTAGGCAAGAACATTGGGAATCAGGTCCGCGCGGTGCTCCTGTCTGATCCGATCGACGACATCACGCGCCCGGGTCAACGGGTCAATCTTGTTACCGTTTAGCCAGCCGTCAACGAGGGTTTTTGATACCCGAAAATCGTACTGAATTTCCTTCCGAGTCAGGCCAGCGCACTTCATGATGTGGTGGAAAAAGATCGGTTCGTCACCCGCTAGGTGGATACTAGGTGGGCAGACCCCTAGGTGGGATGGTGGCGATTTAGTTCCGCTTGCGTACTTATTCATGGGGCTCTTTGCTTGTTAGATTCGGCGTATGGACGATTATGGAAAGATAGACGCAGCACAAAGCGACGAAGAGAAAGATCAGATGCAGTGCGAAATCCTGTCCCGGTGTCATAAGGGGATTCAGCACGACTTCGAAATCTTCAGGGAACTGATAGCCGAGTCTGCCAGCCGCGTCGGTTACGAGGTCATTCAAAGCAAGGTCGAGGTTGGAAAGTTGGATGTGTTCCGGTTTCATTGCGTGCTCAGCTTTTTGGTGACTCGTGGGTAGACGATTTAAGAAGGGCGTAGGCTCTCTCGACTACTTCACCTGCAAAATCCCTAGATTCCTTGTCCATCAGAAGACGCGCCGTGTTGAAGAGCGGCGTTATTTCTTGCAGCGCCTCCACCAGTGCATCGTGGGCGTTGACGGCTTGGACAATGAAGGCGGCGTGCTCTTCTTTTTCGCATGTGGCGAGATGTTTAAACGGGCCGCTGTCATTGTAGATTTCGTAACGATGGAGTCGCCGCTGGCCTGGCGATACTTCTATGGTGTGGTCGTAGTGAAATTGTTCGCTCATCTAAACCCTTAATTATATAAGTAATATAGTAAAAACACAAAGGAGTAGATCTTTTAGATCTTTAATATTTCGTCAACCAAGAGTAACAACTCCTCTGTCGGTTTGAAAAACACTCTAGCATCTTCTCCCCGCTCCAATATGCATTGGATGAATCGGTGGTTACTATGAGTACTCTTAGGACCGTGGTTACCCCACTTAAACCAAAGATTCTCTAACTTCTTCCTCTGCGCCTCTGTTAAGATTACTTTTGGCATAGTTCCCTACTCTTAACTACAGCACTCTGCAAATCATCAAAATATTCACACTCTACACTCCACTTACCGGGCTTCCGCTCTCTTTTCCGCGTTAGCCGCCAGCGCGGCCTTGGCAATCTGATTCATGCGGGTCACCTTATGGACAGGATGTCCGTTCGTATCGGCATAGTTGACGATTTTCGTCAGCGCCTTCACCAGTGCCCGCACATCGCCGTGCTTTCCGCAGAACACAATTTCGTCGAGCTTCGCCGTGTTCAAATCCAGCATCATGCCGTGGACATCGCCCTCGATTCTTACTGTGCAACCGCACTCAGCTTTCATCGAAACCATCTCCGAAACCGACGCCTCCAGAATTTGAACCGGCGACGAAGTGTCATGTTGTTTAGGCCTCCGCTCACACAGCCTTTCCGTTTCTGGACTCCGCGAGCACCTGCAACTTGGTGATGATTTGGTAGTGCTCTTGCCAATCGAGAGAGCCGCGCATTCTCGAAACGGTTTGGGCTGGAATGCCAAGCTCTTTGGCCAGTTCGCCCTGATTGCAAGCTCGGGCTTCTAGTGCCTTGTCGATTAAGTCTCTGAGGTCAGACGGGGCTTGCTTTTTTGTAGCCATACGATTAGCGTCTCCTTTTATGCATATAAGACTATATGAGTTATGCCGATAGTGGAATATATAAATAGTGGAATAGTAAGTCAAGCTTTTTCGTGTCTATTTTGTTTTTTTCTTATTGGTAAACGGCGATGACTGGGCAACTATCGGAATTGATTGAGAAACTAATCGAGGCGAAACACTGGGACCAGGCCAGGCTCGGTGCGAAGTTGAAGCCGCCCCATAGGCAACCTGACGTTTCGAAGATTGCGAACGGCTCAAAATGGCAGACGCATTACGCGATCATAGTGCAGCTTCTGGGAATGGCGAGAGAGGTTGGAATAGATCCGGTCGGCGAATACATAGCGGCACAAGGTTTGAAGGCCCCCTCCGACAAGGAGGGCGCAGATGCACTACGAAGCTTGCAAGCTCTTGCGACAGCTCAGAACAATGAGTCCCGAAAAAAGATGCCTTCTAAAGCGCACAGTGTTGACGCTCTTCCGACGCGCGAACCTCCGCGTCGTTCAAGGCGGTAAAAAATGCTTCCCGATCCGCAAACGGTTGACTTGGATTCTCTACGCGTTGGGTTCGCTCAGCGGATGACCGAGGTAGTCTCAGACGCGGGAAATCTTGAAAAGTTTTTTCGAGTAACGCGAAAATCGACCGGCAAGGTTTCCGAATGGAGCAATGAGGCCCATACGAACTGGCCGGAGATGAGATCGTTTTTAGAAATGGTTGTGCGAGCCAATATCAGCCCTTCATGGTTGCTTCTGGGGCGAGGACCAAAGCGCCTATCTGACCTATGACAAAAATACCCGGGCGCTACATAATTCCGTCGTAGTTGTCGCTCTAAGTAGCTGATTTTCTATATCTGACAGGTCCCGGAGAATTACCAGGCAGGGGAGACCAAAGTTTACATTTGCTCCATTATCATGACGCAAACTCCCCCAAAGTCCACCGGCACCAAACTTGCCCCATCGGCCCCCATGCCGACAAAACCGGGCGGTATCCACCCAATCAAAAATTATTCCCGCGAAAAGGTTTCCGCTAAAGTCCTGCCGCTTCCTGACAAGGACGATATCGTTCGAAAGTTGCAGACCGAGCTCGGCGCGCTGCGTGACAAGGTGTCACGACATGCCGACCAAAAAAGGCGCTTGCGGGAAGAAATTACCGAAGAGATACGGATCTGGACGGAGCTTTTAGAAAGCGGCAAACAGGTCAGCTACGACTTTATAAAGAGACGGATTAGCGGGCTCAAAGGGTCATTGGACTATCCCGGCATTCCCGGGGCGGAAGCGTTCGAGATGAAGGAAAGATAAACAGTGCCTCTTGGGAATTTCAACGGCTTCACTTCTTCACATGCCCCGCTTTCCTGAGTTCATCCGCTAAGACCTCATCGCCACGAAACACCACGGCAAGCAACCGCCCGAAAACATCTCGACGACAGACATCAATCTGGAACGGTCCCTTGTCCAGCCATTGCGCCGTAAACGCCTTAGCCTGAAGGGCGCGGACCATGGTGGCCTTCTTCATTTCCGGGGTGTCGATATTAAGAACGCGGATGCGTTCGGTGGATTGCGTATTGAGCCAATAGGATACAACTGCGTCAAAAGTATCTCCATCAATCGTACGTACAGGCGTTGCAGTGACTGTGAAGCATAGCGCAGCGGCGAAAAGAAACATCATAGGTGTCTCCAGGTCTCGCCATTCAAGATGGAATTTATTGTGCTCTTGCTCACGCCATATTGTATAGACAGTTCTAGGCGACTCATCATCGTGCTCTGTCGAATCTCTATCACTTGAGAAGCATCCAGTTTAGCCGTCCAAGTTTTTTCTCCGCGTGCCTGCCGCCCCTTTGCTTGCCTATCCTTTAAGTTGTCATCGTTTGTTCCAAGGAATAAATGCTCCGGATTGACACAGGCCGTTACATCGCATCCGTGGAGAACCATAAGGCCAGCGGGGATATCGCCAATATACAACTCCCAAGCGACACGATGGGCCTTGGCCACTTTGTTTGATAGTTTAAAGTGGCCGTAGCCTTTACCGTGAACGGTGCCGGTCCATAGCCAGCAACCCGTCGGCAGTTTGGTCACTTTCTGAAGGAATCTTTGCTCCAGAGTCATTCCAGTCCTGACGCCACGGCACGGCGAATGCGGATCTAACATTTACGGCCTCTTGGTTTTTTCTCACTGAGCCTTTCATCAATCAGCCGCCGCACCAACTCCGCCACGCTCAACCCGGTTTTCTTTGACAGCTTCTTTAACCCGGTAATCTGCTTGTCTGTTAGAAATATGTTCACGCGCTTCATGGTGTATGATATACACACATGCTCAGGGAAAAAGCAAGCCGGGCACTTTGGGCGGGACTTTACCGCAATGGATACACCAAAAATCTTTGACCATCGGCTTACCGCAACGCGGGCACTCAATCATGCCCACTCTCTCTGTTTGAACCGCAGCCACGCGAGCATCGACCCTTCCTCGTGAGCCCGCAACGCGGCGTTTTCCTTCTGAGCCGCGGCGAGTTGGCGCTCGAGGTTTATGATCACCTTTTTTAGTGCGGCGATTTCTTGTTCTAGAGTCATCACATTCCACACGGCGGCTTGCCTGGCCCCAACGCCCGCGGCAACGGGACACCATCCTTCCCTTTCGCCCTATCGATTTCCTTCTGCTCCGGTAGCATCGCAATCCTGAGAGCCTCCACGATCTTTTGAGCCGCCCCAATCTTGCTGTAATAGGCCGCCCCGAACGGCGAGATGCACGTAGACGGCACGTTCTGGATCCCATTGGCGGTTATGCCTTGGACATACTCCGATCGTGCGTCCTGGACCAGCGCAGCCCCTACGTTATAGGCGAAACTGCGCTCACCGAATTTGAAAATCTCCATAATTTGCACGAGAGCACTGGTTCCAAGCGCCAGCCCGGTTACGGCGCCGCCACGTCCGGCCGCTACCGTGCCAAGGGATAGGCCGCTAAGGGCAAGGGCTCCCCCGGTGGTCAAGTACCCGGCGTTGACGCTCCTCATCTCCCACTGGTCGTAGACCTTCTCCCCGAGGCAGAAAACGTTGCGATCTGTCAGTTCACCACAATCGGCAAGGGTCGGCGGTCGCATGGCGGAGCAGCCATTCAGCAGCACCGCCAGCGCCGTGACGATCATCGTGTACAGGAACACGTTGAGGTTGCTCATCCGCCAAGCCAGCCGCTCTTTGGACCTGGCGCGCCTTGAGCACCGGGCGCTCCCGCTGGACCACGCTCGCCCTGCATGCCGATTGGTCCGGGAACAGCGGCAACCCCCTTGAGATAAGCCACTGCCGCCTCAAGGGCTTCCACGCGCTGCTTCATGGTGAGCTTTTTGACCTTGGGCGCCTTTTTGGAAGCGATCCCCATGTCCTTCTTTTTTTCACTTTTCTTTTTCATCTGCGTCTCCTTAAAAACGTGTACCCGATTTTCCGCCTCTTCTTCTCCTCTTCGGTAAGCTTCGGTGGCGTCTTCACTTCCCGACGCTTGCGCCGCTTTCGTCGGATAATCTTGACGAAATCTGTGAGTTTTTTCATGCTCGCATCTGCGGAGAGGTTGAATCAAGCCGCGTCAGAAGCTCCACGGCATTCTGTAAAAGTGAAATGATAGCCGGCGCGATAGCCAATGACGCCGACGACAAAAAGAGCTGTCCAAAGTCCTGCATGGGAATGTTGATGCCAACAGCCCCCGCTGCACCCGAGCCAACAGCCACGATGAAACCCAGCAGGCTTTGTAGGTATGTGCGCACTGTGCGGATCAACGCCTGTTTATACCAGGTAACGACGACGACCTGGATATCGTCGGCCCCGCGCTTCGTTTCTAAAACCGATTTATCGTCTGGTGCCCGCTCGCGCTCCGTAACGATTACTTTCGGTAAGTCTTTTTCTTCTTTTTCTTGTGCCATTAAATCTCCTTTCTTTGTTTAGATCCCGCTCACCGTCTCAGCGGGAAACCGACCGGCCCACCGTGCAAGAGAAACATGATGATGATAATCAGTAAAATCACCCCGACAATGAGCAGAGCCGGTGTCCTGATCGGTTCTGGGAAAAACCCGGTGATAACGTAATGAGCAATCCACGCGATTGCGCAAATCACTATGATCCAAATTAACAAGGCTAACAAAGTTTCCACGCTCATTTAGCTTTCTCCCTTCGATTAGAACAGTTTCGAGATAGCTACGATCAAGCCACCGATGCCGGCGATTCCGCCGACGATACCGACAACGATGGCCACCATTAACGTATTCGATCCCTGCTGGAGATTCTGTACTCCCTGCTGTGCTTGTTTTTCCACCTGAGAAGCGGTTTGCGCATTGATCTGCCCAACCCCCATCCCTTCTATGCGCGTCAAACGGTCCTTGATGTCTTCGATCTTATCGTTGAGTGCCCCGGTTGCCGTCTGAATTAAGAGCCCCTGCTGATCGATCTGTTTGACGGTTGCGGCCTCACTCTTTGCGATTGCAAGAGCGCTGCTTCTGTTCTGTTCTCCGACGGCCTCCTTGGCGGCTTGAAGGGCGGCGTCGACCGCTACCTTGCTATCCCTTGAAGTTTGCTCGGTCCTAACATCGCGCTCGATAAACTGTGTCGAGATAGAATGGAACCGCTCGCCATGAAGCGCTTGAAGATGCGCCGTCTTTTCGTCAATGGCCGCTCCTGCTTCCTTAGCGGCTTGAAGGGCAGCATCGACCGCCAGCCTATTGTCACGCGTGGTCTGTTCATTTCGGGTGTCACGTTCTTTAAATTGGATCTCGATACTTCTGAATTTCTCATTCTGAATTTGAGTCAACGCCTCCAGCTTGTTTTCGATCAAAGTATTTAAACCGTGTTCCTGCTTTACAAGCTGCTCGATGAGTTTTTCCATCCCAAAAATTCGGGCTTCTAAAATTTCTCTCAGGCTGCTAACCGCTCCGACCAACTGCTGAGTAGTCAGTATCGTCGGATCGGGGACAGGGATCATACCCATGACTGGTGGCTTATCTGGCATTTTCATTTCCTCCGTCCATCCAGTGCTTCACGCCGGGCCTTGTCCAGCT
>Ga0137428_1001088_pt1 | contig 10973 bp, 6 predicted proteins | sample EasRivERMZT718_2_FD_102305 | JGI IMG/M metagenome (GOLD analysis project Ga0137428, IMG submission 102305) | Soil microbial communities from meander-bound floodplain in the East River, Colorado, USA - East River MetaG ERMZT718_2 | ecosystem: Environmental > Terrestrial > Soil > Floodplain ...
AGACCCGATGGCGAGCCATGGTAGACATAGACTCGCGACGGCCGAGTGTTGTCCTCGTTGGCGGTGCCGACGATCACGTCCGCGTAGCCGTCGCCGTTCACGTCCCCCGCGCCCGCGACGTCCCACCCGAAGATCTCGAGCGCCCGGTTCGATTCGACGGCCCAGGCGGGTGAAGGGCCGAATCCGGTGGCCGACCCGTGGTAGACCAGTGCCCGGCCCTCGGCGAGCTCGCCGTTGGCATAGCCGGGGGCGCCGACGATCAGGTCCGAGAAGCCGTCGCCGTTCACATCGCCGGCATTGGCCACCGAGTGCCCGAAAGCCGCGCCCGCCACCTCGCCCTCTTCGGTCCATGACGGGCTGGTCCTTGCGCCGCTCGAGACCCCCAGGAAGACGAAGGCCCGCCCCTCATCGCCTTCGACGTTGTCGAAGAGATGGGCGCCGACAATGACGTCGGACAGACCGTCGCCGTTCACGTCGCCCGCGGTCCCCACCGATCCTCCGAACTGGCAGCCGGATTGACTCGAGCCGGAAACGAACGGGATTTCGACCCCTCCGGGCGAGCCACGGCCGATGCCATACACTCCCTCCTGGGGCACGATCCCGTCGAAGAAAGGCGCGCCGATGATGACGTCGGCGAATCCGTTGCCGTCCACATCGCCGGCGGTCGCCACCGAAGACCCGAACTGCGCCCCCGGTTCATTGGGATCGTAGGTGTCGCTGGGAGTGGGGGAAAGTCCGGCCGGCGAGCCGTAGTAGAAGAACACGGCCCCCTCGCCGGCTTGACCGTTCGAATACCCGCTCGCGCCGACGATGACGTCGGCATAGCCATCCCCGTTCACGTCTCCGGCGCCGGCCACGGCGCGCCCGAACAGCGCCGAGGCCTGATCGGCTTCCCCGCTCCAGTTCGCGGTCGTCGAGAGCCCCGCGGCCGAGCCATGATAGACGTAGGCCTGGCCCTCGTTCAGCTGGCCGTTGTCGAAGTCCTCGGCCCCGACGATGACGTCGGCGAACCCGTCTGCGTTCACGTCGCCCGCCGTGCCCACGGCGGCGCCGAAATCGGCTAGATCCTGATTTCCTTCGGCGATCCAGGCGGGAGTGGTCGCGGGACCGGCGGCGGATCCTAGGTAGACGAACGCCCGGCCCTCGTCGGTCTGACCGTTGTCGTAGGCATTGGCTCCGACGATGATGTCGGCGAACCCGTCGCCGTTCACATCGCCCGCCGTTCCGACCGCCTTGCCGAAGAAGGCCCCGAGCTGGTTCGACTCGACGCTCCACGCCGGGAGATTGCCGAGCCCGATCGTCGATCCCAGGAAGACGTAGGCCTTGCCCTCGCTGGTTTGCCCGTTCGTGTAGGCGAAGGCGCCGATGATGACATCGCCGTACCCGTCGCCGTTCACATCCCCTGCGGCGGCAACCGCGTTCCCGAACCGGGCGTTTATGCTGTTGGATTCACCGGTCCAGAAGGGCGACGCCGCGAGACCGGTGTCGGATCCGGTGAATACGAAGGCCCGCCCCTCCAGATCCTGTCCATTGTCGAACTGCGGAGCACCGATGATGACATCCGAGTATCCATCGCCGTTCACGTCGCCGGCGGTCGCGACCGAGAAACCCAGGTGGGCGAAGTGCTGGTTCGGCTCGAAGGTCCAGGATGAGTTCCCGCCGGCAGGATCTTGAGCGCGAAGCGGCTCGGCCGCCGGGCGATCGGTAGGAATGGCGAGTCCGAGGGCCAAGACCAGGAGCGAGGAGGCCAGGCGACCCGTCCGGTGGTCGACCGCGCCCTTGCGCAGCGGGATCGGAGTGGAGGCGGCTAGGATCGCGGACATCGGTGACTCCTTGAAGAGCAGTCCCTTTCATCGGGAGAGGACGCGGGCGATCTCCGAAGCGAGCTGCGGGCCGTCGAGCAGTCTGGCCTCCGGCAATCGGCCGCGGAGCTGGTGCATGAGATGGGCGGGGACGGGTGGGATCGTGTCTGCCCATCCAATGCCGGGTGGATAGACCAGATACACGTCCCAAGCCGCCTCGCCCTCGAGGCCGATGGCGGGTTGATACATCTTCCCGACATCTTGAGTCTCGACCCAATAGTGGGTCACGCGCGGATCGGGAAGGAGCGTCGACGCCTTTCTCGATGATCGCTGGTCGTCCGTGCGGAAGATGGGTTCCCACACCACATAGACGGCCAGGTCATCGTCGTCTATCCGCTCGAGGACGCTCTCCTGCACCACCCGGGCGCCGCGCTGGCATCCCGGTCAGGTGGGAGAGAGGAGAACGACGAGCCGCGTCAGCTCGCGATCGGCATTGAAGCGGGCCTTGAGCTCTCCAGCGTTGGGCGAGAGCCCGGCCACGCGGGTGGAATCATCCGCTGCGGCCTCGAGCTTCAGGAACCACTCGGAGAACTGCGCCTCGCCGGCCCGCTTGAGGGTGACGGACTCGTCGCCTTCTTGCGTGACGACGAGGGTCTGGCCATCGCTCGCGATCGTCCCGGCGAAATCGGCGTCGATGCCGGCGAAGTGAAGCTTCAGGTCTTGGCCGACCCAAGCAACTTCGACCGGATAGTTCTCGACCCCGACTTGGACCAGATCGAACTCCCCGACCCACCGCGACCCGATCATTCCGAGATCGAGGACGAGCCGCGACGTCTCCCCCTCGTCGATCGGGAGCTCACCCATCCATTGCCCGGCGAGCGCGGGTGAGCCCACCGCTGGCTGCGGGAGCGTCGCCACCGGGGCTGCAACCCGCTCCTCGACGGTCTCAGCGGTGAGATTTGGGCTCGCGGCGGCAAGAGCCACGGCGAGCAAGCCCAACCGCAAGTAGCGCCGCAAGCCCTGGGCCCGGAGTATCATCGCGTGCGGGGCCGGAGGGACACTGCGCTTACGCGCGGCTGGGGGCGAGAACTCAGCAACGATCATCTTTCCGGCAGCGGTCATCGCAGATGGGCACCTGCTTCAATAGCGCGCCGACGTGGGGATCCGCATAGATCCCGAACGCATCGACGATCACCCCACGGGTGCCATCCTTGCCTTCGATCGCGTAGACGACCGACATGTCGTCCGGATCCGATTCGCCCTCGAAACGATGGACCTCGCGGATCACGAGGTCTTCGGGACGGAGGGTTTTACCGCTGTCGAGCACCCGCAGGGCACCATCCACGACGCCTAGATTGGCGGTGTAGCCGCGGTCCGCGAGGGTCTTGAGGACCTGGGTGACGGTCGATGGCTCAGGCATGCGCCTACTCCGGGGGGGCCGCTTTGATCATAGAGATCCGCCCATACCCAGTCTACCCGGAATCAGATAGATCCTACTTTCATCTAGATCCTATCTTCATCAGCGCATGAACACCAATTTGCGCGTCACCTGCTCGGCGCGCTGTTCAAGCCGAGGAAATAAGCCTCAGGCACCCGCGACGGCCATTGCACGGCGAAACGACGGACTCCGAGTCGTATAGGATTCATTGAGATGGGACCGGATCGACTCGCCATCGGCAATCGCCAGCCGGGGAACGGGCGGCGCCTGAGCCGGGTCCGCGCGCTCGCGGTCCTGACGCTCGCCGGCATCGGGGTGGCTTCGACCCTGGATGGTGATTCGCAAACGCCCTCGCATCCGACGCCCCGCAATACAGCGACGGCCGCGGCCGAGAGCACCCTCGCCCGCGCGGACGCTTACTGGGACGCCGAGCGCTTCGACCTGGCTGCTGCGGAGTACCGAGCGTACTGGGCCGCGCATCCGGCTCCGAGCGATGCCCGTGACCGGGCCGGTGTCCTCGCCGCGCGAGCGCTCCTCGAGCTCGGCGAGAAGGACAAGGCTCGCGAACAACTCGTGGCGGTAGCTGACGACGAAATGCTCGGCCTCTGGGGGTGCCGAGCCCTGTGCGATCTGGCCCGCCTCGCGCCCACCCTCTATCTCTCCCCTCGCACCCGGGCAGACACGCTGCGCGTCGAGCGCGAGGTCGCCGCCGCCGAAGCGCGACTGGAGCGCGCCATCCGCTACTTGCGTGCGGGCAGCGGGGATTCAGCATGGACCTCGACCCGCGCCCAATGCGAGCGCGATTTCATGAGCCGCTCGGACACTGCCGATGAGCTCGACGCACGCTTCGTTGACGCGCTCACGGACTCCGAGGGTGACGAAGCCGAAGCCACCCTCCGGATGACTTACGCCGGCAGGTTGCAAGCTATCCCCCTACCCGATCGTTTCTTGCCTCAGCTCAGGCGGCTCGATCAGGCTCGGGTTCGAGACCATATCGAACGGGATCTTCGAGTCGTAGTCGACAGCCTGGGCGAAACCTCCTCGGCACCGAAGGCCGCCTTGATGCTGGTGCATACCTGGGGCCCGGAATCCGAGGAATGGGCTCGCTATCTGCAGCTCCTCCTTGATCGCTACCCGAATTCCCCCGAGGCGGAGCAGGCAGCGAGTCTCCGCCAGCGGCAGGCGACCCTGCACGCCACGGTCCTCCAAACCATCTGGCCGACCGGCGACTCGATCCACGTGTATTTCCGGGTCTCGGGACCGGGGCGCCTGGCGCCAACGAAGGTCACCCTCTTCCGTCTCGATCGCAAGCAAGCGCTGTCCTTCCACGCAAGCGAGATCGGCCGACCGAAAGGGCGCCACCGCGGGACCCGAGTGGAGACTTTGACCTTCAAAGATCTGAGCCCGCAACATCCTGACACCACCGTCTCGTTCGAGCTGGCTCCGGGCTTCTACACCGGTCTTCTGGACGGCGCGCCGCGGGCCGCACCGGTCTTCAGCTTCCAGGTCGCGGGTCACCGGTCACTGCCCATGGCGGATCGCGACTCGCTCCATGTCCTCGTCGTCACCTCGCGCGCGATCCCGGTCGCCAGCGCCGCGGTAGACCTCTACGAGAAGGTCGAGGTCGAAGATCCGCGCCGCCGCTACTCCACCCGCCTGCTCGAACGAGGGACCCGGCGCACCGATCTCCGCGGCGAGGTCCACATCCCCTTGCCCAAACGAGGAGATCCGCCGTTCGCGGGCTCGGCCGTCCGCCGGTTTGTCGCCGTCTCGCGCACGGTCGACGAGTTCATGGTCCAACCTTTCGACGTCGAGGATGTGGACCCGGTGCACACCGTCGTCTGGACCGATCGCACAATCTACCGGCCCGGCGATGAAGTCCATTTCTCCGCCATCTTCCTGCTCGGCCCAACCTACGGCATGGCACCTGCTCCCGGCGAGAGCCTGCAGGTCGTGGCCTCGTTTCAGACGGGCAATCGGGGTTCGGCGCAGGCGGAGACGACCCTCGTGACGGATCGCTTCGGGGCGGCCGCCGGAGTGTTCCGGGTCCCGGAGGATGCGGGCGACGGTCCATGCCACATCTCCGCCTCGACCCACCACTGGGGAGGGCTCGGATCATCGACCGGTGCTTCGCCAAGCATCCGGAGCTTCGTCCGGCCCGACTTCGACCTCACGATCGATCTCGGGCGCGAGGAGCTCGCGGTGGGTGATGGCGTTGAGGCCGTTGTCAACGCGCGCACCGCTCAAGGCGTGCCGTTGTCCGGCGCACGAGTCACGTGTTCCGTCGACCGGGTGAGGATGTCCCGCCGATACGACCGCCAGGGTGAATCGGTCGCTCAGGGATGGTACGGGCCACCGGATGGCGAGACCGTCATCGACTACGGGAATCGATCGCACGACGAGCGAATCGTCGAGAAGAGGATCGTGCTGGATTCGAAAGGTCGCGCCGTGCTCCGGCTGCCAGCTCGGCGGCGGGGGCCGATGAGCGTCACGACCACACCTCGGATGATTACGGGACTCCTCTTTCGAGCCACTCTCGATGACAAGGCCGGGCGCTATCGGACGGCGGAGGTCACGTTGCCAGTCTTTCCGGGCCGGGCCTGGTGCGATGGTCCTGCCTCGGAGGGATCCAATTACTACTCCTTCCCGGTGGCCGTCCGCCGCCTTGGGAACGACAACCGGCCGGCGCCGGGACGAATCTTCTATCGCTGGGTCCGCCTGAAGGCCGACCTCGAGCACGATCGGTATCTCGAATCCGTCGTCCACTCGGACTCGATCATGACCGATGCCAACGCCGTCGCACACATCGAACCGCCTCCGGCGTACTCGCCGGACCAGGCGCTGGATGTTTGGGCCGATGCGGAAACGGGCGAGGCGACGCGGATCGGATGGCCCACGTATCCCGATGAGGCCACCGCCGACGCGCTCCAAGCCGAGAATGGAGGATGGAATCGCCGCGACACCTGGATCGCACCCGATCGGCTGCAGTATTCGATTGGAGATACGGCGAAGGTGTCCTTGTCCGCCGAGATCAGGTCCAGGCCGGGGTTCCTCGACCTGAGCGGTGGGCGCATGGGCCGCCGACGGGTGTGGACGCTGCCGGCCGGCACCGACTCGGTGGTTGCCGTTCCGATCGGGTCCGAGCACCTTCCGGAAGCTGTCGCCACCTGGCACCCCATCTTCTGGGAATCGGCGATCGGGATCCGGCAACGGCGTGGCAGTGCGTTCTTCGAACCTCTGCCGGTAGCACGAGAGCGAATCGTCGTCGAGCCGTCCTCGCGCTCGCTTTCGATCGAGGTCCTCCCTGCCCGCACCGACTACGCGCCCGGAGACACGATCGCGATCGAGGTCCGGGTTGCCGACGCGGCCGGCACGCCCGTCGCTGCCCGGCTCACGCTGGGCGCGATCGACGAGTCCGTGTATGCCCTCGAGCCGGACCGGCTCGATATCCTGCGCCGCCTTTATCAACTGGCGTGGCTCGGAGATGAATCGACTGCCATGGCCCTGACGGCCGGTTCGGCACCGCCGGCAATCCCGCCAGCGCGAACGGCGTTTCGGCCGACCGCGTTCTGGCTTCCCGAAGTCATGACCGACGTCCGTACCGGCCGTGCGGTCGTGAAGGCCAAGCTTCCCGACGACCTGGCCCAGTGGCGGATCACGGCCCGCGGGATCGATCGCGCGGGCCGGATCGGCGAGGCGCGGGCAACCTTCACTACCGAGCGGCCGCTCAGCATCCGCCCCCGCCTGCCGAGATTCGCACGGTTGGGCGACCGCTTCGCGTTCGATGTACTGATCGACAACCACACCAATCGCAAGGTCGATTGCGTGGTGGCATGGAGCTCGGAGGACCTACGGCCGGCCTCGCGGACGACCGGCCGGGCGCAGGTTTTGCCGGGTCGGAGCGGGAGTGTGCAATTCGCGGCGCAGTCGACTCGGGCCGGTGAGAGCCGGATCCGGATGACCGTGCGGGCCGGGGCCCTTGGCGACTCTGTGGAGCACACGGTGCCGGTCTACGAGATTGGCACTGAGTCCAGCCTCCCGCCCGCCTCCCCCGTCCGTTTCAGTCTGGCGGACGTGCTGCGACAGGTGCGGGAAGCTACCTTCGACTCGACCTGGAATCCGATCGGCGGCCGATCTTGCTCCGAGAACATGCGCCTACTGCTCGCATTGGCCCAGGGATGGGATCTATTGGCCGGAGATGATCGATCGAGCAGCGCCGCTGGGACCCGGTCCGAGATCCCGTTCGCTGGCCCGCCGTCTCCCGGAGCCCAGTTGATTCGTGAGCTGCGTTACGAGCTCTTCCGGGAACGGAGACAGATCGTCGAGGAACCGCCGCGGCACGAGCAGCTCCATGCTGCCGCTGACCGGGCGCGGCTCGTGTCGGTCGTCGTTGAGGCGGGCGAGCGGGGTTGGAAGGTTGACCGTAAGAACGATCGAAAGCAGATCGAGCGCTGGCTCGAGCGCGTGGTCGTGGATCCGGGGATGGACGAGGATCAGCGGGTGGAGGTGGCGGCGGGCCTGGTGGGGTTGGACGAGCGGCGGACGGAGGGAGTGCGAGCTTCGGCGGCGGCTTGGCGGAATCTATGCTCAGGTGCCCGGGCTTTGCTCGCCACGTGCATCGAGGAGACAGAGCATGAGGGCGCTGGCGCGCACGGAGCGACCAGCGCAGCTAGTCGGTCTGCAGATGGGGCGATCCCCGGCGCGGGCCAGACTCCCGACGCAGCGATGCTCCTGGCGAGCGCCGCCGCGTTCGCCCGCTGGAGCCCGGATTCGGCGTTCGCCTGTTATCCGCGGTCGGATGGTCGCCGGCGGGAGATCTTCTCGCCGCAGAGGAACTCCGCCGAGGTTCTGCGAGCCGTGTCGTCCCGAGACGCCGGTCATCCTCTCGCGCGAGCTCTGGCGAATGGCCTGGTTCTGCAGCTTGCCGCCAGCGAATGGCATGGATCCGAGGATATCGAAGAGGTGGTCGCTGCGATCGTCGACTATGCCGGTGCGCTTTCCGCCGGCGGCAGACGTCGCGACCTGAACGAAATCGCCCGCGCGGATCCGGGTATCCTGCGCTTGCAGCGCACGGTGACTGTGGTCGGCACAGGGGTCGTCACTCGTGGCCCCAGCGCTGCAGACACGGTTCAGTGTGCGGTGGGGGACACGCTGCTCGTGTCGCTCTCGCCAGCGGGCCCCTTGGTACTCGATTGGGTGGAAATCCTCGACCCCACTCCCGCGGGTGCGACGACCGTGATCCGAAAGGAGACCTGGCCGTACCATTCCTTGCCGCGAACTGTGCGCGACAATTATGTCCAACTCTCCGCCTACCTTCATCTGGACCAACCGGTTTTTGAGCACCTGCTGGTGGCCGATCGCTCAGGAAGCTTCCACGTCCCACCTGCCCACCTCTCCCTAGAGCATCTGCCGGCGATCCAGAGCGCCACACGTCCTCTATTCCTCGAGATAATGCCGCGAAGGTGAATTGGTGATCCTATTCGCATGAAGGGATTGGCGCATAGGACTCGACCGGCTGAGATAGCCGCGTACTTAGGAGTCGGCGCTAGCTCGCACGCGATCGTTGGCCTACTTCTTATCCGACGGCCGCCTCGCCCGTTGAAGCTCCTTCTCTAAGACACCCCACCTCCTCTTCGACGCAGTTCTAGGGCTCTTCATCCCAGTCATCTAGCGACCAGTTCTTGCCTTCACACTCATTGGAGGCTCCTAGCATCTCACGGATATCAAGATCGACCGCGAAGTGGTTCCCTTCTCGCTCGCAACCGCCATCAATTGGGCCAATCACTTGGATAGCGCCATCGTTAGGCGCCGCCCCCGTCGTCCCTCGGAACGCATTCTGACGGATAACCACATCGTGAACCCTATGTGGTTCGCCGTTATCAAAGGACGACAGGGCGATACCTCGCGCGCCATGCAGATGATTATCACCCATTACTCGAAACTCATTTCCCTGGATCACGCAGTCTCTTGCACCTAAGAGCTGAATCCCCGTGAACAACTCGCCGGCACCTTCGTCGAGAATCCGGTTGCCCTCAATCGTCCACTCTCGACAGGGATACTGCACAGCGATGCCCCACCAAGAGCCAGTTGACATGGCCAGGCTCTCCTTACCGATCACCGTGTTCCCCACAATCCTCACGTTGCTTGATGCCGCAGAACCAGCGCCTTCTCCCCAAGGATTCCCGTTACCGCCCAAATGGTGTTTCCGCTGACCTCGACATCGCTAGTTTGAATCCTGATGCCTTCCCCCTGACATTCTCTGATCTCGTTGCCCATCACCCTCGCTTCGTAGGCGAAATCGCCGTTCAGAATGATAGCCCACTCCTTGCAACGCTCGAAGACATTATCCCAGATGAGCACAGGCCCAGCCGTTGTCGCTGTCACACTAGGGTCCTTTCCATACCGATGGATCCCCGCACTGGCGATTCGCTCGAAGCGATTCCCAACCACATTGATGTACTCCCACTGGCCCTTGAGATAAAGGGCGTGGTTGAGGCTCCCCTCCCCTATGTCATGAAACCAGGAATTCCGGAAGTCATAGCCACCCCCACCTCCGCTGGTGAAGAAAGCGGACTGGCGTGCGGTGAACTCACAACCATCGATCAGCACATTACTGCTTCCCAAGTCCCTTTTCACCGGACTGCTGAAACCCCGAAACTTGACGTTTTTGAGATTCATTGCTCCGGAGCCGCCCAAATGCCAGATGGCGGTCGACTGGTAGATTGGACCCGCCATATCCTTCCCCACGAGCTGCATGTCTGAAACGGTGGCAGCCCCATCGCTTGGAATATTGAACAGCGACCACTGCTCATTGGGAGAAACGCTCATGTCGACCTCGATTGTCGTCTTCTTCGGCCCCATGCCATCGAGGGTCGTATTGCTAGGGATTTCAAATGGGGGATTATTGCCACCGTGGCGTATGGATCCCTTGATGCGGTATCTCTTCGCGGCGAACTGAATCGTCGTCCCAGGCTTCCCCTTCGCATCCGTCAGCACCTCTATGAGCGCATCCCTAACCGAACCCCCGTTGCTGGCTACGTACTCATCGAAGATGAGCGAGGTCTGGCCGAAGGCGGGGGTTAACACGATGCCGATCGCGAGTAGAGAAGTGGCCATCGAAAGCCAAGTACTAAATCTGGGCCACGGAGTGGCGTACATCAGGTCCCCCTTCACTGGGCCTTGGGATGCCCCCGCTCTTCGGACCAAGCTTCATGACAGGGTTCTATGGTTGAACTCCTGAGAGGCGCTATCGACCTGCGGGGGCGCCGATGGTGCTTTGGAACTCGGTTCCGACTTCCGACGGAGTGCGGTACCCGAAGCTAGAGTGCGCCTGCTCTCGATTGTACTCCTTCCTCCACTGCTCGCTCAGGATCGCAGCTTCACGCCGATGGGCAAACCACTCGCCATCGAGACACTCTCGCCGGAACGTCGCGTTGAAGCTCTCAGCGCATCCGTTCTGCCACGGATTTCCGGGATCGATCGTCGCGATCTCACTCTGCTTCATGAAACCCAGATCCGGAATGCGCGAGCGATGAACTTCGGGCCGTTGTCCGATCGCAGCGCTTGCGGGGCTTCAAAGCGGCTCACTACCCTCTCCAGAACACTGATCACTCGAGCGGCATTGATCGACGAAGCGACCTCGATCGCAAGGCGCTCCCGCATCCATTCGTCGATCACCGTCAGGATGTTAAGAGCCGGGCCGTCCGCACAGCGATCGTGAATGAAGTCGTAGG
>Ga0137428_1001090_pt1 | contig 10953 bp, 7 predicted proteins | sample EasRivERMZT718_2_FD_102305 | JGI IMG/M metagenome (GOLD analysis project Ga0137428, IMG submission 102305) | Soil microbial communities from meander-bound floodplain in the East River, Colorado, USA - East River MetaG ERMZT718_2 | ecosystem: Environmental > Terrestrial > Soil > Floodplain ...
CAGGCGCAGCTCGTCGCGCTGCTTCTCAAGGTCCCGGTGGTGCAGCTCGGACGATAGATTCCGGTTGGGGAATGTGCTGGAATGGGGCATGAACCGAACGTACGCTTGGCTTGCCGTATTCGCGCTCGCGGCCTGCGCCGCTCCCGCGCAATGGGAAAAATCCGGCGCCGACCAGGCCGCCACCAGCAACGACACGCAGCAGTGCCGCGAGCAGGCGCGTCTCGCGCAACCGCCGCCTCTCCAGGCACGCGCACCCGATTTCAGCGGGCAGTCCGTGATGTCGAACGACATGCGCGAGGACCGCGAGGCGCGCGAAGCGCAGCAGTTCCAGCTCTGCATGCGGGAAAAGGGCTACGTCAGCGTTCGGCGCTAGTCCCGGCTCAGTCCCATGAATACCGGTAGAAGAAGCCCACGCCGCTCGTAGTGCCCGTCTGTCCGCGTAGCGACACCCGCTGCGTGAGCGCGTAGTCGAGCTTCACCAGGTACTCGGTGGTGGTCCCGATCGCCTGCTCGAAGCTGAAGTAGAGCTTCTCCGAATAGCGCTTGCTGAGCGCCACCACGTTGCTTGCCAGCTCGCTCGAGCTGCGCACCGTCAGCTCGTCGAAACCGAAGCGCTGCGCGAACTTGCGGTTGAACGACTCGCCGCCGCCGCGGCCGAACACCGCGCCCCCCGCCGCCTGCAGCACTGCCAGGTCGGCGCCGCTCGCGTCGGTCGGCGCGCGCCCGAGCACCAGCCAGGAGAGCTTCTCGTTTTCGGCCACCGGCGGATTGGAGATCAGCTCGACGCGCGGGATCTGCAGCGTGCCGGTAAGCCTGATTCCGGCCTCGACCTGCTGGTGCCGGCGCCAGGCGGTAATGTCCAGGCCCGCGGTATCGAACGGGCCGTCGAACATCACGATGCCGGGATCGACCTGGAGCTCCTGGCCGTAGGCGCGGAAGCGCGCCTTGACCGCCTCGATGCGGCCCTGCGCGATGAGCTCGCCCGCCGGATTGGTCGCTACGCGCAGCTTGCCTGCAACGCCGCCGTCGTAGCCGAAGGCGCGCACGCTCAACCGGTTGCCGAGGTCGACCTTGAGCTCGAGGTCGAGCGGCAGCGGGCCCTGCTTGCGCGTCGTGACCCGGATCTCGTCGGCCTTCTGGCCGACCACCTCGACGTCGTCGTCGAGCGTCGGCAGCGAATCGGCGGCGAGCTCGAAACGCCCGCTGTCGACGCGCAGCTCGCCCACCAGCCCGAAGCGCTTGCCGTAAAAGGTGGTGACCCCTTTGCCCGAGACGACCAGGCGGCGGTCGGGCCTCGAGAGCACGCGGAACTGCTGCGCCTGCCAATCGAGCGACGCGGCGCCATCGCCCCCGAGCGGCAGCGTGCCGCTCGCGCTGAAGCTGCCGTCGCCGGCGGCGATGCGCGCTTCCTTGACGTGCAGCCGGTTGGCGTCGAGCTCGGCGCGCACGAGGCCATCCTTCAGCGCAACGCCCCACTGCGGCATCTCGACCCCGAGCGCGTCGCCGCGCAGGGTTCCGGAAACGACCGGCGCCTTTACGGTTCCGGCGACTTTCAGCGAGGCGCCCAGCCGGCCGGATACGCGCACCTGCGTCCAGAGCGCCTCGGTCAGGCTGCGCAGCTCCGCGGCCTCGATCTCGGCGGAGAGCGCGAGCGCCGAGTCGGGCGTGAGCCCCGCTGCGGTGCCTTTCGCCCGGACTTTCGCCAGCCGGGATGCCGCTTCGGCCGTCGCTTCCACGCGATCGTCCGTGAACGCCGCCTCCACGGAGGCGCTGGCGAGCTCCATCGCGACCTCGTCGATGGTCAGGTCGCCGCCCGCGCGGCGCACCGCGACCCGGCCGTTCAGCCGCGGCGTCGAGGCGAGCTCCCAGTCGCCGTCGAGCGCGAGATCGCCCTTGACCTTGTCGACGTCGAGCGCGGTGAGGATCCATTGTGCGGGCAGGGCGCTGATCCTGCCGCTCGAGGTCAGGCGCTTTTCTTCCCAGCGCACCGACTCGACCGCCGCGCGGCCGCCGGCAAGCACCGCCTCGAAGCGCCCGAGCACCACGCGCGCGGCGCCCGCTTCCAGCATCGCCGGCGTCTTCAGCTCGAGCGGATAGGCGCCCGCGTTCGTGAGCGACACGATCTCGCCACGCCAGGCGCTTTGCCGCCACCCTCCGCGAAGGGTTGTTTTGACATCGAAGTCCTCGCTTTTCGCTGTGATGTCGCCCTCGTGGCGTTCCAATGTTCCCGAAGCCTTCACGGTAGCGCGCTCTAACACGAGCGGCTCGGCAAGGCGCAGCTGGGTGGCCTCCGCGCTCAGCACGACGCTCGGCTCCTTCCAGGTGCCGGTCGCCGTGCCGCTGGCGCGGATCTCGCCGCCGAAGTCCGGGGCGAGCGCCGCGAGATCGGGCACATGCAGCGTCCACGCCACGCGATCCTGCGCTCCGCCGAACGAGCCCTTTGCCGTGGCGCGGTTCTGCCCGAGCGTCGCCCATGCATCCGCATTGGTGATTCTTTCTCCCGCGAGGCTCGCGGAGCCGCGACTTTCAAAGGGCTGGCCCAATAGGCGGCTTCCAGTGATTTCCCATTTTGCAAACCCCTTGCCGCCGAGATCGCCCTTCGCTTGCAGGCTGCCGTTGATGCTGCCTTCGGGGTAGTCGCCAAAGCGAGCGGGATTGAAGCGCACGAGCTTGAGGTCGGCCGCGAAGCGCAGCGGCTCGCCCAGGTGGAGGCGGCCGCTGCCCGTCGCCTCGCTGTCGCCCGCGCGTGCATGGAGCGCGCGGACCTCGACGTCGTCGCCCTTGCGCTCGGCGTCCGCGGTGAGGCTCATGTCTTCCTGCGAAAGCCTGCCCTTCACGCGCTGGCGCTCGCGCGCGAGGTCGAGCTCGAGCGCCCCCGCGAGGTGCGTGGCACGCAGGCTCGAGTAGAGCGCGCGCAGGTCGAGGGCCGCGATGCGGATGTCGAACTTCGCGCCCTCGAGGCTGGCGCTGCCTTTGCCTTGCACCGTTCCGGCCGGGTGCAGTTGTGCATTGAGTTTTTCCAAAGTCAGAAGCTTGAAATCGGTGCCGAACGCCGCCGCGATTCGAGAAAACGGCAGGCGCTCGCGGTCGATCGGTCCGGGGTTCGGATTGGCGACCGTGAGTGTTCCGGCGAGCGCCGAGGTCGACCCTCGAGCGTTCAGGCTTGCGTTGAGCGCGGTCTGCGGCAGGCCCGGATCGATCACCGCGAGATTGACCGCCTGCACCTCGGCTTCCAATGAAACTTCTTTATGAAAAACAACCTTCAGGCGTGCCCTGGCGCCCGCGGCGGAGAACGACGCCTGTGCTTCATGGCCGGACGCGTTGCCCGAGTACTCGGCTTGCAGGTCGTGGATCTCGTAGCCTTCGAAGACCAGGGACTTCACCTGCGCATCGGCTACGCGAATGCGGAAGGGCAGGGTGGTCGACGATTTCTCGGAGGACGCCTGGGGCCGCCGCAGGCTGAGGCTTTCGATCCGCAGGAACTCGACCGAGAGGGTGTCGCTGAAAAGCGCGAGCAGGTCGACTTCGAGCGCTACGTTGCGCGCCTCGCTGCCCTGGAAGGCGACGCGCTCGAAGGAGACAGTGCGCCAGAGCGCGCCGCGCGGCCCCTCGAGCTCGATCTCGGGCGGGGCGAAGCCGAGCGCCCAGCGCAGGCCGCCCTCGGTGCCGAGGACCCAGACCACCACGGCCGCGGCGACGAGCGCCAGGGCGACCGCGCCGCGCAGGGGCCAGCGCAGCCACTTCAGCCACTTCATGCTTCATCAGAACACGAAACCCACCGAAAAGTGCAATCGCCAGCTCTTTTCCTCCTCGCCGTAGGCGACGTCGAGGCGCACCGGGCCGATCGGGGTGCGGAAGCGCCCGCCGATGCCGTACCCGAACACCGGGTGGTAGTCGCCCGTGTCCCAGGCGTTGCCGCCGTCGACGAACGCGGCGAGCCCCCAGGCGGGCGCGAACCAGTGCGTGTACTCGACGCTGCCGATGGCGAGGTAGCGCCCGCCGAGCACGGCGTCGCCCTGGCGCACGCCCAAGCTCTCGAACGCGTAGCCGCGCACCGTCTGGTCGCCGCCGGTGCGGAACAGGAACGCCGACGGGATGCCCTGGCGCGAGCGCGCCACCACGATGCCGCCCTCGGCGCGCAGCAAGAGATCGTCGTTGCGTCCGAGCGGATGCATCAGCGTGATGCGCGCGGTGCCGCGCTGGAATCCCCGCGTCGAGAGCTCGTCGGGCGCGCCGCCCGCGGTCACCTGCCCGAAGTAGCCGCGCCGCGGCAGCACGATGTCGTCGGTGTCGCGGAAGCCGATGCGGACGCCGAAATAGATCGCGTGCCGATGGTCCGCGGCCTCGCCGCTGATGCGCTGCTCCTCGGCAACCGCCGAGGCGACGACCGCGGTCGGCGAGCCGGCCCCGGCCCAGTTGTGCGCCACGCCGAGCGAGAGCTCGGTGTTCTCCTCCTCCTGGATGATCGAGTGTTTCGCGCCAGTGGAGCCGCTCCACCAGGTGGCGCCGCGGCGCGGCGGCGAGTCGAGGTTGTAGGTCGCCTCCTGGGTGAGCTGGTCGAGCCGCAGCACGCTCTTTCCGCGCCACGCGGTGTCGAAGAGATCGACGTTGCGGTGCGACAGCTCCAAGCGCGGCCCGGCATCGGTGTTGTACGACACCCCGCCCTCGAAGTGCTGCGAGTTGCCCTCGATCACCGAGGCGCGCACCGGCGCTGCGCCGCCCTCGCGCGCCTCCGGCTGGATATCGGCGCGCGCGCTGGCGAAATAGCCGGTCTCGAGCAGCCGTCGCGTGTAGAGCTCGAGCACCTGGCGGTCGTAGGTGCCGCCGGGCTCGACCGGGCTCAGGTGCCCCGCGACCTCTTCGCGGTAGCGCTTGGTGCCGCGCACCTCGACGCCGCCGAAGAAAAGCGCGGGCCCGCTGTCGAGCGTGACTTCCAGCGCCGCGCTGCTCGTTTCCGGATCGACGCGCGCGCGGCTCGAAGCGAGGCGCGCGGCGGCATAGCGCCACGAGGCGAGCTTGCGCACCGCCTCGCGCTTGGCCTCGTTCCACGCCTCCTGGGTGAAGGGCTGGCCCGGGCGCAGCAGCCATTCCCTCTGTACCTCGCGCCGCAGGCGGGCGGCTTGCGGATCGGCGGCGCCGGGGCCGCTGAACGCGATCTCGAAGCTGCGCACCACGGTGCGCTCGCCGGGCACGACGTGCAGAGTCAGCGCCCACGGCTCGCGGTCCCGGTCGAGCGAGAAGCTGACCAGCGCCGCGAAGTAGCCCTGCGCCGCGAGCGCCTCGCGCGCCTCGCGCACCCCTTCGTCGGCGAGGCGGCGCAGGAGCTCCGGCGTCATCTCCGAGTCGTCCTGCCAGCGCGAAAGCTGGAGCCCCTTGAGCAGCATTTCTCGCAGCTCCTTGGTCGGGGCTTCCACCGTCAGGCGGTATTTCGGGCCGGTCGGCCCGGGCTCCTGGGCCAGCCCGGCGGCGCAAACGAGCGCGGCGCAGGCGGCTGCGGCCGCGCGAACGCAGCGTCTAAGCAATCACGTATTCTCGAGCGGGGATGATGGACACATTGTGCCGCACTCCCACCACCCGCTAGCTACCGCAGGATCGAACTACTTCTTGGGGATCTGCGAGGAGCTCAGCAGGCGCCACTTGCCGTCGACGCTGCACAGGCTGAAGTTGTTGTCGCCCTTGCGGCCGTCGGCCTCGTTGCGCACGCGCAGCGTCTTGCACTTGCGGCCCTTCGACTCGAAGCTCTTGAGTACCGTAACGTCGCCGCGGGCGCGCGTCCTCGGATTTTCCCAGCTCACGGTCTGGTTGTCCGGCGCCTCGTTGAGCGCCTTGCGCGCGTGCTCGAGGAACATCTGCAGGTCGTCCTCCTGGAAGCGCTCGGCGGGCGTGTTCTTGAGCAGCCCAATCCAGGCCTGGGCAGCGGCCGGGGTGCTCGCGAGACCGAGCGTCGCTGCGACGATAACAATTCGGAACATGACGATATTCCTCTAAGGGGCGGCGGGCTTCAGCACCTGCTGGGCCGCCGCGGCGGCTGCGGCGCCCTCGGCCGGGCCCGCCACCTGCACCGTCGGATAGGCGAACTTGATACCGTTGGCGTCGAACGCCTTCTTGATCATGCCAAAGGCCTTGCGGCGGATCACGAACTGCTCGCCCGGCTTGGTCATCATCTTCATGCGGATCTTGATCGCGAAATCCCCGAAGTCCTCCACGCCCTGCATCTTCAGCGTCTCGAGGATGTTCGGCGCAAGGGCGGGGTCCGCCGCCAGCTCCTGGCCGATCTTCTTGATCAGCTTCCTCGCCTTTTCCAGGTCGCTGTCGTAGGTGATGCCGATCTGCAGCTTGTCGATCACCCAGTCGCGGGCCATGTTCTGCACCGCGCCAAGCATGCCGTACGGGATGGTGTACACCGGGCCGCGGTGGTGGCGCAGGACGATCGAGCGCACGCCGAGGTGCTCGACCGTGCCTTTGTAGTTCCCGCTCTGGATGTACTCGCCGACGCGGAAGGCGTCGTCGAGCAGGTAGAAGAACTTGCTGAACATGTCGCGCACCAGGGTCTGCGCGCCGAAGCCGATCGCGATGCCGATCACCCCCGCGCTCGCAAGCAGCGGCCCGACCTGGACGCCGAACGCCGACAGCGCCATCAGGAGGGTCATGACGATCAGGACCACGGCCACGGTGCCGCGCACGATCGGCAGCAGCGTGCGCAGCCGGGCGTGGCCTGGATCATTGGCCGCGGCGAGCTTCTGGTCGATCAGCGAGGCGCTCACCATCCAGACCACGTCGGCGACGAGCACGATGACAAGCGCGTTCACCGCGCCGCGCACCAGGCGGATCCAGACACTGTCGCCCGCGGCGAGCGCGTCGACGTCGAGGCCGAAGGCGTGCACCAGCAGAAACGCTGCACCGACGATGACGAGCGCGCGCAGCGCGCGTCCGAGCGCGGCGGCGAGCACGCTGCGCGGTCCGGCTGCGGCGGCGCCTTCAGGGCGCAGCACGTGGTCGACCGACGCCTGCGCGAGCCGCATCACGACCGGGAGCGCCGCAATGACGACTGCCAGCCATAGCATGCCGAACGCCCGCATCGCCCAGAGCACCCACAGCACCACGAAGTAGACCGCGGCGAGCCGCGAGCGGCGCCAGAACGCCTCGATCGCGATCGCGAGCAGCCCGAGGCCGAGCGCGTAGACCACCAGGCGCAACGACGCCTCCTCCATGCCGAGCAGCAGGAGCCAGTCCTTGATCACCCAGCCGAGAGCGAACCAGCCCACGAACAGAGCGATGCGCAGATGCCAGAACGCCGCCTCGCTGTCGTTCGCCGGCAGGATGCGCAGGCGCGGGTCGCGCGGCGACAGCAGCGCGCGGCTGGTGACGATCACCAGGCGAAGCACGATGAACGCCGCGAGGAAGCCGATCACCGCCTGGCGCGTGCGCGCCGGCCAGTCGAACGCGAGGAACGCGGCGGCGCTGCCGAGCGTGAAAGCGGCCACGCCGCCGAGGTCGAGGGCGAGGCGCCAACCGATCGAGCGCAGGCGTTCGGCAACGCTCGCGTCCCGGCTGTTTCGTTTAGGGATGAAGTACCGATAGCCGGCCTCGACCGCGAAGCCGAGGACGATGAAGCCAAGGATCAGGCCCAGGATGGTGCCGGGCGGCCGCGACTGCCACTCCTGCTCGAGCTGGGCGCGCACGCGCCCGAGCTCGGCCGGCAGGCCGGGCGCGGCCGTGATGAGCGCCACGATGTGCTCGCGCAGGGCGTCAATGCGCCCTGCCAGATATCCTGCGGCGGCTTCCTCGGCCATGCGCTCCCCGATGTTCTCCCGCTACTGCCGCCTATTATCGCCTCAAGTCAAAGGCGCTTAGGTCCGCTCGCGTTCACCCGCAGTGCGGCCGAGATCGCGTTGAGCAGCAGCCGGTCCTCGAGCGGCTTGCACAGGTAGGCGCAGGCGCCGGCGGCGAGGCACTCTTCTTTGTTGTCGGGTGTGTCGTGCGCGGTAATGACCACGACCGGCGGGCGCGTGGCGAGGTTGCGGATCTGCGGCAGGAGCTGGCGGCCGCTCATGCTCGGCATGTGGAGGTCGAGCACCACGCAGTCGGGCTCGCGCTCGGCGGCGTGCGCGAGAAACTCCTGTCCGCTGGCGTAGCTTTCGGCCTCGAGGCCGGCGGCGCGCAGCAGCCGCCTCAGCGCCTTGCGGACCGATTCCTCGTCATCCACCACCGCGATGAAAGGCATGGTGGAGCCGATTCAAGCAGGCTGCGCGCAAAAAGGTAATTGGACCAAGGTCCCATGCGCTCAATCCGCCCGGACGGCGGGCAAAGCGATGTGGAAGCTCGCGCCGTGCGCGGCATGGCTCGCGCCCCACAGCCGGCCGCCGTGGGCGCGCACGATCGAGCGCGAGATCGACAGCCCGAGGCCCAGGCCCAGCGGCTTGGTGGTGTAGAAGGGCTCGAACAGCTTCTCGACCATCTCGGGCGCGAAGCCCGGGCCGCGGTCGGCGAAGCTCAGGTAGACCCAGGAGCCGTTGCCCGCCGAGCGCACGGTGAGCGTGCGCTCGGCCGCGGTGTGTTCCGCCATCGCCTGGGCAGCGTTCAGGATGAGGTTCAGCATCACCTGCTCGAGCTGGATGCGGTCGCCGTGGATCGCGAGCGCGCCGGGCGCGAGCTTCAGCACGGGAGCGATGCTCCGGGTCGCGAGGTCGCCCTGCGCGAGGGTCAGCGTCTCGCGCACCAGCTCGTTCGCGTCGAGCCGCTCGAGATGCGTTTCGCCGCGCTTGAACAGCGCGCGCAGGCGCCGGATCACCTCGCCGGCGCGCTGGTCGGCGGCGATGATGTCGCGCAGGATCTCGCGCAGCTCGTTGTTGTCGATCGTCTGGTTGGCGATCAGGTGCTCCGCCGCCTGCGCGTTGGAAAGGATCGCGGTCAGCGGCTGGTTCAGCTCGTGCGCGAGGCCGCCCGACATCTCGCCGAGCATCGCCACGCGCGAGAGGTGCGTGAGCTGCAGGCGCTGCTCGTGCGCCTCGCGCTCGGCGCGCGAGCGCTCCTCGAGCGCCACCGCGAGCAGCAGGAGCGGCAGCGAGGCCGCGATCAGGAAAAACTGCAGGTCGCGCGCGGTGTCCTGCGGCGTGCCGCCGGTGAACGGGCCCATGCCGTGGATCGCGCCCCAGATGGTCACCACCACCAGCAGCGCGAGCGAGGTGGTAGTGCCGAGCACCCCGAACCGCACCGCGGCCCACAGCAGGAACGGCAGAGGCGCGTACCAGAGAGCGGGCGCCAGGTTGGCCCCGAAGAGCGGCAGGTCGAAAGCGAGCAGGCTGACCGCGAGCAATGCCAGGAACAGCGCCGCCACCTCGACGCGGCGCGCGAGCGGCATCGCGCGCACCGCCGCGGGGCGCCAGTCGGCCCAGGCGAGCACCAGGGGCACGATCGTGATCTCGGCGAGCACGTTGGCGGAGAAGCGCATTCGCACCAGCGTCCAGTATTCGCCCTCGCCGAAGCCGATCAGCTTCACCAGGCCAGCGTCGAGGAACGAGGAAGCGAGCGGCGCCGCGAGCCCGCCGAGCAGGAGCAGCAGGCCGGCGCTGCGCAGCGAGTCGAGCCGCACCGGCGCGGCGATGCACCAGCGCACCAGGCCGGCGCCGATCAGCGCCTCGCTGCAGTTGCTCGCGTACCAGCCGAGCACCATCGCGAGCGGCACGCCGCTCTGCAGCTCGGCCAGCAGATGCGCGGGCAAGGCCGCGACGAGCAGCACCCACCAGGAGCGCGGCGGCGAAAGCAGCAGCGCCGCCATCAGCAGCGCGTTCGGCGGCCACAGCGTCGAGATCGGATGCGGCTGGAGGGTGAAGGCGAAGCCGACGCGCGCCGCGAGGTAGTAGCCGAGCGCGACGATTAGCGCCGGCACTGCTATGCCGGCATCGACGCGTAGCGCCCTCAGCGCGAGTTGTGCGGCGGTCAGGCGATGCCCCTTTCAGGGCCATGTTACATGGGACCAAGGTCCAATAGCGGTGCCCGCGCGCTCGCCCAAGAATCGAACCTTGGTTGCAGACTACAGCCCGCGGGAACCGTTCCTAGCGCGCGCGTGAAAGCTCTGCTCATTGTCACGGCAGCGGCGGAAACGGCCACCGGCCTGGCATTGGCCGGAGTACCGCCGCTGGTGATCTCGCTGCTGCTCGGCGGATCGCTCGACACCCCCGCGGCGCAGGTCGTAGCGCGCATGACCGGGGCGGCGCTGATTTCCCTGGGAGTCGCGTGCTGGCTGGCGCGAAACGATGCCGGAAGCCGCGCGGCGCGGGGACTGGTCGGCGCCTTGCTGTTCTACAACGCCGCCGCCGTCGCGGTCTTGGTGTACGCGGGCGCAGGCCTGCGGCTCCATGGCATCGCGCTTTGGCCGACGGTGGTCTTGCATGCGGCGATGGCCGGCTGGTGCATCGCGATAACAATGAACGTGAAGGGAGAGACTCGATGAGCCGTGTCGCTCTAGCAATAACCGGTGTGGCTTTTGCGGCAGCGAGCTGGCTAAGGGAGCCGCTGTTGCACTTCGCTGTTGGCGGCGCGCTGCTCTTCGGCGCCTACGCGTGGCTCAATCCGTCGGCCCCTGCGTCCGAAGCCGGGCGCCAGGTCCGCATCGGCGCGGGCGAAATGAAGTGGCTTGCGACGACGTGGCAGCGCCAGTGGGGGCGCGAGCCGGCGCCCGGCGAGCTGCGCGTTCTGGTGTCGAACCTGGTGAAGGAAGAGCTGCTCGCGCGGGAGGCGCGCGAGATGCGCCTCGACGAGAACGACACCATCGTGCGCCGGCGCCTGGCGCAGAAGCTCGAGTTCGTGCTGCAGGACACGGCGCGGCTTACCGAGCCGAGCGAGGAAGAGCTGCGGCGCTTCTACGAGGCCTCGCCCGATGCTTTCCTGACCGGGCCGCGCGTCTCGTTTACGCAGATCTACTTCAGGAGCGAGCGCCGCAGCGCCGCCGCC
>Ga0137428_1001091_pt1 | contig 10946 bp, 9 predicted proteins | sample EasRivERMZT718_2_FD_102305 | JGI IMG/M metagenome (GOLD analysis project Ga0137428, IMG submission 102305) | Soil microbial communities from meander-bound floodplain in the East River, Colorado, USA - East River MetaG ERMZT718_2 | ecosystem: Environmental > Terrestrial > Soil > Floodplain ...
GCGAGTCGCGGGGCGCTTGGGCCGCGGCGGCAATGGGGGCGAACATCAGAACGACGGCAACGGGCAGCGCTCTTGTCATGCACGGTTCCACGAGCGAAGCGTAGCTCGCCCTGGCGATCCTGCACTCCATTCTAGTCACCCGAAGGGCCCGTGCTCCGCTCGTAGATCCTGCGCACCGTGTCGATGGTATCGGCTTCCTCGGCGCGCTTGTCAGGCCGGTAGCCCTTGACGCGCGCGAAGCGAAGCGCCATGCCTCCCGGGTACTGCGAGCTCTCTTGGACGTCGTTGAACGCGATCTCGACCACGAGCTCCGGACGGACGTGCACCGTCACTTCGTCGCGGCCGGCCTCGCGCGCGAGAAATTCGCGCGTCTGCCATTCGAGCGTTTCATCGGTGAGGCCCTTGAAGGTCTTGCCGAGCATCACGAAGCCGCCGGTCGTTGGATCGCGCGCCCCCAGGTGCAGGTTGGAAAGCCAGCCCCGACGCCGGCCGCTGCCCCACTCCGCCGCCAGGACCACCAGGTCGAGCGTATGCGCGCTCTTGATCTTCAGCCAGCCCGCGCCGCGGCGGCCCGATTCGTAGGGCGCGCCGATCGCCTTCGCCATCAGGCCTTCATGGCCGCGCGCCAGCGCGTTGGCCTGGAAGGCCTCTGCTTTTTCGATTTCCCGGGTGATGAGGGACGGGGTCACCGCCTCAGGGGGCAGCAGCGTCCTCAGGATGTCGTGCCGCTCGCGCGCCCCGCGATCGACGAGCGGCTCGCCATCGCGAAACAGGCAGTCGAAAAAGAATACCGACAGCGGCAGCTCGCCGCGCAGCGCGTCCACGTCGAGCTTGCGGCCGAAGCGGCGCATCGTGACCTGGAACGGGTGCGGCCGGCCGTCCGCGCGCAGCGCGATCGCCTCGCCGTCGAGGACCAGATCTGCGTTAATGCTTTTCAATGCGGAACCCGCTTCTGGCACCCGCGCGGTAACATCATTAAGGTTGCGCGTGAAGACGCGCACCTCGCCGCCCGACTTGTGCACCTGGATGCGCGCGCCGTCGAGCTTCCATTCGAGCAGCGCCTCGCCGAGCTGCGCGAGCGCTGCGGCAAGGTTCTCGGCGGGCTGGGCGAGCATCGGCAGCACCGGCTGCATGAGACGGATGGAAAACGGCTCCAGGCCCTTCGCGCCCTCAAGCAGCGCCGCACGAGCGACTCGCGCGATGCCACCGGCGAAAGTGGCGGCACGCCGAACCTCGGCCGCGGGCACCCCGGTCGCTGCAGCGACCGCCTCGAGCATCACGCCCTCGAGCGCGCCCTGCCGCAATTCACCGACGATCAGGCGGAGCAGGAAGTCCTGCTCTTCGGCCGTCGCCCTCTCGAACAGCGCCTTCAAGCGCCGCTGGCGGTCGCTCGCGGCGCCGGTTCCTCTCACGGCCTTCAGATCCTCGAATGCCTGGTCGACTTCCGCGACCGAGAGACCCGGAACGGCGGCCGCGCCGCCCATCGCCGACTTCAGAGTGGCATGACCCAGGGCGAGCTTGCCCTGGCGGATGTCGCCGCTGAGGAAAGGGAGCGCGATCTCGATCTCGTCGGGCGAGAGCGAACGCAGGCATTCGGCGATCAGGCGGGTCTTCTCCAGGCGGCTGGACGTCGCCGCCACGGTGCTCGAGGTCTTCACGACCTCCGCAAGCAACGTCACGCCGGTGTTTCGGCGGGCAGCCCCTGCAGCAGAGAAAGCACGGCGTGCAGCTTGTCGCGCAGCTGGCGGCGGTCGACGATCATGTCGATCGCGCCCTTCTCCAGCAGGAACTCGGCGCGCTGGAAGCCTTCGGGCAGCTTCTGGCGCACGGTCTGCTCGATGACGCGCGGCCCGGCGAAGCCGATGAGCGCCTTGGGCTCGGCGATCACCACGTCGCCGATCATGGCGAAGCTCGCCGACACCCCGCCCATCGTCGGGTCGGAGAGCACCGAGACGAACGGCAGCCCGCGCTCGGCAAGGTCGGTCAGCGCCGCCGTGGTCTTCGCCATCTGCACGAGCGACAGCGCGCCTTCCTGCATGCGCGCGCCGCCCGAGGCGGTGACGCAGACGAAAGGCATTTTCTGCTCGATCGCCACGCGCACCCCGCGCACGAAGCGCTCGCCGACCACCGAGCCCATCGAGCCGCCCATGAAATCGAACTCGAACGCCGCGCACACGATGCCGAGCGCCTTGATCGAGCCCTGCATCACCACCAGCGCGTCGCCTTCGGCGGTCTCCTCCTGGGCTTCCGCCAGCCGCTCGCTGTAGCGGCGCGAGTCCTTGAACTTGAGCGGGTCGAGCGGCAGGACCTCCGAGCCGATCTCGAAGCGGCCGTCGGGGTCGAGCAGCGCGTCGAGCCGCGGCCGCGCGCCGAGGCGCTCGTGGTGGCCGCACTTCGGGCACACGTTGAGGTTCTTCTCGAGGTCGGTGCTGTAGAGCACCGCGTCGCAGGCCGCGCACTTGGTCCACAGCCCCTCGGGCACGGTCTTGCGCGCCCCCGGGCCGGTGCGCTGGATCTTCGGTGGCAGGAGTTTCTGTAACCAGCTCATGCGTCGAGCGCCTGTCTGATGGGTTTCAGGAACGCCTTGACGCGTGCGACCGCGCCGTCGGCGGTGCCGGCTTCAATTTCCTGAATGATACGGCTTCCAATGACGACTGCATCGGCGGACTGCGCCACGCGGCGCGCCGATTCGGCGTCGCGGATGCCGAATCCCACCCCGATCGGCAGCTTGGTCGCGGCGCGGATCGCCGGGATTTTCGAGCTGACCTCCGAGAAATCGAGGTGACCCGCCCCGGTGACCCCACGAAGCGAGACGTAATAAAGGTAGCCGCTGCCGACCCGGGCGACCTGCTGGATTCGCTTTTCGGTGGACGTCGGTGCGAGCAGGAACACGGGATCGATGCCGTGCTCCTTGGCGAGCGCGGCGAACTGCTCGCACTCCTCGGGCGGATAGTCGACCACGATCACGCCGTCGATGTCGGCGGCCTTGGCCGCGGCGACGAACTTCTCCACGCCCATCGCTTCGATCGGGTTGGCGTAGCCCATGAGAACGACCGGGGTTGCGTCGTCGCTTTTTCTGAATTCAGCTACTAACCTCAAGACATCGGAAAGGCCAACCCCGTGTTTTAGCGCGCGCTCGCCGGCGCGCTGGACCACCGGGCCGTCGGCCATCGGGTCGGAGAACGGCACGCCGAGCTCGAGGATGTCGGCCCCCGCCTCGACCAGCGCGCGCATCAGCGGCACGGTGAGCGAGGGATGCGGATCGCCCGCGGTGATGTAGGGGATGAGTGCTTTGCGCTTGTCGCGCGCCAGCGCCTGGAAGCGGCCCTGGATGCGCGACATCAAAGCTTCGTCCCCGAGCGCTCGGCGACGGTGTGCAGGTCCTTGTCGCCGCGGCCGGACAGGTTCACCAGAAGAATCGCGTCCTTCGCCATTGCCGGCGCCATCTTCATCGCCTGCGCCACCGCGTGCGCCGACTCGAGCGCCGGAATGATGCCCTCGGCGCGGCACAGCTCGTGGAACGCCTTGAGCGCCTCCTCGTCGTCGATGGCGACGTACTCGGCGCGACCGCTGTCTTTGAGCCAGGCGTGCTCGGGGCCGACGCCCGGATAGTCGAGCCCCGCCGATACCGAGTGCGTCTCGGTGATCTGGCCGTTGGCGTCCTGCAGGAGGTAAGTGCGGTTGCCGTGCAGCACCCCCGGCTTGCCGGCGCAAAGCGACGCGGCGTGCCTCCCTGTTTCCAGCCCCTCGCCCGCGGCTTCCACGCCTACCAAGCGAGTCTTCTCGTGCTTGAGGTACGGGTAAAAGATCCCCATGGCATTGGAGCCGCCGCCGACGCAGGCGATCACCGCGTCGGGCTGCCGCCCCGCGAGCTCCTGCATCTGCGCGATGCTCTCTTCGCCGATGACCGACTGGAAGTCGCGCACCATCATCGGATAGGGGTGCGGGCCGGCGACGGTGCCGATGATGTAGAAGGTGCTGTCCACGTTGGTGACCCAGTCGCGCATCGCCTCGTTGAGCGCGTCCTTCAGGGTCTTGGAGCCCGACTCGACCGGCACCACTTTCGCGCCCAGCACGCCCATGCGGTGAACGTTGGCGGCCTGGCGCTTGATGTCCTCCGAGCCCATATACACCACGCACTCCATGCCGTAGCGCGCAGCCACCGTCGCGGTGGCGACGCCGTGCATGCCGGCGCCGGTCTCCGCGATCACTCGCGGTTTTTTCATGTTGCGCGCGAGCAGCGCCTGCCCGATCGTGTTGTTGATCTTGTGCGCGCCGGTGTGGTTCAGGTCCTCGCGCTTGATGTAGATGCGGGCGCCGCCGCATTTCTCGGTCAGTCTTTTTGCAAAGTAGACCGGACTGGGGCGCCCGACGTAGTGCTTGAGCTCGTAGCGGAACTCGGCCTCGAATGCGGGATCCTTGCGCGCGCGCTCGTAGGCGAGGCGCAGCTCGTCGAGCGCCGCCGTGAGCGTCTCGGCGACGAACACGCCGCCGTAGGGGCCGAAGTGCCCGCGCGCGTCGGGCAGGTCATACATCCGCATTGCGTACCTCTGCCATGAAGGCGGCGATTTTCGCCGCGTCCTTGATGCCTTTCGCCGACTCGACGCCGCTCGACACGTCCACGCCCCAAGGTTTGACGCGCCGGATCGCCGCCGCCACATTGGTCTGGGAGAGCCCGCCGGACAGGATTACGGGTTTGTCGGTGATGGGAACCATGGACCAGTCGAAGCTCTCGCCGACGCCGCCATACTCCGGAACATGGCTGTCGAACAACCACGCCGCCGCGCTTGAAAAAGGGCGCAGGTATTCTAGCGCAGACACCCCTTTTTTCACTCTGCAAGCCTTGACGAAGGGCAGCCCGAACTGCGCGCAGAAATCGGGCGCTTCGTCGCCGTGGAACTGCAGCAGCGCCGGATGCACGCGGCCGATCACCTGGGAGACCTGGGCCGCGTCGGCGTTGACGAAGAGCGCCACGGTCTGCACGAACGGCGGCAGCGCGTCGCGGATCTCTCGCGCGCGCTCGATCGAGAGAAAGCGCGGGCTCGGCGGATAGAACACCAGCCCGATCGCATCCGCGCCGGCGCGCGCCGCGGCGGCTGCATCCGCGGTGCGCGTAATGCCGCAGATCTTCACCCGGGTTCTCAGATTGGTAGTCCCCATTTGGGCTCGTACTCGATTCTCTCAAGGTATAGCCCTTCCGGACCGAACGTGGGCGCCGCTTTGGCGCGATCCCCCGAGCGCAGGACCTCCTTGACCCACTGCGGCGGGTGCTTGCCCTTGCCGACGTACACCAGCGTGCCCACGAGGTTGCGCACCATGTGGTGGAGGAACGCGTTGGCGCGTATGACGAAAGCGATGCTTTTTCCCGTCTGCTGAATTTCAAACAAGTGAATGTTGCGCACCGGCGTCTTGGCCTGGCACTCGGAAGAGCGGAATGCCGAAAAGTCGTGCTCGCCGACGAGCAGCGCCGCGGCCTCGCGCATTTTGTCCACGTCCAGCGGCAGGTGGAACCAGCCGGCGTAATGCGCCGAAAGCGCCGCGCGCACCGGCCGGTTGAGAAGCTCGTATCGGTAGGTGCGCGAGCGCGCGCTGTAGCGCGCATGGAACTCGTCCGCGACCTGCGTCGACCAGAGCACGGCCATCGCGTCGGGGAGGAGCGCGTTTACGCCGCGGACCCAGGCCGACTCGGGACGCTTCACATCGGTATCGAAGTGCGCCACCTGCATGCGCGCATGGACGCCGCGATCGGTGCGGCCCGCGGCGGTGGTGGACACTTGTGTGCCGGCAATCGAGGCGAGGGCCGCCTCGAGAGCATCCTGGACGGTGCTGCCGCCGGGCTGGGTCTGCCAGCCGAGAAAGCGGCTGCCGTCGTACTCGAGCCCTAGAGCGATCCTGCCGATGGAAAGAACCTAGCCCAGCTTGGCGAGAAGCTGCTGCGCCTGGCCTTTCTGCGCGCCGTCGCCGTCCTTCATCACCTCGTTCAGCAGCTCGCGCGCGCCGTCCTTGTCGCCCATTTCTTCGTAGGCCTTGGCCAGGTCGAGCTTGGTCGCGATTTCCTGCCACTTCGGGTCGGTGCCGGCAGGGGCGGCGGCGCCCGAGTCCGCGGCGCCGAGATCGAGACTGATGGTCGAGAGGTCGGGCCCGGCCCCCGACACCAGCTCGGTTTTCTTCTCGGTACCGAGATCGAGGTTGAGGTCGAAGGTCAGCCCGGGATCCGCGGCCGGGGCAGGCGAGGCCGCGGCCGACGCGGGCTTCGCCTCGGGCGACGCGGTCCCGAGGTCGAGATCGAAATCGAGGCCCGCGTCCTTGGCCTGCGGGCGCGGCGCCACCACGGTTTCCTCGTCCTTTTTCTCGTTCGATCCGCTGACATCGAAGTCGAGGCCGCCGTCGGCGGACTTCGGTGCCATCTCGAGCGTGAGATCGGGCGCCGAGGCAGAGACGCCCTGCGTCGCGCCGCCGATGTCGAAATCGAGCGTCGGAGCGGGCGCGGCATGCACAGCCGCGGCGGCCGGGAAGGCTGCGGCAGCGGACGTAGCGCCGGCGTAAAGGCCGTTGTTGGGATCGAGGGACTTGCCGAGCACCGCCGCCTTGTCCCATTCCGGGCCGGCGCCGTTGGTCAGGTTCTTGAGTTTGAGCGCGGTCTGCTCGAAAGCTTTGGTGTCCTGGCGCTTGGCGTAGATCTCGAGGAGCTTCGCGTGCACCGGGATCCGGCTCGCGTCCTTCTGCAGCGCCTCTTTCAGGATTTCCTCGGCCTGCGCATCGCGGCCGTAGGCCATGTAGACGTCGGCCTCGGCGATCGGGTCGACCTCTTCGGCCGCCGCGGCAGGCTGGGTGCTGACCACAGGCTGGGTCGATGCCGTCGTTGGCGCACCGAGCGTCGGCTCGGTCATGCCTGCTCCCGCCGCCGCGCCAGCCGCGGCGGCGCCGATCACGCTATCCTGGAATTTGGCCTGTGCGGTCTTTTTTTTTCTCCATGCAAAGACCGCGTAAAGGAGCAGCAGCAGCACCACGCCGCCGAGCCCGGCGAGCGCCACCGGGTTGTCGAGGAACTCGTCGAGGAGGCTCGGCTCCGGTGCGGGCGGTGGCGCTGGCTTGGGAGTCGGCTTCGCCGCGGGCGCAGGCGTGGGGGCGGGCTTGGGCGCTTCAACGACCGGCTTCGGCGCTTCCGGTGCGGGTTTTTCAGGAGCCTTTGCAGCCGGTGCGGGAGCCGGCGCAGGCGCCACGGGAGCGGGCTTCGCGCCGGCCTTCTTCTCCAGCTCGGCGAGCTGCTGGTTCTTGAGCTCGAGCAGCTTCTGCAGGTCGGCGACGTTCTTCTCGAGGTCGCCGATGCGCGACTGCGCCTCCTTCAGGGCACGCTCGCGCGCCACCAGATCGTCCCCGCGCGCCGCGGCTGCGCCGGACGCAGACGGCTTTTGCGGATCGGATTTCGAGAGCCGTACCTGGTCTTGGGGAGCGGCCGGCGCTGGCGCTGCCGGCTTGGGCTCGATCGTGCCCGCAGTTTCGCGCGGGCCGGGCGCGGCTTCCGCCGTCGCCGGAACCGCGGCGAGCCGGCTGCGGTATTCGCGGAACTCGGCCATGTGCGCGCGCACGAGGCGGTTCGCCTCGTCCGCATCCACGCTGCCGATCGAATCGGCCGACGGGATGTTGAGGATGCGCCCGGCGCGCACCAGGTTCAGGTTTTCGCGAATGAAGGCGTCCTGATTCGCGCGATAGATTGCGATCAGCATCTGGTTGAGGCTGATGCCGGGCGGCAGGTTGTCGCGTGCGATCTTGCCCAGCGTGTCGCCCTTAGCGACCTCATGGGTCTTCGCGCCTCCTTCCGGTTCCTTGACCAGTTCTTCCTTGGTCGCCTCCGGCTTGGGGCCCTCTTCCTTTGCAGCCTCTTCCTTCACCGCCTCTGGCTTGGCTGGTTCTTCCTTTGCCGCTTCGGGCTTGACACCCTCTTCCTTCGCCGGCTCAGCGGCAGGCGCCGGCTTTTCCGGCTCGGCAGCAGGGGCCGGCGCGGCCGCAATGACCGGCGGCTGCGGGGCCGACTCGATCGGCTTGGCTTCGACCAGGGGCGGAACCGGCTTCGGCGGCTCGGCAGGCGCGGGCTTGGCCTCGGCCGGGGCCGGCTTGACCTCGGCAGGCGCAGGCTTCGGCGCGGCGGCGAGCGCGTCGCGCGCCTTGTACTCGGGCGGGTCGAGCAGGAAAGTGTATTCGCGCACTAGGCGGCCGGTCGCCCATTGCAGCTCGACGAGCAACTCGACGAACGGCTCGTTGACCGGCTGGAGCGTGGTCACGCGAAGGATGCGCTGTCCGCCGCGGCGCTCGATCGCGAAACGCATGGAGTTCAACACGGCGCCCGGCTCTATGCCCGCGGCGGCAAACGCCTCCTGCCCAGCGACGCGCGCGGTCAGGCCTTCTTCTTCGCCGGGGCGCAGCGCGACAATTTCGATTTCGGCGTTAAGGGGTTGTCCGAGCGGAGAAAGAACATTGAGCCTGCCCAGGCCCGCTGCATGCGCGGCAAACGGCGCTGCGAGCGCTAGCGCGGTTGCAAGGATCGCGGCGGTGATCGCTCTGCCCACTGTCTTGCCCACCCCTGAGTCTTCTTAGAAGGACCAAGTACCTTAACATCATGGTCTTAGGCCTGCAAATCGAGAAACTTTCTTGATTTATTACTGCTTAACCCCGGCGTCCAAAAGGATACGGACCATGCGCCGGAGGGGCTCGGCGGCCCCCCAAAGGAGCTGATCGCCCACGGTAAAGGCCGCCAGGTAGTCGTCCCCCATGGGGAGCTTGCGCAGCCGGCCTACCGGCACCGTCAGCTTGCCGGTCACGGCCGCCGGGGTGAGCTCGGCCAGCGTTTCCTCCCGCCGATTGGGGACGACTTTCACCCAGTCATGGGCGTCGGCGAGCATCCCCTCCACCTCGTCCATCGGCACCGGCCGGCGCAGCTTGATGGTCATGGCCTGGCTATGGCAGCGCATCGCCCCGACGCGCACGCAGACGCCGTCCATGGGAATGGCCTTGGCTCCGTTTTTCCCATTGCCACGGCCGAGAATCTTGTTCGCCTCCGCCTGGGCTTTCCACTCCTCGCGGCTTTGCCCGTTGCCGAGGTCCTTGTCGATCCACGGCAGCAGGCTGCCGGCGAGCGGGTAGCCGATGGTTTCCCTCGGAAGATCGCGGGAGCGGATCGACTCCGTGACGTTGCGGTCGATCTCCAGGATGGCCGAGGCCGGGTCGTCGAGCAGCTGCTGCGAGCGATCGGCAATCGTCGCCATCTGCGCCACCAGGTCGCGCATCGCGGACGCGCCCTGACCCGAGGCCGCCTGGTAGGTCATGCTCGTCATCCACTCGACCTCGTCGCGCTGGAACAGGCCTGCCATGCCCATGAGCATCAGGCTCACGGTGCAATTTCCGCCGATGTAATTCTTCGTCCCTGCCTTGATCGCGCTCTTGATGAGATCCATGTTGAGCGGGTCGAGGATGATCACGGCGTCGTCGTTCATGCGCAGCGCGCTCGCGGCGTCGATCCAGTAGCCTTTCCAGCCCTGCTGTCGCAGCTTCGGATAGATCTCGCTGGTGTAGTCGCCGCCCTGGCACGAGATGATCACCGGCAGCTTCTTCAGTTCCGCAAGGTCGGTCGCGTTCTTTACCGCCTCGGTCGCTTTCCCGATCTGCGGCCCCTTGCCCCCCGCCTGCGACGTGGAGAAGAACACCGGCTCGACATGGTCGAAGTCGCGCTCCTCGCGCATGCGCTGCACGAGCACCGAGCCCACCATTCCGCGCCAGCCGACGATTCCGACTCTCAGCATGCTCATAGTTTAAAGCGCGGCAACGACTGCGTCGCCCATTTCTTGGGTTCCGACGCGGCGCGCTCCAGGCGTGTGGATGTCGGCGGTCCTTAGTCCCGACTTGAGGACCTTGGTCACCGCGTGTTCGACGCGCTCCGCAGCCTGCGGCTGGCGCAGCGAGTAGCGCAGCATCATCGCCGCCGACAGGATGGTCGCCAAAGGATTGGCGAGGCCCTTGCCGGCGATATCGGGCGCGGTGCCGTGGATCGGCTCGTAGAGGCCCTTGCCATGCTCGTCGAGCGATGCCGAGGGCAGCATGCCGATCGAGCCCGTCAGCATCGACGCCTCGTCGGACAGGATGTCGCCGAACATGTTGCCGGTGACGATGACGTCGAACTGCTTGGGATTGCGCACCAGCTGCATCGCGCAGTTGTCCACGTACATGTGAGTCAGCTCGACATCGCCGTAGCTTTTCGCTTCCTGTTGCACGACTTCGCGCCACAACTGCGAAGTCTCGAGAACGTTGGCCTTGTCGACCGAGCAGACGCGCTTGCTTCTCTTGCGCGCGGCCTCGAATGCCACGCGCGCGATGCGCCGGATCTCGGTCTCGTTGTAGTGCATGGTGTCGAAGCCTTCGCGTTCTCCCTCGCGCGAGCCGCTCATTTTTCTTATCCCACGCGGCTTGCCGAAGTAGATGTCGCCGGTCAGCTCGCGCACGATCAGGATGTCGAGGCCCGACACGACCTCGGGTTTCAGCGCGGAAGCTTCCGCGAGCTCGGGATGCACGCGCGCCGGGCGCAGGTTGGCGAACAGCCCGAGCTCCTTGCGCAGCCCGAGGATCGCCTGCTCGGGGCGCTTGGCGCGCTCGAGCTTGTCGTAGCGCGGGTCGCCGACCGCGCCGAACAGCACCGCGTCGGCGGTTCTTGCCAGTTGGAGGGTTGCGGCGGGGAGCGGGTCGCCGGCCGCCTCGTAGCCGGCGCCACCGACCGGGGCCTCCGTGAACTCAAGCGGCAAATCCAGTTTCTGAAGAACCTTGCGCGCCTGCGCAATGATCTCCGGCCCGATGCCGTCACCGGGCAGGACCGCGATTTTCATCCTAGAAGTACCAGGGATGCTGCGCTTTGCGCTGCGCCTCGAAGGCGCGGATCGTGTCCGCGTGGCGCAGCGTGA
>Ga0137428_1001094_pt1 | contig 10907 bp, 8 predicted proteins | sample EasRivERMZT718_2_FD_102305 | JGI IMG/M metagenome (GOLD analysis project Ga0137428, IMG submission 102305) | Soil microbial communities from meander-bound floodplain in the East River, Colorado, USA - East River MetaG ERMZT718_2 | ecosystem: Environmental > Terrestrial > Soil > Floodplain ...
CGCCGAAGAGGTCGCAGTCGTCCAGCCACACGTGCCCGAGGTTGTCGAAGACGTGAACGCCCTCCGTTCCCCAACCGCTGTAGGCCTCGAGGCGCAGCCCCTCGAGCGAGACGAACTGGTCGTCCGACAGGTGCGAGATCCGCAAGGTCCCCTCGATCGTCACCAGGGCGCCGGCCTCGGCCACGATGTTCAGCGAGCGGGCCTCGATCGCCGCGGCCGCATAGTCCCCGGCGCGCAGCAGGATCGTGTCGCCCTCGCCGGCCGCAGCGATCGCGGCCGAGAGCGTCGAGAAGTCCGCGCCCGTGCCGGACGTGTCGTCGACGACGAGGACGGCCTGCGCCTGCGCCCCGGCGACGAGCGTGCCGAGAGCAACGGCCATGACCGAGAGAGGGCGAACGAGGGCTGTGCGCATGCGATGCCTCCAGTGCGGCCCGAACCCGACCCGCCGGTATCCTAGACCGTCCCGGCGGGCTGGGAAGGGGGCACTTGGCACCTGCCAGGCAAGGTGGGAGGCCTGTAGCGGGTATCCTGGCGCCGCGCGGCCCCCGGGGCTACTGGCCCGCGCGAGGAGACCGCGATGACCACCACCACCGACGCCATGCGACAGCAGATCATGGAGAAGCTTGCGACCGTCTACGACCCCGAGGTCCCGGTCGACATCGTGCAGTTCGGGCTGGTCTACGGTCTCGACGTGGACAAGGACAACAACGTCACGCTCACCATGAGCCTGACCTCGCCCTCCTGCCCCTCCGCCGCGAGCATCCCCAGGGAGTGCGAGCAGAAGATCCGGATGGTCGAGGGCGTGCAGCAGGTGCAGGTCAACGTCGTGTGGGATCCGCCGTGGGGTCCCGAGATGATCTCGCCCGAGGGTCGCAAGAAGCTGGGGATGGACCACGACGACGAGTAGAGCCAGGGGCGCGCCGGTCGCGTCGGCCGGCGTGCTCGTCGCCGGTTTGGTGGTCGGGTTGCAGCTCGTCGTCTTCGCCCGCGCGACGGCCCAGGCGCTGCCCCTGCTGTGGCAAGGGCGGCAGTGGTTCTCGGGGCCGCACCAGCCCGACGTGGCCTACCTGCCCATCGCCGCCGCGCGCAGCCTGGGACCGCTCGAGCCCTCGATCCCGCGCGAGGCGCGCGTGCTGCTCGTCACGCCGTCGCCCTTCGTGCTGCCCTACGACTTCTACCTCGCGCCGCGCCCGCTCACCCTGCTCATGCGCGTCGACCCGACGCTGATCGAGAAGGCCGCGGCGCTGCACCCCGCGACGGCGCGTCAGGCCGAGCGCTGGCTGACGAAGATCTTCGAGCGCGGGCAGGTCTTGACCGAGGAGCGGCTGCGCGCCGAGCTGCCGCGCGCCGACTACGTGGTCACCTTCCTCGGCGATGCCGCACAGCTCGGCCTGCTCGCGCCCGGCCTGCTTCCGCCCGGCGCCCGGCTCGAGCCGGTGGACCGGCAGGACCAGGCCGCGCTGTACCGTGTGGAGCGGCCCTGATGCCCGAGCGCTCGGCGGGCCAGCTCGCCGCGGTCGTGCTCGTGTACGCCACGCAGGCGCTGGCCGGCTGGATCGTGGTCGCGCGCCTGCGACCGCCGCGGCCGGGCGGCCGCGCCTGGATCGAGCCGCGCCGCTGGTCGCGCGCGCTGCTGCTCGGCCCGGCGCTCCTCGCGCTGCAGATGCTGGCGATGCACGTCGTCGGCCTGCGCTTCGGCGTCGCGGCCGTGGTGACGCCCTGGTGGATCGTCGCGCCCTTCGCCCTGCGCCGCCGGCCCGCGACGGTCCCCGACGCGACACTCGAGGCCCCCGCCTCGTCCGCCGCTCCCGTCGCCCGGCGCGCCGTCCTCGCTCTGGCGCTGCTGCTCTTCGTCGCGGCCCTCGTCGTCGGCCTGTGGATGCCCGTGACGACCGGCGACGCGATGAACCAGTTCGCGCTCAACGCACGCGTCTACGAGACGCACGGCAGCCTTGCGCCGGAGGCGCTGCGGGCGCTGGCGGTCCCGGGCCACGTCGAGTACCCGCCACTCGTCTCGCTCAACGAGGCGCTTCTGTTCCTGGCCGGCGGGCCGGCGCGCGCGCTCGTCATCAAGCCCTTCTTCGCGCTGGCCTGGCTGGCCTGGATGCTGCTCGTGATCGAGTGCTGCTTCGCCTTCCTGGCGCCGGCCGCGGCGAGCGTGGTGGCGCTGGTCGCCCTGCTGGCGCCGGGCCTCGCGCTGGCCGCGACCGACGGCTACGCCGACCTGCGGCTCGCGGCGACCGTGCTGCTGCTCGCGCTCGCCGGGCGCGCACTCTGGCTGCAGCCGGGAGGGCGCCGGCTGCTGCTCTACGCGCTGTGCGCGGTGGCCTGCGCGCTGACCAAGCTGGAAGGCATCGCCATCGGGCTCGCGGCTGCGGCGCTGCCGGCCCTGCTCGTGCTGCGCCGCCGGCTCCCTGCGGCCCGGACCGCCGGCGTGCTGCTCGTCATGCTGCTGCTCGTGCTCGCGTGGCCGGCCTACACCCGCGCGAACGGTCTCGGCCAGATGGCGCTCGTCGGCGCCGAGTGGCACGACGCCGCCGGCGGCTTCTTACGCCTGCCGGGCGTGCTCGGGACGATGCTGCTCATGCTGGTGGACATCGGCATCACGACCCACTGCTTCGGTGTCTTCTGGCTCACTTGCCTGGCCCTCGCCCTCTGGTCCCTGCGGCACCGCGACTCACGCCCAGCCGTCGGCGTGGCGCTGTTCTGCGGCGCCGCTCACCTGCTGCTCTATGCGGCAGTGCTGGCTCTGACGCCGGCGGACCTGGAGTGGCACGTGACCACGGCGGCGCCGCGCCTGCTCATTCACGTCGCGCCCTGGGCGCTGCTCGCCGCGGCCCTATCCCGCGGCGGCACCGCGGCCGAGCCTGCCTAGCTCCGCGCGGCTCGGGCAGCGTCGCCGCCGAAGGCGGCAAGCCGCCCGAGCCGCGCCCCCTGCCCGACGCAACTCGCTCCGGGCCTGCGGCGGCGAAACGGACGCGGCGCGGCCGGGGGTCGGCGAAGGCCGACTTCTGCGTCAGTCCGGCACTGAACGCCCGGGGCGTCGTCTCACTCCCGCTCGGCAAGCCAGCTGCAACCCAATGCTGGTGACCAGCCGGACTGGCGCAGTCGGAGGCCGGAGCCGACCCCCGAGCCAGCCGCGTCCGATTACGGTGTCGCGGTGCCCGGCAGCGGGTTGCCGTCGATGTCGAGCTCGATCACCGGCCCGTATCCCAGCTCCTCGAGCCCTGACCTGACGATCTTGGCGTCGCCCACGACGAGGATCGCCATGTGCTCGGGGTGGATGTAGCGGTCGGCCAGCGAGTCGAGCGCGTCCTTGCCGATCGCCTGCAGCAGCTTCGCGCGCTGGGCCAGGTAGTCGTCGGGGTAACCGAACTGGCTGATGTTGTCGAGCATGCCGGCCAGCGACGAGACCGACTCGTATTGGCGGGTCATGGCCTGGAACAGCGCATCGCGCGCGAACTCCAGCTCCTCGGGCGTCAGGCCGTCGCGGATGGCGGCCAGCTCCTTCATGAACTCGACCACCGACTCCTCGGTCACGTCGGTCTTCACGCCGGCGTTCGCCACGAAGGGCCCGTCGCGCAGGCCCCCCACCCAGTTGGTGCGCGCGCCGTAGGTGTAGCCCTTGGCCTCGCGCAGGTTCATGTTGACGCGGCTGCTGAAGGCGCCGCCCAGCACGTAGTTGAGGATGTTCAGCGGGTACCAGTCGGGGCTCAGGCTCGAGACGCCGATGTTGCCGATGCGCACCTCGGACTGCGGGGCGTCGGGCTTGTCCACGAGGTACACGCGCGTCGTCTCGATCGCCGGCACCCTGGCCTGAGCGATCGGCGGCAGCGCCGCGCCCTTCCAGCCGCTGGCGCAGCGCGGCAGCAGCTCGCGCAGGGCCGGGCCGTCGAGGTCGCCGACGACGACCACGCGCGCGCCCGCGGGCACGACGTGCCGGCTCCAGAAGTCCTTGACGTGCTGGAGCGTGAGCGCCGCGACGGTCTCGGGCGTGCCGTTGCCGGGCCAGCCCTCGAGGTTGTCCTGGCCGTAGAGCACCCGCGCCCAGGCGTTGCCGGTGATGGTGCGGATGCTGTCGCCGCGCGTCGCCAGCGAGGCCAGCCGCTGCGTCTTGATGCGCTCGAAGTCGGCCGGGTCGAAGCGCGGCGCGAGCAGCGCGTCCTGCATCAGGGCCGAAGCCGCGGGCAGGTGCTTGGCGAGCGTGCGCAGCGAGACCGTGATCTCGTCGTCGTCGCTGCTCACGCGCAGCGTGGCGCCGAGCTCGTCGAGCCGGTCCTGGAGCTGCACGGTGTCGAGCTCGGCCGTGCCCTCGTTCATGAGCTCGGCGGTCAGGCTGGCCAGGCCGCAGGTGGCCTGCGTGTCGCGCAGGTGGCCGCCCGGCACCGAGATCGACAGCGTGACGATGGGCAGCTCGGTGTAGCGCGTGCCGGTGACGTCCACGCCGCTGGGCAGCGTGTCGTGCCAGACCGCCGGCGGCGTGAAGGCCATGGCCTTGGCGGGCTGCGGCCGCGTGGCGCGGTCGATACCGGACTCCTGCGCGATCTGGGCCGTATCGCGGCCGGAGGCGGCCAGCTCGAGCCGGCCCTTGGGCACCACGGACATGATCACGCACGGCCGCCCGAGCACGTAGCGCTGCAGCGCGTCGCCGACCTGCGCGGGCGTCACGGCCAGCACGCGCTCGAGCAGCGAGGTCGCGGCCGCCGGGTCGCCGGCGTAGAGGTTGGCCTCGGCCAGCGCGTTGGTGCGCGCGGCCACGGTCTCGAGCCCGTTGATGAAGTCGGCCTCGTAGCGGTTCTTCTGGCGCTGGAGCTGCTCGGCGTCGACGCCGTCCTGCCCCAGCTCGGCGAGCAGGCCGGAGATGCGGGCCTCGAGCGTGTCGAGCGTGACGTCGGGCGCGGCGCGCACGGCGATCTCGAACTCGCCGGCCAGCTCCTCGCGGCCCTGCCGGGCCGTGACGCGCGTGGCCAGCGTCTCGTCGATGGTCAGGGCCCGGTCGAGGATCGAGGCCTTGTTGGCCGAGAGCACGGCCGCGAGCATGACCAGTGCGGCCTCGTCGACGTGGCCGCGCGGCACCGTGGGCCAGACCCACGAGAGCTGCGGGAGCTGCACCGCGTCCTCCATGACCAGGCGCGCGGTGTGATCGAGGCGCGTCGGGCGCGGCAGCGGCCGCGCGACCGCCGGCCCGCGCGGGATCGAGCCGAAGTAGCGCTGCGCCAGCGCCAGGGCCTGCTGGGGGTCGACGTCACCGCCGATGGCGAGCGTGGCGTTGTTGGGTCCGTACCAGCGGCGGAAGAAGTTGCTCACGTCCTCGAGGCTGGCGGCCGTCAGGTCGGCGTGGCTGCCGATGGTCAGCCAGGAGTACGGGTGGTCCTTGGGGTAGAGCGCCGTCATGATGCGCTCCTCGGCCTGCGCGTAGGGCACGTTCTCGTAGTTCTGCCGGCGCTCGTTCTTGACCACGTCGCGCTGGTTGTCGAGCTTCTCGAGCGTCATCGCCGGCAGCAGGAAGCCCATGCGGTCGGCCTCGAGCCACAGCGCCGTCTCGAGCTGGCTGGCGGGCAGCGTCTCGAAATAGTTCGTGCGGTCGCGGTTGGTCGTGCCGTTCAGCGTGCCACCCGCCTCGCTGACGATCTTGAAGTGCTGGTCGTCGCCGACGTGGCTGCTGCCCTGGAACATGAGGTGCTCGAACAGGTGCGCGAAGCCGCTGCGGCCCGGGTCCTCGCGCCCGCTGCCCACGTGGTAGAGCACGTAGACCGCGACCACGGGGTCGGAGTGGTCCTCGTGGATCACGACCTCCAGCCCGTTGTCGAGCACGTGCTTCTCGAAGGGCAGCTGGACGTCCTGGGCGGCGAGAGGGGTGGTCATGAGCAGCAGCGCGGCGAGAAGGGAGCGGGCCATGCGGGCCTCCTGGGTGCACGGTTCACGGTCGGGCGAGCCTACCACGATGCGCGCGGACGCCGCATCCGCCCGACGTCCGCTTCGGGCCGCAGCTCGCCTCCCCCACGACGGCCGTGAAGCTGCAGCCCGCGACGCAATCAACTTTCACCACGGCCGGCTTAGCCGCGGGCCGCGGCTCGACGAGCTCAGCCGTCTCCGCCATTCCCGCGGCCCGTCGGCTCCATAGCGGAAGCATCAGCCTCGCCCTTCAGCCGCGGGCCGCGCGCCGCGGCCCGTCGGCTGCAAGGGCGGTCTTCGAGCAAGGGAGCTCTTCGAGCTCCTACTTGCCTCCCCGCATCACCTCGATATGGGCGAGCAGATCGTCGATCATCGTCTGCAGCTTGGGCTCCTTCGCGATCTGGTCCTCGAGCTGCGGCTTGACGACCTGCAGGCCCTGCGGGGTGCTGTCGGAGTCGAGGTAGCGCTTGCACTCGAGCAGCTGGTTCACGAACGGGTTGTAGACGTCCGCGAGCTGCTGGCCCTGCTGTTTCAGGGAGTCGAAGCTCGCGACGCTGTGCTCGTAGCGCTTCTGGCCTTGCTCGGCGACGTCGCCCGACATGGTCTTCAGCTTGCTGTTCCAGTCCGCGAAGTACTCCTTCGCGTTGGTCTGGGCGCGCGCGTGCGCGGCCCAGGTCTTCACGCGCACGCTCTCGAGCTGGTTGACGTCGCTCAGCAGCTTGCTGATGCTCGCCGGGGGCACGTCGCCGGTCTTCTGGGTCAGGGCCCGCGCCGCGTTGCTCGTGTCCTGGATCTCGCGCTTGCCCTGGATCAGGAGGTCGCGGAGCTCATCGAGGTCCTGCTGGGCCGCGACCGGAACCTCGGTCGGCCCCGGGCTGGAGCAGCCCGTCAGGGAGAGCGGCGCCAGCAGCGACAGCGACAGGACGAGACGGATGGTCTTCGGTTTCATGGCAGGACTCCAGATCAGGTGCGACGACCGACCGATCGCCGCTTGAGAACCAGGGAACGACGGGCCGCGCCGACTTCCCGACGGCGAACGACACCACCGACTCGCGAGCGGTCGGCCCGTGCGAAGGCTTTCTACCAGAGACTCGCGTCCGCCGACAAGTGCGCGCGCCGCGTGCCGATGCGCCGCCGCGCCTCGCGGTGGACGGCCCGCCGCGGCCCCTGCTCTAATCGGGCCATGGCCTGGTTCATGCCGCAGGACGAGGACTTCTTCGAACTCTTCGAGCAGGCCGCGGGCAACGCCCACGAGGGCGCCGGCCTGTTCGTCGACCTCCTGCAGAACTTCGAGGGGCTCGAGCTGCGGGCCAAGCGCATCAAGGACATCGAGCACGCCGGCGACAAGATCACGCACGAGGTCATCGACCGGCTCAACCGCACCTTCATCACGCCCATCGACCGGGAGGACATCCACGAGCTGGCCTGCCGGATCGACGACATCATCGACCTGATCGACACCGCGGTGAACCGCATGGTCATCTACAAGGTGCGCCAGTCCACGCCCGAGGCCCTGGAGCTGGCGCGCTGCCTGCACCACTCCACGGGCCTGATCGTCACGGCGGTCAGCCTGCTGCGTGACATGAAGGAGTCCCGCCGCATCCACGAGCAGTGCGTCGCGATCCAGACGCAGGAGAACGAGGCCGACAAGATCATGCAGACGGCCCTGGAGAAGCTGTTCGCCAACAACCACGATCCGATCGAGATCATCAAGTGGAAGGATCTCTACGAGGAAATCGAGTCGGCCACCGACCGCTGCGAAGACGTGGCCAACGTCCTCGATTCGATCGTGCTGAAGCATGCCTGAGTCGCTCGTCGCCTGGGGCATCATCGCCCTGGCCCTGTCCTTCGACTTCGTGAACGGCTTCCACGACGCCGCGAACTCGATCGCGACCGTCGTGAGCACGCGCGTGCTGCGTCCCTTCCAGGCCGTGGCCTGGGCGGCCTTCTTCAACTTCATCGCCTTCCTGATCTTCGAGACCCACGTGGCCAGCACGATCGGGCGCGGCGTGGTGCAGCCGGACGCGATCACGCTGCCGGTCGTGACGGCCGGACTGATCGGCGCGATCGTCTGGGACCTGCTGACCTGGTGGGCCGGCCTGCCGACCAGCAGCAGCCACGCCCTGGTCGCGGGCTTCGCGGGGGCGGCCCTGAGCAGCGCCGGGAGCGAAGGCCTGGTCGTGTGGGGCCTGGTCAAGATCGGCCTGTTCATCCTGGTGGCCCCGCTGATGGGGATGGCCATCGGCTGGCTGATCATGGTCGCGACCTACTGGGCCTTCCGCCGCAGCTCGCCGACGCGCGTGAGCACCCTCTTCCGCCGCCTGCAGCTCGTGTCGGCCGCCTGCTACAGCCTCGGCCACGGCGGCAATGACGCGCAGAAGACCATGGGCATCATCCTGGCGGTGCTCATCGCCACGAAGAGCGTCGGCGCGGCGGCCGCCGTGCCGCTGTGGGTCGTGCTGGCCTGCCACGCGGCGATGGGCCTGGGCACGCTCACGGGCGGCTGGCGTATCGTCAAGACCATGGGACAGCGCATCTGCCACCTGCAGCCGGTGCACGGCTTCGCCGCCGAGAGCGGCGGCGCGCTGTGCCTGTACGGCGCGACCTGGATGGGCATCCCGGTCAGCACGACGCACACGATCACCGGCGCGATCGTGGGCGTGGGCTCGACGCGCGGCCTCAAGGCCGTGCGCTGGGGCGTGGCGGGGCGCGTGGTCTGGGCCTGGGTGCTGACGATCCCCGCGGCGGCGATCGTGTCCGCCGGGGCCTGGCACGTCTTCGCGCTGATCGGCTGGCACTGAGCCGGGGCGGCACCAGGTGGATCACACGGTCTCGATCGAGGCGCAGGGCGCGGCGGCCGCGGCCGAGCCCGCACGCGTGCCCGAGCCCTGCGCGCTGGTGATCTTCGGCGTCTCCGGCGATCTGACGCATCGCAAGCTCGTGCCCGCCCTCTACGCGCTCGAGAGCCAGGGGCTGCTGCCGGCCGGGCTCGCGATCGTCGGCGTCTCGCGCCGGCCCGAGAACGTGCACGCGCTGCGCGCCAGCCTGCGCGCCGCGCTGGCGCCCGAGCCGGGCGGCCCGGTGGCCGACGAGGCCGTCTGGGCGCGCCTGGCCGAGCGCATCCACCAGGTGCGCGGCGACGTGGGCGACGAGTCGACCTACGGCGAGCTCGTCAGCCTGCTCGCCCGGCTCGACCGCGAGGCCGGCAGGAGTTGCGGCAACCGCCTCTACTACCTGGCCACGCCGCCCCAGGCCTTTCCCGTGATCCTGCGCCACCTGCACGGCTGCGGGCTGCTGGCCCGCAACCGCGTGCTGGCCGAGCGCGCCGGCGCGCGCCTGGGCGAGGTCGCCTCGACGTCCCGCGCGGCGAGCTGGTCGCGCGTCGTGATCGAGAAGCCCTTCGGCCACGACCTGGCCAGCGCGCGCGAGCTCAACGCCCTGGCGGCGGAGGTGCTCGACGAGTCGCGCACCTTCCGCATCGACCACTTCCTGGGCAAGGAGACGGTCCGCAACATCCTCGTGTTCCGCTTCGGCAACTCGCTGTTCGAGCCGCTCTGGAACCGCAAGTACATCAGCCACGTCGAGATCACCGCGGCCGAGACGCTGGGCGTCGGCGGGCGCGGCCGCTTCTACGACCAGGTCGGCGTGGTGCGCGACATGCTCCAGAATCACCTGCTCCAGGTGCTGGCCCTGTGCACGATGGAGCTGCCGATCACCTTCGGCGCCGACGACGTCCGCGACGCCCGCGTGGCGCTGTTCCGCTCGCTGCGGCCGATCCTGCCGCACGAGGTGCCGCAGTGCGCCGTCTTCGGACAGTACGAGGGCTACCGCCGCGAGGAGGACGTCGCGCCCGACTCGCGCACGCCGACCTACGTCGCGCTGCGCCTGCTGATCGAGAACTGGCGCTGGCAGGGCGTGCCCTTCTACCTGCGCACCGGCAAGCGCCTCGCGCGCCGCTCGACCGACGTCTCGATCCACTTCCAGCCCATCCCGCTGTGCCTGTTCGGCGACGAGGAGGCCTGCCAGCAGATCGAGCACAACGTGCTGACCCTGCGCATCCAGCCCGAGGAGGGCATCGGCCTGTCCTTCGCGGCCAAGCGGCCGGGCGAGGAGGTCGACATCGCGACCGTGAACATGGACTTCTCGTACAGCCGGGCCTTCGGTGCGGGGCCGCCTGACGCCTACGAGCGCCTGCTGCTCGACGCGTTGCGCGGCGACGCCATGCTGTTCACGCGGCGCGACGAGGTCGAGCGCTGCTGGAGCTTCGTGCAGCCACTGCTCGACGCCACCGACGGCGGCGAGGTGGGCCTGGCGAGCTATCCGCCGGGCAGCCAGGGGCCGGCCGAGGCCGAGTCGCTGCCGCGGCGCGACGGCCGCGCCTGGACGCCGCTGCGGTGAGACGTGAGAGCCGCCGCGTGAGCGACGGGCGGCCCGCGATCGTCGTCGCCCGCGACGCGGCCGCGCTCGCCAAGCTGGCCGCGGACCGCATCGCCTCGGCGCTGGCCGAGGCGGCGCGCGGCTCGGCGGGCGCGCGGCCCGTCTCCGTGGCCCTGGCGGGCGGCCGCACGCCGCGCGCGGCCTACGTGCTGCTCGCGCGCGACCGCCGCGTGCCCTGGGAGCGCCTCGACGTCTTCCTCGGCGACGAGCGCTGCGTGCCGCCGTCCAGCGAGCAGAGCAACCTGCGCATGGTGCGCGAAGCGCTGGCCGAGGCGGCCGGCCGGCTGCGGCCCGAGGCGATCCAGGCGCCGTGGCCGCCCGAGGTCGCCGCGGAGTCGCAGGGCGCGGGGCCCCCCGCCCCCGCGGCGCTCGAGCGCGCGGCGCGGGCCTACGAGACGCGGCTGCCCGAGCGGATCGACCTGCTGCTGCTCGGGGTCGGCGCGGACGGCCACGTGGCCTCGCTCTTCCCCGGCTCGCCGTGGCTGACGGCGCCGCGCGAGGCGCGCGTCGCGGTGGTGCAGGGACCCAAGCCGCCGCCCTGGCGGCTGACCATCCTGCCGCGCGTCCTGGTCGAG
>Ga0137428_1001096_pt1 | contig 10893 bp, 8 predicted proteins | sample EasRivERMZT718_2_FD_102305 | JGI IMG/M metagenome (GOLD analysis project Ga0137428, IMG submission 102305) | Soil microbial communities from meander-bound floodplain in the East River, Colorado, USA - East River MetaG ERMZT718_2 | ecosystem: Environmental > Terrestrial > Soil > Floodplain ...
AATGATCGCCGTTGCCCACCGGCAAATTAAACGCCTGCGCCACCCCCGCGGCCTTCATACCCATAGTGAAGCCACCCACCGAAAGCACATGGATGTTCAAGAAGTCGACGGATCGCTCTGTGACCAGGTCGCAAAGCTTGGCAAAGTTATCCCATTGTCCGGCTGCAATCGGAATACTCGTTTGTTTGCGCAGCTCGGCCAGCAGGCGGGGATCATTGTGAACAATCGGCTCTTCGAACCACATCAGATTATACGGCTCGAAGCGCTTGCACCATCTCAGCGCGGCGTCGTATTTCATCAGACAGTTGGCATCCGCCATCAATTCCACCGAATCGCCCACCGCTTCGCGGACCGCTCTCACGCGAGCCTCGTCCTCCGCCGGGTTATCTTCGCGGTGTTCGGCGCCGGCGCCGGCGGGATCCATCTCGCCACGAATATTGAGCCGGCCGACCTGGATTTTCAGACGGCTCTCGCCCCTCGCGACCCAGTATTTCGCCGCTTCCGCGAGATCGTCCCTCGAGTAAGCCCGCAACCCGAAAGTGATATAGGCCGGCAGCGACTTCTGGGCGGCTCCGAGCAGGCGCCAGACGGGGGCGTTATAAAATTTCCCTTTGATGTCCCAAAGCGCCACGTCAATGGCGCTCACCGCGAAATTCCATACCCCGGCGTGGCCGCGGGTGTTAAATTTCCACAGCATCTGATGCATCAACCGTTCGGTCTCCAGGGGATCTTTGCCTATCAAGAATTGGCTCAGGTCGCTCTGAATAAAAGCCGCCGTGGCAGAATGCATGAATCCGCCAATCTGGCTGACCCCGACCATACCATTGTCCGTCTTTACTTTGAGCAGTCGCACCGCCGCCCGCACCGGCGCTTTAAACAGCGGGGGGGTGACCGGGATGTTCTGCAGCTCTACAATTTCGATATCAGCGATCTTCAAAAGCGTTCTCCTTTCCCGGATGGAATTGCTTTTTTAGCTTGGGGTTGGTCCGGAAACACCGTTGCAAAGACTGTCCGGCGAAACATTAGGTTAAATCAACCTGCGGAATGAAAAATCTTTTCATGCCGACTTGCTCCTTCCGTCCCCACGACGGAGACAATCACGCGCCATTTAACATCAGCAGCATTTCGCCGCAACTCTCTTGGATCACCCGCGCAAACTCAAGCGCCGGAGGACGGCATCTGCACCGGCGTCATGTTTTGCTTGAACAGGCGCGCGGCCACGTTGGGGCGGCTTTGTGACAAAAGCCCGACGGCGTACAGGAGATAGGATGAATCGACGAACAGATGCGGGTTCTTGGGCCTCAGCACCTCGTAACGGCGATTACCGGCGGCCCCTGGCGAGAGCATGTGAGAAACGTGTGAATTATAAATAAACACCCCACCGGTGCCGATCAATATTCGCGCCTCGGTCAAGTCTTTGCCGTAGTACGCCCAGGCTTCCCCCTGGTAGGTGATAATTCTTTCTTTCTTGCCAACGTGCCGCTCCACGGCGAGATCCACAGCGATGCGCGCGAGTTGGGCGTCCGCCGCGCTCTGCCAGTCCTCCTGCGGCACCCGCGAGGTTTCTTCAGTGATCTGCTCGATATACCGAGTCAAATCCCTGCGCGACACGTCCAGCCGGGGAAAACCGGCGCGGAACTCTTTCTCGAATTCATCGACACCGACGCGATCCAGCAGGGTGCCCGCGTTGAAACGAATGCCCAAGTCGCCCTCGACGGTCCGTTTGGCAAAGGGTTCCGCCAGGCCCCGCTCGACGATCTGTGGACCTGAAGGCTGTCCATAACCGATGGAATGGATGTCTGTTGTCGCCCCGCCGACATCAACGACCAGCAGGTCGCCCCAACCTTGTTCTTCAGCGGTTCCTTGAGCACCGAGCAAGGCGCCCTCAAGCACCGCCATGGGCGTCGGTAGAATCACCGGGACCCGATTCGTAATACCATCCAGCCCCTTCGCTTGCGTGATCCGCTCCATGAACACCTGGCGAATCTCTTCGCGCGCAGACTCCACTGCAAGTTGGCCCGACCGCGGCATCACATTGGCGGCAGTGCGGACCTCTTTCCCGCCATGGGTCAAAACATCGGCAGCTTCTCGAGCCACTGCTTGATTGCCCGCCATGACGATGGGAACGGAGAGTTTAGCCGTCGCCAGCAAGCGCGCGTTATGAAGGATCGTCGCGGAGTCGCCGCCGTCGGTGCCGCCGGTGAGAAGTACCATATCGGGACACTGCCCTTCGATCTCAGCCATCGCCTGGTCCCCAAGCTTGAACGACCAGGATCCCACCACCTTAGCCCCGGCACCTAGCGCCGCGGTGTTCGCCGCCTCCACTGTCAAACCGGGAACCAATCCGATGACCGCCATTCTCAGACCGCCCGCAGCGCTGCTTGAGGCGAGCACGAGCTTATCCTCCAACGCTCGCAGATCGGTGGGCCGCTCATTGAACAGCGCGTGTTTTTCGTGCAGCGCGACCAGAGCGCCCATGAGCCCCTCGCGCACGTCGGTATTTACGGTAGAGGCCGCCTGGCTTCGGCCTATCACCGCGGCCGTGCGCAGATCTACGGCAACGACCTTTGTGTAGGTGCTGCCAAAATCGATGAGTAGGGCGAGGGATTCCAAGAATTTAAGGCGCCGGTAATCAGTTATCAGTCGTCATTTATCGGTTATCACTTATCGGTCGATCCATAGGATCACTGGGCGGTCATGATATTTCGATAAACGCCCATGAGATCCTTGTCTCGGAGGGTGTTTTCAATGTCCCGATTCATATCTTCGCCGCGGGTCAAGCCGATCTCCAATCCGATTTTCTCCGCGTCTTTCAGAAATTGCGGGTCCTGGGTCATCGCTGCAAACGCGTCGCGGAGCGCTTTTACCCGGTCAGCCGGAACGCCGGGAGGCAGAACCACCGATCGGCCGATATTTTGGGCGGCGTACAACGCGGCCAACATGTTTTTCTTCCCCGCGGGAGCCATCTCTTCGATGGTCGGCACTTCAGGGAGGCGCGGGTCGCGCTTGTCCTTTGACGTCGCGAGAAACCGGATAAATTTTTTCTCGATCCATTCTCTCTTAGTGCCCAGGAGAGAGCCCGTTCCTTGGGCGCGGCCGTCGAGAGCACCGCGCTCAATATCGAGCAAAATTTGGGGTGTACCCGGATAACCAGGGATCACCCGAAAATCTAAACCCACCACCTGCTCCAAAATCTTCACCACCACATTGCTGGTGTGGTCGAGGGATTGTGCTCCCATCTTCGGCTGCTGGCCCTCCTTGTTGGCCTTGCGAATGGCATCGAAGCTGGTATAGGGCGTGGCCGTTCGCACATAAACCATCTGCGCCTCGTCCAACGCTTGGCCCACCCAGATAAATTTCTGCAAATCGAACTTGAGCGCGTCATTGCCCGTGGCAGCGCCAAATAGGGCGCCAGTGTTCATGGTGCTGATGGTGAGACCATCCGGCTTTTTGACGTTATAGAGCTCGTTCACGGCGATCATGCCGCCGGCGCCGGGCTTGTTGACTACCAGCACGGTGGGTTTCCCGGGAATGTATCTCTCGAGGTGCCGCGCGATCAGCCGGGCGGTCAGATCCGTGCCGCCTCCCGCTGAAGAACCGGCAAAAAATGTAATCGTCTTTCCGTCGTAGAAATTCTTGCCGGACTGAGCCTGGGCTGAACCCATCGGCAACAGACAAAGTGTAAGCATGATTATGACAAATGCATTTGAAAATTTGATACTTTTCTTGTTCATCTTGCTCCCTATTCTATTCATCTTCCCCGCTTTTCCGATCTGAAACCTGAACACCGATCTCTGGCGCCTGTTTGGATTCTAATACCCCCATCGCTCCGCGACTGCGCTGACCCGCTGATGCTCCGCCTGCAGCTCTTTTCGCTGGATCAGTTCCTGGTACGCCTCCGTGACCAGATCTTGCGCGCAGACATCTTTGATCGCGGGCACCTCGTAGTTGAGCTCTCCGAGCTTCCCTTCCTCACTAAGCATGTCTTCAAAACCCGTCGCCAGCCCGTCGACGGGAAACGGCATCGCCTCCAAGTCGCGCGTCGAGCGCGACGGGTTATTGGCGACCACCCGTTCTTCCGGATCAGGACTCAGGAAGCGGAGTCGTTTTTCGAGGTTGGTGATGTATTCGTAATTCTTCGGCATGTCCCGGACGAACCAATAGGAACGAATCAATGCCTTGAGAAAGCTCTTGACCAGGTCCGGCTTCTCCTCAAGGATCCGTCCGGTGGCGGCAATGATTCGTTCCGGTCGCCCGTCGGGATACTGATCCGCGGGACTGACGAGCACGTTGCAACCCTCCTTCTTGAGATCTTCCGCGTCCCAGGTCGGTAACGGCGCGCACTCGACTCTGCCGCTCCGGATGGCCTGTTTGTGAAGGTGGTGGGCCACGCCGATTCGCACCCACTCCACATCGCGATCCAAATCCAGCCCCGCCTTTTTCAACTGAATCTGGATCGCCCAGTGGCGGATGCTATTGAAGTCGCTGATGCCCACCCGCTTGCCCTTCAACTCCGCCAGGGATTTGATATGCGGCGGCGCGACCCAGACGTTGGTGTGTTGATTTCTCCAACCCGCGATGATGTAAAGGTCGGCCCCTCGCGCGCGCTGAAAGAACACCGTCCGCGACTGCACGTCCAGCGCGATATCCACCGATTTTTCTTTCATGGCCTGAGAGATCCCCAGTTTCTCCAGACCGAAAGGGACCATGGAATCATGCAAGATCTCATAGGACGGGGAACCATCCGCGGTTTTGAGACCCTCGTCATACAAAAAATTCATTTCATGAGCTGCCGTCACCGGCACTTGATGAAGGACATGATAACAGGTGGGAGCGATTCGAAGTTTACCCTCTAACATGAGCAAGCCTCACTTTCCAAAATAGTTACTATACTCCGCTGGATTTTTATAGTCGGTTTGGACTTCTTGCTGGGAAAGAGGAAAAGCCCGCCGGCATGGATCGCCTTGCAAACCGTGATAACTCCGGGATTGCCTCTCATTTCTTGTAAAGCGACGTGATGAATCCGCTTTGCTCGATCTTTCTGACGTAGGACGGATCGATGATCAGATTCGGATCGGTTTGCTTGGCTTGTGGATATTGGTACGACAGGATCTCCAATGCGGTCTTGACGATCTCTAAGGACGGCGCCGGCACCCTCTCGAGCCGCGTTTTCGTATACTCATAGGTCTCGTCGAGAATATCATCTCCCGCGCCGCGCATGTATTTTTTCAGGACCGCTAAACTCCGTTGTTTGTTGGTCTGGAAGAAGTGGATTCCCTCGATCATGCTCTTGAGAAGTTTTTCCGTTAGCTCGGGATTCTTAGCCGGCGTCTGTCGCAACGTCGTCACCGTGTTGTAAGGGTAGACTACGCCAACGCTATCGTAGTCCACCAATTCTCGAAAGCCCATTTTCTTCGCAATCAAGTTGTACGGCATGGTCAACGAGGCGGCTTCTACGATGCCTCTCTCCAGGGCCGGAAAAGTCAACGCCGCTTCTCCCATCGGCAACAATTTGACGTCGCGATCAGGCACAAGACCCAGTTTTGCGCGCAATACATATCGCACCATGGTATCGGCAAAGGCGCCGGGCCGTCCGGTCGCGATGGTCTTGTTCCTCAACTCCTCGGGGTTCTTGATTTCCGGCTTAGCGATAATGCCGGAGCCGACTCTATTGATAAAGGTCAAGATAATGACTTGGTCTTTAACGCCCAGAATATGCGAGCTCAAAGCCCCCGTTCCCGTGGCGATCACAAAGGGAACCTCGCCGCTGGCAAGCAGCTGCTGCGGGCGGATTCTGCCGGCATAGATCGCTTTCAGCTCAAGGCCGTGTTTTTTTCCCAATTGCTCTTCGACTGCGACCCACAACGGCCCGTAGGCGCCCGAGAATGATGAGTAACCAACGGTGAGGCTATCCGCTGGAGACGCGGCAAATACCGCAGGCGTGAGGAAGACCCACCCACAAATCAATAACCAATTGATCCAACGCGTCATCGGCGGCCTCCTCCGGCCCTTGCTATAGTCTTCTTCCGCATAGATGCCCGTACCACTTCCCACAAAGGGTAGTCAAGTTAGAACAGGTGCCAGATAAATTTCTAGGGTGTCTTGACAGGATTCCCCGATCCGAAGTAACTGTACTCAGAATCGCAAACGAATTTTTCTCAGGGGAAAGTATCGTGACCGAAGTTAATCAATCGCCACCGCTAGCCGGCTATCGGGTGTTGGATCTTGCCGGTCCCTTGGGTTTCCATTGCACGAAGCTCCTCGCCGACATGGGCGCGGACGTAATCAAAATCGAGCCGCCGGGCGGCGACGAAGCGCGGCGAGTTCCGCCGTTCAAGGACGATTCGCCGCATCCTGAGAAGAGTCTTTACTTTCTCCACTACAACACCAACAAGCGCAGCATCACCCTCGACGTTGAGAAGCCGGACGGCCGAGCTATTGTTCTGGAGCTGGCTCGCAAAGCGGATGTCGTCATCGAAACTTACCGACCGGCACAAAGAGAAGCGCTGGGTCTTGGCTATCAAGAACTAAGCGCCGGCAATCCAGGACTCATTCATGCGTCGATTACGCCCTTCGGCGAGACCGGCCCTTGGCGGGACTACAAAGCCAACGACATCGCCGGCATCGCTCTCGGGAATCTGCTCTACCTCGCCGGCGAACCGGGAGAACCGCCGCTGCAACCTCCCGGCGAAATTGCCTATGGCATGGCATCGACCTACGGCGCCTTCGGAATTGCAGTGGCGCTGTATCATCGTCTGGAAAGCGGCAGCGGCCAGCATATCGTTGTCTCGATGCACGAATGTGCCGGACACATCGCCGGCTACTTTATTCCCAATTATGGCTACAGCGGCGCGAAACCGGCGCGCGCTTCACGCAAAGGCGAAGAAACCGACCTTTATGACCCGTACCCGACGAAGAACGGATACGCGCGCATCTTTATCATTCCGGTCGAGCAATGGCGCCGGCTCGTGGATTGGATGGGCCGGCCGCCGTCGATTTCCGGACCGGAGTTCGAGAAGATGGCGTTCCGGCGCAAAAATCCGGAGATCGTGGTTGGGGCGATCACGGAATTCTGCAAGCGTCACACGAAAGAAGAGCTCTACGAGGAAGGCCAGAAGCGGCGCATCGCCGTTACACCGATCAACACCGTGGGTGAGTTCATGAACAGCGAGCAAGTTAAAGCCCGCGAAACATTTGTCGCCATGGAACATCCTGTGATCGGCAAATATTTGCATTTCGGTCCGGTCCCAAGACTGAGCGAGTCGCCGGGACGGATCACGCGCGCGGCGCCGTTGATCGGCGAGCACAATCACGAAGTTTATTGCGGTGATCTGGGTATGAGCAACGACGATCTCGTGGCTCTGCGCGCGAGCGGAGTTATCTGAGGACAATCCGAAAGCCGCACCACGAAGCGCACGAAGGACACGAAGGATTCGGAAATTATTAAATTTCAATTTCTTAACTTCGTGCTCTTCGCGACCTTCGTGGTGAATGGTATCGTGTGAATTAAGGAAAGACCCTATGTCTAAACTACCACTGGAAGGAATCCGCGTCGTGGAACTCACCACCGGGGCCGCCGGCCCTACGGTGGCGCGGGTGCTTTGCGAGTTCGGCGCTGAAGTGATTCGCTGTGAAACACGCTTGCGGGGCGACGGCCACCGCGGCGAAGATCCCGCCAAGTGGAATAAGAATCCTGATTTCATGAAGCTACAGCGCGGCAAGAAATCCTTCACCGTGAACATGCAGACGGACAGAGGCCGGCGTCTAGTTAGAGAGTTGGTGAAGATTTCCGACGTGCTGGTAGAAAACTATGGTCTCGGGATTCTGGAAAAATGGGGGCTCGACTGGCCGCAACTGAAAGAGATTAACCCATCTTGCATTTTGATACGAGTCAAAGGCATGGGCTGCAGCGGGCCCCATGCCGCCGACCTCACTTACGGCCCCAACGTCGGTAACACCATGGCGACGACCTACCTGTGGAACTATCCGGGCGCCACCACGGCAACTGCCGAGCCGCGCACCCAACATCCGGATTTCATGGGCGGGGTCACCGGCGCTTTCGGTGTCGTCCTGGCGTTGATCCAACGAAAAAAGACCGGCCGTGGCCAATGGATCGACAGCGCCCAAGTCGAGATCGGCGCTTCGCTACTCGGGCCGAAATATTTGGAATATTCCGTCAATAAACGAGAGCCGAAACCCGAGGGTAATCGGAGCCTGGTCGCAGCGCCTTACGGTCCTTATCAATGCAAGGGGAACGACCGCTGGTGCGTGATCGCCGTCACCAGCCAAGACGAATGGGAGCGCTTCTCGGGTTTATTGCAAAAATTCGGTTTGAAGCCGAGCGAAAAACTCGCCACTCACCTCGGACGAGTGCGGCACAAAGAAGAACTGGATAAGTGGGTGACGAGTTGGACCCTGCAACACGATCCCTATGAAGTGATGAACCTGGTGCAAGGAGTCGGTGTCTGTGCCGCCGTCGTGCAAGACGTCGAAGACCAATTCAAACGCGACGTACAGTACGCAGCCACTGGATTCTTAGTAAATATGACAGAGCCGGAAGCGGGCGATGTGGTGACTGAGAACGTTCCGATTCGACTCTCCGAAACCCCCGGTCGGGTGCGCGGGCTGGCGCCGATGATGGGCCAGCACACCCATGAGATCGCGAGAAGCTTGCTCGGTCTATCGGACGCGGAAATTGCCAAATTGGAAGAAGAGAAAGTTCTTTACTAGTGTGAACTGGAAATACGTGTAGGACATCACCCCAGTCAAAGGAAATAAAGGCAAAATAGCATCAGAAAGGAATCAAAGTTATGCCAGAAGCAGGACCTCTATGTGTCTACGAAAAGCGCGATCCCCATATCGCGATTATCCGTTTGAACCGCCCGGAAAAAAAGAACGCCATCAGCCGCGATCTTTACTGGGCGCTCGATGAAGCGTGGCAGAAAGCCAAGTCGGATGATGACGTATGGTCGATCATCCTCACCGGTAGCGGCGACGCTTTTTGCGTCGGCGGCGATTTGAAGGAGAACCTCGCCTTCGCCAAGGGTGAGATGAAAGGGCCGCGTTCCGGCCCGCGGCCGTATTCGAACACGCGGTCTCTGCAAATGCACAAACCGATTATCGCCGCGATCAATGGTTACTCCGTAGGCGGCGGCTTTAGCTTGGCGCTGTCTTGCCACATTCGTTACTGCGTGCCGGCGTCTAAGTTCGGCTGTTCCGAGGTTCGCTGGTCGCACATGGCGGCCTGGCCTTCTTACGTCTGCCAACTGCCGACGGGCTGGGCGTATTGGCTCGCACTCACCGGCCAAATGATCGACGCAGATACCGCCTTCCGGGTGGGTCTGGTACAGAAAATCTGCGAGCCTGACAAGCTCCTCGACGATTGCATCGAGCTGTGCACGACGATCAACCGCAACGGCCGCCTCATCGCCGCCCATACCATGGAGTACATCGAGGACAAGTTATTGTACGGGATTCAGGGCTGGGAAAAGGGCTTCGAGGTGCACAGAGAATTTTACGCCCACTTGCGGCAGAGCAAGGATTACGACGAAGGCTCGGCCGCGTTCGCGCAGCGACGCAAACCGGAATTCACCCAAGAGTATTACGATGGAAAAACTAAGCCGCCGGGGGTGCCCTAACCGCGAAGACATGCTTGAACGGGTGATCTTGTTTTAGCGCACGAGATTCTAGCTCGGCATTTATAGATCATGTGAGCGCGAGTTTAACTCGTCGTTCCTTGGGACCGGCTCTCAATTCGAGCCGTCCAGCGGACACAGTGGGTGGTGAAGATAATAGAGAAATATTCCAACAAGGCCTGATAGTTTTCCCGGTGCCTTTACCGGAAATTCTGCAGCGGCCTTCTGTGTCTCTTCTTCTTCCCGACAGTTCGAACAGTGAATATCGTGCCGATCGGCACCATGACTAGGATCAGCAAAACAGCTATGGCTTCTTGAAACATGGGCTATTCCTTTCTTGAACACCGCCATAAAGCAACAGTAATGCCAGACGGCAAATACTAACCAGATCCGGCAGTTAGCAACCACCTGCAGTAAAGAATCGCGTGACGAGTCACTTTGCAAATGCCAGGAATGACATTGATGCCACAAAGCCGTGAACGGCTTGAACGATGGAGATTTTCAGGGTCACCATTCTCTCACATTGCCTGGCGCTAAATCTAAAGAAAGCGTTGACATAAGGCCACTTTATTGGATAGTCTCCGCCCCAAATAAGCCATCCAAGGAACCGGTGAGCCCGCTCTGCGGTTAGCGGCCTTGCGTGCGCTAACGGGCGTGATGTCTGAGGTCTCGATGATCCCGATCTGAAGGGACTTAACTTAATAACCTAGGAAAAGGGAAGCGACCATGTCAAGAATCCTCTGCGCTATTGCATGGGCAGTGCTGGCTGTAACAGTTGATGTTGGATCAGTCCAGGCGCAGCAACCGCCGTTCGCGACCACCAAGGTCGAGGGCACACCGACAATGTCTACACCTTCCGCGACGGAAACAGCCAAGCAATGTTCGTCGTCACTTCCGCCGGCGTGATCGCGACCGACCCCATCGGCTACGGACGTCCGCAGGCAGTGACGACCTATATCGATGAAATTAAGAAGGTCACAAACCAGTCGATCAGGTACGCATGAAACCGATTGAGCATTTTGAACCATACCCCTGCCAGAAAGGACTCGATCATGGGACGCGTGCCAGATATTGACGAAGCCAAACTCTCTGCCGAGCAGCGGCAAATCTACGACACAATCAAGCGCGGGCGTGGACATGTCCGCGGCCCCTTCGCGGTTTGGTTACGCAATGCTGAGCTTTGCGAAAACACGCTCAAGTTGCAGGAAATGTTTGCTTCACGGGTGAAGCTTGAAAGGCGTCTGCTGGAATTGATGAT
>Ga0137428_1001104_pt1 | contig 10846 bp, 15 predicted proteins | sample EasRivERMZT718_2_FD_102305 | JGI IMG/M metagenome (GOLD analysis project Ga0137428, IMG submission 102305) | Soil microbial communities from meander-bound floodplain in the East River, Colorado, USA - East River MetaG ERMZT718_2 | ecosystem: Environmental > Terrestrial > Soil > Floodplain ...
CCGCTCGCATTCGTGCCCTCGAACCGGATACCCTCGATCCGGCAATGGTCCGAGTCGTTCAGCGTAATCAAGTCGGTATTGCTCCCGCTGTCGTGCTTGACGTAGGACGCTCCTACGCCATCGCCCAGCACGTAGATGCTCTTGCCAGACAGGTCCATCGTGTCTACCGCGGGCGTGGTCGTGCTGGTGTACGTGCCGGCAGGGACTTTCAGGACGCCGCCGCTCTCGATCGCGTCGATCGCGTCCTGGAACGAGTCGAAGCGGGTCACGTCGATCGGGTCTCTGGTGCGGAATCCGCCCAGGCTCAGGATCGCCATCACGCCACCTGCGCCGGGATGTGGGACGTTGCACGCAGCCGGTTCTTCCGCTCGCGCTCGTGACGCAGCAACACGCGCTGGTCCTCCTTCCACGTCGCCGCCACGTCGGGTGACAGCTTGATGCGCTCGCGCTCGCTGGACACCATCCGCGCGGCCGCCTCGCTCGCGGTCGCCAGCTCGATCGCGCGCTGCAAGTACTCGGAGCCGTCGATCACCGTGGCATCGGTGTAGGTCGCGGCGGAAATGGAGCGGGTCAGCACGTCGATGTTGTAAACGGCGTCCGGGCACGGATAGAACCGCGCCGTCAGAACCGGACCCGTGGTTTCGTGCAGCGCGTAGTGGCTGGGGCGGCCGCGCGCCGGGTTCAGAACCGGACCCAGCATCTGGTTGATGACTTCCATGGTCTCCCGAATCAGCGGGATTCCATCGGTTTCGCGCTGCAACTGGATCACCGAGTCGTGCTGCAACCCGGAGACCTGGATCGTGTAATCCGGGTCGTCGGATGCGGCGGTTTGAAACGCATCTCCCTCCTGCAACCACCGCTCGCTCGGACCCACGAGCCCGTTGTGCAACTGCGCGTGGCGCACGAGCATCTGGGTCAACTGCTCGTCGTCGATCGCGTACGCCCCGGCGTCGATGTCGCCCAGCGCCAGCCGCACCTTGAGGCGCGCCGCCGCTACCGTCTGGCTCATCTAGACCGCCTTCCCGCCCGAAAACGAGAAGTACTTCCGGCCCCGCGAGGGCCGCGCCCACTTCTTCTTTGCCACCACCGCCTCGTATTCCGGCCGCACTGGGCGTTCCTCGTTCGTGCGCGCGTCGTAGACCCGGATCACCTCCTGATCGGCCTCGCGGCGCTGGGACCGCTCCACCTCCAGCGCACGCTTCCGCTCCAGCGCTTCAACGTGTACGCCCCACCTGCGCCGATTCTCCTCGGGGGTCGCCTTCTCGCTCGTGATGTTCACCTGCGAGGTTCCATCCGCTTCCTCGACATAGGTAGACACGTCGCACGTCTTGAATGGGCCCAGCTCCTCGGCCAACCGCTTGCGCGTCGGCGCCGCGGCATCGATGGCCGCAGCCTCACTGCTTTCTCGGAGCGCCTTCTTCTCGTCCATCGTTCTCCTCGCTCACCCCGAGCAACCGGGCCGGAGCCCCCGCACGCCGCTCGGAAAGGATGCGCTGCGTCTCCTCCACCACCAGTTGCTGCTCCGCGAGATTGCCGTGGCTTCCGGGACGCGGAAACGCAGGAACCACCTGGGGTATAACCTTGTCATCCACGAAACGCTTCATGCCCTCACCGGGCACCACCTCGTCCCGCACCACGCTGCCGCGCACCTGAATGGTTTCTCCCTCGCTGGCCGTGACCGTCACCAGTCCATCGTTCATCTCGTGCCGCTTCTTGAAACCCGGGATGTGGAAGCACGACAGCGCCACCCGCACGACCTTCACCTCTCCCGTCGCCGACTTCTTGATGAGTTGCAGCCCCTTGTTGCATGGCCCGCGACCGTTCAAGCCGGACGTTTTCGGCCCCTTTCCCGTTTTCTCGGGCAGCTCGCAGCGCTTCCACTCCTTGCATCCACGCAGCACCAGTTCCCCGTCCTCCACCACCTTGCGGGCACACGAACCGTACTTCGCCATGTTCACCCGCAACGCCTCCAACTCCTCGACCGTGCCGCGCGGATCATCGTCTCTGAGCATGGTTGGCTCTCCATTGGGTTGCGGGGCCGGGCCGCGAGGCCCGCCCCGCTCATGCGTTACGCGCTCTTGAACGCCACCGCATCCTCGTCGAACACTTCGAGCGTGCAGAAATCACACTCGGCTAAGATGCGCTTCGTCAACTCGAAGTCCTGTGCCGGCTTCACGAACGGCTTGCGGTTCCACGCCAGCACCGCGAACGACCGGACGAACATCATGTTCCAGTAGTTCCCGGCACTCAGATTGATGTTCCCCGTCTCCGCGAAGGTCATGCCCCACGCCTTGAGGATCACGCCCTTGACGTTCGGATTGTCGGCGCCGCCGCGGGTATTCGCGTTGGCGAACTCCGCGATGTTGCCGACGTACTTGATCTGCGACGGGTGGTACTTCAGGTGGCACTCGGTCTGTCCCGCCTTGTAGTGGTCCTTGGCGTTGGTCGCGAGACTCGTTTGCATGTCCAGAATCTGCGTCTTGTCGAAGTTTCCCGGACCCTTGACCGTCGAAATACCCGGCCCGAGCCCGCCCGCGTCGTAGTCCACCTGCACGTCCAGCGCCGCCAGCAACTGCGAGCGGTACTTGGCTTCGAGCTGCGCCGCGTCCGCCTGCCCGAGCCTCGTGATGAGGTGGTCGGGGAGCTCGACCGCGCCATAGCCGAAGGTCGGCGTGTCGCTGACGCGGGTAATGGTGCCCGTGTGGTAGGTCGGGCTCGTGCCCTCGCTGGTTCCCGCCAGCGTCTGCGCGGTGATCGCAGGCACGATGCGGATATACAACGTGTCGCCGATCATCTCCACGCCCGCGGGCGTGTCGAAGTCGTTGGCGATCGTCATTTCCTCGTTGGCCTTGGTGCGGAACACCGCGTCCCATCGGGACTTGAGTGCGCTCGCGCCCTCGGTCCCCGGACGGATACCCATGTGTGCTATCTCCCTTCAGCCAACGAGAACATGCTTACAGACCCGTGAGAATCACGTTGCCCTTGTCCACGTCGGCAATGAGTGCGTTCGCTTCGCTCGATCCTTCGTGCTTGACCAGGAAATCGACGTACTCCGAATGCGACATTTTGCGTTTGCCCGCACCCGGAGGCTCGCTCCCGCTCGGCATCGAAGTGGAAGGCTTCTGTGCCGCGGACGCCGCCGCCGCCGCATCCGCCTCCAGGCGCCTGGCCTTCGCGATCTCCTCGTCCGACAGAACCGACCCCTTCGCCGACAGAATCGCGGCCTCGGCGGTCATGTAAGTGCCGGTCATGAACAACTCTTTCGCCTTCGCCCGATACGATTCGGGCGCGGCGTCGAGCTTCGGAGACTCGCGCTGCCACAGCGCCTGCCACTGGAGGTTGATGTAGTCCTGCTCGGCCTGCCGCAACATGCGCTTGGCCGCGAAGTCATTCGGATTGGCTTCGACGAACGCCCGGTACTGGGCAATCTCGGCGCTCACAGACTCGAACGGATTGGCGGGTCCGGTTGTCGGTGGTGGACCGGCCGCTTCCGTTTTGATCCTGCGCGCTTCCTCGATTTCCGCCTGCCACGCCGCCTGATTCTTGCGGTGCGCTTCGTTCTCCGCTCGGAGTTTTTCGATTTCCTCCGGCGTCAGTGTCGGCTTCTGCTCCGGTTCCACGCTCGGCCTGACAGGCTCGGCAACCGCTCCCCCTGCGCCTCCCGTGCTCGGTTCATCTGCCATGGTTCATCGCTCCGTTCCTGTTTGGCGATCTCGTCGAGGGCCGACCGCCGTCGCCCATTTGCGCCATTTGCGAAGGCGGAATCTCTCCGCGTGCGATCGCTTCTTGATCCGCCATCATCGCTTCCTCTGCGGCCTTCGCTTCGTCGCTCTCGATCTGCTGAATCACGCTCAAGTCCATGTGCGACATGCGCGCGAACCCGCGCCGGTACGGCTTCGGCATGGAAATCAGCGTCTGGTACGCAATCAGGTCGTCCCGATCCACCGCGTCCAGGTTCTGGCCGGGGCCGGCCTGAATCTCCACGCGCTTCATCATCGGCCCGCCCAACTGCCGGAACGCCCACTCCCCCGACTCGATGTCCTGATAGCGCACCGACTCGCTCGGCAACTCACGCAGCGCCTGCGCCGCGCACGTCAGCAACAGGCTCTCCTGGTCATAGAGCACTTGCCCGTGGTCATCGATCACCACGTTCCCGGTTTCCGTCACCTGCTCGACCGTGCCGACCTTTGCGTCCTTGATCTCGCTCGGCGTGAGCGCCAATTCGCTGGTGCTCTCGTTGGTGCGGAACACGCTCTGATAACGATCGTAGAGCGCGAAGATGCTGGGATGCACACCCAGCCCCTGAACCACCTCGGGCTTGCGCGGGATGTCTCCGGTCCAATACATGACATCGCCATCGTTCTCGGGATCGAATCCAAACACGCCACCGTGAGCGTTCTCGATGGACCCGTCGCGCGGCATCACGAAATAGGGACGCGAGCGCAGCAGCGTCTCGTAGGCCAGGCGGCCGAGCGCGTTAGAGGCGAGCACCGGAGTCTTGAGAACCTGCGTATCGGACTGGCCCGCCGGCCGGTGCGGCATGACGTAGGATTCGAGGTAGAGCACCGGGAACGTGGGATAGTCGAACTCCCACGGGCCTTCGTAAAACGGCTCCTCGTGACCCGAGAAGGGCGCGCAAATCACGAGCTTTTTGCCGCCGTACTTGCCCACCGGCTGCGGCGGATCGTAGGCGCGCGTCACGCGCCCGATATTCCCGCCGCAGGTGGGGCAGCCCGATGCGACGAACGGGGGGAACGTCTGCATCGCCTCGGCCTGCCCCGGCGACCGCCAGCCGCACGCCGGGCACGCCATGTGCCACATCGCTTCGTCGAGCGGACGCGAGTCCTCGGACAACTTGTTCGGGGTCGGCTCGAACCGGCAGTAATACTTGGCCACGGTAGCGAGCTTGCCGCCCGCCGGACGCATCTTGTTCTGCGAGTGGCCGTCCGCGAAGGGCGGCAACCATGCGGGCACCGACCAGCCGCCGTTTTCGTCAAGGGCAGCGTCGTCGCCCTGAAGATCGGCCGGCACCTTCCAACCCTTGCGCCGCTTCACCGCGGCCACCGGCATCCGCGCGAGCACCATCACCCACGGGTTGTGTTCGTCGTGCGGCTCCAGAAACCCGTCCGCCCAGCGCAGATTGCGCGGATCGAGCGAGCGGAAGCCCAGCCGCCTATCGGGGTCGTAGGTCAGTTCTGCGCCCCATGCCCCGCACGCCTGCGAGCCTCCCACGTAACGACGGCGAATCGCCTCGAAGCGCTTGAGCCGTGAAGTCGTCAGGAACGATACCGCGCGCTCGGCATCTTCGAGGTCCTGGCGCGTAGCCCCCTGCTCCAACGGCAGCGCTTCGAGGTGCAACGGGAAGCGCTTGAGCATCAGCCCCAGCTTGTACCGCCACACGCGGAACAAGCCGGGATCGCGCGGGAGAATGCGGGAAAGCGCACGTTCGGTGTCGCCGCTGTCGTTCAGGTAGTGCTTGAGTTCGAGGCAAAAGGCGAGGTTGAACCCGACGATTTCGTCCACGTCACGAAAGCGCTCGTTGGCGTCGAGCAGGCGGCGCCGAACGAGTTCGACAGTGGATAGGCCGGTTTCTTCGTCGGTGTAGGCGGTGGCGATCCGGTCGGGGCTCCTAGCCCTTGCTCTCGCCCTTCCTAGGCGTCACGTTGTGCGAGTTGCGCCTGGGTGGCGTTCCCCGCCAATCCCCGGCGCTTCTCACGTCCCGATTACTCCGCGAGTGCCGCAGCCAGCGCTTCCTCGACCAGCGCGTCGCGGATACCGCTGCTGTCCACCCGGTCGCGCGCCACCTTCAGCAGGTACTCAGCCGGCGCCTTGTTCTTGGCGCCGTTGCGCTTCTGGTACTCGGCGGCTTCCTTCTTGAGCGCCGCCACAACCGCCTTCTGGATCACGTCCACGCGGGAGGCCATTACGGCTGCGCTCCATTCACTACCACCGGACACGAGGTCCAGTACTCCACCCATCCGACGTACTCACCGATGATGCTTCCGGTGACAATCGCCCGCACCCACGAGCCGGTGCTGGCTCCGATGTTCGCCGCGACCGTGCCATAAGACAAAGCCTTCGACCATGAGGTATCCGCAACGGTGTAGGCCGTCAGGCACAGGGTCATCGCAGAAGCGGTCGCGTTGGTGATAGCCGCCGCTCCTGTGTGCGTGGTCTGCAGCGTCTGGACCGTGATGGTGGGAGCAACCGCCATCGCGTGAGAGCCCGTGCCGCTCGGTACGATCACGAATCGCAGCCACAACAGCGAGTCGCCCGCACCGCCCACAGCGTTCAGGTCGGGCTTAGGACGAACACAGCGAATGCTGATGGCCTTCGTGGTGTCGAGAGTCGAAACGCCCGTGGCGTGAGTGAAGTAGTTCAGGTCCTGGTAGGCACCGACCTTCGACGCCAACGACGTGCGAAACACCAGCGGTTCACGGTGCAGGTAGACCGGATCGGCAAGCGCCGGCGCAGGAATGAAACAAGCCAGCGCAAACACAAAGAGAATCCGCTTCATGCGAAGTCCTCCATGACTGAGTTTTTCCACCGACAATCAACACTTCGCATGGATTTCCCGCGTCGTCAAGAGTCAGGTGGCAATGCGCATCCCCAAGACCATCACGATCACGCACACCACCGCAGCCAGGATCGCCAACGCGCGGGCTACCATCGCTCCCTCGGCGCCGCGGGGCCGTTCGCCATTCCCGCCAGCCTCGCGAGGTCCGTAGAGCCAAGCCGACGCGGCTCGTTCCGTACCCGCGGCAGGGTCGAGCGTGCCATCACGTAGGCCATGATGCCGTAGACAATTACGTCCTCCCCGTGCGGTCCGCGTCCGTCTCCGTGGTCCCACCGCTCGTTCGCGTCGAGCCGGGTCTGTAGCAGATTGTCGAGCGCCGCCCGCGAGTGGATGTGCAACCCGCCGCCTTCGAGGCTGCGCTGCAGCGCGGAGAGCAGCAGGCCGCGCCGCGCGGGCGTCTGGTTCCAGCCCGGATCAGCCGCCACCTTGCCGGTCACGCGGTCCACGTCGTACCACAGCTCGCCGCGGGTCACGGTCGGCGATGACTGGAAGCCGCGCAGGAACGCCTCACCCCAGCCGCCATTGGTCTCGACCACGCACGTCCACCAGGGGCACTTGTTCGCCACCGCTTTGGCCATGACACCGAGCTCGTGGGCGCGCACATAGCCGTTGAATCGCAGCAGGTCGCACTGGCGCGCCACCGAGCCCATGACGAGCCCGGAGGGATTGCGCGGCTGCTGGGAGTCGGTCTTGTCCGGGTCTCGAACGCCCGACGACGGGTCCACCACGATGATCGCCCGGTCGCCCTCATCGGGCCAGCCCCACGACTCCATGAGCCCCTTCGGGTGCTGGCGCACAACCGCCATTTCGCGCCCGTCCCGTTGTGCCCACTCGACCGCATAGCGCTCGCCCTCCGTCGCCAGATCGCGCTGGCGGATCAACTCGTCCACGTCCAGCGGGCAGGTGCCCGAGATGTCCACCGGATCGCCATAGAGCCGGGCCAGCCGATAGGGCGAGGTCCGCACTGCGGCCTCGGCCGCGGCGATGTCCTCCGGCGACAACGCGCGATTATCGTAGATGCTCGACTGCAGCCGTAGCCGGCCCTGCGACGGCTTGCGGTTCTCGCGCGGGTAGTCGTCAATGATCGGCTGCCACGCCCGGCGCTCGATCGGCGTCAGGGTAAGAAACCCGTAGAGGTCGCGCCCAGCCTTCTTGCGATTCCTGAGTGCGTCCAGAAAGCGCGCGGGCGGCGGCTCATCGCAATGCCAGCCGTCCAAGCGCATCGCCTCAGGAATCACGCCCTCGTAGGGGAACACGTACAGCTTGGACCATTGCGATCGGTCCCGCGCGAGCCGGTGACGGATGGTGAACGTGGTCACCTGGTCCTCGCCGCCGGCGTGCGCCTCGTGCGCCCCCCACGAGCCCAGCAGTTCGCGCAGCTTGGCGATGCTCGACGCGCCGCCGATCTTGTAGCTCGGAATCCCCAGCACCCACGCCACCGGCGGCTTGAGCACCGGCAGCGTAATCTGCGTGCCGTCCCAGTCCGTCAGCCATGAGCGCCCTTGGCAGAACGCCAGATCAGTGGAAATGCCGCCCGTGGTCTTGGCCCCACTGTTCCCGGCCAGCCAAAGCACCTCGTCGGGAGGATTCCGTGACAGGGCGCGCAACATCTCGACCTGAGCCCATGAGGCACAACGGTAACTTTCGAGCGGGTCCTGGCGTGCGAGCTGCGCTTCGTACTCGCGCCGCGCGGCATAGCGGGTGAGCGAGCCTATCTCCGACGTTTCGCCTCCCACGGCTGGTCCGAGTCGCGGAGGTTCAGCGGCTCATCACCCCGCGGCGGTTTCTTCGTCACTCCGTCGAGTTCCGGCTGCGGACGGCCTCCCACCTGCGGGCGATACACACCGGACGGCCCCGCAATGTACTCCGTCACGCACTTGGCGCAGCGGTAAACCTTTCCCACCACGCGGGATACGACGACCCCGCCCTCGATCCGGCTGCGCTCAATCACGCGCACCGGCACCGCGTCCCACCAATGGCACTCGGGACACTCCAGGTCAGCCGCGGCGGGCGCGCTCCATGGCCACCTCATGACGCCACCGCGTCGTAGTCGATCTGCGCTTCCATCAACGTTTTAAGCGCCATCTGCGTGCCCTCGTCGGCCATGTCTAACGCCATCGTCACCTGGTCCGCCGTGACGCAGGTTCGCGCACAGCGTAGCACCTCGCGCGAGGCGACAATCACACACGCCTGGCGTAACGCCAGCTCGTCGTCCCGCTCCGCGCGCTCCCGGCGCTGCGGCTTGGTCCACCAGCGCCAGCTCAGTAGCGCCTCCGACTGGCCCGCGCCCGGTCCCGGCATCGCTCGGTGCAGTACTTCTGGCGCGGATTCTGCTTTGCGGGCTTGAACAGCGCGAGACACCACGTGCAATGCTTTTTCCCCTTAGGGGTTAGGCGCGCACCTTCGAGCGCTTTGAAGCCAACGAGCGCGGCCCGAATCCACGCCGGGCGCGGGTCAGGCGGGAGCACGTTCAGTATTCCACCGGGTCATTGTCGCGCGCCGGCCTGGCGGTGCTCGGCACAGCCTGCGGCACGTTCATGGATTCGCTGTCTCCATCCTTAACTCGCACAAGCTCTTGGCGGAATCCGGCGGTACGCGCCAGCGGGCACTCGTCGGGACCGTATAACCCGATGCACTTGGGCATCACCAGCGCCACCGGCGCCACAGCGCCACCAGCCCCGAAAGCGGCAGCGCCGCGAACGCCAGCCCCATCAGCGCGAACAGCACGCACACCAGACACCACGAGAACAGCCCGCCCGCCGTCAGCCCGTACTCGCCGATCATTCCGCCCTCCGTGGCGTTCGTTTCTATGGCCCTACGTTGCGTGGAGAATCATGCCAGCACAAACTGCTAGCCAGACCCGCTAACGCCATCCGCTGGCCCGGACGGCCCGTTCCCGTTCGCCACACGCGATTCTGGCGGCAGCACCGTCCAGCCTTCCTCCACCAGCAGCTTACGTGCGTCCTCCACGATCGCCACCCGGTCCATCCCCTGCACCGACTGGTGCAGCGTCACCGCGGCCCGAGCAACGTCCAGCGACGTGCCGAGCATCCGCATGAGCTGGTCCGCCAAGTCCGGGTTGCCGAGCGCCCGGTTCATCGCCCGGCCCATCTCGCGTACCGCCCACTCCTGCACGAACGGCCGTTTACAGGTCGAGCAGGTCATCCAAGCCTTGCCTGGATCGCCCAAACCCTCCAACACTGCATCGGCATATCGTTTACCGCCGCGACCGAGCAGCCTCAGCCCGACCCTTTCCGCCAGTCTGCGGGTGAGGCGTTCTTCGCGCGCGGGCTTCCTAACGCTGGCGGTGTCAATCAGTTGCACGATTATTACCCCACAGCCTTGACAGTTGCGCCCGTTCCAGCTTCCAGCGCGGCCTTGACGGTGCGCACGATTTCCTCTGGTGATTCCGCGCCGCGGGCGATCATCTCGCCGTGGACGTGGTGCATGCGTTGGCGCTTGGCGGGGTCGGCTTTAGCGTTGTCGCAGAGGGCGTTGATCGCCTCGGCGGTGTCGAGGATGGCGAGGATGCAGGCGGGTTGGGCGGTCATGTCATTTGCGCCTTGAACTGACGCAGCCAGTCCCATTCCTCAGCTTTCCAGCGCTTCGATTCACGCTCCTGGCTGTCGGCGCGGTAGTGGCCTTCGATCGTTGCTCGAGCCGCGCCGTTGGGAGCGTAGTAGGCGTGCAGGTTGTTCGGCTTGTGCTCGAGAGCATGCGCGAGGAAGCGTAGCACGCATTCGTCGTCCTGCACTCCGGTTTTCACTAGCCATCCGGCGAAGCCGTGCATGACCTTACGCGCGGCGGGCTCGAGGTGGTCGAGCTGCTCGCGGACTTGGACCATGAGCGGGGCCCGAGGGGCGGCACGGCTCATGGCGCTCGAGATGCCGGCAACGAGTCCGTTGACAGCGCGGGCGACGGGTTCGTTGATGCCGTTCGAGGGTGCCTGAATCTCTCCGGCGGGAGCCGGATTCTTTTCGCTTCGCTCAGCAGAGGCAGAGGCAGAGGCAGAGGCAGAGGCAGTCTGGGCATCACCTAGCATCAGGTGCGTATCCGGCGGGCATTTATACTTACTCCACCTAGCGTTAGCTGCTGCGCTTGCCTTGCTACTCCGCTGCTCAGGAGTCAATTTACTCATGCTCACCGCACCTCCGAGCATCGCCACCTCGCGGTGCCTCTCCTGTGACCGGCGCTCGAGCATCATGCGCTCCTGGACGAGCACCTTCCGGCCCTCCCGGCTCGAGGACCGGAACGCCCGGCGGATCGCGA
>Ga0137428_1001105_pt1 | contig 10843 bp, 9 predicted proteins | sample EasRivERMZT718_2_FD_102305 | JGI IMG/M metagenome (GOLD analysis project Ga0137428, IMG submission 102305) | Soil microbial communities from meander-bound floodplain in the East River, Colorado, USA - East River MetaG ERMZT718_2 | ecosystem: Environmental > Terrestrial > Soil > Floodplain ...
CGAAAGCGTCTACATCCTGCGCGAGGCATTCAACCGCATCGAGAAGCTGGCGATGCTGTGGTCCCTCGGCAAGGACTCGAACACCATGGTGTGGCTGGCGAAAAAGGCGTTCTTCGGCCACGTCCCGTTCCCGGTGCTGCACGTCGACACCGGCAAGAAGTTTCCCGAGATGTACGACTTCCGCACGCGTTACGCCGCGCAGTGGGGCCTGAATCTCATCGTGCGTCCCTGCCCGCCGGTCGAGGAGGTGGACGCGACGCTGCCGCCGGCGGCGCGCTCGGCCGCGCGCAAGACCCTCGGCCTGAGGAACGCCCTGAAGGAGTTCGGCCTCCAGGGCGTGATCGCGGGCATCCGGCGCGACGAGGAGTCGATCCGGGCGAAGGAGCGCGTGTTCAGCCCGCGCGGCGAGGACGGCGCGTGGGACCTGAAGGACCAGCCGCCGGAGTTCTGGAACCAGTTCAACACCGACGTGCCGCAAGGCGCATCTCACTTTGGTCACCTGCGGGTGCATCCGCTGCTGCACTGGACCGAGCTCGACATCTGGCGCTACTGCCAGCGCGAGAAGATCCCGTGCGTCGACCTGTACTTCGCCAAGGACGGCAAGCGTTACCGCTCGCTCGGCGACAGCGACATCACCTTTCCGGTCGCGAGCAGCGCCGCGAGCATCGAGGCGATCATCGCCGAGCTCGAGACCACGCGCGTGCCCGAGCGCGCGGGGCGCGCGATGGACCACGAGTCCGAGGACGCGTTCGAGCGCTTGCGCGCAGACGGGTACATGTAGATGAACAAGCTCAAGCTGGTGATCGTCGGACACGTGGACCACGGCAAGTCGACCCTGGTGGGACGGATCCTGCACGAGACCGGCGCGCTGCCCGACGGCAAGCTCGCCGCGGTGAAGGCGATGTCGGAAAAACGCGGCATGCCCTTCGAGTGGGCGTTCGTGATCGACGCGATGCAGGCCGAGCGCGACCAGGGCATCACCATCGACACTTCGCAGATCCGCTTTCGCACCGCGGCGCGTGAATACCTGCTGATCGACGCGCCGGGCCACAAGCAATTCCTCAAGAACATGGTGAGCGGCGCGGCCGGCGCCGACGCGGTGGTGCTGGTGGTGGACGCGCACGAAGGCGTCCAGGACCAGACGCGCCGCCACGCGTATCTGCTGCGGCTGCTCGGCATCCGCCGCATCCTGGTCGCGGTCAACAAGATGGACCTCGCCGACTGGCGCGAGGCGCGCTACCAGGAGGTGCGGCGCGACGTCGCCGCCTACCTGCGCTCGCTCGGGGTCAACGACGCCGACATCGCATTCCTGCCGCTCGCGGCGCGCGAGGGCGCGAACCTGCGCGAGCGCAGCGCCGCGATGCTCTGGTACCAGGGGCCGACGCTGCTCGAGGCGCTCGATGCGCTACCGCAGCCGGCGCCGGCGACCGATCTTCCGCTCAGGCTCACGGTGCAGGACGTCTACAAGTTCGATCAGCGCCGCATCATCGCCGGGCGCATCGAAAGCGGCAGTCTCCACGTCGGCGACACGCTGCTCTTTTCGCCGACCAACGCCACCGCGCGCGTCGCCTCGATCGAAGCCTGGAGCGCCGAACCCCCCGCGAAGGCGGGGGTCGGCCAGTCGGTCGGCATCACGCTGGACGAGGATATCTTCGTCGAGCGCGGCCACCTGGCGAGCCACACGCACAGCGCCCCGGTGGTGACCAACGTGTTCCGCGCGAATCTGTTCTGGCTCGGCCGCAGCGCGCTCGTTCCGGGCGCGCAGTACCGGCTGCGCCGCGGCGCCGCCGAGACGCTCGCCGTGGTCGAGCGCATCGACCGCGTCGTCGACACCAACACGCTCGCCTCCGGGCCGGGCGAGAAGCTCGAGTCGAGCGGGGTCGCCGAGGTGATCATCCGCACGCGCGGGCTGCTCGCCCTCGACCACCACGCCGACAACGCGCTCACCGGGCGCTTCGTGCTGGTCGACGGCCACCAGATCGTCGGCGGCGGCACCGCCAGCACCGAGGGCTATCCGGACCAGCGGCGCGACACGGCGCCGAAGGCGGCGAACCTGTTCTCGGTGCGCCACCGCGTCGCGGGCGAGGACCGGGCGCGGCTGAACGGCCATTACGGCGGCATCCTGTGGTTCACCGGGCTGTCGGGCGCGGGCAAGTCGACCCTCGCGGTCGAGCTCGAGCGGCTGCTCTTCGCCAAGGGCTACCAGACCTTCCTCCTCGACGGCGACAACGTGCGCCAGGGATTGAACGCGGACCTCGGCTTCGCGCCGCAGGATCGCACCGAAAACATCCGCCGCGTCGGCGAGGTGTCGGCGCTGTTCGCCGAGGCCGGGATGATCGTGGTGTCGGCGTTCATCTCGCCCTACCGCGTCGACCGCGACCGCATCCGCGCCGCGCACGGCAAGTACTTCAACGAGGTCTACATCAACGCCGCGCTCCACGTCTGCGAGGCGCGCGACACCAAGGGCCTGTACCGCAAGGCGCGCGCCGGCGAGCTCAAGGAGTTCACCGGCATCTCGGCGCCGTACGAGGCGCCGCTCACGCCCGAGCTGGAAATCGCGAGCGGCGAGTGGACGCCCGAGCGCTGCCTCGCGGCGCTGGTGGAGTACGTCGAGCGGCGCTTCGCCTACCGCCCGGCGCAGAGGCTCCAAGCCGTCAGTTGAGAATATTCGCCTTCAATGGCGACGCCGACGGCCTGTGCGCCCTGCAGCAACTTCGGCTCGCGGAGGATTTCGAGCCGGCCGAGCTGATCACCGGCCCGAAGCGGCGCACCACGCTCCTCACCGGGGTATCGGCCGGCGCCGGCGACGAGGTCACGGTCCTCGACGTTTCGTTCCATGCCAACCGCGACGGCGTGCAGCGGCTGCTCGCCGCCGGCGCGCGCGTGCGCTATTTCGACCATCACCATGCGGGGCAGCTGCCCGGCCACGAGCGGCTCGAGGCGCACATCGATCTCTCGCCCTCGACCTGCACCAGCGTCATCGTCAACCGTTATCTGGATTCCAAATATCAGGCGTGGGCGGCGGTGGGCGCCTATGGAGACAACCTGGCCGAGACGGGAAGGAGCTTGAACAACACCCCTGAGCTGGAAAAGCTCGGTGTTCTGCTCAATTACAACTCGTACGGGGAGAGCGAGGACGACCTGTTCTTCCCGCCCGCAGAGCTGCATCGGCGCCTCGCCGCTCATGCTGATCCGCTGGATTTCATCCAGGATGATGCTTATCACCGGCTGGCGAGCGGCTACGCCGAGGACATGCAGCGCGCGCGGGACCTGCGGCCGGTCGCGGCGCGCCAGCATGCCGCGGTGTACGTGCTGCCCGATGCGAGCTGGGCGCGCCGCGCGAGCGGCGCGCTCGCGAATCGCCTCGCGCGCGCCGCGCCCGGACGGGCGCATGCCATGCTGAGCCCGAACAGCGCCGGGGGAATGCAGGTCAGCGTGAGAGCGCCGGCCGCGCGCCCGTCGGGTGCCGCGGCGCTATGCCTGGACTATGCCACCGGCGGCGGGCGCGAAGCCGCCGCCGGGATCAATCACCTGCCGATGGACAGCGTCGGCGATTTCACCGACCGCTTCATACGATACTTCGATAGAGATTCCACAGGCTGAGCGCGGTAATCAGCACGCCGACCGAGATCAGCAGCGTGCGCGTGCTCAGCTTCTTGACCAGCAAAGCGGCAAAGGGCGCCGCGAACAGGCCGCCGACGACCAGCCCCGCGACGACCGGCCAGGTGCCCTCGACCGCGAGCAGCGTGAACGAAGCCGCGGTCGCGAGGGTCAGGAAGAACTCGGCGAAATTGACCGAGCCGATGGTGGTGCGTGGATCGTTGCCCGAGCCGACGAGCGTGCTCGTCACCACCGGGCCCCAGCCGCCGCCGCCGACGGAATCGACGAACCCGCCGAAGACCGCGAGCTTGGCCACGTGGCGCGGCTCGCGTTGCCGCGCGCGCAGGTGACGGAACGCCTTGCTCAGGATGTAAAGGCCGATGATCAGCAGGTACGCGGAGATGTAGGGCTTGAGCACCTTGCCGTCGATCTGGGTCACCACCCACACGCCGAGCACCGCGCCCAGGATTCCCGGCACGAGGAGCCGCAGGAACAGCTTGCGGTTCACGTTGCCGTATTTCACGTGCGCCATGCCGGAAACGCCGGTCGTGAAGATCTCGGCGATGTGCACGCTCGCACTCGCCACCGCGGGGCTCGCGCCCATGCCGAGCAGGAAGGTGCTCGCGGTCACGCCGTAGGCCATGCCGAGCGCGCCGTCGACCGCTTGCGCCAGCAGCCCGACCGCCACCGCGGTCCAGAACGGGCTGCCTTCGAGCGTCACGGCGATGGTCTGCAGCCCGGCAACCCAGTTATTGGGCAGGAAAAGGCGCGCCACCAGGTAGATCGTCAGGGCGGTGAGGGTGATCGCGGTGAACCACGTCGCGGTGCGCAACACGGGGTGCGCGGCCGCCGTGGCGGCGATCTGCTCTGCAGGCGGAAGGCCGAGCTGCTCGTGCTCCTGGTTGAGCGGGGTGCTGCTGAGGTCCGGCTTGCGTATCTTCAATCGACTCTCGGAGGTTTCAGAAGGAAACGCATGTTCGTCGATTTCATTGACATTCCGATTCGCCGCGCCTAGTCCGCGTGGAACGGCGTTGGCTAGCAGCGACGTCAACTCGATGCCACATGCTAGGGGCATGCAGCTCCTGCGGATGCTGTTGCTGGCGGCGGTGCCGCTCGCCGCGAACGCGGCGCCGAGCGCCGTTTCCACGTTCCACTCGATCGGGCTGTACTGGAGCCCGCAAGGCGGTAGCGAGTCGAACGCCGCCCGCGTCGAGTTCCGGGCGTCGGGCAGCGCCGAATGGCGCCAGGGCCTCGACCTGTGGTTCGACGCGCGCGACGGCGAGTACCGCGGCAGCCTGGTCGAGCTCGAGCCGGGCACCGCCTACGAAGTTCGCATCAAGCTCGAGTCCGGTCCGGGCGAGAGCACTACGGCGAAAACCTGGAGCGAGCGCTTCCCGGTCAAGCGCACCGTGGACGTGTCCGGGAAGAAGCGCGTGGTGATCGGCCTGGAGGACTCGGGCGACGAGAAGGGGTACGTGGTGTTTACCGCGCCGCGCGGGCGCAACGTGATCGAGGGGAACGAGGCGGACGAGAGCTGCGTGGTGGTGCGGCAGGGCGCGCACCACGTCATCGTGCGCGGCCTCGACCTCAGGAACTGCAAGCGCTACGGCGTGCTGATCGAGCGCCAGGCGCAACGGGAGGGACAGCCGGCGCTCGACGCGCAGACCCACGACATCGTCATCGAGGGCAACGAGATCGCCGGCTGGGGCGGGTTCGGCAACCTTCCCTCCGCCAAAGACCTCGCCGACACCGACGGCGCGATCCACTGCAACTACTACCGCGAGACCGACGACGCCAGGCGGCCGGACCGCATCGTCGTCCAGGGCAACCGTATCCGCGACCCGCGCCACGGCTCGCTCCCCTGGGTCTCGGCAAAGCACGGCCGCAAGCACCCCAAGGGGCCGCTCGGCGTGATGTTCAACCGCTGCGGCCGCAACCACGTCATTCGCTACAACGACATCGCTTCGAACAACGGCAACCACTACGAGGACGGGCTCGGCGGCGCCGACAACTTCAGCGCCGCGGGCTTCCCGTGGGCCGACTCCGACATCTACGGCAACCGCATCGCCAACGCTTACGACGACGGCATCGAAGCCGAGGGTGGTAACCGCAACGTGCGCATCTGGGGAAATCATCTCGAGCGCGTGAACGTCGCGATCGCCAACGCCGCGACGACGACGGGCCCGCTCTATGTCTGGCGCAACGTCGGCGCGCGCATGGCGGGCATGCACGATCCGGAGGGCCGCGGCCGCAGCCGGTCCGGCCCCTTCATCAAGGCGGGCAGCCGGGATCCAACCGCGAACGGCGGCCGCGCCTACTATTTCCACAACACGGCGGCGGGCGCGGGCGAGGGCATCGCCCGCTCGGGCGGGCGCGCCTACAATTTCGTCGCCCGCAACAACCAGTGGCCCAAGTCACGGGTGGATCCCGCGGACGGGTCGTTCGACCTCGGCAAAGACAGGGTAGAGCGCATCGCGAACTTCAACGACCGGTATGCGCGGCCCGAGTCAGGCGCTCACCAATCCGGCGCGCCGCCGATGCGGTTCGGCGCCGAAGCGTATACAGCCGGTCGGTCAGCGGATTGATGCGGAAGCCGAACACGATCGCCTTGGCTTCGGTCGCGGCGCTGTCATAGGGAACGCGCAGGAAGTCGATCGTCCGGTCGAAACTGTCGAACAGCGCGCACTGCGCGAGCCGGGGGCCGCGCTTGCGCGAGGCGTCGACCGAGCCGGGGCTGACGAAATAGAGCTGATTTTCCTCCAGGGAATGCCGATCGCCGGGCAGCTCCTCGGCCTCGTTGCCGTCGACCCGGTACACCTTCTGCTCGTGGCCGTGGCCGAAGAAGCACAGGCGCGCACCGGGAAAATCTTCGCGCAGGAGCCGCGCGTTCTCGCGGATGTGCCCGGCGCTCGCCATGGGCTGCTCCACGTCGCGCACGCCGCCGTGCATCAGGACAACGCCTTCCTGCAGGATCCTGACGGCAGGGAGCGCCGCCAGCCAGGCGCGGCTTTCCGGCGAGAGCGCGCGCCGTGTGCGGCGCAACGAGTACTCGGCCTTGGTCGAGCAGCCCCGGAAATCGAGCTGCCGCACGCCGATCAGGTCGTCGTTGCCGGCGATGGCAGACGCGCAGTGGCTGCGCACCAGCGCAACGCATTCCTCGGGATCGGCGTTGTAGCCCACCACGTCGCCGAGGCAGACGACGCGGTCGGCGCCGTGGCGCTCGAGGGCCTCGAGCGCGGCGGACAATGCCTCGCGATTGCCCTGGATGCCGGCTATGAGGCCGTAGAGCGCCATCGCGGGTGTCGTTGGGCAGCGACGCCGGGGTCGCTGGAATGCCGAAATTTCATGCAGGACAGGTTACGCGGGCGCTTCGGAAATCGCGGCCCGGCGGGCTGAGCCAAGCGGCTCACACGAGGCCGGTCGATAGTCGATGCCGCTCTCGGTACGCTGGGTCCGCTCCATGAAAGTCGCGATCCACCAGCCGCATTTCCTGCCCTGGCTCGGCTACCTGCACCGCATGGCGCAGGCCGACCTCTTCGTGCTGCTCGACCACGTGCAGTTCGAGCGGCGCAACTACCAGAACCGCACCCTGTTCCGCATGAACGGCGAGGCGCGCTGGCTCACGGTGCCGGTCGTGCAGCGCTCGCGCGACGAGCGCATCGTGGACAAGGAGGTCGACAACCGCATCGACGGCGCGAAGTGGTGGTCGCCGAACCATTTCACCACGCTGCGCCATGCCTACCGGGATGCGCGCTTCTTCCACACCTACGCCGCCGAATTCAAGCGCCTGTTCGACACGCGCTGGGACAAGCTCGTCGACCTGAACCAGGCCGGGCTCGACCTGCTGCGCGAGGTCTTCGGCATCCGCACGCCGCTCGTGCGCAGCTCGGAGTTCGCGGTCGAAGGCGCGCGCATGGAGCTGATCCTGAACGTCTGCCGCGCCGTCGGCGCCGACACGCTGATCGCCGGGATGGGCGGCTCGCGCGGCTACCTCGACGCCGATGCCTTCGCGCGCGCGGGCGTGCGCATCGAATACCACGACTTCAAGCATCCCCAGTATCCGCAGGGCGGACGAGGTGCGTCGGAGGCGGTTCCCTTCATCAAGGGACTGTCCGCGATCGACATGCTGTTCAACTGCGGCCCGCAGGCGAGCTCGCTGCTGCTGCCCGATCGCATGGCCAAGGCGGCATGAACGCCCCCCTGCCCGCGAGAGCCTTCCAGACCCGCAGCATCTCGCTCGCTTCGCGCTACGGCGGGCGCACGGTGCTCGCGATCGGCGCCCACCCCGACGATCTGGAGCTCGCCATCGGCGGCACGCTGGCGCGCCTCGCGCTCGAATCGGCGCACGTGGTGATGGCGGTGGTCTCGATCCCGACGGACTTCGCGACGCGCCGCGCCGAGGCGCAGCGCGCGGCCGAGATCCTCGGTTGCGAGCTTCGCATCCTGGTGGACGACGACTGCTGTCGCGTCGACGACATCAAGAACCACCAGCTCGTCGGCATGCTGGACGCCCTGGTGCGCAGCGTGAAGCCCGCGGCGGTGTTCACGCACAGCGCGAGCGAGTTCCACAGCGACCACGTCGTCGTGCACAACGCCTGCCTCTCGACGCAGCGGCTCGAGCGCTTCGATTTCTTCCAGTTCAGCCCCACCATGACGCGCGCGGTGCCGGTCCCGTTCCATCCGCGCGCGTATGTCGACGTCACCGGCACCATCGACGCCAAGATGGAGGCGATCGCGGCGCACGCCAGTCAGTTCGGCACGCGCGGCCTCGACGCCGAGATGTTCCGCGACATCGCCCGGCTGAACGGCCGCATGGTCGGCGTGAAGTACGCCGAGGGCCTCGACGTCGGGCGCATGCTGATCGCGTGACGCGAATTTTTCTTTCGTCAGTATTCATTTTGCTGTCGGCGTGCGCGACTTCGCCCGGTGACTCCAAAGACGGCGGCGTCGCAGTGGTGTGGAACCGCGTCGAGGAGCCGCACGCCGTCTGCGAGTCGCTCTCCGGCCGCAAGAACTTCTTCAACATCCTCGGCTGCTCGCACCGCGCCGAGCCGGCCGCCGAGGGCGCGCCGCGGGTGTGCTCGATCTACGCGCCCGCGCCGCGCAACGAGCGCGACCTGCAGCGCTTCGCCACCCTCGGCCACGAGCTCATGCACTGCTTCGACGGCAACTGGCACGACCGCTGGGGAAGGATGAATTCGCCCGCGCAAAGCGTGGCCGCCGGGGGCTCCGCCTCGCCCTGAAATAGCGAGCACAGCCTGCACGCATGGACCCCACCTCCCTGGTCCAGGAGCTTGCCCGCCAAGGCGCGTACTGCGAAGGGCGCTCGCCGCTCTATGCCGCGGTCCTGCGCGAGCTCGGGGCCGACGCGGCGAGCGGGCCGGCTTGGCTGGGCTGCATCGAGGAGGCGTGGCGCGACAGGACCTTCGCGGTGGGCTGGGAGATGGCGCACCTGCTGCTCGCGGGCATGCATTTCTCGGCGCTCGCCGGCGAGGCCGAAGACCTGGCCGCGATCTACCCGAGCTGCGGCGGCCCCGGCGGCGACCCGCGCGGCGCGGCGGCGGCGTACCTGCGCCGCGCGCCGGCCGCTTTCTGGCGGCGGCTGCGCCACGGCCGCGTGCAGACCAACGAAGTCGATCGCAGCGTCGCCTGGATGCTCGCCGCCGCCGCGGCTTTCGGCCCGCGCGGGCTGCCGTTTCACTTGGTCGAGATGGGCGCCTCCGCAGGGCTGAATCTCGTCGGCGACCATCTGCCTCACGCGTGCCGCTTCACTTCGGACGACGGCGCGCCGGCCGAGCCGCCCGCCGGCTGGGACCGGATACCGCACCCGATCCTGACGCGCACCGGGCTCGATCTTCTGCCGCGGCGCCTCGCCGAGGCCGAAGACCGGCTATGGGTGAAGGCCTGCGTCTGGGCCGACGATCTGCAGCGGCTCGAGCGCCTCGATCGGGCTACCGAGGTGTTTCTTCGCATGGAAAGGATGGATTCCGGGCCGCATTTGGAGCAGTGCTCGTTCACCGACGCGCCCGGGTGGCTGCTCGAGAACCGTCCTCACGAGGACGCAGCGGGACTACTCGTCTTCAACTCCATCGCCACCATCTACCTCGGCGAGGACGACTACCGCGCGCTGCAGCGCGGCATGGCGCGCGCCCTGGCGCCCTGGCAGGACCGCGCGATCTGGGTGGAGTACGAACGCGCGCGCGGCGCGGCCGGCGGACCGCTGGAGCTCACGATCCATCGTTCGATCAAAGGGGAGCTGCGCACGCACGGGGTGGCCTCGGGCGCCCCGCGCCCCACGGCGATGCGGTTTCACGAGGTGACCCCATGGCAACTCAACTGAAGCAGGCGGTCTTGGCGGGATGGCTGTGCGAGAGGATCGGGCTCACGCTGATCGGCCCGGACCGCGACATCCGCGCGATCTGCACGCTGGATACGCTCGAGGAGGGCGGGCTGTCGTTCGTGCTTCCGGGCAGGCGCATCGAGCATGCACGCTGCGGCACTGTGGTCGCATTATCCGAATTGGGGGGTAACGGCGTATCGGTGATCGGGTCGGCCGACCCGCGCTACGACTTCATCCGCGCGCAATACCTGCTCGAGCAGAGCCCCGGCTTCGCGCGCCCCGCGGCGCCGCCCGAGATCCATCCTTCGGCCCGGATCTCGCCGGGCGCGGTGATCGAGAATGGCGTGACGATCGGCGAGGGCACGGTGATCGGCCCGAACGCGGTGGTGCGCAGCGGCGCGCGCATCGGCCGGCACTGCGAGATCAAGTCCGGCGCCGTGATCTGCGACTCGGGCTTCGGCTTCGAGCGCGACCGGCAGAATCGGCCGATCCGCATGGTGCACCTGGGCGGCGTGCGCATCGGCGACCATGTCGAGGTCGGCGCCCTGACCACGGTAGTGCAGGGCGCGCTCGCCGACACGGTGATCGAGGACCACGTCAAGATCAACGACCACGTGCACATCGCCCACAACTGCCATATCGGCGAGGGCACGATCATCGGCGGCTCGGCGTATCTCAGCGGCAGCATCCGCGTGGGCAGGAATTGCTGGATTTCCCCGAACTGCTCGATCCGGCAGAAGCTCACGATCGGCGAGGAGGCGATCGTCGGCATCGGCGCCGTGGTGGTGCGCAACGTCGAGGCGCGCAGCACGGTCTACGGCAACCCCGCGAGGAAGGCGGCGATGGCCGCCGACCACTCGCCCACCGGCGTGCTGCCGGTCCACCACGATCCCCGACAAGATC
>Ga0137428_1001106_pt1 | contig 10833 bp, 9 predicted proteins | sample EasRivERMZT718_2_FD_102305 | JGI IMG/M metagenome (GOLD analysis project Ga0137428, IMG submission 102305) | Soil microbial communities from meander-bound floodplain in the East River, Colorado, USA - East River MetaG ERMZT718_2 | ecosystem: Environmental > Terrestrial > Soil > Floodplain ...
AAGTGGAAAGAGATGCATCAACGCGGCGACGAGTTCTATGACTGGGACGGTCATGCTTTTCACTTTATCGGCGGCATACCAAAGAAGGCGGACGGCTCCCTGGCGGTGTACACCCCAAAAGAGCAAGACGAATATTTGGGGGAGCTCGCCGCGTCGCTGAAAAAGGCAACTCAGCTCTAAGGAGGAGTCGAAGGCCTGGTGGGCTGGAATCTCTTGTGTATTTACAGTCCGACATGCTCACCCTGGACGGTATTTTTGTTAGCCCCGAGACTTGTCAAAAGGTTTGTGGAAATAGACAGGCTAAGCAGCTGGTCTTCGATCCGCTCAACACGGAGTTGCTTCAGCACAGTCCGAGCCCTGGGCTGATCCATTACACCGGCTAAGGACGGCAGTACTTCGGCACATAGCTGTGCTCAAGCGTTAACGGCATGGTTGTGAGCATGACCCGGAGGGGAACGTGTTCGGAGCTTCGCAAAACAACGGCGCAAGACAAGTTGGTGATTATACCGGCAGCGGCAGCCGGAGAAGCGTTAATCGGGTTGTAAGACGAAGATAGCTATGTGGAAATCATACAAAGTCATCGACGCTGACGCCCATATGCACGAGCCACAGGACATGTGGGATCGCTATGTAGAAGCGAGGTACCGAGACCGAGTTCCTAAGGTAGCCTACATGGACGGTACCTTTATGGTTTATGAACCTGACGGCAAAATCATCCCAAAAGGACAAATCGAGAGCCGGCCGCCTGAAACTGCATGGAAGGCGTTAGAAGAGAAATATGGGGAGGCTTATCACAAGTGGTGGTCCCCCGATATACGCCTTAAGGACATGGACCGACACGGATGGGACATTCAGGTCCTGCTGCCCACCGGGAGCAATGGCAACTTTGGCCCGAGGGCCGCACTGAAGGACTGCGAAATCGGCGCTGCCTTATCGCGGGCTTACAACAACTGGGCGCATGACTACTGCAGTGCGGCGCCTAAGCGGCTGAAGTTTATCGCCGTAATTATCTCGACGGATATTAAAGAGATGCTTGCAGAAGGGCGCCGCGCAGTTGAGAAATTGGGAGCCGTTGCCCTAAGAAACGTTCTTTTACCCAAAGGCAAATGGTTGCATGAACCCGAATACGACGCACTATGGGCGCTCGCGTCCGAGTTGGATGTTCCGATCGCCGTTCATGGGGAATATAGGAATGAGCGATTTCAGCCGTTTCGAGAGTTGGTCATTAAAGAAGAGACAAGTGGGCAAAGAACCCCGTATCATGATCCGATGACTCTTCGAGGACTCAATCACGCGATGGGCTTTCCTTTCGACAACATGGCGACTCTGGGACAGTTTATTTTCACCGGGATTCTGGAGCGTTTCCCTAAACTCAGGCTCGCGATACTTGAGTCCAACGCTGGTTGGGCACCATTCTGGCTAGGTCGTATGGATGTGCACACCCATGGTCGCCACAGTGTGATGGGAAAACCGGAGCACCTGTCTATGCTTCCAAGCGACTATTTCAAGCGACAATGTACCGTGGCGTGCGACAGCGATGAAGCGGCCCTCAAGTATGCAGTGGATTTCCTACACGGAGAGAACATCGTTTGGAATACGGACTATCCGCATGCTGATGGGATGGAACCAGCGAGGGCGCTTCCCGATTTCGATGCTCATCCTATTCCCGAAGAGGCAAAGCGAAAAATCCTGTGGGATAACGCGATCAAGCTCTATGGGCCGGGCTTGCTCAGCTGAATCTTTGGATTAAGTGCAGGTGAGCGGTTTGCCAGGCAACTTTGTCGCGCCTACGATTTAGGGCCGCCACGAATCGCTTTAGTTTTGCAGGATAGCCTCATGACGCCAGAGCTACAGTTGCGCTGGACCGTGGCCTTGGTGTGCGCGTTTCCTCTTAAACCCCGACCACAACCGCGGCGCCGAAATCTGTTTCCGCGTGGCAATTCATCACTTGAAACAAGTTGTCTTCCGTGAAAGGGTGCCGCTAGACTGAGTTGTTTCGAAATGCTGCCCCGTGCAATTCGCCACTGGAATCGAATTGTGGAAAACCCCATTCGTCTGCACGCGCGGCATTCGTGTGAGAATATCGTGAACGCTAGGACCCCTTGAAGTAACTACGCGATACACGAGAGGCAGGAGCGATTTTACATCGAGGGCTGGCCAGAATTTTCTATGGAGGCTTGAGCATGCCACCGCGGTCAACGGGTTTCCGAATCATATGGATGACTGTGGCCGTTTGCTTGTTTGCGATTGCGACGCCGGGCGGCGCGCAGACGAAACTCGAAAGGCTGCACGTCGGCTACAGCGCCCAGGCTGGTTCCCTCGCACCGATATGGATCACTCAGGAAGCCGGCATCTTCAAAAAGCACGGTCTTGATGTTGAGCTGCTGTTCATTCCTGGTGGGCCAACCGCTGCCGCCGCATTGCTGTCCGGGGAGGTTCCCATTACCGTTGTCGGCGGGCCGGCCGTTGTCAGCAGCAATCTCGCCGGTTCCGATCTCGTCATGATCGCCGGCATCGTGAATAGGTTTGCTTTCCAGATCGTTGCCGTTAAACCGATTACCTCCTATCAACAACTGAAAGGGAAACGGCTCGGTGTGAACCGTTTTGGCGCTTCTCCAGATGTGGCCGCGCGCTTCGCTTTGAAGCACATGGGCATCGATCCGAAGGACATCACCATCCTGCAGTTGGGGGAACAGTCCACGCGCCTCACGGCTATGATGGCGGGACAGCTCGAAGCGGCCGTATTCCTGCCCCCGATCACGACCATGGCTCAGAAGCAGGGTATGAATGTGCTCCTGGATCTTGCTGAATTAGACGCGGAATTTCAGATTACGGGTCTGGGTAGCAGTCAGAAGTTTCTCACGCAACGGAGAGGGACGGCGATAAAGTTCATGCATGCCTTTGTGGAAGGCATTCATTACTTCAAAACGCACAGACCGGAGAGCGTAAAAACGATTGCCAAGTACATGAAGATCAATGACATGGAGGCGGTAAGCGCGACTTACGACTATTTCGCGCCCAAGGTCGTGCCGCAGAAACCGTACCCGTCCCTCAAAGGAATTAAAGCCCTCATCGATCTAGCGGCCAATGAGAAACCTGAGTTAAGGAGTATTTCCCCCGAGCGATTTGTCAATATCACAATCTTAAAGGAAGTCGACGACACTGGTTTCATCGATCGTTTGTATCGATGAATGGGCGGCGACGTCTTGATGCTGGATTTACCCAGAGTGTCACCCCCGAATGTTCTTATCCGGCGTCCAGTCGGACTTTCGTTGATTCCTGCCAAAGAATACGGGAATGACCACTTGGACAGGGCAATTGCTCTATGCCGGAAACCACGGCGATTTGCCCTAAGTAACGAAACACAACTGAACTGGAGGAGAGATGCTAGACTTTATCAATCCATCGCACCCATCTGAATTCGCAGTGCTTAGGCTCGTCGCCGAAGCGCAAGAGGGCGGAGGGGATGTTTTTGATATCGGCCGCCTCTGCAGAGATCTTGAACCGGGCGATGCGGTTGCCTGGGAAAAGGCCTGGCTTGGACTCGCGGAGGCGACGGAAGCCAAGGCCAAACGCGAACTTGCCTTGGGTCACAAGCGTACCGCACTGCAATTTTTTTTTCATGCCAATCAATACTACCGAATGTCCGATGTGTTTCTCACCGGGGACGAACTGGAACGCCGAAAGGCGCGCTTCTTGAAATGCCAGGAGAATTTCCATGCGGCGGCCAAACTCCATGCACCGAAGATCGAAACAATTAAAATCCCATGCGGCGCCGAAGAGTACGAAGGTTACCTCTGCCATCCGCTCAATCCTGCTCCGGGTAAGTGGCCTGTAGTTTTTCTGATTGGCGGAGCCGACGCTTTCTCGGAGGAGCTCTACTTTGACGGCAGGCCCGCAACGGAACGCGGGTGGGCGTTGGTACTCGTCGATACGCCGGGTCGTGGTTCCTCGATTTATGTCAAAGGAATTCCATCCCGACCCGACTATGAAGTCCCGGTCAAAGCGTGTATCGATTATCTGGTTTCCCGACCTGAGTTGGACCCACATAGAATTGCGGTCATCGGCATCAGCATGGCGGGTTATTATGCGCCGCGGGCAGTCGCCTTTGAGCCGCGTGTGAAGGCGTATATTGGTTGGTCCGGTTGCTACAGCGTCTTGGAAGACCTTTATGAGTTTTGTCCAAATTTACGCGCAACGGTAAGGCGCCTACTCGGCGGCGTTACCGACGACCAGGCACGGCAGCAGCTCAACGCTTTCACCATGGAGGGCATTGCGCAAAATATCAAATGCCCCACCTTAATTACTCATGGTGGAGGCGACATACGCATGAGTGTCGAAGGCGCAAAACGGCTCTTTAACGAGATCGGCGCCAAAGACAAGACGCTGATAATCTACGACGACCCAAAAGCCGGTGGGACCATTCACTGCAGCCATGACTACTGGGCGCACCATGTGCCATTGATGCTGGATTGGCTTGAAGAGCGGCTGTAACGACAACCGGTCCGATAGCCGCAGCACTACGGGTGGCGGTTTGTGGCCCGGTGGTCCCGCCAGTCTAGCAGGTTGCTGAAAGCTCTCTCGGAGTCCTTCGACGAGGTTCAGGACGAACGGAGAGAGGTTATGATTAAGAAAATTCCGTTCATGCTGAGGTTTTCGAAGCATTCCGTAGCTTTTTTCAGCAAACTGCTGCCGTGAGCTGTTTCAGCTAGTCTCTCGAAAAGGAGAGATTACGAAAGTCATTCTTACGGGTCCGGCGAACATCATTTCCAGCGACCGTTTCTCGCTCCAGCCGGCGCAGAGTTTCCTCCACGACGCCATGCAGCGCTGTGGTTTTCCCGCGGACTCATCTATCCCAACACCGTGCAACGGACGGAGAGCAATCCTGAGTCGATGGTTCAAAATTCGAACCGGCAAATACGACTTGTACTTTTTTGCTCACCGAACCGGTTAACCAGGCTCTTGTCCTTAGTTCCACACGCGAAATTCTTTTTGCAGACTGATTGCTTAGCGCTTTGGATGACAAACCGATCGGTTGAGGACTCATTGGTATGTTCTTTGCTGTTTTGAGCCATCCATGGGAATGACATTGAAGATTGCCGATTTAACAAACGAAACCAGTTCAATGACTGCCGAGGCAGACTACTCTAGTTACACGCTTAAGCAGTTACTTAACGCGCGCTATTGGTTTGATGCCGGTCATGACACCAGCGGCGGGAGGGGTCTTGACCAAGAGATCCAAAAGCGTTGCGCGCTTTTTCAGCGCAAGGGAGCTGTTGCCAACGGGTCGAGTCGTCGGTACAGGCTTTACGGTCTCATGTTCGGCGTTTTTTTTCTCGCGGTTTCGATCGGTCCCTTCGTCGCCGTTGAGTTCCTCGATATGATAAACGTTCTTGCTGACGTTAACGGAGATAACGCACTCTTGTCGGGCGTATGGGCGCTGTTCACGCTTCCCTTCGCGGTGATGGTTTTCATGATCGGCGGCATCAGGGATGCGGAGCGTATTGCCAAATGGTTCAACCTCTAACCGATTTGCAGGGCTACCTCAAAGTAATGCGTGGTCCAAGGTTAACGGGGTCTGGCATATCTGAAAGACGGTTGCCGCATCCAGATTGTCCCATTCTCCCACTCGATCCTATCGCGGCGAATGACTCCGTGCAGCCCACCTTCCCAGTCCAAAGCACGGATGTTACCACTCCTCACGATCTCTAACCGGGTGGTATGGCCGAACTCATTGGTCGCCTCGAGGCCGCGCCGCGACGAAAAAATTTCGGCAGGCATGTCGCGGTGGCCATTTAGATACCATCTACCTTCCAAATCACGGCCATCCATTGTGTTGTATCGTCTATCGTAGCGTCCGTTGTTCTGTGCGGAAGCGACGTTAGGAATATTCACCATCCCCAAAGCCAGAATTATCACCAGCCATGGTAAAGTAGCTTTTCGCATGATCATTCCTCCTGACAGCCATTGCTCTTTGCGTGCCGAGTTAGGTTCGAGTTTAACGCCATTCAGTCTATTTGACGGCTGAGCTTGGTCTACGTTTACACCGCGGGGGCGGCCCGATGTAGGCTTTCCCAAATTGCCGTGCCAGTTCCCGCCCTTGCCGCTTACGCGGCCGAGCCAGCACTCCTCCTGGCGTTAGTTACTTTAGGCTGATTTTTTAACCCAGGAGTTATGGAATCATGGATTTCAGGCGATTTAACGGCGGGATTGATGAGAGCATTGGAGGGGTGGAGGCGCGGATGCTGCTGCGATCAGAGTCCCGGCGCCGCCGCGTTTCTTCCAGCGAGTCGTGAGAAGACGACGTTCCGCGTTTGGCCCGTGCAGGACGGGTAGTTGTGAAAGAATAGTCCGATAATATCTCCGGATGCGAACAAACCGCGAATCGACCGGTCGCTTGCGTTAAGCACTTGGGCGTTGCCGTTGATCTCAATGCCGCCGAAGGTGAAGGTGATGCCGCCGGTCACCGGAAATGCCTGGAAGGGAGGTTCGTCAATGCGCAGGGCCCAGTTCGATTTGCGCGGCGTATGCCATCGCCACCGCCGACTCGAAGGCGGCGCTGCCGCCGCCAACGACCACCACCGAACAATGCTCAATTCTCACAGCCACGGTTCTGCACGCTAATGTTTTATCGATTGATCGGGGCGGGAATTCGCTCAGCGTTTCTTGGCAACACTCTGGGCGAACCCCGAGGTGTCGAGCTTGCGGACAAAGGAGTCGTCGATCATCGTCTCCACCTTCGCATCCACGAGCTTCGGATTGACAACGGTGAGCAAACCATGGAGCCGTTTCATTCCGTCGGCAGTCGGGTAGGGAAGCCTATCGTAGACGTTCACCACGGCTTTATAGGCTTCGTCGGCTTCACTGGGATTGGATAAGCGCAAGTTAACCGCCATGGCGCGTGTCACATTTTCCTTGTTGACCGGATCAAGCAGATAGGCGATGGCTTCCACAAGCGCCTTCATATAGCCGTCGACGACCTGAGGCTTGTTGGCGGCCAGTCGGCGCGTGGTGACAAGCATCGTCTGGGGCATCGTCACTCCGGAGCCCTTAAAATTGTACAGCACGGGATAGCCTTTATTGCCGTAAGTGTCACCGACGGAACCGTTAAGTGTCGTGGCCTCCACCGTGCCGCTTTCCAATGCGAGACGGCGGTTGATCTCCGTTCCTGGAATCGTGAGAAACGTTATTCTTGCTTGAGTCGGATCCAGGGCCATGCTTTGCAGGGCCAACAACGCGACGAGATGAGAGGTCGCCCCGGGACCGCTGATGGCGATCCGTTTCTCACGCAGATCTTCCTTTCTTTTGATTTCGGGTCTGCCGTTCAAACGGTAGTCGAGCTTCTGCACAAGATTGGCGACGCCGATCACGTCGGCGCCACCCGCGCTGGCGTTCACCAAATGTCCGGGCCCAATCACCGCCATATCGATTTCCCCGGCCATCAAGGCCGCCACCGCCAAGGGCGAGCGTGGCATCAGTATGAACTGCGTTTCCAATCCGTATTTTTTGAATAGGTTGAGCTCTTTGGCGATCCATATGGATGCCATGCTTTCGCTGGTAATGCTCGATGAATAGTTAGAACGGGTCTGCGCCTCCAGCACGCCAAGCGCAGGCCCGAGTAGTAGGAAAATGATAAGCACCAGGTGCCCGCGAAAAAGGTACATCGCGTGGATCCCTCCGTATTGCTTGAAAGTTTTCGCAGCTTGGCAAACTTTCCGATACATGAAACATCTCGGATTCGGATATTCCTCCCGCCAAGGCGCGAAGAACGCCAAGTTAGGATAAATATTTTCTTTCTTTGCGGCCTTTGCGTCTTTGCGGGAGATATTCCGATTCTTTTGGTTGCGGCTTCGCCGCGCTGGGGTATGGCGGTGGTAGTTTCAAATCGGCTTTTTCTCGCCCACCGGCTCCACCCGGAGAAATCCATGTTCGGAAATGTCAAAATAGTTCCCATCCGGATCGGAGCCACGAGTTTCCGCATAGGGCCGACCGGTGGGGCGCTGCTTCGGCAGTTTAGGATGGTTGATTTTTTTCATTTTATCGACGATTTTCTCGCCGCTTTCCACCTCAAAGCCGAAGTGATAAAGCCCGTTGGGCGAGTTCTGCTCATGATTCGGCAGGATGGCGAGATTGAAATAACCGTCGGTAAGATAAATCACGCCTCCTTCTTGCTTATCGTGGTGCAGCATCTGCATATCAAAGACGTCCATGTAAAAGGACGCTAACTTTCCGGTATCCTCCGTGCGAATAGCTAAATGGCGAATCTTTGGCATAAACACCTCCAGATTGATTTGTCTGCTGATTATATAGCAGTGCTAAGCCTCTCAAGCAATCAAAGACATTGTGGCCTTCATTTTGAGCTGAGCGCAACTTTAGGCTTGAACAAACTCGCGGCAGGTTGCGCCACCGGGCTGGATTGACATCGGGACAGTCGTTATATTAGAGCCTCGATCAAAAGGGGTGAATCATGGCGAAAAACGGATTCAAGATCTTAGACAGCGACATGCATATCATGGAGCCGCCGGATTTGTGGGAACGATATATTGATAGCAAGTTCAAATCGCAGGCACCCCGCGGTGTCACCAGCCACAATGTGCGCGATCTGCGCCTGGTCCATCCCGACGGCACCGAATGGGCGCGCAAATCCACGCCCGAAAACAATACCGCCCGGGGCCAAAATTTCGACAAGAAACAAGACATCTTCGGACGTGACGCGGCGCGGGGTTGGTCTTCGGAGGTCCAGCTCGAAGCGATGGATATCGAAGGTATCGACATCGCCGTTCTTTACCCCACCCGCGGGCTGAGGGCGCTCGTCCTGGAAGATATGGACGCCGATTTCGCTGCCGCGATGGCGCGAGCCTACAACGACTGGCTTTGCGACTTTTGTCAGAAAGATCCGGGTCGTTTGATCGGCGCCGGGATGATATCGCCCTATAGTATGGCGGATGCGGTGAGCGAAGCCCGGCGCTGCGCCGAGCAGCTCGGCTTTCGTGCCGTGTTTCTGCGCGCCAATCCTTTGGTCAAACACCAATGGCAAAGCGATTACTACGAACCGTTATGGGACGCTTTGGAAGCGCTCAACCTATCCCTGGGCTTTCATGAATCCACCGGCACCGGCAAAAATCAGGTGGGCGAGCGGCTGGAGCCCAATTTCATGCTGCGCCGAGTCTTCGCCCAGCCGATCGAGCAAATGCTCGCTCTCGGATGCTTTTGCGGCGGCGGCGTGCTGGCGCGCCATCCGAAATTGCGCGTGGCGTTTTTGGAAGCCAATTGCAGCTGGTTGCCCTGGCTCTTGTGGCGACTTGACGAGGCCTGGGAGCTCGACGGCGATGTCTTTGCGCCTGATCTAAAGATGAAGCCGAGTGAGTACTTCAAGCGCCACTGCGTCGTGTCCATCGAGCCGGACGAAGTGATCGCCAACAACGTCATCGAGCAGGTCGGCAACGGCCATTTGGTTTTTTCCACGGACTACCCCCACGTCGATTCTCGATACCCCGAGGCCGTCAATCAATTTCTTAAACTACCGCTGTCGGAGACGGACAAGCGTAAAATTCTCTGGGACAACTGCGCGGCCTACTACGCGATGTAGATAGAGACGGAACCGTTCAAATCGTTCCAGACGTTCAAAACGTTCAAGGCGTTTGAGAGATGCGGTGGTTCAAATCGCTCGGATTTAGGCGTTCCGACTGTTATGCCATACTTCGTGCCTTGCGCACGCTGGCGATGAGCGAAGTGCGCAGCAAGAACTCTTTGTGCTTGTCGGGATCTTCCGCCGTCGCGCGCAGCTCGTCGAAGCGGGCCTGGCGTGCCGCGGGGTCGCGCTCTTCGAGGCGTTTCTTGTTCAAGATCGTTTGCTCTTGCACAAACTCGATGTTCAGGGTGCGCCTTCTACGGGTGTAGCGGTCGAGGAGCTCGTCGCCGGCTCGCTTGGTAATCACTTGATGCAGGGTGTCCACCAGTTCCATGGCGTCATGAATCCCACCGTTCAATCCCAAGCCGCCCACCGAGTTGTTTACGTGAGCCGAATCGCCGGCGAGAAAGACTCGCCCCTTGCGAAAGGTGGCGGCAACCCGCTGGTGCACTTTATAGAGATTGCGATGCACGACGTGGTAACGCCGTCCCAGGGGAAATACCCGCTGCAGACGGGAATAGGTGGATTCGTCGCCCAGGGCGTCTTCGTCGCTTTCTTCGATTCGGGTCGGAAAAACCGCGCGCCAGCGTCCCTTGCCGTCGTCGCCGGCGACTTTGAAGAGATTGGTCCACTCATCGGGATCGGCGAGATAGTTTCGGTAGCAGCAGCCGCTTAAAAGCTCCTGAAAATCTTCGAGGGTGGTCAATACGAGAAAATGCTCGGGCCAGGTAAACCCTTCGAATTCGACATCGAGGGCTTTGCGAATGGTGCTCCTGCCGCCGTCCGCGCCGATAACGTAGTCGCCGTGAAAACTTTCGTTGCCGTCCGGTCCTTCAGCGGTGAGTGTTACGCCGTCGGCATCTTGGGTCACCGTCGTGGCTCGGGTGTCAAAGCGCACTTGGGTGTCGGTGAAGGTTTTGAGCCGTTCGATGCCCATCCGAGCGAGTTTGTGTTGCTCGGTCTGGACGACAAACGGATAGGCGGTTTCGTCGCGCAGCCGGTCGTGATCGAATTCGACGATCTTGGTGCGCGCCGGCTTGTCCCAAAATTGGAAGTAGCGTGCCACCAAACCTTCTTTGATGAACTGATCGATGAGGCCGACCCGGGCAATCATTTCGAGGGTCGAAGGATGGGTGGTTGCTGCCCTTGGACTGTCATCGATCTTGGCTTCGGCTTCGAGCAAGGTCACCGCGTAACCCTGT
>Ga0137428_1001109_pt1 | contig 10804 bp, 8 predicted proteins | sample EasRivERMZT718_2_FD_102305 | JGI IMG/M metagenome (GOLD analysis project Ga0137428, IMG submission 102305) | Soil microbial communities from meander-bound floodplain in the East River, Colorado, USA - East River MetaG ERMZT718_2 | ecosystem: Environmental > Terrestrial > Soil > Floodplain ...
GCGCGGGCCACGCGATGCGCCTGCTTCAAGTCCCGGGTCCAGACCGCAGCGGCAAGTCCGTACATGGAATCGTTGGCCTTCTGGATCGCGTCTTCCACGCTCTCCACTTGAATCGCCGCCAACACCGGTCCGAAGATCTCCTCCTGGGCGATCGTCATCTCGGGCGCCACCCGATCGAAGACGGTGGGCTTCACGAAGTAGCCGACGGTTCCATGCCGCTCGCCCCCGGTCACGAGCCGTGCGCCCTGACGCTTCCCGGTCTCGATGTAGCGGAGGATCGCCTGCATCTGCTCTTCGGAGACCTGCGGACCCATGCGCGTTTTCGAGTCGAGCGGATCGCCGAGCGTCATCCCATCCATCCGGGACTTGATCCGCTCGACGAGCTCGTCGTGGACCGGCTTCTCCACCAAGAGCCGGGACCCGGCGGCGCAGACCTCGCCCTTGTTGTAGAAGATGCCGTTCATGGCGCCCTTGGCGGCGGCGTCGAGGTCGGCATCGGCGAGCACGATGTTGGGCGACTTGCCGCCGAGCTCGAGCGACACGCGCTTCACCGAGTCCGCGGCCCGGCGCATGATCTCCCGTCCGACCGCGGTCGACCCGGTGAACGCGATCTTGTCCACCATCGGATGCTCGACGAGCGCGTTCCCCGCCACCGAGCCCTTCCCCGGCACCACGTTGAAGACACCGGGAGGCAGCCCGGCCTCCCGCCCGAGCGCCGCCAGCCGGAGCGCGGTGAGCGGGGTCGGGGATGCGGGCTTCAACACCACGGTGCAGCCGGCGGCCAACGCCGGCGCGATCTTCCACATGGTGATGAGGATCGGAAAATTCCACGGGACGATCGCCCCCACGACTCCGACCGGCTCGCGGAGCGTGTAGGTGAAGGCGTTCGGGCGGGTCGGGACCGTCTCCCCGTGGAGCTTCGTCGCCCAGCCGGCAAAGTACCGCAGGCACTCGCAGGCGAGCGGGATCTCGACCTTCCGGGACTCGAAGAGGGTCTTGCCCTGGTTCCGGCTCTCGAGCACCGCGAGCGCGTCCGCCTGCTGCTCGATCAGATCCGCGAACTTGAAGAGGATCCGGGCCCGGTCGGCGGCTCCGAGCTTCGTGGTCCAAGGGCCGGAGTCGAACGCACGCCGCGCTGCCTGGACGGCGCGATCGATGTCTTGAACCCCACCCTCCGCCACCTCGGCCAGGACCTCGCCGTAGGCTGGCTCGTAGACCGGGTAGCTCTTTCCCGACAGGGCACTCGAGGCCTCGCCATCGATCCAGAGGGCGGCCGGCTCCAGCCGCTCGCGTACTGCCTGCGCCATCGCTACGGGGAACTCCTTGGAGGGCGGGGAAGTGGTCCCGCCGAGAGTGGTCGGCCGCCGGGGGCGGCGGGAAGGGCTTGAGCCTAAGGCCGCTTCGAGGCGGTGTCAATCGGCCCCGGGCGGAGCGGCCGGCACCCAATTAATCGATTCAAGCAATGAAACCATAGTGGGTTATGAGATTTGTACCCCATCCTTGACGGGGTCCCAGCGGGCGGTCTATCCTTCTTTTTTCGAACGAACGTTCGAACGGGATTGTCCTACGAGTGAGGCTGGGCCCCCCCGGAGCGCGATCACCATGACCCCAACCCAAGTGCGAAGCCAAGCCCGGCGGCAGGCCATCCTGGATGCGTCGGCCACGGTCTTTGCCGCCCAGGGTTATCACCGGGCTTCCATGCGGGTCATCGCCCGCGCCTCGGGCGGGAGTCTGGCCGGGCTCTACCACCACTTTGCGACCAAGGAAGAGATCCTCTATGCGATCTCGTCCGAGGCCTTCGACACGGTGATCAGCGGCGCGGAATCCGCGCTCGCCCGGAGCGGCACCCCGGAGGAGCGCCTGGCGCGTTTCGTCGACAACCATCTCGGGTACTTCGCCGGGCACCTGACCGAGATGAAAGTGCTCAGCCACGAGTCCGACTCGCTCACGGGTGAGCACCGGCGGGAGATCCAGGAGCGGAAGCGCCATTACGTCGGGCTCGCCGAGCAGGTCCTGGCCGGGCTCGGGATGGATCGCGAGCCGAGTGCGCAAAATGGGGGACCCGCCCGCAACGGACGCGAGACTCGGCTCTCGGCCCTCGCCCTCTTCGGGATGATGAACTGGATCTACACCTGGTACCGCCGGGGAGAGGACCTGGATCTGACCCCAGCGGCCGCGGGTGGAGCCGACATCCGGCGAATCGCCCGCCTCATGAGCGAGATCTTTCTCTGGGGGTACTTGCAGGCCCCCAGCGCCTCGAACCACGCATAGAGGAGACGACTCGAAGCCATGTCCGCCACCCGCATCGCCACCTTCGACGACTGGATCGCGCTGTTCGATCAGTGGCTCATCGACATCGGGTACAACAAAGAGATGATCAAGGACTTCGCCCTCGAGGTGAAGATGGCCGACCTCCCGACCGACGAGATCCAGTTCGGCGGTTATCGCGGCCGGCCCAAGTGGGAGAGCGTGCTCCAGATCCCGGATCAGCGGATCCGGGACGCGCTGCTCCACCTGATCGTCTACCAGAGTGACACCGAGTTCGCCTCGGTCGAGCAGCAGCGGAACCTGATCGACACCGCGCCCAGCGACTACGATCTCTACACGTTGCTGCGGGTCAACGCCGAGGAGATGCGGCACGGGTGGCAGATGTGCTACCTCATGGTGCAGTTCTTCGGCGAATCCGGGCGGGTGGAAGCGCAAAAGCAGCTCGAGCGGCGGGCCTTCAATCGCACGCGCCTCCTGGGCTCGTTCAACGAGCCGGTCAACCACTGGCTCGATTTCTTCACCTACACGAACTTCGTGGATCGAGACGGAAAGTTCCAGCTGAAGATGCTGTCGACGAGTTCCTTCGCCCCGCTCGCGCGCTCGGTGCGGGCCATGCTCAAGGAAGAGCAGTTCCATCTCGGCACCGGGAACAACGGGCTCCGCCGGATCGTGAAGCAAGGCAAGATCCCGCTCCCGGTCATCCAGCGTTCGCTCAACAAGTGGATTCCGACCGCCTACGACCTGTTCGGGGTCGATCATTCCACGTCCGCCGAGTGGGCCTACCTCTGGGGCCTCAAGGGGCGTTACGACGAAGAAGAGTGCACTGGGGAACCCGACAAGGGATCGCTCAACGATCGCGCCCGCCGGCAATATCAGGACGAGGTGGAGGAGATCATCGACGGGCTCAACAAGGCGCTTCCGGACGGCGCGATGAAGCTCTCAGCACCCGACCTCAAGTTCCATCGGGCGATCGGCGAGCATGTGGGTGACCGCTTCAGCGTGACCGGTGAGCCGCTTTCAGCCGCCGACTACGAGCGGCACCTGAGCCAGGTGCTCCCGACTCCGGAGGACGAAGCGCTCCTCGCCGGGATCTTCCGCGAGCACGACTGGATCGAGCCCAAGAAGGTCGGCGCCGCGGTCTAGGAAGGAGTGCGGGGCAGTGCTTGGGCGCCGCCCCTCCTTACACCCGCCGATCGGCAATCAGGGGGAACTTGCGCGTCCGTTGATCAAGAAATAGAATAGAAGCGCAGTAGGGATGTCCTGGCCAGGAGAAGGTGCCATGGGATCTCGATTCAACCGCCTGCGCTCCGCTATCGCCGGGGTCGTTCCGCTGCTCGTCCTTTCAGGGCTTGCATCCTCGAGCATCCGCGCCCGCGCCGACTGCGTCGATTATCGGAAACATCTCCCGCTCGTCGGTGAGGCAGATACATCGGGCGATGCGCGCGCCGTAGCGTTGGCCGGCGACCATGCCTACGTGGCCAATGGTGACGCGGGGCTCGCCATCTTGCGCGTCTCCGAACCCGATGCCCCGCTCCTCGTCGCGACGCTCGACACTCCGGGGACCGCCCGTGATGTGGCCGTCGCCGGGGGTCTTGCAGTCCTAGCCGAGGGGGCGACCGGCATCGTCGTGGTCGATGTGAACGATCCCGAGAGCCCAGTGCTCCTCGGGAGCATCGACACGCCCGGGGACGCGTTCGCCGTCGCCTTCGGCGCGAGCCGTGCGCTGGTCTACGTCGCCGATTACGCCTCCGGATTGGCCGTCGTCGATCTCGGTGACCCCACCCTGCCAGCCATCATCGGCTCCCTGGATACGCCCGGATCGGCAGTGGATGTGGCGATGATCGGCGACGAATACGCCTACGTGGCCGATCTCGTGCTGGGAGTGCAGGTCATTTCGGTCGCAGATCCGCACGCCCCCGCGATCGTCGCGCAGATCCCCACCGCGAGCGAGGCCGTGGTAGGCGCCGAGATCCAGGGAACGTTCCTCTATCTCGCCGAAGCCGAGCAGCCGTCCGGGCTCGCAGTTTTCGATATCACGAACCCGCTCGCGCCATCATCCATCGGTTACTGCAACACGCCCGGTGTCAGCGGCGTGAGCGTTGCCGATAGCTACGCTTATCTAGTAGCCAGCCCGCTCGTCTACGTCATCGATATCACGAACCCGGATCAGGCGCGCGCCGTCGGCGCCGTCTACGGCTCCGCGAGCGGGCTCCATGCCACCGCCGATCACATCCTGGTTGCGGCCCGAACCGCCGGTGTTCGGATTTTCGACGTGCATTCGCCGGAATCGCCCTTGCTCGGGTTCTATCACTTGGGACAGTTTGCTGGCGTTGGGAGCGTCACCGCCGCTGGCCAGAGGGCCTTCGCCTGGTCCACCTCTCCGCTCGGTGACGGAGGTTTGTATGTGATCGATACGGCAGTCTCTGGGATGCCGATCGTGGGAGTCCTCTACCTTTCTTCGCCGCTCAACGATATGGCGGTAGCGGCCGGCCGCCTCTATGCATCGACCTTCCTCACGCTGCATATCATCGACATCACGGACCCCAATCCACTGGTCTTGGGCTCCGCGGTGCTCCCCGCCACCGGTCGCGGCGTAGCAGTCGCTGGAACTACGGCCTTCGTCGCGGCCGAGGGTGCGGGTCTAATCGCGGTCGATGTCTCGGATCCAGCGACTCCCAGCGTGATCGGAAGCCTGGGACTTCCCGGACAAGCCTGGGATGTGGCGATAGCTGGATCGATGGCGCTCGCCACGAGTCGCACGGCCGGGCTGTTCACCATCGACATCAACGACCCGTCCGCGATGACGGTCCTGGGCCATCTGAAAACCCCCGGGGATGCACGCGGGATCCAGGTGAAAGACTCGATCGCCTACATTGCCGTTGGCGACGCGGGCCTCTGTGTCGTCGACTTCACCGAGTCTGACCATCCCCTGCTCATCGGCCAGGTCGAGACCCCGGGAAGTGCGGGGGACCTGGCGCTGCAAGGACAATTCGCCTATGTGGCGGACTCGGGTTCCGGCTTGCAGGTGATCGATATCAGCAACCCCGCAAAGCCGCAGGCCTTTGGCGGCACGTACCCTGGGTTCGGCCAGACCATCAATCATGGAACTTATGTCCCGGGGAATGGAGTGCAGATTACAACGGCGGGAGGTCTCGTGTGCCTTGCGGGCGGCCGCGGTGGGTTCCGAGTTTATCCACTCCAGTGCGGCCAGGTGACCGCGGTCGCGAGCCCAACCGCCTCGAGCAACGTACCAACGATCGGCCGGCGACTCGTCGTCACCCCGAACCCCGCTTCGCGCGAGGTCTTCATCGAACTGCGCTCCGACACGGAGACGGAACCACGGACCTTACGAATCTATGACGCGACTGGACGATGCGTGCAGCAGCTCGAGCTCGCTCCGACCGGGGTCGGGTCTCTCGGGCGGAACTGGGATGGCCGTGACCTCGGAGAGCGCAGTGTCGGGCGCGGGACGTACTATCTGCGAGTCGATGGCGGCGGCGCGGACGCGAGCGCCCGCTTGACCTGGCTCGACTGAGCGCCGCCGGCCGCCGGGGCATCACTGGCTCCGCCGCGGCCTTGCGCCGAGATCGAACAGGGTGCGCTGGCCTATTCGCGCATGAACGAGACGAACTCGCGGGCGGCAAAAGCCAGGAGCGCGGCCGAACCCAGGACTAGTACCGGAAGAATCGAGGCATAAGGGGCCAGCACCGCCGGGCCCCCGAGTGGCGGGAGTGGACGGGAGCTCAGCACTTGCATCATCTCCCGCCAGGGAAGCAGGGGGAAGGCGAGCCACGCCGCTCCGATCGCGGACAGGAGCGCGGCGGCGGGCACGAGCGGCATCCACACCCGCTCGCCGGGCGCCGCCTCCGCGGCGTGCCGGATCCGGTCGAGCACGCGGGCGGTGAAATCGCTCGCCGGCCCCGGTTCCGGGTCGACCGCGAGTACCGCGGTGATTCGGGCGGAGAACTCCTCCTCAGCGCGACAGCGGGCGCAGTTGCGGAGATGAGAAGCCAGGGCCGCAGCGTCTTCGGGGGTGAAGCCACCAGTGGATACCACGGCGATGGCGTGGATGGCCGTCCGGCAGTTCATGGCTCTCTCTCCGTCGCGAACGCTGCTTCTCCGATCAGGGCATCGCGCAGTCGCAGCCGGGCGCGATGGATCCAGGTCTTTACGGTACCGATCGGAACGTCGAGGATCACCGCGATCTCCTCGTAGCGCATCTCATCGAGATAGAACAGGGTGAGGACCTCCCGGTACGGAACCGGCAGCGCCCCCACTCGCTCCCACACCCTGGCCGCGAGGTCGGCGCGAGCGCTCTCCTCGGCCAGGTCGGGAGCCGAGTCGTCGGGCAGAAGCCGGACCTCGAGGCTGTCATCCGCAAGCATGCCCGATTCGCCCCGGCGACTTCGCTTCCGAAGCTCGGTCCAGCACAGGTTGCGCGCGATGCGGTAGAGCCAGGTGCGAAAGGTCGACTCACCGCGGAAGCGAGGCAGGGCCTGGTGCGCTCGCAGGAACGCCTCCTGAGCCAGGTCCTCGCTGTCGCGCATTCCGATCAAGCGCGCCACGAAACGACACACGCCCCGCTGGTGGCGAACGACGAGCTCGGCGAATGCCTCCTCGTCGCCCCGCTGGGAGCGGATCGTGAGCGTTTCGTCATCGAGGTCGACCAGTGAGCGATCTCGCGCCAATCGGCCCCCATCTCCGCTGCCTGCTTTGCTTCGAGGGTGGGCCCGCACCGGCCCGGGTCGACCCAACCGGGACCGGGTACGGACTCGCCCATGAATTCTAGACGCCCTCCGTCGCCGTTTGTTTCACGGGTTCGGCCGAGGAAACGCGGTCGCGCGGCCAAAGCCAACCCGCGGTGAAACAAGGCGAGGCCGGTTGGAGTCGGATACGGGTGATAGGTGGGACCGGATCCGGCGCCGCCACCCCGGCGGCCGGCGGGCCAGGTCCGGAAATGGGAGTGTTCCATGGCGGTGGATGAATTGGCTCCGGTTATCGTCGCAGTGGGCATGTTCTCGACGATCGTCGCGATCGCACTTGGGTCGATGCTCATGCGCTCCAGGGCCCAGGAGCGGCTGCATCGGGAACGGATGTTCCTCGCCGAGAAGGGGCTGCCCATTCCGCCGGAGCTCTATGCTCCGAGAAGCGCCGACAACGGCGATCTGCGCAAGGCGCGCGCGTGGCTCCTCGTGCTGGGCGTGATGATGATCTTCATCGGTGCAGCGGCCATGATCTCGATCGGGATCACCGACAGCGAGGGGATCCGCGCCAGCGTCCGCGGCTTCGTTCCACTGGCGATCGGCATCGGTCTGCTGGTCGCGGAGCGCGTGCTGGTGAAAAGGATCGTGCAACCGGGGACCAAGGCTTGATGTGAGCGACCCGGCCGCCCGTTCCCGCCTATCGGAAGCGGGGGGGCCGCGGTCTAGCCGCGGCCCCGCCGGTAGGGACTCCCGGGATCTGGCTATGGGAGGCGCGCGATCTTGCGCGTGGCCGAGGCCCCGTTGGCATCGAGACGGATGAAGTAGACGCCGGGCGGCACCTCTCCGTCGGGGCCCTCACCGTTCCACCGCACGGCATGCGGGCCCGACGCAAGCGGCCCCGAGAACAATTGCCGGCGCAGGCGGCCGCTCGCGTCGTAGACCGACAACTGCGCTCCGGTCGCCGCGCGCGCGAGATCGAACCCGATCGAGATCTCCCCGGAGAACGGATTGGGTGCGAGATCGGTCAGTGCCACATCCGGCACCGGACCCGCCGCCGATGGATCGACCGCGGTCGTCGCTTCCCGCCGCAGCGCGAGCGCCGGATCTCCCAGGAGCGTCAAGGTAAAGAGCATCCAGCGCGCCGCGCCCTCGACTTGTGCCTGCTGCACCAGCGGGACCCGAGCCAGCGCGTTTGCGGCTCCGATCCGCAATCCGGGTCCGGTGAAGACGCCCCGCGCCCATTCGTTCAACAAGCTGGTCCCGGTCCCGACGAATCCAAAGTTCGTGCATCCGATGTAGGCGACGCCGCCGCCCGGGCTCGTGAGCCAATGCTCGCCAATGGCGTCATCCAGATCGAACTGCGCCGTTTTACCGGCGAATGCATAGACCATCGGTACCCGCGGCGCATTCCCGAGCCCCTGGACATCCGGAATTGTGAGCGGCGCATCCCCCAGACTCCATGAGGTGGCGTTCTCCGACCCGACATGGAGGACGAAACCGTACCCCGCATTGAGCTCCTGCAAGGTCGCGGCCCTGGTCAACTCGAAGGCCCCCGGCCACTGAGCTGCCTGCGCGTAGAGACGCTGGACGATGAAGGCGGGCGGCAGGAATGCAGCCACGCCCTCGGCGATCGTCGCTCCATGGAGGTTGGGCAAGAGCTGCTCAGCCAGGAGTAGAGCCGATGCCGGGTAGCCCACCTCTGGCGCGTGCGTCTCGTACTCGATCGTGCGCTGCACGAAGGCTCGGGCCTCGAGGGCGGTCGATACCGGGGAGCGACCGGCGAACACCTCCGGCGCCAAGTCCACTTGGTCTTCCAATTCTCCGAAGTACGGGTCGCCATCCGCGTTCCAGTTGCCGTCGAGGCACATGAAGTAATAGTCGCTGAGAATGTCGACGCCCCCCAGGATGGTGGTTCGGGCATAGCGGACGGGAACGCTCTCCGCATCACCGCCCAGCAACACCCACATCGTCCCCAAGGACGCGTAAGCATCCTGGATGAAGTTCCGCACTTTCTCCGCATCATCGCCGCCAGGGTAATGGGCCGTGATCCATTCGACCGTGCGCACCTCGGCCGAGAGTCCATGGGCGGTGCGCCAATCGGCGAGCGGTTGGAACTCCGCGGCGAAAGCTTCGGGAGTGACGATCACGTATTCGGGTGCGGCGAGAGTCGGGGCAGCAAACAAGATCACGACGGGGAGTAGAGCGAGGGGAATCGCCAAGCGGCGTCTCATGGGAGGACCTCCAAACCGGGACCTTGCCTGCGTGCCGGTCTCCCGGTCGTGCAAATCGATTGCGGCGGCCGATTGCGAGGAGGTGCACGCGGCCGGAATCCAAGCCGGTCTCATGCGCCGTGGGCAAAGACGACTCTATGCCCCATTCGCCTCCGGGTCAAGGCGACCACATGCCGTCGGCCCGAAACCCAGCCTTGCCACGACGTTCGCGCGGACTTCAGCCGCGATCGCCCCGGCCTTGCCATTCGAGCTCGCTAGCGCCGGCCGCTTGATTCATCGCCCGTGCGAGCACGAACAGATAGTCGGAAAGCCGGTTCAAGTAGACGATGGCCTGCGGGTTCACGGGTTCGTTGGCACTGAGCGCCACCACCGCGCGTTCGGCGCGGCGGCAGATCGTGCGCGCATGATGGAGCGCCGCTCCCGCCCGTGAACCGCCCGGGAGAATGAAGTGGCGGAGCGGCGGCAGCTTGGCGGTGAGGACGTCGATCGCCGCCTCGAGCGCGGAGCTCGGTTCGGAGCCGAGGGGTGGGGTACCGCGCGTGCTGTCGCTGCCGGGGGGAGTTGCGAGCTCGGCGCCGAGGTCGAACAAGGTGCGTTGCACTTCGGCGAGCAGCTTGACATCCGGTTCCTCGCGGAGCTCGACCGCCGCCACCCCGAGCACCGCGTTCAGCTCGTCCACTTCGCCATAGGCCACGACCCGCGGCGAGCTCTTCGACACTCGCTTGCCGCCCACGAGCCCGGTCTCGCCCTGATCACCGCCGCGCGTGTAGATCTTCATCGCGGGCAGCATAGCACCGGCGGGGAGCGCGCACAGAGCGCGCAGCTTCAACGCGGCGGACTCAGCACGAATTTCCCCGTGCGCGTCTCCGCACCCGCTGTCAGACGATAAAAATAGACGCCGGCCGGTGCCCGCGAGCCGCTGGCGAGCCGGCCGTTCCACGGGATGCGATGCTCACCGGCGGGTACGACCTGGTCGACCACCTCCGCCACCGTGCGTCCAAGCGCATCGTGCACCGCTAGCCGCAGGCGGCCCGCTGCCGGAAATCCCACTTGCCACTCGACGGCTTCCCAGGCGGGATTGGGATGGGGACCGGTCGCCCAGAAGACGGACGGCGCGCCGCCTGCACTGGCTACCACTGGCCCATGGCGGATGCTGCTACCATCCAGCTCGATCACCTCCAGCAGGTAGTAGGCATCGCCGGCAGGTGCAGCGCGGTGCACGAAGCTCCGCGCATCCGCCGGGAGTCGCTCCGGATTGAGATGCTCCTTGATGCGATCAGGCGACGATCCATGGAGAACATTGAATCCGAGCGGCTCGAGACCCGCTCCGACCTCCCACGACACGAGGACGTCATTGCCGTTACGGACGGCTACAAAGCTGGAGATCTCGACCGGGGTCGGATCTTCGTACTTGATCGTGAAGGCCGAATCGGGTGCGATCCCCCCGACCACCGCGACCGTGAAATCCGGCCCCACGCCTAGCCCGTAGGTATTGTGCTGGGTGCTGCCGGAGCTGTATCGGCGGCTCCATAGCAAGGCGCCGCTCGGGTCATACTTCCGGGTTCCCACGCTGTTCACACCTTCATCCATGGTCACGAGCAC
>Ga0137428_1001112_pt1 | contig 10794 bp, 7 predicted proteins | sample EasRivERMZT718_2_FD_102305 | JGI IMG/M metagenome (GOLD analysis project Ga0137428, IMG submission 102305) | Soil microbial communities from meander-bound floodplain in the East River, Colorado, USA - East River MetaG ERMZT718_2 | ecosystem: Environmental > Terrestrial > Soil > Floodplain ...
AGGCGGCGGCGATCCGCGCGACTTCGGCGGCGAGCGCGGTCCGCGGCCCGAGCAGGGCGGCGGCGACCGGCCTCCTCGCCAGGAGTGGCAGCGCGGCCCGCGGCGAGAAGGCTTCCGCCGGCCCAACATGGCGTGGGAGTCGCCGCTCGACCGCGGCGTCCTGAAGGAGATCGACGTCTCGACCGGCTCGCCGCTGCGCCAGCAGGAGTCGGCCGACATGGTGCTCGCGCTGCTGCGGCTCAATCCGCGGCGCAGCGAGAGCTACTTCGCGCTCGGCTACCTCGACGCGAGCCACGGCACCAAGCTCGACGCCTACAAGTCCGAGGAGCTGACGGGCCCCGACGCCGTCTGGTTCAAGTTCGGCCACGCGCTCGGCCGCATGCGCAACGCCAAGGAGGGCGAGGAGAAGCCCGACATCAAGGCGCTGCTCGGCGAGCCGCTGATCGCGAAGGAGATCCTGCCGCTCCTGCTCAAGCAGAGCCTCGCGACCGGCAACCTCGAGGAGGCGGTCAACACCCTCGAGGCGGTCCTCTCGAGCGGAGCGCCCGACAAGGACACGGCCGAACTGCTGAGGGGCACGCTCTCCGAGGTGCTGCGCCGCGCCGAGCGGCCCGGCGAGCACCTCGAGCCCGACGCCGTGCTGAACCTCCTGCAGCGCTGCATGGGGCTGCCCGGCTTCGACGACCTGCCGCCCGAGATCCGCGCGCCGTTCTACCGCGCGCTCGGCAAGCTGAAGCAGCATCTCGAGCAGTTCGAGGACGCGGCGCGCCACTTCACGAAGGCGCTCGAGGTGGCCGGCGAAGGCCACACGCTCGCGTCGGTGCTGCACTTCGACCTCGCGGCGTGCGCGCTCGGGCTGCGCGGCGTCCCCGACCTCGAGCCGCAGTCCGACCGCAAGGGCAGCGACGCGGCGCTGAAGCACCTCGACCAGGCGACCGCCGATCCCAAGAGCGCGTCGTTCAACGCCTACTTCACGCGCGGCATCCTGCGCTTCGAGCGCGGCATGCACGCCGAGGCGGCGCAGGACTTCCGCGACGCGCTCGACCGCATCGAGCAGTACCGCAACCCGCTGCCGGTCACGCTGGCCCGCATCCGGTTCTATCTCGCGCTCTCGATGCTGCGCGGAGGCGCGGCCGAGGGGCAGGAGGAGGCGGTGCGCCACCTCGAGCAGGCGATGGACCGCCTGCGCCCGGGCAGTGACCAGCTGAAGGAGCTGCTGCCGCTGCTGGAGGAGAAGGCGCCGCGCGCCGCGGCGCGCATGCTGGCGCGCGTCGACGTCGCGCACATGACCGACCCGGCGCAGCTGCTCGAGATGGGCAAGCACTTCCAGCGCCTCGGCGACACCGACAGCGCGCTGAAGATCGCGGAGCAGTGCCTCGAGAAGAGCGAGGACCTCGCGTTGCGCAAAGAGGCGCTGCTGCTCGAGCTGCGCTGCTTCAACATGTCGGGCGAGCGCGACAACTCCGCCGACGCGCTCTACGACCTGCGCGACGTCTGCTACCAGAGCGGCGACCTCGAGTTCTGGCGCACGGTGATCTTCGACGACGACCGCGTCGGCCAGGCGCTCGACCGGGCGCGCGTGCTCTCGGAGCGGATCGAGCTGTACGGGCGGATCGGCGGCCACGACGCGGAGCGCTTCGCCGCGGTGAAGGAGCTGGCCGAGGGCTACCTCTCGCGCGCCGAGGACCACTGGAAGCTGGTCGGACTGCGGCTGCTCAAGGACTTCTACCGGCGCTACCCCGACGCCTTCGAGTCGACGCTGCGCGCGGCCGAGGCGAAGGCGCCGAAGGACGACCGTCCCAACGATCGCTCCTCGTCGGAGAAGGCGCGCGAGGTCCTCGGCCGGCGGCCGACGGTCCTCGTCATCGGCGGCGACGAGCACCAGGATCGCGGCGAGGACGCGCTCTCGGGGGTCGGCGCGGAGTGGGGCGTCGACACCGAGTGGTGGACGACCGACTACGTGAACCCCGACCGCGTGCTCGACAAGCTGCAGGAGCACCTCAACGCCCGTCAGCCCGACGGGATGCTGATCCTCAACTGGAACCGCGAGGAGGTCGTGCGCGAGGTGCGCAAGCTCTGCAAGACGTATCGCGTCGCCACTCGATACGTCCTCTACGTCGGCGCCGAGTCGCTGCGCGCCGGCGTGGCCGACCTGCTCGACGCGGCCGCGGCGCAGTTCGCCGACAAGGGCGACGCGGCGGCGGCGGGGGGCGGAGGTTACTGAGCTCGGCACTCGCTGAGCCCTGATCGGATGAGATCCGCGGCGCGCCGGCGAACCCGGCGCGCCGCGGTGCTTTTCAGAGCCCACGCAGGGCTCGCGTCAGGAAGTCCGCGAAGGCGAACCAGCAACCCGTGCAGAGTCCCGTGACGGTGAAGAGCACGCGCACGACGCGGGACGGGGCGAGCGCGAACGCGAGGACGGTCATCACGAACACGGCGGGCGGGATCACCAGGAAGAGGACCGCGAGGCCACTCAAGAAGACTTCGATCGGTTCCATCGTTCGGGTCACCGAGCCAACGGTACGCCGACGTCACCGCGAAGCGCCGTTTGCTGCAGTCGAGACCCCGGCACCCTCCCGCCGTTTTCGGTAGCCTGTCCGGCCCTTTTCCGCGGCGCACGCGACCTTCCGGACCGCGCCGCCGACGCCGAGGACTCCCGACCGTGCCGAGCATGAAAGCCGTCGTGAAGACGGCCCCGAAAGACGGGGCGATCGAGGTGGCCGACCGGCCGCGGCCGACCCCGGGGCCGAACGAGGTCGTGATCCAGGTGAAGGCGACCGGGATCTGCGGGACCGACCGGCACATCTGGCACTGGGACCCCTCGGTGCAGTTCATGAAGCCGCCGGTGATCTTCGGCCACGAGTTCTGCGGCCACGTCGCGGCGCTCGGGAAGGACGTCGCCGACCTGAACGAGGGCGACTACGTCTCGGCCGAGATGCACGTCGTCTGCGGCACCTGCTACCAGTGCCGGACCGGGCGCGGCCACATCTGCGCGAAGACGAAGATCTACGGGCTGCATCACGACGGCTGCTTCGCCGACTTCGTGAAGGTGCCGGCGAGCAACGTCCTCGAGCTCTCCCCGAAGATCTCGCCGCGCGTCGGAGCGTTCCTCGACGCGCTCGGCAACGCGACCCACACGGCGCTCGCCGCCGACCTGGTCGGCAAGAAGGTCGCGATCACGGGCTGCGGGCCGATCGGCGCCATGGCGGCGGCGGTGTGCGAGTTCGCGGGGGCGAGCGAGCTCTTCCTGATCGACGTCAACGACAAGGCTCTCACGCGCGCGCGCCACTGGGCGAAGATGCCGGGTCGGCGCGTCCCGGTCACCGTCTTCGACACGCGCGGCGACGGCGCGGCGGCGGCGCTGAAGACCGTGAAGGAGAGGACCGGCGACGGCGTCGACGCGGTGCTCGAGATGTCGGGCGCGGAGCCGGCGATCAACCTCGCGCTCAAGATCGTCCGCCCGGGCGGGCAGCTGCGCCTGCTCGGGCTCACGTCGAAGAAGGACGTGACGATCCGGGACTACAGCGCAAACGTCGTCTTCAAGGGCGTCGACCTGCAGGCGATCATCGGGCGGCGCATGTACGGCACGTGGTACTCGATGCTCGGCATGCTCGAAGCCGGCCTCGACGTCGAGCCGATCGTCACGGCGGAATACGACCTCGAGAAGTTCGAGGAGGCGATCGGGACGTTCGACCGCGGCGAGACGTGGAAGGTGGTCCTCTACCCGGGCGGCAAGCCCGCCCTGGGCCCGACGCGCGCCGCCTAGCTCTCCCCAGCGTCCCGAGCCGGGTTCGGGATCCTGCCAATGATTTCGAACGATCGTCGGTCCTCCGTCGTATTGTCCGAACGATGGACGCCAACGACCTCAAGATCCTGAAGATCCTGCAGGAGGACGCCCGGACGCCGAATGCCGAGATCGCGCGCGCCGTGGAGATGGCGCCCTCCGCGATCCTGGAGCGGATCCGCAAGCTCGAGGAGCGCGGCGTGATCCTCGGCTACGCCGCCCGCCTCGATCCGATCGCCGTCGAGCGCCGCCTCCTCGCCTTCGTCTTCGTCAAGACCGAGGCGTCGCTGCACGACGACGAGGTCGTGCACGCGGTCGAACAGCTCCCGGAAGTGCTCGAGGTCCACGACGTCGCCGGCGAGGACAGCTACCTTCTCAAGGTCCGCGTCGCCGACACCGAGGAGCTGCACCATTTCCTGCGCGAGAAGCTCGCGCGCGTGAAGCGCGTCTCCTCGACGCGCACCGTCTTCGTGTTGAAGAGCTGGAAGGAGACGTCGGCCCTGCCGCTTCCCCCGCCCCGCGACGGCAAGGCGTGACGCTCCCGGACGGAGTGGATTCGATGTCGAATCGGAAGTCCCGTGTGCTTGTCCCCACGATGACCAGCGCGGCTCTCGCGATGTTCACGTCGCTCGTGTCGTTCGTGCCGCTCGGCGCCGCGTGCGCGCCTCAAGAGGCGGAGAAGTCGCCACCGGCGCGCGCCGCGGTCGCGCCCATCCCGTGGACGATCCTGATCTACGGCGCCGCCGACAACAACGCCGACGGCCCGATCTTCGGCTGGCTCGACGACGTGCGCCACGCGGTCGCCGACGACCCGGGACTCCAACTCGTCCTCTTCGTCGACCGGGCGAAGGGCTTCTCGACGAGCGCCGAGCCGCTCGGCGAGGAGTTCACCGGCGGCCGCCTCTACCTCGTGCACGAGAAGAGCGCGGAGCGCCTCGCCGGCAGCGACGAGTTCCCCGAGATGAAGCTCGACGCCGAGTGCGAGACCGATTCGGCCGATCCGGCGACGCTGCGCAAGTTCCTGCGCTTCGGCAAGGCGCGCTTCCCGGCCAAGCACACCGGCCTGATCATCTACAGCCACGCGAGCGGCATCTCCATGTGCCCCGACGCCGAAGCGGGCCGCGACATGGGCATCGCCGAGCTCACCGCGGCGACCGAGGACGAGGACGCGGTCGACTGGACCGCGCTCGAGCTCTGCAACATGGGCGGCGTCGAGATCGCCTACCAGTGGCGGCCGGGCAACGGCGGCTTCTCGACCGAGGTGCTCGTCGCCATCCCCAACGCCGGCCCGCCGCTCGACTGGGACCGCGTCTTCGACCGCGTGCACGCGCCCGGCTCCGCCGCCGCGAAGGGACGCAGCGACGTCGTCGATCCGGGAAAGCTCTCGCCGCGCGAGTTCGGCCGGATCGCCGTCGAAGAGGGCGAGAAGGGGCGGCGCGCGGCGTTCGAGCGCCGGCCCGAGGCGCGCGACCACCTCTCGCACGAGGCCGCCGCCGCCTACGACCTGACCGCCGTCGAGAACGTGAAGCAGGCGATCGATTCGTTCGCGGTCGAGATCGCGCGCGGCGGCGCCGCCGCCCGCGACGCGCTGCTCGCGCTGCGCGGGTCGGTGCCGCCGGCCGCGGGCACGACCCCCGTCATGAACTACGTGGGCGAGGAGCTCGAGCGCGGGCGGCCCTTCGTCGACCTCTACGACCTGCTCGAGCGCGCCGAGCGCAGCGACGCGCTCGACGCCGCGACGCGCGCGACGACGAAGCCCGCCATGGAGGCGCTCGCGAAGTTCATGATCGCGTCGTTCGGCATGGACGGCTACGCCGGCTTCGAGCCGGGCAAGAACGGCGTCTTCATCGTCTTCCCGAGGTGCGACGGGTCGAAGGTCGCGACGCTCTCCGCCGGCCCGCGCGCGTGGTCGTCCTACGCGTGGTACTCGCCGAACGAGTTCCGCGACGGCAAGACGCTCGAGGGCGACTTCGCGTGGTGCCGCGACGGCGCGACCGCCGGCAACGGAAAGGTCGAGAACTGGTTCGAGCTGCTCGACTCGTGGTACGACCCCGAGAACGGCGGCGACGGCGGGCGGAACGGCTGGCGCTGGTAGCGGCTTCCGGCCCGCGCACGAGGCGGGCGATGAATTCGGTCCTCGCCGCCCTAGATTCGGGCGCGGGAGGACTCGCTCGATGCCGTCGCCGGATCGTCCGAACTCGCGCACTGCCCCTCTCACCGTCGTCTTCGCGCTCGCCGCGTGCTCGAACCCGCCGCAGTCCGAGAGCGAGCCCGCGGCCGCGCCGCTGCCGTCCGACCGCCTCGCGCACGCGTTCCTCTTCGTCGAGAACGCGGACGACGGTTCGCGGCGACTGATCGACCCGGGCCGCCAGCTCGCGCAGATCGACTACCGCAGCCGGCTCGACGTGGTGCCCGACCGGATGGCGCTGCTCGCGATGCGCGGCGATTCCGACGACCTCCTGCCGCCGCTCGGGCCGGAGGAGAAGCGGCGCCTCGACCTGCTCAAGGCGGCGGCGGGCCTCGCCGACCAGCTCCACGCGCTCGCGGCCGACCTCGACGCCCGCCGCTCCGAGCTCGACCCGTCGGCGCCGCCGCGCAGCGTGTCGGCGGACGAGGACGCCGCGGCCACGCGCGCTCTCGTCGAGCGCGAACGCGTCGTCCGCCAGGAGGTGCTCGCGCAGGTCGACGCCCTGGTCGCGGCCGACGTCGCGTTGCGCCTCGCGCCGGGCACGCCCGAGTCCGACGCCGAGATCGCGACGCGGGCCGGCGCGTTGCGCCGCGACGCGGCCGGAGCGCCGATCGTCGTCGACGTCGCGCGCATGCGCGCCCTGCTCGAAGAGAGCGTGCGCGACCTCGAGCACTCGCTCGAGCGCGACCGCGGCCTCCTCGAGGCGGACGCGACGTCGCTGCGGCTGCGCGCCCTTTTGCACACGGGCAGTAAGGTCATTTTGGTCCACATCGAGAACTACGACACCCTCGACAAGTGGGGCACGAAGGAGCCGAGCGTCGGCCTCGGCACCGTGCGCGACCAGGGGCGCACCGACGCGGAGAGCCTCGCGCTGCGCGCGCTGGCGGGCGCCGGCACCGACCGCGACGGCCGGCGCGTGACGGTCGCGTCGCTCTCCGCGGGCGTCGCCGCGGCGCTGCGCGACGAGGCCGCGCGGATCGCGGAAGCGTGGCGCGCGCTGGCGCGCGCGAGCGGCGCGGCGACGCTTCCGGCGGCGATCGCGGCCGCGCGCGCGGGGGCGGGCGCTGCCGACGCCGCCGCCCTCGACCGGCTCGCGGCGCTGGCCGCGCGACTCGACGCGATCTCGGGCTCGCTCGTCGACGCGCGCGGCGCCGCGACCGAGGATGTCGCCGTGCACGAACTCCCGCGCGCGACCGAGGCGCTGCGGGCGTGGACCGCCGAAGCGCGTGCGGCCGACCTCGCCGCCGCGGCGGCGGCGCTCGCGCGACCCGGGCCGGAGCCGGTGCGCGCACGCGCTGCGGCGCTCGCCGCCGACTGGCCGGTCGCGCTCGACCGCCTCGAGCTCGCGACGAGCTTCGCGAGCGCGCGCGTGCTGGAGATGCCGATCGTCGGCGCGGCGGCCTCCATCGACCCGCGCACCGTCCCGCGCCCCGCGCCGCCGATGGTCCCCGGCTCGATCGACCTCAACGCGACGATCGCCGATCGCGGCGACCAGCTCGAGTTGATCCTCGAGCTGCTGCGCGGCGACGGCGGCGAGGCCGACGCCTACCCGACCGCGCGGCGCACCTTCGAGGTCGAACGGCTGCGGCTCGTCAACTCGCTGTCGGCGGACGTCGCGTTCGTCCGCCAGTCCTCGGAAGGCCACTTCCGTCCCGCGCCGGCGGCGGCGTGGACGATCCACTACCGCATCCCGAGCGAGCCCGACGATTCGTGGCTCGAGAGCTTCTGGCAGGTGCTCGATCCCGGCGTCGGACTCAGCGCGACCGCCATGAGCACCGACCAGGAGAGCTTCCAGGCCGGCATCGGCCCGCACCTGAGCCTCTTCCACGACATCGTGCGCGGCGGCTGGGGCTACAACCTCAGCGCCGACTCCAACCGCGGCTACGTCTTCGTGAGCATCGGCATCTTCGAGACGATCCAGGGCATCGGGACGCTCATGACGGACCGCTTCGGCGTCTCGGCGCCCGGCTCGAAGAAGTGCGCCGCCCGCGCCGGATCCGGCGTTGATTCGCGCCCGCCTTCGGCGAGACTCCCGGCCGACCGCGCGACGTCTTCGTCGCGCCTCGCAGCACGAGGGATCCCATGTACGCGAACGCGCAGAAGCACTTCGAGAAGGAGCTGCAGGAGATCCGCGACGCCGGCCTCTGGAAGGAGGAGCGCGTCATCCTCTCGCCGCAGGCCGCGAAGATCCGCGTGCAGCAGGGCGAGGTGCTGAACTTCTGCGCGAACAACTACCTCGGCCTCTCCTCCCATCCCGGGCTGGTGAAGGCGGCGCAGGAGGCGCTCGCCAGGTACGGCCTGGGCATGTCGTCGGTCCGCTTCATCTGCGGGACGCAGGACATCCACAAGGAGCTCGAGGCGAAAATCGCGAAGTTCCTCGGGTTCGACGACGCGATCCTCTACTCGAGCTGCTTCGACGCGAACGGCGGCGTCTTCGAGACCCTCCTGAAGGAGGACTGCGCCGTCATCTCCGACGAGCTGAACCACGCGTCGATCATCGACGGCATCCGCCTCTGCAAGGCGGAGCGGCTGCGGTACAAGCACCTCGACCTCGCCGACCTCGACGGCAAGCTCGCCGCGGCGAAGGGCGCGAAGATCCGCCTCGTCGTGACCGACGGCGTCTTCTCGATGGACGGCGACGTCGCGCCGCTGGCCGAGATCGCGAACCTCTGCGAGAAGCACGACGCGCTGCTGATGGTCGACGACTCGCACGCGACCGGTTTCATCGGCAGGACCGGCCGCGGCACGCCCGAGCACTGCGGCGTGCAGGGGCGGGTCGACCTGCTCTCCAGCACGCTCGGCAAGGCGCTCGGTGGCTCGGCCGGCGGCTTCGTCGCCGCGAAGGCCGGGATCGTCGCGCTGCTGCGCCAGCGCAGCCGCCCCTACCTCTTCAGCAACACGGTCGCGCCGCCGATCGTCGCCGCGACGCTCGCCGTCTTCGACCTGATCGCCGGCTCGACCGCGCTGCGCGACAAGCTCGAAGCCAACACAAAGTGGTTCCGCGAGCAGATGACGAAGGCCGGCTTCCAGATCCGCCCCGGCATCCACCCGATCGTCCCGATCATGCTCGGCGACGCCAAGCTCGCGCAGACCTTCGCGAAGGAGCTCCTCCCCGAGGGCGTCTACGTCATCGGCTTCAGCTTCCCGGTCGTCCCGATGGGCCAGGCGCGCATCCGCGTCCAGATCTCCGCCGGCCACGAGCGCGACCACCTCGAACGGGCGGTCGCGGCGTTCACGAAGGTGGGGAAGCGGCTCGGGGTGGTGAAATAGGGCGAGACCGGGTCGCCCGGGATTCGTCGACATGCAGCGGACCGGCGATCCGGTCCGCGATGCTCGCAGGAGTCGATGCCGAGCAGCCGTCCCCCGCCAGAAACTGACGCGAGAGGAACGGGCACGTGATCCGAGTCGACGTCAAGCCAGTGATGCTGCGCTGGGCGCGCGAGCGTGCGCGACTGAGCATCGAGGAGCTCGTCCAGCGCTTTCCCAAGCTCGACGCATGGGAGACGTCCGCGGCGCAGCCGACGCTGAAGCAACTGGAGGGCTTCGCGAAGGCGACCCGCACACCCGTCGGCTTCTTTTTTCTCTCGGAGCCGCCCGAGGAACGCCTGCCGATTCCCGACTTCCGGACGATCCGCGACGAGCGCATCCGGCGTCCGAGCCCGGATCTCCTGGAAACGATCTACGTCAGCCAGCAGCGGCAGGAGTGGTATCGCGACCACGCTCGGGCGTTTGGCGAATCGAAGCTCGAATTCATCGGCTCGTCGAATTCGAACGACGACGTCGAGAAGACAACAGCGCGAATGCGTCAAACGCTCGAATTCGACGTCGCCGAGCGGGGAACCCTCCCGACGTGGACCGACGCGTTGCGGCGATTCATCGAGCAGGCCGACGCGCTCGGCGTGCTCGTCATGGTCAGCGGCGTCGTGCTGAACAACAATCGCCGACGGCTGGATCCGGACGAATTCCGCGGCTTCGCGTTGTCCGATGACCTCGCGCCGCTCGTCTTCATCAACGGTGCCGACACGAAGGCGGCGCAGATGTTCACGCTCGCCCATGAGCTCGCCCACCTGTGGCTCGGGCAGACCGCGCTGACCGACTCGAATTCGGCGAGCGTCCCGGATGCGGTCACCGAACGTTGGTGCAATCGAGTGGCAGCCGAGCTCCTCGTTCCGATCGAGCAGTTCCAGCGCGATTACCGAAGGGATGCGGATCTCGCGGGGGAGCTCGCTCGCTTGGCACGACGATTCAAGGTGAGCACACTCGTCGTGCTCCGACGGATGCATGACGTTCGGGGCCTCAGGAGCGACCAGTATTGGGCGGCCTACGAGGCCGAGATCGGAAGATTGCGCGGCGTCCCGAAGTCGAGCGGCGGCGACTTCTATCTGACCCAGGGTGCCCGGCTCAGCAAGCGCTTCGCGCGAGCGCTCATCGCGAGCACGCTCGAAGGACAGACGCTTCTTCGCGACGCGTTCCGGATGCTGGGCTTTTCGAAGCTCGAGACGTTCCGTGAGCTCGGGCGCTCGCTCGGCGTCTTCGGCTGATGGCGTACCTGCTCGACGCCAACGTCTTCATCGAGGCGAAGAACCGCTACTACGGGCTCGACTTCTGTCCGGGATTCTGGGACTGGCTCGTCGACCGCAATGCGGCGGGCGCCGTGTTCAGCATCGAGAAGGTCGCAGACGAGCTCGCGGCGGGAATCGACGAACTCGCGGACTGGGCGGATCGGAGGGGCGCAGGCTTCTTCCTCAAGCCCGACCAGCCCGTCGTCCCCGGGTTGGTGCGCGTGAGCCAATGGGCGAAGGACAGCGGATTCGATGCGGCG
>Ga0137428_1001113_pt1 | contig 10791 bp, 8 predicted proteins | sample EasRivERMZT718_2_FD_102305 | JGI IMG/M metagenome (GOLD analysis project Ga0137428, IMG submission 102305) | Soil microbial communities from meander-bound floodplain in the East River, Colorado, USA - East River MetaG ERMZT718_2 | ecosystem: Environmental > Terrestrial > Soil > Floodplain ...
CGGCCGGCGATCAGGGCCGGCCGGCGATTCCGCGGTCGAGGCGCCGACGGATCAGCGCAGCGAGTGCTTGGAGAGCTTGTAGCGGAGGGTCGCTTCCGGTACCTGCAGCGTCTCGGCGGCCTGCGCAATGTTGCCTTGCGCCTGCTGCATGGCGATCTGGATGAAGTACGACTCCACGTGATCCAGGATCTGTCGTAGGCCGGCGCGGGGTTTCCCGCTTTCGACCTCTTGCCGGTACTGTTCCAGGAGGCCGGCCAATGCGGTGCGGAAGGTGACCTCTCCCCCGAGCTCCTCGACCAGTTGGATCAACCGCTCGTTGACCGACGAAGCTTCGCGGCTCGCCTTGTTCAACTCGGACGCGATCGCATGCAGAGAACGTCGCTTCATACTGCTCTCGATTTAGGTGGTGGGTGCGAGCTAATGGGACGCTGTCGGGGAGAGGGTGAGCGGGGAGAACGTCACCAGCACGCAATGGTATCGGGGAAGGGGGCTCGTGCCTACTCAATTCTTGCGCCTGGGAGTGATCCGTGGCAGTCGGCGGCTGGGAGCAAGGAGTTGAGGTTGAGGCCAGGGGCAGCGGGTTGCGCCCGCTCGCAGAGACTTGAAGAAGGCCTGGACCCGGGTTGTGGCCAGCCTTTGACCGCCGCCGCCCGAAGCCCTCGCCGGTCGCCCTGGAACGGCGGCCGTCCGCCGAGCGGGCGCTCATGGGGAACCCCGCCCCGCGGCCCAACGGGTCCCCAATGCCCAGTGGCTTGACGCCCCCGAGGGGGATCCGCTTTCCTCCCGCCGTGGAATCCAATCGCACCCCGGTCTCACGGGAGCGCCCGGGGAGGGGTGAATGAGCCCGCCGCCTCCGGAGGACGAGCCCCGGGCGGGGTCGCGGCCTGGGACCGGTGAGCCCGGCGTCCCGCGCGGGGACTCGGGGGAGGCGGCCGAGCCGCGGGACGCCGATTGGGTGAACCGGGCTCTCGCCGGGGACGAACAGGCGTTCGCCCACCTCCTCACGCGCTATCGCTCCCGGGTCTATGGCCTCGCGTTGCGCATGGTGCAGCGGCCCGAGGATGCGGCGGACATCGTGCAGGAGGCTTTCGTGCGGGCTTTCCAGGCCCTCGGCAGCTTCGATCCGAATCGTTCGTTCGGCGCCTGGATCGCCCGCATTGCAGCCAATCTCTGCATCGATCATTACCGTCGGCGACGCTTGCACCTCGTGTCCTTGGATGCGCCGCTCGACTCCGAGCCCGGTGATCGAACGCGAGAGCTCCAGGATCCCGCTCCGCTCCCCGATGAGGTCATGAGTCGAGGGGAATCGGCCTCCCAGATGGATGCGCTGGTGCAGGGGCTTTCTCCGCGCTATCGGATCGTGATCCTCCTCCGATACAAGGAGGACCTGGCCTACGAAGAGATCGCGGAGATCCTCCGGCTGCCGCTCGGCACCGTGAAAGCCCGGCTCCACCGGGCCCACCACCTCTTGAAGCGCCGGCTCGATCCGGGTCACCAGGGGGATCGATGAGGGCCTCCGCCCGGCGGCCCCCGGCCCCGCGGCCCCCGGCCCCGCAACCTCCGCCCGGGGCCGGACGTACCTTGCCTTGACCGAACGATCCTCTCCAGCCGAGAGGACGTCAGGACCACCCAATGAGCTGTAAGCTGTGGATCAACAAGGGGCTTCCGCTTCTGGAGGAAGCCCTGCCGGGCCCCGAGGCGGAGGCCTACCGCCGCCACCTGGCCGGGTGCCCCACCTGCGGGGCGGAACTGGCGCAGAGCCAGGCGGTGATCCATGCCCTCCGGACGCTGCCGGCGCCGGAGCTCGCCCCCGCGGCGGCCCAGGCCCTCGATCGGGCCGTGCTGGCCAGAATTCGGGCGGCCGGGCTCCTGGCCCGGCCGGCCCCGGTTCAGGTACCGGCCCAGAGCCCGGTCCGCTCAGCGTGGCTCGGGAACGCGGTTCCCGATCCGGCGCGGGTGGCGGCCGCGCGCTCGATTGCCACCCGCAGCCGGTTGGCGGGGCGGCCGCTCTTCGCCGGCGAGCGCCCGTCGCTCGAGCCGTCCTTCCTGCTCATGGCGTTCGGGATCACGATCGCGGCCATGGCCACCACCGTCTTCTTCGGCGAATGGATGGTGCGGGCGAGCGGCGATCGGCTGGTGGCTGCGGTGTCGGCCCTCGGCGGTTCGGGGGCCTGGCTGAGCGCGCGGGTGAGCGAAGCGATGGTGGCGATGGTGGCCATCCTGCGCATCGTGCGCGGGGTCATCGAGAATGCGACGCCTTGGTTCGCTGCGGTGCGGGAGCTGGCGCAGGCGCGCAGCGCCGAGCTCTTGATGGCGTCGCTGGCGATGGTTCTCCTCATCGGAGTGGGTGTCGTGCTCTTGCGCCGCGATACGGACCGCTTCCGGCGCGACCTGCGAGGAATGCGATGAATCGCCCATGCCCCTGGCGCTCCAACGTTCGTGCGATCGGGATCGGTCGCGGGATGTGGATCGGGCTCGCCTGGATCGCGATCGGCGCTTTGGCGAGCGGCGAGCTCGCGGTCGCCCCGGCCCGAGCCGAGGACGGTGGAATCGAGATCGGTGCGGATCCATCCGCGCCCACGCCGCCTGCCCGCCCGCGCCCGGACACCGCGCGCGCGGGAAGTCGGCCCGCAGTCCCCGTCCCACCCACCCCGCCCGATGTCGATGCCGAACTCGAGCGAGCGCGGGAGCGGATGGCGCACGAGCAAGCTCGGCTCGAGGAAGAGCGGGCCGAGCTCGATCGAGCTCAGGAGCGAGTGGATCGCCAGCGGCACATCGGGTCGCGCCGTGGCGAAGAGCGCGGGCAGCGGGGTGAGATCGTGCGCATGGGGTCGGACGTGGTGATCGAAGCCGGCGAGATCGTCTCGGAGGTGGTGGTCATCGGCGGCGACCTTGAAGTCGATGGAGAGGTGGACGGGGACGCGGTGGCGGTGGGTGGCGACGTGACGATCGGGCCGGGAGCGCGGATCAGCGGCGACGTGGTCGCGGTCGGTGGTCACCTCGAAGTCGCTCCGGGAGCGATCATCGAAGGCGACGAAGTGGAGGTCGGGACCGGGGCCGGCATCCTGCGCGGCCTGGGCGGCGGATTCAATCGCGACCATGAGGGTCCGCGGCGGAGCCCGGTGGGCGGCTCGCTCCTCACGTTGCTGATTCTGCTCTTCATCGGCTGGCTCGCCGCGGTCCTGGCCGGCGAGCGGCTGGGCGCGCTCGCGGAGGTGCTCGCTCAGGATTGGCTCCGCGCGCTCCTGACCGGGGTGCTGGTGCTCGTCTTGTGGCTGCCGGCGGTGTTCTTGTCCGCGATCACCATCATCGGGATCCCGGTGGCGATCTTCTTGATCCTGACCGTGCCGCTCCTGATCTTCGTCGGCTACTTGATCGGCGCCACGGCTCTCGGCCGGCGAGTATCGATCGGGATTGGAAGGCCGACCAGCGGCCCGCTCCAGAGCATCATCTTCGGGATCCTGGTGATCGGGCTCCTGGCCTTCATCGGCCGCGTGCTCGGTCTCGTCGGTTTCCTGGGGCCGTTCGGCGTGGCTTTTCGGATCGTGAGCTATGCGCTCTTCAGCTTCGCCGCGACCAGTGGCTTGGGGGTGATCGCGCTCGCCCTCTGGAACCGCTTTCGCTCGCGCGCGCCGGGAGTGGCTCCGCCGGCGCCCCCCCCGGCCCCGCCCTTGCCGCCGTCGCCCCCGGCCGAGCCCGGGGAGTCGGCGGGGAGCGAACCCTCGGGACCGCATCCCGGCGAGCCCTCACAGGCGCCGGCGTAACCCGCGGGCGTCCCAGGCGATTAGCTCAGGAATCCGCGTCGCTCAGGAGTGGCGGTGCCGCTCAGGAGTCGTCGCGGCGGGCGTCGAGATCCGACCGGCGAAACGTCTCCGAGCGGGCGATCCCGTTGCGATCGCCGAATCCGGTCAGATCCATCACCAGCCCGAAGAAGTTCTTGGGCAAGGTCAGGAGCCCGAACTTGTGCTCCTCGGGCGCGATCTCACCGGCGAGCCAGCCCTCGAGCTCGTCCACGTCCTCGGCGGTGAGAGGTTTGAGCGCCACCTTGATCACCAGGTAATACGGATGATCGAGCGAGAGCGCGAGGATCGGCGCGACCGCAATGCCCACCTGCCGCTCGAGGATCGCACGCACCTGATCGAGATCCGGGAGCGAGATCACCCCGCCGTCCGAATCGCGCACCACGTACACCTCGTCCCACGCGTCCCGCTGTAGCTTGAACACGAGGAGCCGGCCGTCCGTGTACTGATCGAACCACCCGGCTCGATGCCGCCACACCTGGATCTCGTAGATGAGGGTTGCCGGCACGCCCTCGGCCAGGCCGCGCGCGGTCTCGGGATCGAAGAGGTGCTCGGTGACGAGGTCCACCACGAGTGCGGTGTCGGTGGCGGCGATCTGCTCGATGCGCAAGGTGAGGGCGGCGGTGGCGGGCGGCATGGAGCGGAGCGTGTCGCTCTGCGCCCGGGCCCCGGTGGACCCTCCGACGAGGAGGACGGCGATGAGGAGCGGGACCATGGCCAGCGTTAACATCGGCCTCAGGACTCGGCGCCCCGCGTGATCCCGTGCCGCTTCATCTTCCGATGCAGGCTCGCGCGATCGATCCCGAGGCTCTTGGCGGCGGCCGAGACGTTCCAGCCACTGCGCTTCAGCTCCTCGCAGAGCACTTCGCGCTCCGATCCCGCCAGCCGGGCGCGGAGCGTCGATTCCCCGTTGCCGTCCACCGCCCCGCTCGGGATCTCTTCCAGGTAGGACGAGAGCACCGCTTCGGTCAGCTCCTCGGCATCGGTCATGATCGCGATCCGCTCCATCAGGTTGCGGAGCTCGCGAATGTTCCCCGGCCAGTCGTAGGCGGCAAGCTTGGCGGACGCGCCGGGAGTGAGCTTGAGTCGCGGACGCCGATTGTCGGCGCACGCGCGGGCCAGGAAGTGCTCGGCGAGGAGCGGAATGTCCTCGACCCGGGTGCGGAGCGCGGGCACCTCGATCGGCACCACCGCCAGCCGGTAGTAGAGATCTTCGCGGAATCGCCCGCTCCCGATCTCGGACCGGAGATCCTTGTTGGTGGCGGCGATGACCCGCACGTCGAACCGGATCGGCCGGCTGCCGCCGACCCGCTCCGCTTCGCCGGTCTCGAGCGCGCGCAGGAGCTTCGCCTGCGCCTCGGGCGACATGTCTCCGACCTCGTCGAGGAAGAGCGTGCCGCGGTCGGCCAATTCGAACTTGCCCTTGCGGGTAGCGGTGGCGCCGGTGAACGCGCCGCGCTCGTGCCCGAAGAGCTCGCTCTCCACCAGGTCGCGCGGGATGGCGGCGCAGTTCACCTTGATGAACGGCCCCCGTGCCCGGGGCGAAGCGGCATGGATGGCCCGGGCGACGAGCTCCTTGCCGGTGCCGTTCTCGCCCAGGATGAGCACCTTCGCCTGGCTCGCCGCCACGCGCCGGATCGTCTCCTGCACCCCCCGGGCGCCCGGGCTCGCGCCCACCATCTGGAACTCGCCCGCGAGCTCGCCGCGCTCCGCCTGGAGCGCGGCGTTCTCCCGCCCCAAGTCGCGGAAGGCGAGCGCCCGCTCGACCGTGATCAACAGGCGCTCGGGAGTGAGCGGCTTTTCGAGGAAGTCCGCCGCCCCGAGCTTGGTGGCCTGGACCGCCCGCTCGATGGTGGCGAGCCCCGACATCATGACCACCGGCAGGTCGGGGTGGCGCTCCCGGAGGCCGGCGAGGGCCGATAGCCCGTCGAGGCCCGGCATGAGGACGTCGAGGAGAACGAGGTCCGGGGGGGCCTCCTCCACCCGGGGAAGGAGCTCAGCCCCGTCCTCGAGCTCGTCCACCTGGTACCGCTCGTCCCGGAGCGCGGTCCGGAGGGCCCGGCGGACGCTCGGGTCGTCGTCCACGATGAGGACGACCGGCCCGGATCCGGTGCGGCTCTCTTTGCGGGATTCTTCGGTTCTTGGGGTCATGGGCGACCGCTCGCGGGGGCTTCGGCCCGCAGTCCGGTGGAGGGGGGCCCCGCCCGCCGGGTGCCCCGGTGGGGAGGCGGGGGGTTCATGGGCCAGGACCTTAGCATCGGCTCAGGATCGGCCTCGTGGGTACCCTGCTGAACCCGCCGGGGGCCGGAATCCAGCCCCCGGAAAGGGGGAGCGCGTGATAAACTGACATATTTGAGGCGGCCAGCTGGGCCACCCCGGCGAGGGACCGGGGGAGCCGGGGGATCGCAGCATGCATTTGGCGCCGCCGAGCCACGTTACCGCCTTGCTTGGGGAAGGAGACCTTTCGTAATGACGCGCTTGTCACCTCGCGTTGTCCTGAGCCTTGCGCTGGCGACCGCGATCGCAGCGCTCGCCATGGTAGGGCCGGCCATGGCAGCCCGCCGCACCGTGTTGTTCGAAGAGAGCACGAACTTCGGGTGCCCCCCCTGTTTCACCGCCAACCCCGTGATCCATCAGTTCCTGGAAGACTACTCGGTCGCCCAGATCGTGCCGATCAAGTGGCACGTCTGGTGGCCGCACTCCGGGGATCCGTTCTACAACCACAACCCGGTCCCGGTTCAGAACCGGATCAGCTATTACGGCATCAATGCCGCTCCCGACTGCGTGGTGGATGGCGGCAATGGTCCCATCCCCGGCTCCTATGGCAGCATGCAGCAGTGGGTCGAGAACCGGCTCGCGCTCACGAGCCCGATCGCCATCACCGCCACCGGGGCGGTGAACGGGGGCAACTACGACGCCACGGTGACGGTGAACGTCGAACAAGTACCGGTGGCGGGGGACTACCGGCTGTTCATCCTCTTCACCGAGCACCACATTCCCCTCAACAGCCCCAACGGCGAGACCGACCACTACGACGTCTTCCGGAAGACGACCAACAACACCGGCGAGCCGATCAACGTGACGGCGGTGGGACAGCAGGTCTTCAACCGCACGTTCCCCATCGAAGCCGGCTATCAGACGGCGCAGATGCAGGTCGTGGCGTTCGTGCAGAACTTCACCACCCGCGAGGTCCTGAACGCCGCCACCACCTGGCCCAAGCCCACGCACTTCCTGCGGCTCGCCGCCGGCACTCCGGGCGTGGTGAACAACCCGAACACGATTGCCAACCTGTCCCGCAACGTGATCAACATCGGCACTCAGAACGACGTGTACGACATCAGCGTCACGCCGCTCACCGGTTCGATGCCGGCCGGCTGGACCTATCAGTATACGACCCCCCAGGGCACGTTCTCAGGCCCGTCGAGCCTGCCGTTGGCTGCGGGTGCCGAAGAGACGATCTCGGTCGAGATCGATTCGCACGGGATCCCGGGCGGTGGGGTGCTCGAGATGACCTTTACATCGCAGGGGGATCCGACCGTCACCCGCACCCAGCGCTTCTCGAAGATCTCGAACCCGACCGTGATCGTTTACGACGATGACGGCGGCGCGGACTTCGATACGCCGGTTACGAACGGAATCACGACCGCTGGCGTGAGCTGGGGATTGTGGGACGACATCTGGGGCAAGTTGAACGCGAGCCAGCTCGGCACGGCGCCGGTGGTGTTCTGGACCTGCGGCCTGTCGTATCCCACCCTTGACCCGTCCGATCGTACGGCGATCACCGGCTTCCTCACGAACGGCGGCAAGTTGTTCGCGAACGGGCAGGAGATCGGCTGGGAGCTCAACACGGCGGGCAGCGGCAACACGGACGTCACCTGGTACCGGAACAACCTGCACGCCAATTACCTCCACGATGCCGCCGGCTGGTCGCTCTCGGGCGTCGCCGGGGATCCGATCGGGAACGGCATCAGTTACACGCTCGACAACAACCCGGCCTCGCCCAACTACCAGCCCTATCCGGACGGTGTCGCGCCGTTCGGCACCGGCGCGGTGGCGGCGATTCAGTACAACGCCACCCACAAAGGCCTGACCCGTTGGGACAGCGGAACGGGCTCGAGGGTGGTGTACATGAGCCACGGGATCGAGGGCATCACGAGCCCGTCGACCCAGCAGACCTTGATCCAGCGCATCCTGGATTGGCTCGGGGCCACGTCGACGGGCGTGCCACCGACCAGCGCTCCGGCGCTCCAGATGAGCCTGGGTCAGAACTTCCCGAACCCGTTCAATCCCACCACCGCGATCAGCTACAACCTCACGAAGCAAGGCGCTACCCGGCTCCTCGTCTATGACGTCGGCGGCCGGCTGGTGCGCGAGCTCGCGCAGGGAGTGCAGTCCTCGGGCACGCACCTGGTGACCTGGGACGGGCGGGACGCGAACGGGAACCGTCTGCCGAGTGGAACGTACTTCTACCGGCTCGAAGCGCCTGAGTTCGAGGCGACTCGGAGCATGGTGCTCGTCAAGTAACACGAACATGGTGGTTCCAGGGCGGGGTCGAGGCAGCACCTCGACCCCGCCCGGCCACCTGGGCGCGTCCAGAGTCCCCCGGGCGCCAGCATGGGCGACGTTTGATGCAGATCCCGCGGGGTGAGCGCGCCGCGCGCGTACCGCTCCCTCAGTTCTTTCTCCTGGGCCTGGTCGCCGCCGCATTCGCCATCGACTGCGGCCAGGAGGATCCGTCCTTCCGCCCCCAAGGCGGCGGGAGTGCCGACAAGGGACGGATCCTGGTCGTGTCCTCGGTGCCCGGCGCTCGCGTCGCCCTCGATGGCGGCGACACGGGAATCGTGACTCCGGACACCCTGAACGACGTGGACCCCGGGAGCCATCGGGTCCGAATCCTCCTCGCCGGGTTCTATCCGCCCGACGAGCAGCTGGTCCAGGTCGAAGCCGAGTCCCTCCATGCCCTCTACTTCGATCTGGTCCAGATTCCACAGGTGGGGCGAGTGGCGGTGACGGCGCCCTTCCCCGCCGCGATCCTGCTCGACGGCTCTCCCACCGGGCTCGCTTGTCCGGACACGGTGAACGGCGTGGCTCCGGGCTCGCACGTGGTCACGCTCGCGCTGGCCGGGTTCCGGTCGGACCCGGCCGAGCAGTCGGTGACGGTCGTGGAGGGCGAGACCGCCGACGTCGACTTCTCGCTCCTCGTCGACAAGCGGGTGGTGTGCGAGGATTTTTCGAATTACGCCTGTATTCCGTGCCCGCCGGCCGATGCGGCGCTGCAGCAGGCCATGAACGAAGTGGGGCCGGAGCGCGTCGTGTCGGTGAATCCGCACGTCAACTTCCCGGGGTCGGGAGATCCCTTCTACCAGTTCAATCTGGCCGCCAACAACGCCCGCATCTTCTTCAACCAGGTGGCGGTCGCTCCCACCATTCTGGTGGATGGCTTCCGGGTGCCGCCCACCGAGATCCTATCGTTCGCTGCGATGCAGGCGCGGATCGAGACCGCGCTCTCTGCCGCCGCCCCGATCGCGATCGGCGTGCGCGGGCGGCTCACGACCAGCACCTACGAAGTGGCGGTGGACGTCTGGGGAGTCGAGAGCAACGTTCCCGCCGATCTGTTGTTGTTCGTGTGGGTGGTGGAGCGGGAGGTGACGCTCGAGCCGCCCGGTCCGAATGAGCAAGAGAATTACACGAACGTCCTCCGGCAGCTCTTCCCCGTGCCCCTTCCCCAGGGCACCGGGGGTGAGCCCTTGGGGACGCTCGGGGCGGGCGAGCACCGCCACTTCGACTATGTGTTCGATTTGCCGGCCGGGGTGAATCCAAGCGAGCTCGGGGCGGTGGCCTTCGCTCAGCGGCCGAGCCCGCAGCGCACCGTGGTCCAGGCCGGAGCGAGTTTCTGAGCTAGAATTCAGTCGATACCCTGATGGCGAACGGCCCTTTCACGTTCAGAGGAGCACGACCCATGCACTTGATCGAATCGCAGCCCTGCCCCGCCGCCCTTCGGCTCGGCGCCATCCTCCTCCTCGGCGGCTTGGCGATCGCGCCGGCGGAAGCGGCGGTCGATTTCACGTTCACCACCCCCCATGCGATCAAGGTGGGACCGGTCGGCTTCGAGTACGTGAAGGTGGATTGCATCGTCACCAACACCGGGACCGATCCCGACAGCTACGACATCCTCAGGCGGAGCGAGAACGTGCCGGCCGGCTGGGTGACCTCGATCTGCATCGGCGGCAACGACGGATTCCTCACCAACGGCAACCTGGGTGGCTGCCAGGCGCCGTTCGTGGACTCGCTCTACGCGGGTACTCCGCCCTGCGGCTTCCCCTCTTGCGGCGGGCCCACGAACATGGGGCTGAATCCCGGACAAATCGACACGATTTCCTGCTACGTGACTCCGAATGGTGGGGAGGGGAGCGGATACGCCACGTTCGCGGTGCGCTCGACCGGCAATCCCACGATCGTGCGCACGCTCGTCCTGGGCGCGGTTTCCGACGGAGTGGACGTGCTCCTCATGGACGACGATGGGGCGCAGACCCTCGAGACCTTCTACGAGGCGGCGGTGCCCGGGGTCTTTGCCCGCGGGACCTGGCGGCGGTCGGTCTCGAGCGCGACCGCGGCCGAGCTCGGTAACTTCCCGTTCGTGATCTGGTTCACCGGCAATGCGGTGCCGGGACTCGACGCGACCGATCGCACGGCGCTCGCCGGTTACCTCTCGGGCGGCGGCAAGCTGATCCTCTCGGGCCAGGACTTGGCCTTCGACCTCTGCGATCCGACGAGCCCGAACTTCTCGGCCGCCAACGTCACCTGGTATGAGACGAATCTGAGGACCCGTTATGTCGGGAACAACTCGAGCTCGACGAGCTTGACCGGGGTTGCCGGGGATCCGATCTCGGGTGGCTTGAACCTCACCATTCAGGGCGGCACCGGCGCCAACAACCAGACCGATCCCGACGTGATAAGGCCGCTCGCGGGCGCGGGCGAAGTCTGGACCTGC
>Ga0137428_1001115_pt1 | contig 10771 bp, 5 predicted proteins | sample EasRivERMZT718_2_FD_102305 | JGI IMG/M metagenome (GOLD analysis project Ga0137428, IMG submission 102305) | Soil microbial communities from meander-bound floodplain in the East River, Colorado, USA - East River MetaG ERMZT718_2 | ecosystem: Environmental > Terrestrial > Soil > Floodplain ...
AGTAGGAATAGATATCAATCAACAGTTAGAAGAACTACAGGTTGAGATAAATGAAATTCGACCGAACTGTATACTGGCTCTCGGTGGGACTGCTCTATGGGCGCTATCCGGTAAAGCCGGTATCAGCAAGTGGCGCGGGTCTATACTCAGGGGAATGGGACATAAGTTTGTTCCTACCTATCATCCCGCGCATCTGTTACATAGCAGTGCGGGTGGAGAAATTAAGGGGTATTGGAATCGACAGGTGATGATATTCGATTTCAAGCGCGCATACTTGGAATCAGCATCGCCACTAATCGAATTACCGAAGCGTAATCTCCAGATATGTCGTAACTCAGGTGAGCTATATGAATTTCTTCAACAATATCGTAATCGTAGTAGGATGGCTGCTGATATTGAGGCTGGCGGTCATTGTTTACCGATCTGTATCGGGCTTAGTTTCAATAAAAGTCATGGAATGTGTGTTCCTTTGTGGAACAGCGATGGGATTAGTTCTATACCTACTGCTGACTTAGCTTCCATCTGGATACTACTAGCAGAAACACTGTGGGAGAAGGATATTGTCGGACAGAATTTCAACTACGACAGAGATAAACTTCGACGACTTGGTTTCGCAATTAAGAGAATCACGTCCGATATTATGCTCAAGTCATTTACAATCAATCCTGAGCTTCCAAAGAGACTTGCATTCAATACATCTATATATACCCGAGAGCCTTTTTATAAGGACGAAGGAATGTATGAGGGTCAGTTGTCCGATTTGTTTTATGGTTGCGCACGGGATGCGTGTGTTACTCTCGAAATAGATGAGGCGATGGACCCAGACTTAGATGAATTAGGACTCAGGAAGTTCTATGAAAACTTCATCATGTCACTTCCTGATTTCTACTTGGAGATAGAGAACAATGGATTCAGAGTCAACCAAGAGAAACGAGCCGAACTATTCCGTAAGTACGTCGAGTGGGACGAACGACTGGGATATGAAATGTTTAAGTTGGCAGACGACAACGATGTCAACTGCGGTTCTCCCACTCAGGTATATGATTTACTATTCAACATCTGGAAATTACCTCGTCGTGAAGGTACAGGAGAAGAAGAATTAACTGCACTACTGAATTTACAGAGTGGAGTGAAAGATCCTAACAAGCGAGCTTGGATTGAGAAGTGCTTAGAGAGGCGTAGAGTAAAGAAAACTATATCGACCTATCTTATGGCACTAGCTGACTTCGATGGTAAGATGCGCACCACGTGTTTCCCATGCTTAGAGACAGGTCGATCATCTACTGGACAGCAAGATCCACCCATACGTCCCAAGATAGACCCTGTAGGTAAGGGTAAGAAGGCTGACCTGAAAGTTATGGGTACAGCATTCCAGGTATTCACTAAGCACGGTGATATTGGTGCGGACGTACGTTCGATGTATGAGCCTGATGAGGGTGAAATATTCGTACAACTAGATAGTTCACAGGCTGAAGCACGAGTAGTATTCAATCTAGCCACCGACGAACAAGCATTGAGGGACATAGACGAACATGACTACCACGCTCTCACTGCATCATGGTTCTTTGGGGGAACTGAGGATGATTATTCAAAGCGACGCCTCGGTTACGAGTCACCAATTAGATTTGCTGGAAAGACTCTTAGACATGCTGGACACTTGGGCGCGGGAAAACGACGGGCGAGTATCGAACTTAACACACAAGCAAGAAAATATAAGATTCCTATATCTATCACCGAACATATTGCTGAACGAGCACTGAAGATTTTCCATGCTAAGCAACCACTGATTCAGCACGTGTTTCACAATGAAGTAATTGAATGTCTTAAAGCAAAGCGGCTACTCATAGCTCCTTTGCCCTGGGGGATAGATGCAGAACGAGGTGGCGTACGTATTTTCTATGAGCGATGGGGTGATGACCTTTTCAGAGAAGCCCTTGCCTATCTCCCCCAACGAGCTGTGTCTGATAATACCAAAGCAGCAGGTATTAGAATTAAAAAGAAGTGTCCGGAAGCGAAAATTATTCTTGAAGCACATGACGCGCTTCTATTTTCTGTGCGGATTGAATATCTCGACGATTTTATCGGAATAGCTAAGAAGGAGATGGAACGTCCCATCAACTTCACCTGCTGCTCACTTCCACGACATGCACTCAAGATACCATGTGAGGTTGAAGTAGGTGAGAACTACCGTGACCTGCGTAAATTCAGTATGAAAGAGGAGCCAGTTAAGGTAGAATTGGCTGAACCTGTAGTAGTCAGAACATTAACCGTGACTGAACAGTTCATGGCGGGACAATGAATTGGCTAGAGAAGTTACTTGATCAACATATCGAACTCGAATCACCTACGTCATTCTGGTTCTGGGGAGCACTCTCAGCAATATCTGCCGTCTGCAAGGACAACATCTGGATAGATAGACAGATATACAACCTATATCCGAATATCTATGTGATGTTTCATGCGGAGTCAGGATTGAAGAAGGGTCCACCGATTAGTATGGCGAAGCAATTGGTGCGTATCGTAGGTGGGACGCGCATCATCAGTGGACGTAGTTCTATTCAGGGTATCCTGAAGGAACTAGGTACAGCATTCACCGTGCCGGGTGGGAAGCCTCTACTGAAATCTGTTGCTTTCATATGTTCCTCCGAGCTAACTTCTTCGATAGTAGAGGACAAAGTAGCGACGGATATCCTGACAGACCTGTACGACCGTCAGTATAACATAGGAGAATGGCGCAGTTTACTGAAGATGGAATCGTTCAATCTGAAAGATCCGACGATTACCATGTTAACCGCAACTAATGAGGCTCACTCAAGTGATTTCTTCGCCAAGAAGGATATACATGGTGGCTATTTTGCGCGCACTTTCATAGTAGCCGAGAACAAGCGGAATCGAGTCAATTCACTTTTAGCACAACTAAATAATCCACCTAACTATGCTGAAGCTGGTGAATACTTGAAGGACTTAGCTAAATTAACTGGTCCATTTAGACCACTAGCTAGTCGAGTACAAGATGAGGAGTATAAGACACCACATATAGACCCCGAATCAGGTGAAACTAATTATTTCACTGATGCGGGGATAAGATACCAACACTGGTATGAAGAATTCATTCAGATGATTACGTTCGCTGAAGTGAAAGACGATACAGGTACACTGAATAGATTCGGTGATTCTGTATTGAAAGTAGCGATGTTAATCTCGCTGGCGCGCAGCCCGGAGCTATACATCGACGATGCATCGATGGAACTAGCTATCGAGTACTGTCAGAAACTGATTGGGAATGTGCGTGAAATGACGCACGGAAAGAAGGGATTATCTGATGCGAGGTTAATTAAGGGGATGATAATAAAGGAGATACTATCGAGGGAATCTAGGCAAATCAGTAGAACGATGTTACTGAAGAAGATGTGGGCACATTATGGGACTGCGATGGAGTTCGATGATATCATGCAGTCCTTCGACCAATCAGGTATGATAAGTACCAAGTCGATTGGGAATCAGATAATCTATTCTATGCCTGACCTAGAAGCTAAGGACTTAGATCATTTCTTCTCCGGAAAGAACAAATAATATGAGTATACAGCCCCCCAAGCGTAGCCAGCCAATTGTTCACTCGGCGTGGTGGATGTTTGTCCTGCGGACGGCTAGGGAAGTCGCCCGGTGGCCGAAATGGAAAACAGGGGAAACTCAAGTGCGTGTTAGGCGATCGACTAAATTTAGCCCACAGGCTAAGGATTCATCCAGATGACCGATCCCCAGCCCCCGTCCCAGCGGCTCAGAGAGCGGCTACAGTACTGGCAGCGGGAAGTCATCGGCTACCGCTTGCAGGAACGCAGCACCATCGTGGAATTACTCAAGGATGTTGAAGCCGCCCTTGACTCAGCCCAAGTCAAAGAAACGCGCGCTTTAATTCACGGGACTGTGCGAGGGTACGACGCCGGAGAGAACGCTACAGCGAAGCATTGGCGTCAACGCGCAGAGAAAGCGGAAGCCGCCCTCGCCGCTCAGGATAAATGTCCTAGATGTAATGAATCAGATAAACCGATGAAAACATGTGACATGTGTGGATGGACATGGTAGGTGAGAGATGACCATTGATATACCATCGGCACGAGAGGAAGTTCAGTTCGATGAAATGAATGCACAGAGAATTGATTTCATTAAGTGGTATCTAAACTGTAAGCATTGGAAGTGTCCTGATTGCAATTTAACGAATTTCGGTCGTAATAAGAAGTGCGCGGACCCTAAGTGTCGGAAGGCGCGTCCTGCTATTTACGATGTTGAAGAATCTAATTCGGCCCCCAATACATAGCACCACCCGGATGGAATGGATGCTGTTCAAATGCAGAACCACCCTGATACTTGTAGTCCTGTTCAGGAGGAATGAATCGGCTAGGTACTTCACCCGCCTCGTAAGTCTGTGTGCCCATACCTAGAACTACGAATGGTAGAATGAATGGGGCCAAATCAGGTTGAGCCTGACTGATTTCCCAAGCATCTTGTAGAATCATCGGAGGAATCATTTGAGCAAGTCTATCACCTACGTATACTGATCTGTATTCAGTGGCTTTCAGTATATCCCATCCGAATTTATATGCAGGATGGAGTTTATTCTCCGCAAATCTCTCAGTTACTTCCTCTCTACTCTCTGCTCTATACCCCGAACCAAGTTGGAACGGCCTACCTTCAGACGAAGTAAACCATCCAGTTAGATTTCTAGCAGTCGCAGTCAAGTACTGTTGGAACCCACCACCAGGATCTATTCTAGTGTTACCAAATCTGACTTTCATAAAGTCAGCACTAGTTGGATCCCAGTAATTAACTTCACCACCTGCCATAGCACCTAATCCAGCGAATGTCATCCATGCACCGGCAGTTCTAGCTAATGATTCTAGATATTGTCGTCGAACGAATGGAGCGGCGTTCGCGTATGTACCCGGATTGAGCATACGAACACGTGATGCCATCAGTCTAGGTGAAAATAGTACATTAGCTAGTATCGGAGCCATCTTCTCTAAGCTATGTTCCTTCTCTCCAAAGAATGACAGCTTGAGTGGGCCACGCCCAGTAGCCGTATTCACATAGTCAGCTATTTCCCTAGCCAACTTAGGATTACGTAGTGGATCGTCCATGATATTACCCATAGACGCACCTGATGCATCAGCGATTAGCTTCTCGAATGTACCGGCGCGTAGTGAATTCAGGAATGCCGAGTATGCACGATTGGATGCACGGAATCCCGGTATTGAGTTCACGAATTTAGATGCGAATGCTTCCTCGCGCCCAGTGATTGAATGCGCATCCAAATCAAGTATATCCATTCCATGTTTCTTAGCCCATGATACACCAGTCACGGGATCAGCTACGAACATAGGTCTATCCATTATTTCTGCCATGATAGACTTGTATGCACGTTCACTTCCCCATGCTCTAAACATGGGCATCAATGATTTATTCCATGCTTTAGTTGCGACAAGTGGAAGTCCCTGACGTAGTGTAGCTGATAGATCGAGCGTAGTCAATAGACCACGTGGAATTTCAATTATCTCTTTACCTGTTCTCATCAGTGACTTGAGATGATTCTCTACATCTACTGATCCTGTATCATCAGCTATTAACTTCTTGATTAGTGAGAGTGAAGTGACCGGATCATTAGGTGGCTTAGATGGAGTATCACCGGGTCGGGCTGCGCGTGGATATTCAGGTGTAGCTCTGATAGTATCCATCAATTTAGCTCGTTCCTCAGGTGTAATATTCTGATTAGTCACCGTGTCCCATTTATCTTGTGGAGGAACATCAGGCTTAGGTCCAAATTTATCCTTACCAGTGAAATCCCATTCATTAGGCCCAGTTTGATTCTGTACAGATGGAGGTGGTTCATTCAGTGGAAGATCATCAGCCTTGAGCTTACCGAATACCTCGTCATATCGACGCTTAGCTGATTTGAGCAATATATGCATTATAGCTTGTTCATCTTTAGTTCCACGTCGTTGTGAATTCAGTACTTGAGCAGCTAATCGTTCCACATTATCCTTGATTACTGCTGGATCTTTCTCCCTTGCCATTCTTTCACGAGCATCATTCACTAACTTGCCGAATCCTTCTTCATCGGCATCAACCTTACCAGCATTCTTAGCAATTCGATCTCTCAGTTCATTCACATAGTCACCGATATTAGTATCACGCAGCAACGGTGAACCTAGCTTGGGCCTACCTGATGCATCAGTCTGTTCGGCTGCATTCACTAGAGTAGCTGTGACCTGCTTACCATCCTTAGTAGTGAATCCAGTAGTAGGTGCGCCCTTCGTTGCGGTCGCATCAGTCGGAATCACTCGACCATCGGGTAATTTATAGTAATCGAATTTAGTCGATGGGAATGTAGTCAAATCACCAGTTCGGGTACCTGGCTGTAGTGGTAGATCACTACCTTCAAATCGTTTGGCCCTATCAGTAGCCGTAACTATTTCAGCATCAGTAGGTTCACGCCCTAATTTCTTTCTCAAATTCGTAATGATTGCGACTGAATCGAATTCTCCTGATTGATTAGATATGAATCGTTTTACGGGTGTATCCCATGATGGAGGTGGACCTACAGGACTGGATGGTTCAGCATTCCTATCTTGGAATACTGATTCACTGTATTCAACTGGTCCCCTAGAGCGACGCTGTACTTCAGCTAATGCAGCTCCACGTATGTTAGGATCACCACTCTCTAATGCTCTATCCAACTGTTCGATAGGTAGATCTTCTAGTCCAGTACGTCTAGCCATAGTCATATTAACTCTATTTGGACTAGACCACGGCTGACCATCAGGTGCCATGCCTCTAGGTGCTTCATTCACAGGCATTAGATCGAGATTTAGTCCTTCATGTTGTTGAATACGCGGACCTGGCTCCGGTATCTGAGCGGCGCGCATCGCATCCAAATCTAATACAGGAGGCTCAGCTAACGACATAGCATTACCACCCCACGGTGCATCAGGTGGTCGCATATTTGGACCGGGTACTGGACCCATCGCATCCAAATTCATCCCACCTGTTTCTTGTGGAGGTGGAGCAGATGGACGCATAGGCTGATCCATCATTAGTAGACGACGCTTGGCTTGATATAGTGCTCGAATCTGTTGCTGTATTACCTGTGAATCAGGCTGTCTACGAAGCAAAGTGAACATGTATTCAATTTGCTGTTCTATCTGACGTATTGCATTAGCCTGTGGTGTATTGAGGGGTAAATCAGATGGAGGCACACCAGGAGCTTGATTAAGAGGCAGATCAGATGGAGGTACACCCGGCGACTGACGAGGATAATCTGGTCCTATTTGTGTAGTCAGTGGTAGTTCATAGTTCTGTGGTCCGATGGGCTGATTATATGTAGGAAAGTCACCGAATTCATTTCCACGTGGTTGAATATTTAATGGTTGATCAGGATCAGGTCCGTAGGGTCTATGCGTTTGTAATGGAAAATTATTTTGAGGAGGTATATTCAGATTCTGATCTGGAGCAGGCCCATATGGTCGTGGTGTCTGTAATGGATAGTCACCTTGTCCCGGTGGTCGTAGTGGTAGATCAATCTGTGGATCTTGTGGATTAGGTGTCTGTAATGGATATCCAGTAGGTGGTGGCTGTAATGGAATATCAGGTGGCGGAGGTGCGGCAGGAGGTACAGGAGATGCAGCTTGTGGTTGACCTTTACGGAATGTTACATTGTAGCTTTGTACTGCTCCATCTGCATCAAGTACTTCATCTATCTTTTCTATTACAAATCCACGAGATTCCATCTTCATTCGTTCTGGTTTAGATGGATCATTCAGTACGACGACTTCACCGGAAGCACCAGTAGCTCCGGGTATAGGCTGCGCACCGCCGACGGGCGTACCTAATACCATCTGGGGTTTACCATTAATACTCGTGCCAGCAGGTTTATATCCCTGCTTTATTAATAGAGCTACACTAGCATCATTGGGATGAGTGATTTCAACCAGACCCGGAATGATTTCACGTACTCCGGGTGGTAGTCCTGATGCAGCGGCAGGAGGAACATCAGGCGTAACTGATGGAATTGGTGTAGTACCAGGAGTTCCATTCAATTTAGCTGTAAGTTCTTCAGCACCTAATTGACCCGCAAGTCTAGAAGCAGGGCGACCAGCGAATGCATATCCAGTTAATGCACCCGCACCAAATCCAACCGCTGCATCCTTAGCATAATCTATTGCAGGAGGAGAATTCCAATCACCAGTTTGAGCTACATGCATTGGATATGTAGTTGCAGCATTTACCATAGCACCTTGTACTCCATGTTGGAGTGGTACTTTAGCTGCATATTTAGCCATTTCTCTAGCAGTAGCACCAATACCCGGTGCTTTACCTAAAATTGGTATCATATTCGCTGCGCCAGTTATACCCGCTACGTAGGGGTTAGTTGGTGCATCTGTTAATCCAGCCCATCTTTCATAATCCTGTGACCAACCTGAACCTATAGCTCCACCTAATCCAGCACCAGCTAATGTACCGAATGGTCCGAGAACTGGATCGAGGGCCGTACCTGCTATACCACCAATTACTGATGGTACCATAGTCAATCCAGCAGATATAGCTCGCTGACCCCATGTAGGCTCTGGACGTTTTGGAGGTAATCCTAATACTTGCCTCTCCAAATCACTCATCTCATCAGGGCTTTTGTATTGTCTTGGACCCTGCCAATCATAATCATTATTAAAGGATGGGAATGAATAGTCCCATTCATCATCCTGATTAGATTGACGAGATGAAAGAGACGTAGATACACCACCCCCACGATTTGTAGGGAAGGTATAATCCCACTGATCATCATCCCAAGCCATGATATCTCCTATTGCCTAACCCACACGCCATTACGCTTTACTTCTTTCACTCCGGTACTTCTATTAGTTCTTTCTGTTCCTTCAGGCATAGTATCGGGATTAGGACGACCCGGAGTCATAGGAGTACGTGGTAAGCCCGCATCAGGATCTGGCCCCTCTGGTACAGGTCCATTCGGTCTAGTAGGCATAGTTGGAGTATTATTACCGCCAAATGTAGGTGGCGCATCAGGAGCCAATTCAGATGAAAGTGGTTCCCTTCCATGTATATATCTAAACATATCGAGATATTGCGATATAGTAGGCGTATTGGGATCATGACCCCCGCCCCATAACCGACTACGATCAGCCGGTTTCACAATTTTATAAGTTCCACCAGTCGGATCTGCTCTCATGAATTTACCAAGTTCAGGATCTTCAGATACTTCCTTACCTCTAGTATTTACACCTATTCTTCTTTGATTTTCAGTAGCTCCAGGGTCGAATCCGGGTGCTGCTTGTTTAGTTGCTAATGCACCTTGATTACGTGAATCCTGTACTTGCAATTGAGTCTCTCTATTCAACATAGCTTTATCCATATCACTTAAATTACTAGTTTTTATTTGAGTTGGAGTAGCTACACCAGTATCTTTATTCATTGCAATTATATATTCACCTTTAGTATCAAATGTATATTGATTTTTCATTTGAGCAAGTCGATATACTTCAGCTCTATCTCTAGCAATTTCATTTCTTCCTTCGGCTAGTTCGGCCTGACGTACTTGATATGCATATTGACGTTCATTCACGTTAGTAGTACGTTCTAGATCAGCAGCCTTCTGAGCAGGTTCGATTTGTGCCTTCCAATCAAGGAATTTCTGATTGAATGGTTGATCTAAGAAGTCCTGACTAGCTTTAGGATCTTTAGCAGCTATCATAGCAGCGACCAACTTACGTCCGAAGCCGGCATCCTCACGTTGTGGATACTGTGCAATCAATTCATTGAATCTAGTCGATGCAGCCGATTCAGGATGATATAAATCATCGAATTGACTCTGATTAGTCAGTCTACTAGTAGGAGTAAGTGGCTGCGCAACCTGTTCACCTATCTTACCTAAATTATTTTTACCGAAGTTACTCCCAAATGGTGAATCCATAGAAAATCCATAATCATCATCAGATGAGCCAAATGGATTCTCGAATGTATCACCTAATAGATTGAAATTCCTTGCTCTAGGTTCATTATAGGGGTCCATTCCAAAGCCATAATCACCTTCAGATGAACCGAATGGATGATCGGAATTAAACTCATAATCTGTAGGACCAATGTTCTCAAAGGTATCGAATACCTTCTGTTCACGTGGTCTTTCAGTGTTGTATTTACCGAATGTTTGGCCCATGATATCTCCTACCGATTGTAATTCCATCCACCCCAACTAACGTTAGTTCCTGTTGGTGCAGTAGTGGTAGGTTTAGGACGATTTAGGAATGGAGCTATTGTTTGACCAACAGTTCCGACCACATTAGCGATGTTACCGAATGTATTCACTGCATTAGCAGTATTTCCAGGTAATGTACTAGCATTATTCCGACCACCCATCATTGCATTCTGACCCCAATTTACATTCTGTTGATATCCCGTAGCACCCTGACCTATTGTATTGGCACGATTGTTCTCAGCACCCATCACACCAGTACCAAATTGAGCACCAGTATCTAGTCCACCGAGTACCTGACGACCGAATGTATCAGCCATACCAGGTGTAGTTCCATACAGGTTAGTCATTCCACTCAAAGCTTTGAATTGATTTCCTGTATTAGCTTCAGCACTAGCCCTACTAGCAGCAGCGTTAGCTCCAGCAGCACTAGCATTCTGAGAAGCAGCGGAAGCCTGTGCCTGTGCATTATACACCTGCTGCTTATAGTCCATTGCATAGCGTTCTTTCTCTACA
>Ga0137428_1001118_pt1 | contig 10758 bp, 8 predicted proteins | sample EasRivERMZT718_2_FD_102305 | JGI IMG/M metagenome (GOLD analysis project Ga0137428, IMG submission 102305) | Soil microbial communities from meander-bound floodplain in the East River, Colorado, USA - East River MetaG ERMZT718_2 | ecosystem: Environmental > Terrestrial > Soil > Floodplain ...
CAGATTCAATACTGGGACGAGCGCGGCTTTGTCAGGCCGTCGGTGAAGCCCGCCCAGGGACGGGGAACCGAGTATTCTCGACGGCGACAATAAAACCCCGGTCTTTTAACTGCGGATCGTTGTTCAAATCCTCGCCGGTTTGCACAACTCCCGCAGGAACGCCGGCCCTTTGCAATTGGTCGCGAATCGCGAACGCATCTTGGTCCTTCGTCCATTGGGCTATAAGTCCGTTTAACGCGTCACGGTTTTTTAGCCTATCGGCGTTGGTCTTGAAGCGCCGATCCTCATCGACGCCGATAATCCGCGCCAATTCCCGCCACTGGTCATCGGTTTCCGCCGCGATGACGCACCAGCGGTCCTCGCCCTGACACGAATAGCAATCGTGGGGCGCCACGGAGAAGGATGCATTGCCGATGGGCTGCGGGTCTTTGCCGTTGGCCGCCGCTTCCATCAGATTGGCGCCGATCATGAACGCCGTCGCTTCAGACTGCGCCAAGTCGATGAAAGCGCCTTTTTTTTGGCGATCGCGATAAAGCACGCCGGAAATAATAATGATCGCGCATAACACTCCCGACACGTAATCCGGGAAAACCGTTTGCGAACCGATGGGCGGGTCGGTGACGCCGGGATGATTCCACATGTAGGTTAGCCCGGTAAACGACGTGATGTTCACCCCCACGGTGGAGAAATGGCGCTTTGGCCCCGTCGTTCCCAGTCCCGGCATGCGCAAGTTGACGATATCCGGCTTCACCCTGCACAATTGATCATAGCCCAACCCGATACGCTCGACGACATCGACGCTGTAATTGTCGAGGACCGCGTCCGCCTTCGCGACCAGATTGTGAAGCACGCCCTGCCCTTTTGGATGCTTCAAGTTTACCGTGAACGAACGCTTGTTGCGGTTGAATTCAAGAAAGCGCGGGGAAAGGTTGGGGTCTTCGCCGGTGCCGAAAAAGCGAAACGGATCCATACCGCCTTTGCTGGATTCGACTTTGACGACATCGGCGCCAAGCTCCGCCAGAATCGTCGTGCCATAGGGTCCGGCAAGCACGTGGTCGAAGCTGACGACGCGCATGCCGTCCAGGGGACCGTTGCCGCTTGCGCTGCCCTCACCCTTTCCCTCTCCCGAGGCGGGCGAGGGAACCCGCCCTTTAAAAGTGGGATGTTTGTCGTCACTATCTCGCCAGCTATCGAGAACCGGCACGCTACCCACCGCCGGCCGGGCACCGTCGATGACAAAGGGCATCGCCGGCTGTTTGGCGCTGCCGAAACCAGCATGCTCAACCGGTACCATGAAGCCGCGGCTCTGCACATGATCGTCATTGGCAAACCCCATCGGAGTATTGACCGGAACGCAGGGGATACCCTTGGCCTGCAGCAGGTCGGTGATTTCGGCCCTGGTAAATTTGCCGATGAAAGCCTCCACTGCGAGATTGAGCTCATCGGCGTGAGCTCGCCGGTAAAGGTTGTTCAGCCAATCCGGCAGGTCGAAGACCGGCGGGTGATCTTGCCAAATAGTTAGGAATAGCTTCCAATGCTGCCGCGTGACATAGAGATAAACGAAGCCATCGCGACAGGGAAAAATCTTCGCCGGCGCCACCGAGCCGTGCTGGCTGCCGGCCCGTTTTGATATCTGTTTGTCGTTAGCCCAGAGCCGGATGATATGCTCCTGCGTCGCCATGGTCTCTTGCATCGACGAGTCCACGTGATCGCCCTGCCCCGTCTGCTCGCGCCGGTAAAGCGCCGCCAGCACGCCCGCTGCGGCAAACAAACTGGCAAAGTAATACGCCTGGGTCTCCGGCGGCCGGCAAGGCGGCAAAGAAGGATCGCCGGAAATATATAAGAAGCCGCTCTCGGCCAGGGCGACAAGATCGTTGCACGCCAGGTTCTTCTTCGGCCCGGTCTGACCGAAGCCGGTAATGGATCCCATGACGAGTCCGGGATTGATCGCCGCCAGAGTCTTGTAGCCGAGCCCTTTCGCATCCAACTCACCCGGCTGAAAGCTTTCCAGGACGATATCCGCGGTTTCGACCAGTTTTCGAAAAACCTCGCGATCGGCTTCTCGGTCGAGATCGAGTACCTTGCTCGCCTTGCCCGCGTTGAGATGGGCGAACGCGGTGCTTAGCTCCGAGCCCCCGGGCGATTTGACGAAGGGCGCGAGCTTTCTCACCGGATCGCCCCCCGGCGGCTCGATCATGATCACTTCCATGCCGAGATCGGCCATGATCCGTCCGCATAGCTGGCCACTCAGGCCGGTTAAATCCAACGCCCGAAAACCTTTGAGAAATGCCACGCTCATACTCCTGCCTTAAATTTTGCTGCCTAATCTTAAAAATCCCTTCAACAAACCGTGCTGCATTAAAATCCGAAGCACGAAATCCGAAATTCGAAACAAATTCAAATGAACAAAATAGGTAAAATTCCAAACAAGCTTCCTTCGGATTCAGTGTTTTGGATTTTACCCATTTGAGACTTATACTTCTCCGAGTTTGTTTCGGATTTCGATATTCGGATTTCCGTTTTTTTGTTACGCTCCTACGTATTGGCTGCGAATGTTATTTAAGATTTGCGCCGCTTCTTCGACCATCCGTTCGACGATGACTTTGGCTGGCTTGGCACTCTTTTCTTCGCTCAACATCCCCGCGACTTGTCCCCCGGGAACATGCAGAAGGTCGACCCGGTCGGCGGCTTCGGCGGCGCGGCGAATTTCGTCCATGGCGTTCCCCTGATAGGGCGTTGGCATCGCCTCGAGTCCGGAATTCATCCACGCCTTGATCACGTCGCTGCGATAATGCCGGGCGAAATGTCCGCTGGTGTAAGCCGTGCGCACGAAGTCTTCCGAACTCCCTTTGAGAATCTGACTTTTGTAAACCGGGTTGATACCGCATTCCCGGCTGACCAAAAACGCCGTACCGCACCACACCCCCACAGCGCCCAGCGCAAAGGCCGCGGCGACTCCGCGTCCATCGGCGATGCCGCCGGCGGCCACCACGGGCAAGGGTTTCACCGCATCGACGATCTGCGGAATCAGCGGAAAATTGCCGATCGTTCCCGTATGCCCGCCGGCTTCGTAGCCTTGGGCGATGATGACATCGGCGCCCTTGCGGGCGTGGCTGAGGGCATGCTTGACGGCGCCGGCCAGCGCCATCACCTTGATGCCGCGTTGGTGCGCCAGCGGGACGACCTCCGCTGTGTCCCCCAACCCTATAATCAGGATCGGGACGTTCTCTTCGAGAATCACCTTCAACTGCTCCCGGGTGGCCGCCGGGGTTTTGACCCAGGATTTCCGGTCCGGAGGCTGGGGCTGAAGTTTCAGCTCTTGCAGCAGATGATCCGTGAAGTTCGCGTGCTTGGGAAACTTCTCTTCGATTTCTTTCCGCACTTCGTCGGGGTCCGGAATCTTGACGTCTTCCATCTTCGGCAAGGTGATATCGACACCGAAGGGCTTGTCCGTAAGTTTTCGCACCGCGCGAATCCGCTCGCGGATGACCTCCGGGCGAATCGAGCTACCGCCGATGCAACCCAGCCCACCGGCGTTGGACACCGCGGCCACCAATTCCGGCGGGGTCGTCATCCCTTCTTTGTCCCATCCCATCCCGGCTTGAATGATCGGATATTCCATGCCGAGTAAATCACATAGGGGCGTTCGCAGTTTCATAAATCTTCTCCTACGAGACCATCTTCATGCCAGATTCTTCCCAAGGCCAAGTGAACACAACTAAAAGCAGATAAAATGACCCAAGGGTTCAAAGTTCCGAGTCTTAGCTGACCTGACACCTGAAACCTGAGAACTCGAAATTTTTCTAGGATTTCCGATCCTCCGGTTTGGCGTAGCCTGTGCTCCCGCCGCCCTTTTGCGAGTGGAGATAACCCTCCACGTCGCTTAGCGGATTGGTGTAGTATCTCATTCGATGGGATACCAAATCGTCGGTTCTGAGCGCCATATCAAAATCCAGATCCTTTTCCATATACGCAGCTATCTTGGCGCTCTCCAAAGTCGCGCCGTTGCGCGAACCAAGCTCCTTCGCGAGCTGCTCGACAGTGGGCATCAGTTGGTTGTCCGGCACCACCTGTGAAACCAGTCCGACACGCTCCGCCTCTGCCGCAGTGAGATTTCGTCCCGTGAGCTGAATGTAAAACGCCTTCTTGAAGGGAATCCCGCTGTGGAACAGGGTCGAGGTGGCGACGGCGCCATAGCTCCCCCGGATGACCTCGGGCATGCCGAACATCGCCGACTCGCAGGACACCGCGAGGTCATGACCGTTCAACAAGGCGAGACCGCCGCCCAGACACCAGCCATTGATCGCGGCCACAGTCACCTGCGGCGCGCTGCGCAAGAGTCTGACGATCTCATAGGTGGATCCACCCTCGTCCCATCTTCGCTTGCGCTTCCAACTCTCCCGCAGGTCATAGAGATCGAGTCCGGAGGAATAGGAATTGCCCGAGCCCGTCGTCACAATGCAGCGAATGCTGTCGTTGTCGCGCAGCTCTTTTAGCAGGGCAATCATCTCCGCCATCAGTCCCCGGCTCATGGCATTCTTTTTCTCCGGCCTGTTCAATGTCAGCCACGCCACGCCGCTCTCTTCATCGATCTTTGAAATTACGGTTTTCATTTCGACCATACTTCACCTCCAGCAGCAGTTCGAATCACTCTTCATGAGTATCAAATGATTGTGAGAAAGAGCAAGCCGATGCTGAGAGCTAGCCTCTAGGAGCGAGGGAACAAGCGGATGTTCAATGTTCCAGGTTCAACGCCTGTCCTGAGTGAATGCGAAGGATCTAGATCCCTCACGGGGCTCGGGACAAGCTTTGAACCGTGAACTGAAACATTTCCGTAGTCGCTCGGAGGGCTCGTAGCTGAATCGCTGTTATTACTGCCTAATCCGCCTAAAGCCATTTGGCCTTGCGGAAACGCCAGAACAGATAACCGTCGATGGCGGCCATAACGCCAAGGACCAGAGGATAGCCGTAGGGAGAACGCAATTCCGGCATATAGTCAAAGTTCATGCCGTAGATACCCACGATCATGGTCGGCACCGCCACAAGGGCTGCGCACGCAGCCAGGCGCTTGGTGACTTCGCTCTCCTGCAGGGTGATCAGGGACAGATTGACCGAAATAGCCGTGGAAACCATGTCGCGCATGCTATCTATGGATTGGTTAAGGCGCAGCAGGTGATCGTAAACATCACGGAAATAGTCGTCAAGGCCGGCGCAGTGCTGGGGCACGCGGCCACCGAATAGCTTGCTGGTCGCCTCCAGCAGCGGTTCCGCTGCGTGCTTGAGAATCATCAATTTCTGTTTCAAGCCATAAAGCGCTTCGATGTTGGCCCGCACCGCCTGATTGGCAAAGATACGCTCTTCGATGTCCTCGAGCTCGGTCTCAAGAGCATCAAGGACCGGAAAATACCGATCCACCACCGCATCCATCAGCGCATAAAGCACGTATCCTGGCCCGTGTTGCAGCAGTTCCGGCTCCGCCTCACATCGATTACGAACGTCGGTGAATCCGCGCTTGGCTCGGCTGCGTACGGACAGGACATAATTTTTGCCGACGAAGATGTCGACCTCACCGACGTTCAAGTCGCCGTCCAAAGGTTCAATCATCTGCAGCACCACGAAAAGCGATTGCCCGTATTCTTCGATCTTTGGGCGCTGATGGCCGTGCTGTGCATCTTCGACGGCCAGCTCATGCAGGCCAAACTCTTTTCGCATGGCTTCGAGCTCCACCGGCTCAGGATCCGCAAGAGCAACCCAGACAAAGCAGTCGGGCTCGTGGATATAGAGGTGAATTTCACCAACCTGAATATCCGCTAGCTTATAGCCGTTCTGATAGGCAACACAGTTGATAATCACTTCCGATTCTCTCCATAGATTATAACGCTTGAAATGCTCGACAAAACAGTTCCACAGAGTTTATTGTGCCGTGAAGCTAGCGGGATAAAATGCGCAACGAACTGGTTTGGAACTTTCTGATTTTTTACCGTTTGAAATTGCTTCGAATTTCGAGTTTCCGATTTGTTCTTAGCGAGCTTTGCGGCTTTGCGCGAGTGATTCCTTTTTCTTTGACCGGATTACCGTTTCTCGATATGCGAGTGATCGACGAGGTTCCGCTCGCCGCTGTTGCGAAAAAGACGCTTGCCTTTTCGCGGATAGTCCACGACGTCTTGAGGTAGCCGTTGGCCGATAACCAGACAGACCAGCGGCTCAGTACCGTCATTGATCGTCTCATGGGCCGCTCCGCCGGCAGGGAAACCGATAAAGTCTCCAGGCCCGATTTTCTGCGTCGTCTCTCCAATGACCGCCGTTCCTCCACCGGATAACACATAAATGGCCTCTTCCTCATAACGGTGCGTGTGCAACTCCGTCGACTTGTCACCCGGCGCAATCGAGATCAAATGAATGCCGATGTTCTTGAGGCCCACCTCATCGCCGAGGGATTTATTGGTTCGAATCGCCGCCGGGTTGAGATTATGAACTCGCCGAACGCCTTCGATAGCGGCAATCTTTTCAGCGGATAAGTACATAGAAAACTCCTTTGGAGTTTGGTTCAAATCGTTCAACCCGTTCAAAATGTTCAAACAGCTGTAAACTAGTACTAGTGTGCTGTCCCAGAAGTTGGCACATAATTCCCGCCTCATTCCGCCCAAAAATCTCCCCTTCCCCTCTTTTCCAAAGAGGGGTTAAAGACCTGCAGAGAAATTCCCCCTTTGACAAAGGGGGACGAAGGGGGATTTGAGTGCGACTCTAGCCTTTGCCATCGTTTGGAATTCTTAAATAAACTTTGAGGCACCACACTAGGGATTAACTATGTCGTTCGATTAGTGACCTTGCCGCCTATATTTCCTCGTTCCTCGTCATTCGATTTGAACGATTTGAACGTCTTGAACTGTTTGAACGGTATCCTAATCTATTCTCGCATCAAGAACGGCACGACAATCTCCGCCAATTCCCCCGGCTTTTCATGGGGGATGTGATGGCCCGCGCCTTCGACTGGGACAATTTGCGCGTTAGGGAACAGTTGTGCCCGGTGGCCGCGCACCGACTTCATGAAATCGCTTTCGGTGCCGTACACGAACAGGATCGGACATTGCAGGCGGCGAATAAACGCTTCGATCTGTCCTTCCGACATCGCCGTGGTGGTGCGGTAGCGGAGAATCGGATCGTGCTTCCAACGGTATCGGCCGCCTTTGTGGCTGGTCCCGTAGCGCGCCATGTGAAGCGCCGCGTTGTCAGGAATCAGCGGAAACGTCTTCTGCAGCGCTCTGGCAGCGGCTTCCAATGATTCGTGGGGGAAGGGTATCTCGATGTAGTTTCGGCCCTTCAACCGCTCGGCAATGATGTCCGGCACTTCGTCATCTTTTCGCGCAAAGGGACCGAGGGATTCGAGCAACACCAGGCGCTTAACCTTCTCCGGAAACGCCGCGGCATAGAGCAGGCACATGCTGCCGCCCAACGAATGACCGATGATCGTTAACCGTTCTTTCTCCAAATGTTTTAGCAGACCCGCGAGGTCAGTGAGAAAATCCTCATGCTGATACCCTCTGCCGGTGGTCGGCCATTCACTGTCGCCATGGCCGCGCAAGTCGAGAGCTACCGCATGTTTGATGGGCACGCCGCGCGCCAGCATGGCGGCAAGAAAATGGTCCCAGCTCCGCCCTTGATCGCGCACGCCGTGAACAAAAACGCAAGTTTCGTCCTTGGGATCACCCCACTCCCAGTAATGAAGTTTTAAGCCGTCATGAACAAAATAGTTTTCTCTCGGTTCCAGATCCATGTCTTGCTCGTTGCCACCTTTCCATTGCAAGTCTTCGCACTGAAATTAACCAGGCAGAGCGCAATTTTCTTTTCGCCTTCCGCCTAACGCTGCCCGCCTTTCGGCTAACGTCACTTTCTCGCTTGCTCGACGTACTCGCGAACGAAATCCACGATCTCATTGGAGACCTGCGTTACTTTTTGACGAAGCTTTTCCCCGTCAGCGCCGGTTTCGAAGCGTGGATGAAATTTCATAACTTTCTGCGCCTCGGCAAGAAATTCTTCATCCTTCGAAAGAGAGGCGAAGGCCTGCCTCAGAGCCTCCACGGCGGGCGGCGGGGTGCCCGGCGGCACGAGAGCCACGCGGTTCATGTTCTGGCTGGCGAGATTCGCCGCTTTGAGCGTTTCGTACTTGATCCCGGAGGGAGGCTTGCCGAAGATTTGGATATAAACCTCGGTAAACGAATTTAGCTCGGGATAATCCGGGCTCTTCCTCATCGCCCCGTCCGGGCTAATGAGATCGTGATAGTAGAGCGGTGTCACGACGCCGGTCTTCACCAATTGCGGCTCCACGACGCCGCGGTATCCGGGTATGTTTTCATCGTGGTATTGAATTTCATTACGCTGCACCGCGAGCCTTGCGTCACTACTGCTGTTGTAGCCTGTGACATAATCGTACTTCAGCCCCAACACGTCGAAGGCGAGACGGAAGCGCAGATCTTTGTTACTATCAAAGCTCAGGCCTCCGGCTTTGAATCGCTCGGCTTTCACGATATCCGCGGGCTTCTTTATTCCTGGCGGGACATCCGAACGGATGTAACACACCGTGACCCCCTGGACCGACGCGATGAATGGAACCTTGTTAAGATCAGTTCGCAAGGAAGGGCTTCGCATCATTTGATGATTATAGGGACCGGTAAAGTATCCCATGGTTTGCCCGTCTGGTTTCGCTACCTCCCCCAAAAAATTGATTCCCGTCACCCCACCCGCGCCCGGCATGTTTTGCACGACCACCGTGGGATTCCCGGGTATGTGCTTGGCCAGATGCCGCGCCACGATTCTGCCTTCGATGTCCGTAGGCCCGCCGGCGGCGAAATTGATGATGAAGTTCACATTTTTCCCTTGGTAAAACGGCCTTTCCGCCGAGAGCGACGGAGTCACAAAAGCGATCAAACCGCAGAATGCTAAAATAGCTTCACGCAGACCAAAGTTCATGATCGAAACTCCTTTCTCTCTAGAAAACACTATCGAGAATCATCTCTTTCAATTTCACTTTGTTGACCTTGCCTATTTCTGTATGGGGCAATGAGGAAACCCTATCCACCGACTTCGGAACCTTATACGCCGCGAGCTGCTCTTTGCAAAACTGCATCAACGCTTCACCGCTGACCGAGGAGCCTTCTTTCAGAACCACGACCGCCTTTACCGCTTCACCCCACTCTGGGTCCGGCACGCCGATCACCGCCGCTTCAGCAACTTCCGGATGTTTGTACAGCACGCCTTCGATCTCTATTGGGTAAATGCTGATGCCGCCGCTTTTCACCATGTCCTTCTTGCGGCCGACCACGAACAGATAGCCTTCTTCGTCGAAATAACCGAGATCACCGGTATAAAACCAACCGTCGCGAAAGGAGGCGCTGGTCGCCTCGGGATTCATGTAATAGCCCTCGGTCGCCAACGGACTCTGGCAGATGATCTCGCCGACTTCATGCACGGGTACCGGATTGTCATTGTCATCGACGATCCGTAGATCCACGCACCACACCGGCCGGCCGCCGGCATTTGGTTTGGTGTCCATATCGGACGGTTTGGAGATGGCCATCTGTCCCGAGTCCGTGGAAGCGTAGGTGCGGTAGATATTCGCCGTGATATTGTTTTTCAAAGCCTCCAGGACCGATGGATGCACTTTGCCGCCGGTGATGGCCAGGCAGCGCAGCGAGCGGGTGTCATACTTCTTTGTTTCGAGCACATGCAGCATGCGCTCGCACATGGTCGGCACGGCGCCCATGTAGGTTATCTTTTCTCGCTCGATGGACTTTAACACTTCTTCCGCGTCAAAGCGCTCGTGAAGGATCATTGTTCCGCCAAAGTAAATGATTCCCAGGGTAAACGACCTGCCTGCGTTGAAGTAAATCGGCGAGGACAGCAGCGCTTTATCGTGAACCCCAAGTCCTTTCTCGATGGCATTGTTGATGCAGTGAAAGACAAAAGTTCGATGGGTCGCCAGACATCCTTTGGGAAAACCGGTCGTGCCCGAGGTGAGCAGAACGGCGAAGGGATCATCTTCACTTACCTGCACCGAAGGCTCAGCAGCATTCCGGCCATTCAAAAGACCGCCATAGCTCAGATCGGAGATCACAACCGGTTTAAGCAAACTCAACCCATAGGTCGACTTTGCCTCGTCGAACTCTTCAACACATTCTGGCTGAAGAATGACAACCGACGGTTTAAAGAAAGACAGGATCGAGCCAAGTTCCAGCGCTTTCCATTTAATATCGAGCGGAATCGCCAGCGCCCCGATCTTCGCTGTGGCGAAAAGGATTTCCAGGTGCTCGACCCGATTGCCCACCATGACCGCAACGGGGTCGCCTTTGCGTAACCCCATAGAGAGCAAGCCGTGAGCGAGCTGATTCACCCGCGCATTCAATTCGCCGTACGTGACCTGGCGACAGCGATCCTGCGCCGCGATCTTGACCGGATATTTGTAAGCGTTGCGGCGCAAGCCGTCGCCCATCAGTAAGGGGATTTTCGTAGCCATGGGAAAATTTCAAGCGTTCAAAGTTCCAAGTTCAAGGTTCAACGTTTAGAAGACAAACGCTCCGACACAAGCAACGGCAGCGAGATTTTTCCTCTCCGACCTTGAACATTGAACGTTGAACCTTAAACCGATTCTTATCGTCCCTTCCACACCGGCGGCCGTTTTTCAACGAACGCTCGCGGGCCTTCTTTGGCATCTTCGGTCTGCATCACCATGCTCTGGAGATCGGACTCAAACCGCAATCCCTG
>Ga0137428_1001132_pt1 | contig 10677 bp, 10 predicted proteins | sample EasRivERMZT718_2_FD_102305 | JGI IMG/M metagenome (GOLD analysis project Ga0137428, IMG submission 102305) | Soil microbial communities from meander-bound floodplain in the East River, Colorado, USA - East River MetaG ERMZT718_2 | ecosystem: Environmental > Terrestrial > Soil > Floodplain ...
CATGGCCCCGGAGATGGCGATGACCGCCGACACCATGGTGGTGGTGATGGCGGCCTCGATGAAGATTCCCTTCAGGTCGCGAAGCCTGATCTTGCGGTAATAGAAATAGCCGACCAGGAAGCCATACAGGCAGGCCACCACCCCCGCCTCGGTCGCGGTGAAGATGCCGCCGAGGATGCCGCCGACGATGACCAGCGGCCCGAGCAGCGCCGGCCATACATCTCTTAATGATGAAAGTACTTTTCCAAAGTCGAAAGAGCCATGCACCACCCGCAGCTCCGGGTAGTCGGGGTGATAGGTGTAGATCTTCACCACCGCCATGAGGAAGAACCCCACCAACAACCCCGGCAGGATGCCGCCTAGGAACAGGCCGCCGATCGAGACCTGCGCGATCGCGCCGTACACCACCATCGTCATGCTCGGCGGGATGATCGCGCCGATGGTGCCGGCGCAGGCGATGAGCGCCGCGGCGAAGCCTGCCTTGTAGCCGTTCTTCTTCATCGTCGGTATCAGCACCGAGGCGATGGCCGAAGCATCGGCGGTCGAAGAGCCCGACACGCCCGACAGGATCATGGAGCACACCACCGACGCATGCGCGAGCCCGGCGCGCAGGTGGCCGACCAGCACCCGGGAAAAGTCCACCAGTTGCTGGCTCATGCCGCCGGCGGTCATCAGCGCGCCGGCGAGGATGAAGAACGGCAGGGCGAGAAGCGTGTAGGAATCGAGCTGCGCGAAGCTCTTCTGCGCGAACATCGGCATCACCACGCCCGGCTCGGCGGCAATGCCGATGAAGCCGATCAGCGCGATGCACAGCAGGATCGGGATGCCGATCAGCATCGTCGCCAGCAGCAACCCGAGCATCACCCAGATCATTGCGGCGACAGAGGCTTTTCTTTACCGAAGATTCTCCTGAGGACGACGAGCAGCAGGTACGCCCCGCCCACCACCATCCCGTAGTACACGTAGCTCATCGGCATCTCGAGGCCGGGCGAGCTTTGCAGCTTCGCCACCTCCGACACCTTCCACGAGAGCCAGGTCAGCGCCACGGCGAACCAGATCCACAGCAGCTCGATGAACATGTCGAACACGGCGCCGAGCCTGCGCGGGAAGAGCTTGCGCAGGGAGTCGACCGACAGGTGTGCCCCGTGCCGATACGCGATCGGGATCGCGAGGAACACGATCCAGACGTGGCAATAGATCTGGAACTCCTCGCTCCAGGACAGAGACCTGTTGAGGACGAAGCGGTTGAAGACCTGCAGCAGGCCGACCGCGCACATCGCGGCGAAGATCGCCGCGACGCCGTACTCGACGCCGCGGTCGACCCACAGGAACAGTCTTCTCAAGGCGTTTTTCTGATCTGCTCCAGCAGCTTCTCGGCGCCGAACTCCTTGGCGAGGTCGTTCTGCGCCGCGACCGCGGCCTTCTGCAGCGGCGCCAGGTCGATCTCGTTCACCTTCATGCCGCGCTTCTTCACCTCGGCGAGCGCCTCGCCCTCGCGCTGCGGCGCCATCTGGCGCACGACCTTCGCCGCCTCATTCGCGGCCTTCTGCAGCGCCGCCTGCTCCGCCGGGGAGAGCTTCTTCCACTCCGCCAGCGAGAACACGAGGAAGGTCGGGTCCATCAGGTGCTTCGTCAGCGCCATGCAGCACGCCACCTCGTACATCTTGAACGAGATGGTGGTTGCCGCCGTGTGCTCGTACCCGTCGAGCACGCCGCTCTGCAGCGAGGTGTAGATCTCGCCGAAATTCATCGGCGTGGCGTTGGCGCCCATCGAGTTGATCGCCGCGACGAACACCTTGGTCGGGATGGTGCGGATCTTGAGGCCCTTCAGGTCGGCGGCCTGCTTCACCTCCTTCTTCGAGGTGATCACGTTGCGGTAGCCCCAGCTCACCGCCCACGACAGCGTCTTGAAGCCGGCCTTCTCCATGTCCTGGTCGAGCTCCTTGCCCACCGGGCCGTCGAGCACGGCGAGCGCGTGGTCATAGCTCTTCCACAGGAAGGGCAGCCCCAGCACGCCGAGCCGGCGCACGAACGAGGCGTACTCGGCCGGCCCGCCGGTGGTGCCGGCCGCGCCGGAGCCCAGGCGCATCGCCTCGATCACCTCGCGCGTCTGGCCGAGCTGGCTCGCCGGGAATACCTTGATCTCGACCGTGCCCTGCGCAGCGTTGGCCCGGTCCTGGAACTCGACCGCGAGCTTGGTGTTGTCGACGTTGGTGTCGTTGGGTCCTGCCGTGTGAATGCGCAACAGCTTCTTGGTTTGAGCTTCCGAAGCTAAAGCGAACGCGGCGATGCAAATCGCCAACAGTGCACGACTCATGACTTGTCTCCTCCCCAGGTTGAGTTTTCAGACAATAGTTGTCAGACAACTACGCGTCAACCTAAGAAGCGAGCTTCTCCACCTGCGGCAGGTTGCAGGCGAGGATGCTTTTGCGCAACACCTCGATCGCCTCGGGACGCGGGAAGCTGCGCCGCCAGGCGATGGCGACGCGCCGCGTCGGTACCGGCCGCGCGAACGGCAGGATGCGGATCAGGTCGCCCGCGCCGCCGGCGCCCGTCGACGTCGCGGGCAGCACGGTGACGCCGACGCCGCCGGCGACCATCTGGCGGATGGTCTCGAGCGAGCCGCCCTCGAGCGTCCTGGCGAGCGGGCTGCGCTCCCGCGCGCGCACGGTGTGGCAGATCTCGAGCACCTGGTCGCGGAAGCAATGCCCCTCGCCGAGGAGCAGCAGGCTTTCGCTCGTCAATTCCTCGGAGGTGACGCGCTTGCGGCCTTCCCACGGATGACCCTTGGGTACCGCGACCAGGAACGGCTCGTCGTAGACGGCGCGCGTCACCACGCCCGGCTCCTCGAACGGCAGCGCGATCAGGATCACGTCGACTTCGCCGCTCTTCAGCTCGTCGGAAAGGCGGTGGGTGAAGTTTTCCTGGATCAGGAGCTGCATCGCGGGCGCGGTGCGGCGCAGGATGGGGATGAGCTTCGGCAGCAGGTACGGGCCGATGGTGTAGATCGCGCCCAGGCGCAGCGGCCCCGCCAGCGGATCGCGGCCCGCGGCGGCGATCTCGCGAATGCGCGAGGCCTCCTCGAGCACGCGCTGCGCCTGCTCGACGATCTTCTGGCCCGAAGGGGTGACGCTCACCTCGCCCGGCCCGCGCTCGAACAGCGTGAGGCCGAGCTCCTCTTCCAGCTTCTTCACCGCGACCGAAAGCGTCGGCTGCGAAACGAAGCAGGTCTCCGCCGCGCGTCCGAAGTGGCGCTCGCGCGCCACTGCGACGACGTAGCGGAGCTCCGTGAGGGTCATCCGCTCCTTACTTTCTCCTGGCGAAGAAATACAGCGGGATGCCGAGCGCCATGATCGCCAGGCCGGCGAGCACGGGCGCGCCGAACTGGACCGCGAAGCGCACGTAGTTGATGCTCGAATAGAGCATCCAGGCGCAGGCGAGGCAGAACGCGATCGGCACCACGGGGTAGAGCGGCACGCGGAACGCCGGCATCGCCGCCTCCTTCCTGCGGAAGACGAACAGGGTCAGTGCGGTGAGCAGAAAGAAGGTCCAGAACACCGGCGAGGTATAGGCGACCATCGCGCTGAAGCCGTCGGGTGTGAACGCGCTTGCCGCCACCAGCACGAGCGCGATCACGCCCTGCAGGATGAGCGCGTTGGCGGGCGTGCTGCCGCTCTCGCGCCAGGCGCCGAGCTTGCGGAACACGCTGAAATCCCGGCCGAGCGCATACGTCGTGCGCGCCCCAGTGAAGATCGCCGCGTTCATCGTGGTGAACACCGACACGCACACCAGGAGCGCGAGCAGCACCGCGCCCTTGTCGCCTGCGATCGCGCGCATCATGTCGGCGGCGACCGCCTTCGACTCCTTGATGCCGCCGTGGCCGAGCACTGCGAGATACGCCAGGTTCACCAAGAGGTACAGGGCGGTGACGCTCAGCACGCCCCAGATCAGGATGCGCACCATGTTGCGCCCGCTGTCGCGCACCTCGCCGGCGAGATAGGCGGCCTCGTTCCAGCCGCCGAAGGCGAGCAGCACGAAGATCATGGCGAATCCGAACTGGCCGAGCGACCCGCCGCCGCCCGCGGCGGGCTTGGGCGTGCCGCCGGCCATCAGCCCGGCGAGCGCGAACAGCACCAGCCCGGCGATGAGCGCGACCTCCATGACCTTTTGCAGCGTTTTCGACTGCAGGGTGCCGGCGATATTCAGTACCGTCAGCACGATCACGGCGATCGCCGCCCACACGGCCGAGGACTTCTCCCCCAGGCGCACGATCTCGGAGGCGTAGTCCCCGAACACGAACGCCACCGCGGCAATCGCCCCGGTCTGGATCACCGTCATCCGCGACCACGCGAACACGAATGCCACGCCGCGGCCGAAGCCGCGGGTGAGGAACATGTACTCGCCGCCGGTATCGGGATGGCGCGACGCGAGCTCGGCATAGACCAGCGCCCCGCACAGCGACACCAGGCCGCCCAGCAGCCAGGCGAACAGGAACTCTCCCGTTCCCGCGGTCGCGCCGGCCACCGTCGAGGGCGCCTTGAAGATCAGCGCGCCGACGATCATGCCGATCGTCAGGAAGATTCCGTCCCCTACCGACAACAGCTGCTTCGGGGCTACTTTGCTCGGATTGCCGTCCACGGGATGCTCCTTTTGTTGTTGCCGTCCGAAACGGTGACTTCGCCGGTGATGCGATCGTCCCTGAGCGTGCCGACGAAGTAGTGATGCCAAGCGCGGCCGTTGACGATGCCGGTGACGATCAGCTTGATCTCTTCGCCGCGCAGCCGGCTGTTGCGCACCAGCAGGTCCCTGCCCTGCGCCGCGACGTCGATGTCGAGCTCCTGGTACTTTTGCTTGATCGCAAACCGCCAGCGCCCGCCGTGCCCGGGCAGCTCGCTGGTCCACGCGCCTTTCGCATCGGCCGGAACGATCCACAGCTCGACGCGCGAAACGCCGCCGACGCCCACCGGCTTCTCCGGCGCGCGCATCTCCAGCCTCTCGTCGGGCGGCCAGTCGCCGATGCCGCCGTCGTGCGACACGATGCGCGTGCCGGGCTTGAGCTTCAGGAGCTTCGGCAGCAGCTTGGCGTTGAAGTCGGGCAGCAGGTAGAACGCAACCACCGTCGCGCCCGCGAGGTCGGTCTCGAAAATATCCTTCACCTGGAATTTCGCCCGGTCGCCGACCCCCGCGCGCTGCGCGTTCTCGGTGGCGTGCTTCACCAGGCTGGGGTCGAGATCCACCCCCAGGCCGCGCGCGCCGCGCTTCGCCGACTCGATGATGATGCGGCCGTCGCCCGAGCCGAGGTCGATCACGTAGTCGTCGCGGCCGACCTCGGCCATGCGCAGCATGCGCTCGACGATCTCCATCGGGGTCTGCACGTACGGCACCGTGCCGTCGTCCCAGGCCCAGGCCTGCGGCTGCGCGGCCGCGGGAAGCACGGCCATGAGCACCGCGGCTATCAGAACCCTGGGATTCATACAGAGCGGCTAAGTCTAACCGGACTAAAATTGCGGGCCGCGCCCCGGTAGCTCAGTGGATAGAGCAGTCCCCTCCTAAGGGACAGGTCGCACGTTCGATTCGTGTCCGGGGTGCCAGCGCTCCGTTCGTCGCCGCCTGACCGCCGATCGGCGTCGTGGCAGTGAGTTTTTGCACATGGAAACAATGACCTAGGTCATGCAGTGGCGGAGTTGGCAGCCCTTCTTGCGTAGTCTTACCTTTGCCTCGTTGTCCGACCGGGCGTAGAGTCCCGCGCTAATAAAGCAGCAAAACAAGAGGGGGTGGGAAAGGAAGCACAGTATGAAACTCTCCAAAGCAATGATTCTCGGCCTGGCGCTCGCGGCCAGTGGCTGCTCGATGCTCGAGGTCAAGCCGCTCGCGAAGGAAACCCTCAAGAACTCTCAAGGCCACGTCATCGGCTACCGCGAACGGCTGTTCGACGGCGCCGCCGGCGAGGAGCTCGACCGGGTGGTGATCTTCACCCCGCGCTACAGCGAGCGCGGCGCGGTCGTAGCGTACGAAGAGCGCATCAAAGGCGGCGTCCTGCTGCACGACCTGAAGGGCAAGCGCATCGGATCGCGCTACGTCGACCTGAGGAGCCGCGGCAGCAACGCCCGCAACGGCGGCCTCACCATCGTGTTCGTGCCGCGCGAAGCCGACCGTCTGGCGGTGGCTCAGGTCACGATCGAGGAAATCAAGCAGCACCTGCAAATCACGAACTAGCCGGTTTCTCCGACTAGAAATCCGCGGCGCCGGCGGCGACCGCGGATTTTTTTTGCATGCGGCGATGCTGCCAGAGGGACAGCACGATCGACGCCGCCGCCATGGCGAGCAGCAGCGCGGAGATCGGCCGCGTCACGAACAGCCACAGGTTTGAATCCGTCATCAGCGAGCGCACCAGGTTGATCTCGATCTGGTCGCCGAGGATCACGCCGAGGATGAACGGCGCCAGGGGATAACCGAACTTGACCATCAAGTAGCCAAACAATCCAGAAACAAGCAATACGTATACGGTGGCCATGCTGTTCCCGAGCGCATAGGCGCCGACCACGCACAGCACCAGCACGACCGGGAACAGGATCGATTTCGGCACGATGACGATGCGCAGCACCCAGCGCACGCCGAAAAGCAGGAGAATCAGCACCAGCGGGTGCGCGAGGATGTACGCGGCGAACATGCCGTAGGCGAGCGTCGCGTTCTGCGAGATGAAGAGCGGTCCGGACTGGATACCGTGGATGGTGAGCGCGCCCAGCATCACCGCGGTCACCGCGTCGCCCGGGATGCCGAAGGCCATGATGGTGACGAGCGAGCCCGCGACGTTGGCGTTGTTCGACGCCTCGGAGGCGATGATGCCCTCCGGAATGCCGCTGCCGAACTTCTCCGGGCGAGAGGAAAACTTCTTCGCCTGGTCGTAGGCGAGCATGTTGGCGGCGCTGCCGCCGATCGCCGGCAGCACGCCGATCACCAGGCCGATGAAGGTCGACCAGAGGAGCAGGAACGGCCGCGACACGATTTCCCAGAGCACCGCGACGTGGGAAACGGCGAGGTTGATCGCGGCGTTCACCGCGGCTTGTGTCTTGTCGGAAAATCGCTCGAGCTCGCCCATGATCTGCGAGAACGCGAACACGCCGATCAGCACGGGGAGAAAGGGGATCCCGCCCTCGAGCCAGGAGATGCCGAGCGCGAGGCGCGGCTGGCCCATCACCGGGTCGTTGCCGAGCACCGTGACCACGCAGCCGAGGGCTCCCGAGAGCAGGCCTTTGATGAGCGAGCTTTCCACCAGCCCCGCCACCATCGAGAGCGCCAGCACGAAGAGCGCGAAGTACTCCCAAGGCCCGAACTTGAGCGCGAGCTGCGCGAGCGGGCCGGTCGCCGCGACCAGCACCACCGCGCCGAGCAGGCCGCCGAGGATCGACGCCCAGATGCCGAGCCACAGTGCCCGCCCCGGCTCGCCGTTGCGCGCCATCGGGAAGCCGTCGAAGGTCGTCGCCACCGCCGAGGGCTTGCCCGGGATCCCGAGCAGGCAGGAAGTGATCAGGCCGCCGGTCTCGCCGCCGACGTAGACGCCGATCATGCAGGCGAGCCCCTGCAGCGGCTCGAGGCCGAAGGTGAAGGGCAGCACCACGATCACGGTCATCGTGATCGTGATCCCGGGTAGCGCGCCCCCGACCACCCCGATCAGCGTGCCGATGAAGAGCGGCACCAGGTACTTCACCTGGAGCATGCCGACGATGCCGGCGCCGAGAAGCTCAAACATCAAAAATCAGTCCAGCGGCCGCGCGGCATGAGAACCGTCAGGTAGCGCTCGAACACGTAGTAAACGACGACCGTCGTGATGGCGGCGACGAGAAGCACCCTGCCCCAGCCCTTTGCGCTTTTCGGAAGGTCGAGAAGCGCGTTACTTGCGGCCACGTAAAGAAAAGTCGAAATGCGAAAGCCGAGATACGGCAGCGCGCCCACATAGAGGCCGAACAGCGCGAACATCTCGACCACCAGCAGGTAGTTGAGCGGTTCCCGGACCTTGGCGCTTTTTTCGGAAAGGAAATCCGAAACGACCAGCGCAAGCGCGAAGGCTGCCGTTATCGCCAGGACGATGCGCGGGTAGTAGCCCGGCCCGATCGGCACGAGCGGGTTGTCCTTGAGGCCGAGGGTGAGCGCGAAAAGAAAAAGGCTCGCCGCAGCTACGGCGAGCCCGCTCCAGCCGTCCTTCGACAACTTCAACGTTTCAGAAGACCGAGATCTTTGGCGAGATTACGGTTGAGGTCGTCGTTCTGCTTCAGCCACTTCCCGTACGCGGCGCGGTCCATGTAGCGCACGTCGGTGCCCTGCAGCTTCATCGCCTGCGCGAACTCGGGCTCTTTCGCCGCAGCAGCGCACGACGAGGCGACCTTCGCGATCACGTCGGCCGGCGTGCCCTTGGGCGTCATGATGCCGCGGTTGACGTCGTACACCACGTTGACGCCGAGCTCCTTCAGCGTCGGCACGTTCGGCATCTCCGGATGGCGCTTCTCGGTGGCGATGCCGAGGAACTTGAGCTGCCCGGCCTCGACTTTGCCCTTCTGCGTGAGGTTGGAGTCGGTCAGGTCGACATGGCCGCCGAGGATCGCGTTCATGCGCGGGGCGAGGCCCTCGTAGGAGACGTACTTGAACTTGACGCCGCTCGCCTTCTCGATCAGCGCCGGGAAGAAGTGGCTGGTCGAGGCGAGCGTGGCGCCCACGGTGATCTGCCCGGGGCGCGCCTTGGCGTCGGCGAGCAGGTCCTTCCAGCTCTTCCACGGGGTCTTCGGGCTCGCGGTGAGCACCGAAGGCGTGGACGAGATCAGGCAGATCGGCTCGAAATCGGTGTACTGCACATCGGCGACGCCGGCCCAGTAGGTCGAGTGGATGTAGTCGTGCACCGCGTAAAGCGTGTACCCGTCCGCAGGCGAGTCCTTCGCCTCCTTCGCGCCGCGCGTGCCGGAAGCGCCGCCGACGTTCGCGATCACGACCGTTTGCCCGAGGTGCTTCTGCATCACCTGGCCGAACGGCCGGAAGATGTTGTCGGTGTCGCCGCCCGCGGCCCAGGGCACGATCATCTTGACCGGGCGCTCGGGGTAGGCAGCGAAAGATGCGAGCGGCGCGAGCGCCAGGGCGATTCCGGCGAGAAGTCTGGTCATGTCACCCTCCTCCAAAGGATGAACGATCTTACCTGAAGCTCGCGATCCAACGGCGGTCGATGCCGTCCTTCCACCACCACACCCAGCGGCCCTGCGCGCTCCAGCCGCCGCGCTCGGCGATCGCATAGCGCGCACCGCAGCTCAGCAGGGAGAGCGCCTTTTCCTGCGGCACGTAGGGCTCGAACGGCGCGCCGACCACGAGGCGGCGCAGGTTGTCGACCAGCGATTCGCCGTGGCGCACGGCGTACACGCCCGACTTCGGCTGGGGCGAATCGCGCAGCGTGCCACAGTCGCCGAGCGCGAAGACCTCGGGATGGGACACGCTCTGCAGCGTGGCGCCGACCAGGACGAAGCCGCGCTCGTCGGTCTGCAGGCCCGACTGGCGCAGCCACGGCATCGGCGCCGCGCCGGTCGCGAGCAGCACGAGCTCGAAGTCCTGCCGCGCGGTTCCCGCGATCACCACCGGGCCGGGCTCGATCGCCGTCACCGGCATGCCCGGCCGGAAATCCACTTTTCTCCGGCGCAGCTGCTGCAGCACGCGCGGGGCGAGCACCGGCATTTCCGAGTACAGCGTCACCTCCGCCCCGCGGTGGCGCAGCGCCATCGCGAGCTCGGCGCCGGCCGCGCCGGCGCCGATCACCGCGACGCGCTCGGCGATGCGCAGTCTTGCGAGGAACTCGTCGAACGGCTTGACCGCGAGCGCATGCTCCGATCCGGGGATCGAGGCTGCGATGAGCGAGCCGACATTGAAAGAGACGACGTCGTAGCCCGAGCTGCGCCCGTCCTTGAGCGCTACGTGCCTCTTGCCCGCGTCGAAGCGCTCGACGATGCCCCGCTCGAACTCCACATAGCCGCGTTCGGCGAGCGCCGCCACGTCGATCTCGGCCTCGGCGCGGCGGTAGTGCCCGGCCAGGATGCCGGGCAGCATCCCGGAGTAGACCTGTCTTGCGAGCGGGCTCACCAGGGTGATGCGTGCCCCGTACAGCGGCTTCTGCGCCAGGCTGCGCAGGGCTACGAGGTGCGCGTGCCCCGCGCCGATGAGAAGGACGCGCTTCACGCCTTCTGCAGCTTAGATTCTTCTCGTTTGCGCAATTCCTTGCGCTGGACCTTGCCGGTCGTGGTCATCGGCAGCGCATCGATGAACTCGATCTCGCGCGGATACTCGTAGGGCGCAAGGCGCCCGCGCACGTGGTTCTGGATGTCCTCCACCAGGCTCTCTCCGGGGGAATAGTTCGGCTGAAGAACCACGAACGCCTTGACGATCGCGCCGCGCGCGGCGTCGGGCTTGCCGATCACCGCGGCGTTGAGCACCGCGGGGTGCTTCACCAGGCAGCTCTCGATCTCGGCCGGCCCGATGCGGTAGCCCGAGCTCTTGATCACGTCGTCGGAGCGGCCCTGGTACCAAAGGTAGCCGTCCTCGTCCATCTTCGCCTGGTCGCCGGTGCAGCCCCAGTCGCCGATGAATTTCTCGCGCGTCGCCTGCTCGTTCTTCCAGTACTCGAGGAAGAACACGGGATCGGGCTGACCG
>Ga0137428_1001135_pt1 | contig 10663 bp, 11 predicted proteins | sample EasRivERMZT718_2_FD_102305 | JGI IMG/M metagenome (GOLD analysis project Ga0137428, IMG submission 102305) | Soil microbial communities from meander-bound floodplain in the East River, Colorado, USA - East River MetaG ERMZT718_2 | ecosystem: Environmental > Terrestrial > Soil > Floodplain ...
CTGGTCGCCTGGCAGGTGGCGGCGTGGGCGGCGGGCAGGGTGGCGACAAGGGCGACAACGGCAATCAAATGGCGCATCGGATCTCCCGGGTAGGCGCTTGGTCGTTGAACCCTGGCTGTTCTTACGCTCTGAGCTCCCTACATTAAGTCTCGCAACGCTCGCAGATGCTGCGACATCTTCCGCATAGACGCCATCCGAAACGGCTCGTCGCCCGTACCGGCGTGATCGGCTCATTACAAGTACCTGCCGTCCAGTATCGGCGATCGATCGATTTCTGGCGCGCGACCTAATAATGAGTCCCAACCCGGCACTAGGCGCCGGATCTCGACATGGGAGATTTACGCAATGAAAATTTCAATCAAAGCCGCGCTAGCCGCCGCCCCGTTCTTAATGGTCGGGTGCTCGTATATGCCAATGATGTCGAGCGCTCCGGATGTTCCGACAGCAATCGCGGTGCCGGCGGGCAACAAGGTGTCGATGCGCACGGTAGGCGTTGGCGAGCTGACCTACGAATGCCGCGAGAAGCAGGGCTCCGCGGGCACTTTTGAGTGGACGTTCGTCGCACCTACCGCCACTTTGTGGGATACGAACCGCAGCAAGGCCGTTGGCAAGTACTACGGTGGACCCACATGGGAGTCGAACGACGGTAGCAAGGTCACCGGCAAGCAGCTTGCTACTGCACCGGCCACCAACGCCGGCGCGATTCCTCTGCAATTGGTACAAGCCGCGCCTGCGATGGGCACCGGTGCGATGCAGGGCGTTACCTACATTCAGCGCTTGAATACGGTCGGTGGCGTTGCGCCCAAAGAGCTCTGTGCGGCATCGAGCGCGGGTCAGCGCCGGCAGGTGAAATACGAAGCCGATTACGTTTTCTACAAGTAAGTAGCTCGGGCTTTGTAGCGACGGCGCGCGCTCCCGCACGCCGCCGCTTTCGCTTCTTATTGCTCGGTTAGCGCCAGCAGCGCAAACGACGCCAGCCAGTGCGTGCCGACATAATCTCCCTGCGTTGCTGCGGGTACCGATACCGCTAGGTGCTGCTCGATCGATTCGTCGACCAACGCTTTCAGCCCGTGATCGAGTTCAGGCCGAAGTTGCCGCCAGCACCAGGCTCGCGACAGGTTGAGTCCGTGTAGATGAACAATTTTCGGATCGCTCGCGTCACTGACTCTTGCCGGCTGTAGCCAGCCATTGATCGCGTCGCGGGCGGGCTGAAACTGGCCCCACCAGTCGGCAAACGAGCAATCGTGGATTGCGCGTCGCATTAACGCGGCTTCCACCAACCCGCTTGAAAGAAAGTCGTCACCGCTCGGTTCGTATTCGGCAGGATAACGGCGGTCGCGGCCGAACCAAAGGTTGGCACGCTCGGTGATCAAGCGATGCAGTGCACGGTGCTGCACGGTCTCGCAGTAGTCGAGTGCTAACAGCAGTGCGAACGCCGAGTTGCCGTGAGTTCCGGCGCGTGTCGGATACGTCGCCCGCGGCAGAAAGTCGACGAAGCGATCGGCGATTGCCTGCGCCAATGGTGCGAGGACAACGAACCATGACGCAGCGGCGCGATCTTCCGCTGCGAGCAGTTTCAATTCCGCAGCCAGCTTCAGCAGCCATCCCCAGCCGTACGGGCGCTCGAACGAACCTCGATGCGGTCCCGAGAGGGTGGCTAGCTCACCGCGCACATTCGCCGCAGTCAGACGTTGCTCGAAGTGCCGGCGCGTCACCTCTGCGTTCGGATGATGCGGATGAATCCGCAGCAATCGCGCCAATGTCCAGTGCATGTGCACACACGAATGCCAGTCGTAGCTGCCATGGAAAACCGGATGCAGCACACGCGGCGCAATTAGCGCATCGTCGCTGCCGAGCACCTGATCGAGCTTGTACGGATACTCGGTTGCAACGTTTCGCAGCGCGGTACGCGCCACAGCTGCAGCGAACTCAGCGTCGATCATGTAACGAGCGTAACGCGCTGCCTTAAAGTACCGGGCATGAAGAGAGAACACTGGCTGTTGATTGGGGCGGCCGCCGGCGGTGCGCTGATATGGGTACTGATCGCCACTGCATCCGGTAAGAAAGAAGCGTGGGATTCGGAGTTGTATTTTTCGGTCGGAATGCCGGCTGTCTGCCTGCTGGCTGCGCTGCTGGGTTTTTTGGAGCCGAAGCAAACCTGGCGCTGGGGCGCTGCGCCGCTGGCAGGGCAGTTCTTAGCAATGCTGTTGATGGTGGGACCGGGCAATTTGTTGCCGCTCGGCATCATCGCGTTCGGAGTGCTGGCGATCCCGCCGATCCTTGTCGCGCGCTTCGCCGCTTACCTTCGAAACCGCGTTGCGCATTGAAAGACGCAAGCAATCGGGCAACTAGGGCGCCGGCTGGGTCATTTGTTGGCAGGCTTGTCGCGCGTGCCCTTTAGTAACTCCTGCGCTTCCTTCAAGCCACGCACTGCGGCGCGTTGGACCCACAGCGCGCCTTCGGTCTTGTTGGCCGCGATGCCGTCGGCCCCCGACAATTGCGCGATGCCGAGTTGGAAAGCGGCTCCCGCGTTGCCGCGCTCTGCAGCGCGCCGCAGTAAAGCCTCGGCGAGCGACGGGTCCTTCGGCACGCCCGGTGCGCCGCGCAGGTAAAGCGTGCCGAGCGACCATTGGGCATCGGCTAACCCTTTCTCTGCCGCCGGCTCGAGCAACGATTTGATGCGAACGCCCGCGTTCTCCGGCACGGGCCGTGCTCGCTCAATGATCTGCGCCAGAAAGTAGCGCGCCCACGCGGCATCGGCGTCGATGTACGGTTTCAGCACCGCTTCGGCGTCGCCCAAGCCGGTCTTGCGTGCGGCCTCGGCCGATTTCTGCAGCGCCTGTTCGTTGAAGCGGTCGAACGCTAGGCTGGCGATCGCCTGCTCGCCGTCACGCGCGATAGCGGAGGATATCTTGGCAACCTGTCCTCGCTCGGAAATTCCAACTTCGATCAGCATCGCGGAGTCGGTCGGGTGTATGCATGAGATCCCGATGACGAACATCGAACTGCGCTGCTCGTTCGCCTTGGCCGCGTCCTTGCGCGGCGACTTGTCCTCGATCTGGATGGCTTCGAGCGTGTGGCGCGCGCAGCGCGTACCGGCGTGGCGCACGATCGTTTCCTCGTGCTTGCCGATCTGCCACCGTTCCGACAGCTTTGCGTGCCGCGCGCGGGCGAGTTCGAGCAGCGCGCTATCGGTGTCAATGGGCTTGTCCAGCATTTCGCTGGACATCACCAGCACGGCGGTGTGAGCGTCATTCGCCGAGAGATGGCGCCCCATCGAGCCGCCGCGCGGTGTGCTGGTCGCAACGAACCACTCGGGATCGGTAGGCGTCGTCACTGCAAAGCCGATAAACGCCCACGGCGCGCCTAGCGCGGTCTGCCTAATCTGCGCAACGCGCTCGTCGATGCGCGGCGGCTCGTTGGCCGGCGTGCGCTGCGCATAGGCAGTACTCCCAGCAAACACGGCGACGAGGAGGAGGAGCCAAGAGCGCATCGGCGATCCTTTTTCAGTTTTGCTGGATCATAGTGAGCCGCTTTACACGCCGATCCGGTGAGATGTGGGGTAAGACATAGTGCTAGGTTCGGCCGATCGGCGGCGGCCATTTCGAGGAGACACCATGATTCGAGGGATGCATGCCATGTTCTATTCGTCGCAGGCCGAGGAGCTACGCGCATTTATCCGCGACAAGTTGGGTTTCAGCGGAACCGATGTCGGCGGTGGCTGGCTGATCTTCGACGCGCCGGAAGCCGACCTTGGCGTGCACCCGACCGAGGGCAGCGATCCCGTATCGGGCACCGCCGATGTTTCGTTCTACTGCGATGACATTGAGGCGACGATGCGCGAGCTGCGAACGCGCGGCGTCGAGTTCACGCAAAAGGCCGAAGACCACGGCTTCGGCTTGGTGACATTCTTCAATGTGCCGGGTGGGTTCAAAGTGCAGTTGTATCAACCGAAGTATCAGAAGTAGGGCGCGGCCGCGAACGATCCTTGCTTGTCGTTGAATCCCCAAGTGTTAGGAGCGATACGGTGGCCAAGTACGGAGCAAAAGCGTCAGAGAAAGTTGAAAAGGCGATGCACGAGCGCAAGCGCGGCGCGCTGAAAAGCGGCTCGGGAAAGAAGGTGACGAGCAAGAAGCAGGCAATTGCGATCGGTCTATCGCAGGCGCGGCGCGCCGGAGGCAAGGTGCCGAAGAAAAAGTCTTCGAGCAAAAAATCTTCCGCGAAAAAGTCTTCTGGCAAATAGTTGTCCGTCAGGGAATCATCTTCCAGGAAGCCTAGAACGCGTCGGGGCATCGCCAACAGTGCCCTTTGTTACGATCCACCCGGCTGCGTCGCGATCAAGGGCGCAGCCGTCCACATCGGTCAGACTACAGGGCAAGCTACTCAATCCGTGTCCGCGATTGCACTGCAAGCGGTGAGCAAGATTTGGGCGACACCGCGGGGTGACGTGCACGCCGTGCGCAATCTTTCGTTCGCGCTTGATCAAGGCACGCTGAACGTACTGCTGGGCCCCTCGGGATGCGGCAAGTCCACCACGCTGCGGATCATTGCAGGACTCGAAACGGCGGACGCGGGCCGCATCAGTATCGGTGGTCGCGACGTGACGCGAATGCCGCCGGCGCAGCGCAATATTTCGATGGTCTTCCAGTCGTACGCGTTGTTTCCGCATCTCGATGTCGGCGAGAACATCGTGTTCGGGCTCAGAGTGCGCAAGGTGTCCGATAAAGAGCGCAATCGACGTCTGTCAGAAGTGGCCGGCCTGCTCGGCCTGTCGACGCTGCTTGATCGCAAACCCGGCCAGCTTTCCGGCGGCCAACAGCAGCGCGTGGCGCTCGGCCGCGCGATTATCGGGCGCGTACCGGTGTGCCTGATGGACGAGCCATTGTCGAACCTCGATGCGCAATTGCGCGCCGAGATGCGAAGTGAAATCCGCGCGCTGCAGCGTACGCTCGGCATCACGATCGTGTACGTCACGCACGATCAGGTCGAGGCGATGTCGATGGCCGACCGCGTCATCCTGCTGAACCGCGGCGAGATCGAACAGAACGGAATGCCGGTCGATCTTTACGAAACCCCGGCGAACACATTCGTGGCTCGATTCATCGGCACGCCGCCGATGAACCTGTTGCCGCTGGTCGCGCGGCGCGATGGCGCCGTCATCAAGGGAACCGACGGGCCGGTGGTCTTACCGTCGCAATTTGCCGACGGCCTGCTCGGTGTGCGACCCGAACATATCCGCGTGCAACAAGACGGCGAGCATGTGGCGCGGGTCGATGGTGTCGAATATCTGGGTGGCGATTCTCTGATTGCGTGCAAACTCGGTGAAACCAGTATTGCGGTGCGCCAGTCGGGGGCAGTAGGTTTAGCCGGCGGCGACGTGATCCGCCTGGCATGGGCCGGTGGCGCACAGCACTGTTTTGATGCATCGGGGGCGCGAGTCCGCGCGCCCGAGCCATACGTAGCGACGATGCTCGCTTAGAGCGCCGCCGCCCCACTGACAAAAGAGGAGGAGACGATGTCGTTTGCACGTTTGAGTCGCTGGTTTGCCGGTTGCGCGAGCGCGCTCGTATCTGCGCTTGCACTCGCGCAGGCGCCGGTGGAAGTTTCGTTCTACTACCCGGTTGCCGTCGGCGGGCCGATCACGAAGATCATCGATGGATACGCCGCTGCGTTCGAGAAGGACAATCCCGGCATCAAGCTGCGCCCGATTTACTCGGGCAGCTATCAGGAATCGATCGCGAAGGCGTTGACCGCCGTGAAGGCGGGCGATCCTCCGGTGTTGTCGATCCTGCTATCCACCGACATGTACACGTTGATCGACGAGGATGCGATTATCCCGTTCGACGAGGTGATCAAGCCAGCGGATCAGGCGTGGGTCAAGAGCTTCTATCCGAGCTTCATGGAGAACAGCCAGACCGGCGGCAAGACCTGGGGCATTCCGTTTCAGCGCTCGACGATTGTTCTGTACTGGAACAAGGAAATGTTTAAGGCCGCCGGGCTCGACCCGAACCGGCCTCCGCAAACCTGGGCCGAACAGCTCGATTACGCGCAGAAGCTCACCAAGCGCGATGCGGCGGGCAACGTCAGTCAGTGGGGCATTCAAGTTCCGTCATCCGGCTTTCCGTACTGGTTGTTCCAGGCGTTCGCGATTCAAAACGGCGTCAACCTGATGAACGCTGCAGGCACGCAGACCTACTACGACCGTCCGGAGGTCATCGCGGCGTTGACCTACTGGGTCGATCTGGCAAGAAAACACAAGGTCCATCCCGAGGGCATTGTCGAATGGGGCACGACACCGCGCGACTTTTTCGAGCGCAAGATGGCGATGATGTGGACCACGACCGGCAACCTCACCAACGTGAAGAACAACGCCAAGTTCGATTTCGGCGTGGCGATGCTGCCCGCTGGCAAACAGCGCGGCAGCCCGACCGGTGGCGGCAACTTTTATCTGTTCAAGAAGACGACGCCGGCGCAGCGCGAAGCCGCATTGACGTTCGTCAAATGGGCTACACAGCCTGAGCGCGCGGCACAGTGGGGGATCGATACCGGTTACGTGGCCGTCACGCCCGCCGCGTTCGAAACGCCGGTGATGAAAAAGTACGTGCAGGATTTTCCGCCGGCCGCGGTCGCGCGCGACCAGCTGCCGTATGCGAAAGCGGAGCTGTCGACGCATGACAATCAGCGCGTGACGAAGGCGCTGAACGACGGCCTGCAGGCCGCATTGACCGGAACGAAGACGCCGGAGCAGGCGATGAAGGACGCGCAGCGCGAGGCCGAGCGGCTGTTGCGGTCGTACAAGTAAATAAGGTAACTGCGAGCTGCGTGCGCCCAGTAGCCGCCGGCAAGTGGCGGATCTTGCGCGCACGATTTTCCCGGATAGAGCGCGATGACTCGCATGACCCACTGGGTCTACGGTTGGCTGCTGCTGTTGCCGGCGTTATCGCTGCTCGCACTCTTCACGCACTATCCGGTGGTCGCCAACCTATGGCACAGTTTTTTTTCAACGCCGAGAGCGGCAAGGCCGGCGGTGTTCATCGGGCTCGACAACTACCGCACGCTGGTGGACGACCCGATCTTCTGGCAATCGCTCACCAATAACCTCTGGTACGCGCTCGGCACGATCCCGCTGTCGATCGTGATCGCGCTCGCCATGGCGCTCTGGGTCAACGGACGGTTGGCGGGGCGCGGCCTGCTGCGCCTCGCGTATTTCACGCCGACGGTGCTGCCGATGATCGCAGTGGCGAACATCTGGCTGTTCTTCTTCACGCCCGAGTATGGGTTGCTTGAACAGCTTACGCGCTCGTTCGGTTTTGCGACCCACAACTGGCTCGGCAGCAAGTCGACTGCGCTTCCGGCATTGATGATCGTCACGGTCTGGAAGGAAGCCGGATTCTTCATGATTTTCTATCTCGCGGCGCTGCAGTCGATGTCGCCGCATTTGGCCGAGGCGGCGGCGATCGAAGGCGCTTCGCGCCGCTACTTTTTTCGCCGCGTGACGCTGCCGCTGTTGATGCCGACGACGCTGTTCGTGCTCGTCAACGCAGTCATCAACGCATTCCGATTGGTCGACCACGTCGTGGTGATGACCCGGGGCGGGCCGGACAACGCGACTTCGCTGCTGCTCTTCTATGTTTTCGAGACCGGGTTTCGCTACTGGGACTCGTCCTATGCGGCCACGCTGACGATGGTGCTGCTCGCGATCCTTGGCACCACCGCGTTCCTTCAATTCTTCGTGCTTGATCGCAGGGTGCACTACCAGTGAGCGTGGCCACCGCCATCTACGAGCGCCGCGGAGGTGCGTTCGCACTCGAGACGCTGGCGGCCTGGTTGCTGGGCATCCTCTGGGTGCTGCCGCTTGTGTTCGCCTTCTGGACCGCGTTTCATCCGGCCGAGTTCTCGACCCGGTTTTTACTCGGCGCGCCGCTGACGCTCGAGAACTTCGAGAAGGCGTGGCAGGCAGCGCCGTTTGCCCGCTACTTCGTCAACACCGTGACTCTGGTGACGATGATCCTGGCCGCGCAACTGGTGCTGGTCACCCTAGCGGCGTATGCGTTCGCGCGCTTCGAGTTTCCGGGGCGCGACGTCGCGTTCGCATTGGTGCTGGTGCAGTTGATGGTGATGCCCGACGTCCTGCTGGTCGAGAACTACCGCACGATGACTGCGCTCGGCCTCAAGGACACGATTCTCGCGATCGGCTTGCCGTATTTCGCGAGCGCGTTCGGAATATTCCTGCTGCGCCAGACGTTCAAGACCGTGCCAAAAGAGCTCGACGAGGCGGCGCGCGTCGAAGGCTGCTCGCCACTCGCAACGCTGTGGAAGGTGTATGTGCCGCTTGGACGGCCAACGTATCTGGCATTCGCGCTGGTATCGGTGTCGTATCACTGGAATAACTTTCTGTGGCCGCTGATCATCAGCAACTCGGTCGAGTCGCGGCCGGTCACCGTCGGATTGCAGGTGTTCTCGGCCGCCGACCAGGGCATCGACTGGTCGATCATCAACGCGGCAACGCTGCTTTCAGCCGGGCCACTGCTGATCGCGTTCCTGCTCTTCCAGCGGCAGTTCGTGCAGTCGTTCATGCGCGCGGGAATCAAGTGAAGATTTTGAGCTGGAACGTGCAATGGTGCTGCGGCATCGACGGCCGGGTCGATCCGGCGCGCATCGTGTCGGAGGCGAAGCGCATCGCCGACTTCGACGTGCTGTGTGTGCAGGAGGTTGCGGACAACTTCCCAGCTCCGCGGCTGACGGGAAATGACGAGCGCGACCAGTTCGCTGACATTGCGGCGCTGCTGCCCGATTACGCCGCGTTTCCGGCGATCGCAGTCGATCACCCGGCTGAAGGCGGCGGGCGACGCCGATTCGGCAACATGATTCTGTCGAGGCTTCCGGTGCGGCAGGTCTATCGGTGGTCCTTGCCGTATTCAGCGGATCCGGGTAAGCCCGGCATGCCGCGTATCGCAATCGAGGCGGTCGTGGCTGCGCCTTTCGGCGATGTGCGCGTGATCACCAACCATCTCGAGTGGTATTCGCTCGCGCAGCGCTCGGCGCAGGTCGAGGCGCTGCGCACTGTTTATGCCGATGGATACGCGCACGCACGCGCGGCCGAGATCACGATGAACGACGGCGGGCCGTTCCAGACATTCGTGCGGCCGCGCGCCACCATTATCTGCGGCGACTTCAACCTCGAACACGACAGCGCCTTGCACGCGAAAATGATCTCGTCGTTTCTTGACGGCACACCTACGCTCACCAATCCGTGGGACAAACTGCACCCGGGCGAACCGTATCCCACGACGTTTTGCCTTTACAACCGCATAGGAGACCACGGCGAACTTCACTGCGACTTTTTTTTCGTGAGTCCCGAGGTGCTGCAGCGTGTCGAGTCGTTGCACGTCGATCAGCAGACGCAGGCATCCGATCATCAGCCCATTGTGTTGACGCTTCGCTGACTGTTCTGCGGCGCTGGTGCATGGGCGACGGCCGCCAGGGTCGGTCGCCTGACAGCGCGTCGCAAAGGGCGCTGGTTGAATTCGAGTAACGCCTGTCCGGTCGGCGTTGGTTTTTTCGCCAGATCCTCGGGCGTGCATTGCGCAACGATGCGTCCGCCGCCGGCTCCGCCTTCGGGGCCGAGGTCGAAGATCCAGTCGGCCTCAGCAATCACATCGAGGTTGTGCTCAATGACGATGACGGTATTTCCGCCGTCGACCAACCGGTGAAGCACACGGATTAGCTTGTCGACGTCGGCCATGTGCAGGCCGACCGTCGGTTCGTCGAGTACGTACAGCGTCCTTGGCGCACGCTGCCCGCGGCGGGTCAGATCGTCTTTGACTTTCGAAAGCTCGGCGACCAGCTTGATGCGCTGCGCCTCGCCGCCAGATAGCGTCGGCGACGGCTGGCCGAGCGTCAGGTAGCCGAGACCGACATCGCGCAACAATCGCAGGCAGTGGGAGATCGAACGGTGGACCGCGAAGAACTCGACGGCCTCGTCGATTTCCATTCTCAGTACATCGCCGATCGATTTGTCGCGCCACTTAATGGCAAGCGTTTCTTCGTTAAAACGCGCGCCCCCGCATACATCGCACAACACCTTGACGTCCGGTAAAAAGCTCATCTCAATCGTGCGCACGCCTTGACCGTCACATGCGTCGCAGCGCCCGCCGGCGGTATTGAACGAGAAGCGGCTTGCGGTGTAGCCGCGCGTACGCGCTTCGAGCGTCTCCGCATACAGACGGCGAATCGCGTCCCAGAAGCCGACGTACGTCGCGGGGCACGAGCGCGGCGTTTTGCCGATCGGCGTTTGATCGACTTCGAGTACGCGATCGAGCTCGCGCCAACCTTCGATCGCGTCGCAGCCGACCCATGCTTCCTTTGCTGCGCGCTGGCCAACGACAGTCTGCAGATTCGCAACCAGCACATCGCGCGCAAGCGTTGACTTGCCGCTGCCCGAAACGCCGGTCACTACCATTAGCCGTTCGAGAGGAAACGCGGCGTCGACCGCACGCAGGTTGTGCAAACGCGCACCGCGCACACTGAGCTTGGCGGTCGCTGCATCGACCGTTCGGCGCGGATGCAGCGGATGAACCAAAGGTGACTGCAGCCACCTGCCGGTGGTGGACTCTGGCACCGCGATCAGATCGTCAACGGAGCCCTGCGCGACGACACGCCC
>Ga0137428_1001138_pt1 | contig 10646 bp, 11 predicted proteins | sample EasRivERMZT718_2_FD_102305 | JGI IMG/M metagenome (GOLD analysis project Ga0137428, IMG submission 102305) | Soil microbial communities from meander-bound floodplain in the East River, Colorado, USA - East River MetaG ERMZT718_2 | ecosystem: Environmental > Terrestrial > Soil > Floodplain ...
CCCGGATCGCGACCCCGTATCAGGATCATGGCAAGTCGCCGGGCGGCGGCGCACGGGTACTCGGCGCGGTCGATACCTACGTCGGCGACTTCCAGATTCTCGATATCGTGCCGAACCGCTTCCAGCGGGAACGCGATGTCTGGATTCTGGATACGGAATTTTGGGAAATCGCGTATCTGGACAGCTACAAAACGGAAACAATTGCCAAGGTCGGTGACGCTGAACGGCGGCACATACTGGTCGATTGGGCGCTTGTGTCACAGCAGGAAGCTGCGAGTGGCCTGATTGCCGACATCGATTCGAACTTGGCAATGGTGATCTAAACCCGCCAACGCGGGGGCAACAGCGGCCGGCACAGTGCCGGCCGCTGATTCAATCCCGTAACGGAGAACAAGCCATGCCACGGATCAAAGTCAAACAGATGGATGAACGAACTGCGACGGTAGGAGTGCACTTCGGCGGCGCGCCGGTGCGGCGCAAGCTGCATCCCGGCGAGATCGTCGAGATCGACGAGGATTTCGAAGCGGGCAAGTATGGCGGCGGCGAGCAATCGTTGCTGCAAACGATACTCGCAACCAATCGCGTCGAAATCACGCTGGACCCTGCTAACCGCCCGCTCGACTATCCCGACGAAGATGCAGCGCGCTATACCGCGCCGACTTACAAATCCCGTGGCCCCGAAGATGATGTGATTATTGCCGAGGCGTTCGAACGAGCGAACCGGCACATGCAATCGTCCAAGGCGCCGTTACCCGCCGTGGACCCGAACAGCGTCGCCCCGCCCGTACAGCGTGGACCGGGACGCCCGCGTCGAAGGACGATCCACAGTGACGAAAAGGTACTCGCTCGGTAAGTCTCCGACCGGCATCGAGCACTACGCGGAGATAGACCACGACGGCAATGAACTCACGTTAATCGAGTTCACGCCGGGTCACATCGACGACGACATATTGGCAAGCTGCGCCGAACTGCGCGGGCTCGATCAGCGCCCCGGTTCCGGCATGCGACTGGTCGCGCGCACGCCGCTCAACACCTATCAGGCATGGCGCCGAGACTGGCAGGCGAACTTCGCCGATAAAATGACGTGGGCGCAATTCGAAATCTCGAAACTCAACAGCCGCGATAACTGCCAACTGCGCACATGGAAAGGGCGCGGCGTGTACGGGCGCAAGCTATGACTGACCTAGCTACCTTGCGTTCCGCCGTCGACTCGATCCTGATTCGCGACGACATCGGCGCGGCGGTGACGGACTTCCGCCGGCACTTGCGGATTGCCGAAGCGGAGATTACCCGCGTGGTGCGCCCGGCCACCATGCACCGGCTGATTACGCTGCCCATGACGGCGCCGTCCATCGATCTGCCGGCGGATTTTCTTGAAATCGTGTCGCTCGGCGTCGCCGACAACCAACCGGAAATGGATTATGTCACCCCTGACGTATTCGTGCGGCGCAGTCCGCAACACGACCGATCCGGCCAGTTCTACACAATTGTCGGCGGGGGCGGCGTACCCAGCACAGACGAGCGTATGCGGTTATTGGTATCCGGTGCGCCATCGCCCACGACACCAACCAACGTGGACCTGTTGTACATGGCTCGCTTTCCGCAACTGGTCAACGACACCGACACCAACTGGATTCTGTTGAACCACTTCGATCTGTTCCTGTACGCAGTGCTGCGCGCTGCGGCAGAGTGGATTGAGGAAGATGAACTGGAAGCGAAGTACCAGAATCGTTTCGACCGAATTACCCGGCAAATGGGCATCAATGAAAATCGCAAGCGCTACGCGGCGCTCGGTCATGTTGCGTTCAACTCACCCCGGACGATTGTTTGATGCGCGTCACGCAGGCACAGTTCATACCGTTCGGCGAATGGCTGCCGGATCTGCCGGAAATCAACAACCCCGGCGCGATCATCGCCAAGAATGTGATTCCAGAAGCACAGGGCTACCGGCCGTTTCCGAGCATATCGGACTACTCGGACGCGCTCGCCGGGCCCTGTATCGGCACATTTTGGACGGTCGACCAGAACGGGCTTATCAGCAACTTTGCCGGCGATTCCGCCTCGCTGTACCGGCTGCTCGCATCCTCGACATGGGATGATGTCAGCGGCACGTCCGCACCGTACAACGCGAGCAATTGGGATTTCACCAAGTTCGGCGACCGTGTGATTGCGACCAGTCTCGGCGACCCGACGCAATACTACGACGTGGGCGTCAGCGCCATATTCGCCGATCTGCCGGGCGCCCCGGTCGCTAAAACCTGTGCCACGATCCGCGATTTCGTCATGTTGGGCGACATCGACGGACTTGGTTCCAACTTCATTCAATGGTGCGGCTACAACAACACCGAGGCATGGACACCGAGCATCCGGACGCAGGCCGACTATCAGGAACTATTCGGCCGGGCAGGCAGCGTGCAGCGTATCGTGCCGGGCGAATTCGCGGTGATCTTTTGCGAGCATTCGATCTACCGAGCCGACTACGTGGGCCCGCCGATCATCTTCCAGATCGACGAAGTGGAGCGTAAGCGCGGCACGCCTTCACCAAATTCCGTGGTCTGGACCGGCGGCTTGACCTACTACTTTGGTTGGGACGGCTTCTACGTGTTCGACGGCCAGCAGTCGCAGTCGATCAGCCACAATCGCGTGTCGCGTTGGTTCAAAGAAAACTGCCCGCCCTCGACGTGGGGCGGAATTCGCGCCACCGTCGACCGACTGAATCGCGTGATTATTTGGGCCTTCAAAACCAGTGCGTCCGAGCCGTTCAACAATCGCTTGCTGGTCTACAATTGGGCGGCAGACAAGTGGGCGTATGCCGAACTGGTCACGCAAGTCATTGACGAATTCGTGTCGCCGGGATTCTCGCTCGATGCACTCGACGGCCCACTGCCGGGCGGCATCGATCTCGACTCGATCCCGGTCGACTCCGACGCCTATTCCGGCGGCTTTATCAGCGTCGAAGTGTTCAACGCGAACAACGTCGCCGGTACGCTCGACGGCCCGCCGCTGGTGGCGACGCTGGACACATTGGAACAAGCCGGGCCGGATACGCGCCGGCAGATAACCAACCGTGTGCGGCCCGTGGTCGAAGGCAACGGCGCGACCCTGATTACGCTGCAAGTCGGCAAGCGCAACACCAGTCAGGAAATACCGCAGTTCACGTTGGCGAAGGGCCAGAACGGATTGAACGGCGACATCTGTATCCGCGAGAACGCGAGATACCAGCGCTATCGGCTGAACATCGCCGATGGTTTCGATATGGCGGTCGGTGTGACCGCGCATTCCCGATTAACCGGGGGACAACGCTAATGGGCGGCGGATTTTCAGGCGGCGGCAATTTGCAGAACATGGTCCGGCAGGCACGCGATTCAGCCGGTGGCGGAATGGAAGGGGGCATGCTGTCGGACTCGACCGCACAGCCACGTCCGCCCGGCGGTCCCGGCGGTCCCGGTGAGCCCGCGCCCTCGATGTACAACTACGGCGGCATGGGACGCTACAACACGCTCACGCAGGACATGTCGCGCAACGTCATGGGCAATTCGAATTTCAACAACAACCAATTCGGCTACTCGCCATTCGGCAATCCGTTCGGCGGACAGTCGCCGTGGCAGCCGCAGCAGCCGTGGGGCGGCGCACAGGGCGGCTATGGCGGTCAGGGCCCGTTCGGCTACGGGCAGGGTATGCAGGGCGGCTACGGCGGCAGCGGCTATGGCTATTCCGGCGGCGTGAACCGGGGCATGGGCAAGGTCATGTCGCCGGGCGGGGGTTGGGGCCCGCCGGGGCCGGGCCAAAGCGGACCCTTCAACCCGGTGCCGATACCGGGCCGGGCACCGCCGCCGGGACAACAGCCAATGGGCGGCACGAACGGGCAACCGGCCGGCGGGCAGCAACCCGGCGGGCCGCTTGCCGGGATTTTCCCGCCCGGATGGACCATGCCGCAATCCTCGCCGTTCGGTGGCGCTATGCACTACGGCCAGCCGTTGACGGCGATGGATCGGTTCATGGGTTCGCTCGGCGCGCCGCTCTCCGGTCGCATGGGCGCACCGCCGGGCGCATCGCAACCAACCGGGGCGCCGGTGCTGCAAGGCATGGGGCAGCCCGGTATGTCGCAGTACACGCGCGGTTGGTTTTGATGAATGCACGTTTAGAAGATCTGTTCGACGATCTCGACAACGCCATCGGCGGTGTGCCGGCGGCGATGTTGCTGGTTGTATGGCCGCGCGTCGAGCCGCTGTTACGGCGCGTGGTCAAGCCGATTACAGGCTACGGGCTCGACGACGTATTGACGCGGCTGCAACTGGAAGATTGGCAGCTATGGATCATCAACGACTTTCAGGCGATTGCGATTACCGAGATCCAAACGCGGCCGTTGGGCAACGTGTTGTGGTGTCAGTTCATTGCCGGCGATTCGGTCGATCAGTGGTTGCCGGATTGGGAACGAGTACAGGCGGAATTTGCGCGCAGCCATCATTGTGAAGCGGTGGAATTCTCCGGTCGGCGCGGCTGGCACAAGTTGCAGGCGAGCTATCACGATTACAAACCGATACGCACGATCTATCGGAAGGAACTTTAATGGGCGGCGGATCAGATACCAGTACCCAATCATCTTCGCCATGGTCGGGGCAGCAACCGTTCCTCACCGATGTCATGCGCCAAGCGCAAGGCATGTTCGGCAGCGGTGTCGGCCAGCAATACTATCCCGGTCAGACGGTCGCGCCCTTTAGTCCGCAGTCGCAGCAAGCGTTCGACATGATTACCCAACGTGCGTTGAGCGGCAGCCCGCAGGAACGCGCGTTCGGCGGCTATCTCGGCAACGCGCTCACACAACAGAACATCAATCCGGCGGCGATCTTCGGCGGTGCGCAGAACGCAGCCGCCGGGGTTCGACCGGGCATGAACATGATGGAAGCCGCAGGCGCACACGCGATGAATGCGGGACCGAATAGGATGGTGGGAGGCGCGGCGGACGCTTTGGGTCACATGACTGGATACGGCGGGCTTGGCGAGGCTCAACAGTATGCAGGCGGACCCGGCAGCGCTGGCCTTCCACCGTCCGCTAATTCAGCGGCAAACCAGTTTGCCACAACCGCCGGCGGCGGCTATCTCGGCTCCAATCCGTATCTCGATCAGATGTTCAAAACGGCATCCGGGCGAGCGGGCGAGGCGTTCAATGAACAGACCTTGCCCGGCATCGCGTCCATGTTCGGATCGGGCGGACGCACCGGCGGCGGGATTCAGCAGGAAGTGGTTGGCAACGCGGCACGCCAGTTCGGCCGGGATCTGCAAGGCATGGCGAGCGACATCTATGCCCCGGCGTATGAGTCGGAGCGCGACCGCATGCTACAGGGCGCTCAGGGCGGCGCAAACATGTACACCGCCGAGCGTGGTTTGGGCAATCAACTGTATTTGGGCGAGCGCGGTTTGGGTCAGCAGGCAGCGGGCCAACTCGGGCAATTGGGCTTGGGTCAGGGCGGCTTGGGCATGCAGGGACTCGGGCTCGGCCTGCAAGCCGGGCAGGGCATGGGCCAACTCGGGCTCGGCGGCGTCGGTGCCATGAACGACCTGTACGGCAACATTGGCACCAACCAATTCCGCGCCGGCTCGCTCATGCCGAGCTACAGCGGTTTGCAATACGGCAACATGGATCGACTGGCCGGCGTCGGCGGCATGATGGATCAACAGGCGCAACGCTACATCGACGCGAATATGGCGCGCTTCAATTTCGGCCAGCAATCGCCGTGGCAGATGTTGGGCCAGTACGCGAATATCGTGCACGGCATGCCGTCCGGTTACGGCACGACTTCAACGACGCAGCCGGGCGGCTCGCCGCTCGCCGGCGCTATCGGCGGCGGCTTGGCGGGATTTGGCGCGGCCGGGCCGTGGGGCGCGGGTATCGGCGCACTCGGCGGATTCTTGGGGAGTTAAGGCAATGGCGACGGATTTCAGTTTCAGCGGTTTCAAAGATCAACTCGGCGGACTGCTCAAAGATCCGAACAAAATGCAGAGTTTGCTAGCCAATCCGATGTTCAACATGGGCATGGGATTGCTGGCGCAAAACGCCATGCCGGGCGGCGGCAACCCGGCAGCCGGATTGCTTGGCGGGCTCACGGCGTCGAAGCAACAGGACGTGGAAGAAGATGAAAGGAAGCGCATCGAGCAAGCCCGGCGCGAGATCGCTGACTACTTCCGCATGATGCAGAACGGTGGACTGCAACCGGGCGGCGGCATGGTGCCGATGAACGGCCAGATGGTGCCGGCACAGGGCTCGACGGCGGCAGCGGCGCAGCAATTGCCGGGCAGTCAGGTGAGCGGCATTCCGCCGGCGGTGCAGGCGATGCAGTGGAAGATGATTATGGACGGAATGCAAAAATGAGCCCGCTGCCGGGGATGCTGGCGCCCGACTCGCCAGAACTACAGGCGCGCCAACAGGGTTTGCTCGGTGTCGATCAGCCGCCGGGCACGCCGCCGATGGGCTTTCAAGGCGGCGACATGAATGCACTCTACGGGCTCATGGCGAAGCACTCGGCCGATCCGTCGCAGGTAATCGGCCAGTATGTCAACTCGCAACAGAATCAACAGCGCATCGATCAGTACAACGATCCGATGGAACGCTATCAGCGCATGTACGGCGCGGTGAATCCGTTCGACTGGACGGCGCAGTCCTTGCAGAAGTACCACGAACATTTTGTCAAAACCGGCGAGCGCCGTTTTGATTTTCTGGTGGAAAAGGAAAAGCTCAGTTCCGCCGAGCAAGGCTTCCTGAACACCTACATCGGCACGGCGCAACAGGCGGAATCGGATCTCGGGCGCATGAACGACATCGCCGCGCGCTACCAGCAAGCCGCGCTCGACGGCATCGCAGCGGGCGTGCCGGCGAAAGCCTTTGAACTCATGAAATCCGTGGTCGGTGGCGAGGATGCGACGACGCAACTGCGCACCGAATACGAACAACTGCGCATGAAAGGCGTGTTGAGCAATCTGCCCGCCGGCCCGGCCACCGACAAAGACGTGGCGATTGCCCAAAAGGGCTGGCCGCAACCGACCGCGAGCCCGGCTTATATCGCGTCATTCTTGCGCGGCATGCAAAAGCTGCGCGCCATTGACGCCGCACAGGCGGCGCATTCGGCGGCGTATCTCAGCATGCACCAGAAGGAAACCGGCATGCTGGAAGATTGGAACAAACGCCGGGCGGGCCTGATTGCCGATGCGTGGGCACCGTATGGCGGTGTCTACAACCCGATGAACCCGGAAACCGGCAAGCCGTACAGCGACGAGGAAGCGGCGGTCATGTACTTCAAGGGTCAGTATGTCGGCGCCGGCGCGCACAGCGGCGGCGGGCCTTCCGTGCCCCCGCCGGCCGTGAATCCGGCTGACCGGGATGCGTTGATCGAACGGTGGCTTACGCCACCGGGGACGACACCGTAATGGCAACGTACCAGCAACTCTATACCGCACTTCGGAACGCCAGTGCTGCGGCCGATGCGGGCGACCAGAACGCCATCAAGGACGCACAGGCGCTCGCGCACATGCTGCAAAACAAGGATTACGACGAGGATTCGAACGCGCTCGCGTCAGCGGCACAGGGCGTCGCTTCCGGTGCGACACTCGGCGCGAGCGACGAGATCGGCGCGGGCGTGCGCTCGGCGGTGCTCGATCCGCTGGTGTCCATGGCAGCCGGCAGCAACGTCGGCGGGGTGAAAGGCTTCAAGGATTATTTCACCGGCATGGGCGAGCGCTACGACATCAACTTGCAATCGCAGCGCGACGCCATGGAGAAAGCGCGGCGCGAAGATCCATGGATTACCGGCACAGGCGAACTGGCCGGCGGCATCGCGACCGGCGGCACGGGGCTCGCCCGGCTCGCGGCCGGCAAGGGGCTCGCCAAGGGTACGGCGCTACTGGCAACGGGCGGTGCGGCCGAAGGGGCTGCGGCGGGCTACGGTTACTCACAGGCCGATCCGCTCAGGGAATCGCTCAGGGCGTGGAACCCGGACGCGAGCGACGAGGACATCGCGAAGCGTGACGCGGCGGTTAAAACCGCGCTCCGTGACGTGAAGATCGGCGCGGGCGTCGGTGGCGCGTTCGGCGCGGTGTCGCCGGCGGCGGGCATGTTCGGGCGCAAGGTAATCAGTTCGATTGCCGGACTGACGCCGGGCGTGAAGCGCGCCAAGGTCAGCGAGGCGATGCGCGCCCGGATTGCCGATGCACTGAACGAGGATCTGGAAGCGGGCAATATCACGCTCGACGACGTGAAAAAGCAACTCGACGAAAATCCGGAACTCATGCTGTCCGACATCGGCAGTTCACTGCGCGATGAAACGGAAAAGCTCACGCAGACTCCGACGCGCGGCGGGCGTGCAATGCGGCAGGCGTTGAAAACGCGCACCGAGGGCCAGTACGGGCGCCTGAAACCCTACATCGCCGAAGCGCTCGGCCAACCCGGTGACAGTTTCGCGCAAGCGCGTCGCACGCTGGTCAAGGAAACCAAGGAGAAAGCGGATCGCCTGTACCAAGTCGCCTATGCCAAGCCTATCGCCATCAATCACAAAATGGCGCGGTTCATGAACATGGACGAAAGCGAGTCGGCGTGGAAACAGGCGGATCGACTGCGCGAAGCAACCGACGAACGGCCGCTTATCAAACGCATGCGCGGCATCGGCGAGGAAATGTCCACCGAAGATATTGACTCGTTCATTCAGGGTTGGGACGACAAAATTTCGGCGTTGTACGGCTCCGGGGATAACAAGCTCGCGAAAGCCTTCAAGGAACGATTCGCCGCATTCAAGAAACAGGTGTACGCGGAAAATCCGACTTACGAGGCGGCGCGCAAAACGTGGTCGGACGATATCAGCAATAAGGACGCGCTGGACGCGGGCAAGAAACTGTTCCGTCAGGATGCGGACGAGATCGCGTTCGACATGGCGGATATGAGCGACAGCCAACGAATGTTTTTTAGGATTGGCGCGCTGCGCGCCGTCACCAAGTTAGTCGGCAACAAATCCGATCTGGCCGATGCGACGAAAGGCGTGTTTGACAAGCCGAACGGGCGCGCGATTATCCGCTCCGTGTTCGGTGACGAAGATAAGTTTCGCGAGTTCATGGACGTGGTAGGTACCGAGCGGAAAATGTACGAGACATTCACCGAAGCGGTCGGCAACTCGAAAACAGCGAAGCGCATGTGGGACGTGGACGTGCCGGGCTCCAACACCGCCGCACTCGGCGGCTACTTGCTCGGCCTGAAAATGGGCGGCATCGCCCCGGCTATTGTCGGTTTCGGCACTAAGAAGATGTATCAAAAGTTAATGAAGCCGGGCATTGTCAAGCGCATGCAGCACGGTTCCGAGGAAGTCAATCGGATGCTGTCGACAGGCGGTGCGAACGCACCGGACATGCTGAACTACATCATGAAGCCACAGACACTCGGCGGCTTGCTCGGGCAGGGCGTGCCGACTTCCGTGCCGCAGGGCATGGGCGGCTTGCTGCCATGGATTGAAGGGCAGACACAGTGAGTTATGAACTTACCCATGCGCAAGGCGAATTGCTCGGACGATTGCGCCCGGCAAACACGGCCGCAGCAACGATCTATCAGGCCGATGAACTGCGCACGGAAATTACCCTTATCACGGCATCGCTTACGCCGAGCGCCGCCGGGCCGGTTGCAGTCGGCATCTATCACGATGATACGGGCGTCGTATATGGCGACAACAGCATTGTCACTAATCCGAGCATGGTCAAGGGCGCGTCGGCGATTGTGTTCCAAGCGCAGCATCCGGGCTCGGGTATCATGATTAAGCCCGGCGGCTCGCTCGGTGTCAGTTCAGCCACGGCGAGCGCGGTGAATTTTTCGGTTTACGGTATCACTTCCAATATCGCGGAACGGGTTCGCGGAATGGGCAGGTAACATGGAACTGAATGACTGGAACGTCGCTGCATCGAGCAACAATGCTGCGCCGCCGCATGGCTGGCCGGAAAACACGATGCAGTACAGCGAGGTCAACGACACGGCCCGCGAAGGCATGGCGGTCATTGCCCGCTTTGTGAAGGATACCAACGGCTCGCTGGCTGCGGCCGGACTGGTGAATGCCTACACCGTGTCGCTGAATGCCAGCTATGCGGCGTACTTCGCTGGTATGACATTCACGTCCACGATCCCGATTACCAATACCGGCGCGAGCACCATGAACGTCAACGCGCTCGGCACACGTAACATTTTCAACTCAGCGGGCGCGGCTATTGGCGCCGGCTTCCTGATTGCCGGCAACGTGTACCGTTTCGTGTACGTGGCTGCCGGGCACTTCCGCGTGGTCGGTGCGGTGCCGGCCAATCTGGCGCTGACCGACGCGGCGAACATCTTCACACAGACGCAGACCATTGCCGGCGGATCGCCGACCTTGCGCATCGACGAGACTGACGCCCCGGCGAACAACGGCAATTGGGGAATTATTGCCGGCGGCGAAGCGTTTTTAATGCGTGCTTACGACGATGCATGGAGCGCGTTTGAAAACTTCATAGCGGTACAGCGCACCAACGAAACCATTGATTCCGTCAACTTGCTCGCTGCCGATATTCAGTTCAATTCCGGCGATCTGCCGGTGTCGATGGGCGGCACCGCAGCCTCTACCGCCGCCGCAGCGCGCACCAATCTCGGC
>Ga0137428_1001140_pt1 | contig 10640 bp, 9 predicted proteins | sample EasRivERMZT718_2_FD_102305 | JGI IMG/M metagenome (GOLD analysis project Ga0137428, IMG submission 102305) | Soil microbial communities from meander-bound floodplain in the East River, Colorado, USA - East River MetaG ERMZT718_2 | ecosystem: Environmental > Terrestrial > Soil > Floodplain ...
CCGCCGACAGCGCCCGCAGCTCGCGGCAGAGCGCGAACCCGCCGTCGACGTCGGCGCCCAGGCCGATGTCGATCAGCGCGAGGTCGGGCAGCCGGCTTCGCATCGCCGTGAGCGCCTCGACGCGCCCGGCGTAGGCGGCGACCTCGAAGCCGTGCTTGCGCAGAGCCTCGGCGTAGTTGGCGCGAATGGCCGGCTCGTCCTCGATGATTGCGATGCGGCGCGACATGGCGGCGAATATAGCCCAAGCCAAGCTCGGTAAAGAGCAGCCCCAAGCCCGCTGCCCGGGGTTTGCCAGAATTGTTCGCCGCTTTGCCCGTGCCAGTCCGGCGTACGTTCGGGTTTGGTCCTTCAAATGCCGGACTCATGCAAACCGAAACCGAAAAACATCCCAGACCGACGCTTCCCCTGCTTGCGCTCCTCGCCCTCGCTTCGGCGCTGGGCGTCGCGGTCGCGATCGCGCTTGCCGGCGTAGCGATGCTCCTTGCCGCGCCCGCGTACGCCTCGCAGTCCGAAACGAAGGAGGGCATGCTGTACCTGCGCGCGCGCGGGGCCGATCCGGTCGCCGCGCCGTTGCTCGGCACCGAAGTTCTGTTTCGGGTTTCCGGTCCGGTGGCGCGAGCGCGCGTAGTGCAGACCTTCCGCAATCCGCACGACGTCTGGTACGAAGGCCTCTACGTCTTTCCCCTGCCGGAGAGCGGTGCGGTCGACGCCCTGCGGCTCGTGGTGGGCAGCCGCATCGTCGAGGGCGAGATCCGCGAGCGCAACGTCGCGAAACAGGCTTACGCGCAGGCGCGCGGCGCCGGGCAGCGCGCCGCGCTGCTCGACCAGGAGCGGCCGAACATCTTCACGACCAGCGTGGCGAACATCGGCCCGGGCGAGACCGTAGTGGTCGAGCTCGAATACCAGCAGGTCGTGCGCTACGACAGCGGGCGCTTCTCGCTGCGCTTCCCGATGGTGGTCGGGCCGCGCTACATACCCGCCGCGCCGCTGCAGGTCGCCGACGCGATACGCATCACCCCGCCGGTGATGCGGCCCGGCACCGAGGGCGAGCGCACCAACCCGGTCGCGATCCAGGTGATGCTCGACGCCGGGGTACCGCTCGCCGCGGTCGAAAGCCTGCACCACCGGATCGAGGTCAAGGCGCCGAGCGAGTCGCGCCGCGAGATCGTGCTCGCGGGCGGCAGCACGCCGGCCAACCGGGATTTCGAGCTTGCCTGGTCGCCGCGCGCCGCGGCCCTGCCGCAGGCGGCCTGGTTCACCGAGGAAAAGGACGGCAAGCACTACGGCCTGCTCATGCTGCTGCCGCCGGCGGCGCCGCGCACCGCTCGCCTGCCGCGCGAGGTGATCTTCGTTCTCGACACGTCGGGCTCGATGGGCGGCGCCTCCATCCGCCAGGCCAAGGAAGCGCTCGAGCTCGCCCTCGCGCGGCTGCAGCCGCAGGATCGCTTCAACGTGATCGAGTTCAACTCGTTCGCGCACGCGCTGTTCGACGCGGCCCGGCCGGCCGACCCGGACAACCTGCGCGCGGCCACGCGCTGGGTGCGCGCGCTCGATGCCCGCGGCGGCACAGAGATGGCGTCGGCGCTGCACCTCGCGCTCGACGGCGCGGACGATCCCGAGCACGTGCGCCAGGTGATCTTCCTGACCGACGGCGCGGTGGGCAACGAAGAGCATCTCTTCGGCCTGATCCGCGCCCGGCTCGGCGGCTCGCGCCTCTTCACCATCGGCATCGGCTCGGCGCCGAACAGCCACTTCATGACCAAGGCGGCGCAGCTCGGCCGCGGCACGTTCACCTACATAGGGCGCGTCGACGAGGTCCGCAGCCGCATGGGCGAGCTCTTCGCCAAGCTTGAGACCCCGGTCCTGAAGGCCGTGCAGGTGCATTGGCCCGCCGGCGGCGCCGTCGAGGCCTGGCCGACGCGCCTTCCCGACCTCTATGCCGGCGAGCCGGTCGTGCTCGTCGCGCGGCTCGACCGGCTGGAGGGCGAAGTGCGGCTCGAGGGCGAGCGCAACGGAACCGCCTGGGAAGCGCGCATGCCACTAGCCCACAATGCGAACGCCGAAGGGCTCGGCGCGGTGTGGGCACGCGAAAAGGTGGGCGCGCTCATCGATTCGCTGCGCGAAGGCGCACCGGAGGCAGAGGTGCGCGCGCGGGTGATCGCGCTCGCCGAAGCGCATCGCCTGGTCACGAAGTACACGAGCTTCGTCGCGATCGACAAGACCCCGGCACGCGCCCCGGAGGAGGCGCTCAAGCTGGCCGAGGTGCCGACCTTGCTCCCCGAAGGCTGGGACTACGCCAAGGTCTACGGCGAGCTGCCGCGAGGCGCCACGGATAGCCGGCTTGCTCTTCTTCTTGGCACGCTTGCCATCCTCCTCGGCCTGGTGGCCATGCGGCGCTTTACATGAAGGCGATTGCAGTCGTGCTGCTGGTGATCGGAACCTGGCAGTTCGGCCGCGGCGCCTGGATCCAGGCGAAGGCGTGGGCAGCGCAGGGCCTGATCGCGCATGCCTGGTCAAGAACGCTGCAAGGCGCGGCAGACGTGAAGCCATGGGGCTGGGCCGATACCTGGCCCGTGGCCCGCCTATCGGTGCCGCGGCTCGGCGTGGAGCGCTACGTGCTCGCGGGCGCCGACGGCGCCAGCATGGCGTTCGGCCCGGGCCATGTGCGCGGTACCTCGATTCCCGGCGGGCCGGGAAATAGCGTGATCGGCGGCCACCGCGATACCCACCTCGCGTTCATGCGCAAGCTGCAGGTGGGCGATACGCTGACGGTGGAGCGTGCCGACGGGGCACGGGTCTCCTACCGGGTGGCTGCGGCCGACGTGCTCGACCGGCGTGAAGTGTGGGTGGCGAAGCAGGAAGGTCCCGCACGCCTGACCCTGGTGACCTGCTATCCGTTCGACGCGCTCAGCGCCGACGGTCCGCTGCGCTACGTGGTGGTCGCCCTGGCGGAGTGACGCGGCGCTTTGCGCAGCGTTCTTGCTAGGTGCTGCCGCTGGCCTTCTTGAGCTGCTCGAGCTTGAGGACCTTGACCTTGATCTCGGTGGGCGCGGTCTTCGTCGGTTGGTCGCGCTCACGCACCTGCTGCTGGCGGCGCACCTTCTCAAAGGTCCGGCGCACGTCGGTGTCGAAGCTCGGGCGGTAGCGGAAGTCGGAGTCGAGGATATGTTTCATGCAATCTCCTGCGGTGGACCCGATTGTTTCAGCACCCTGTGGTTGCCGTTGCGGCGCAATTTGGTCCCCCCGGACCAGTCTCCGAAGCACGACACGACGTTGTTCAGTCGAGTTTTTTCGACAGGCATAGTGCCGCAACTACTTCCCGCGCAGGCGACGCCGGTATGATCGCCCGGTGCAGCCAACCACACGCCACGCGCTCGTCGTCGGCGCGGTCTGCCTGGCAAGCTGCGCGGCGCTCACTCGAGACTCGCTTTTCGACCAGCGCTACGGCCCTCCCGATCCCACCCGATACGATGCCGCTGTCGCGCCCGCGGGCGCGGTGTCCTACCGCGCGGAGATACGGCCGATCCTGGAGCGGCGCTGCGTCGTGTGCCACGGTTGCTACGACGCGCCGTGCCAGCTCAATCTCGGGGCATGGGAAGGCGTCGTCCGCGGGGCCAACCCGGAGGCGGTCTACCAGGGGAGCCGCCTGCGCCAAGCGGCGCCGACGCGCCTGTTCGTCGATGCGAAGCTCGCATCGGAATGGCGCAAGAAGGGCTTCTTCCCGGTCCTGAACGAACGCACGCCCACGCCCGAGGCCAACCTCGCGGCCAGCGTTCTTTATCGCAGCCTCGCCCTCAAGCGCGCCCATCCGCTGCCTGACGTGGCGGTGCTGCCCAAGCCGTTCGACTTCTCCATCGACCGCGCCCAGTCTTGCCCGCGGGTGGAAGCGTTCGACGCCTATGAGCGCGAATTTCCGCTCGCCGGCATGCCCTACGGCCTGCCCGGGCTGGACGAGCGCGAGCTCGGTTCGCTTACGCGCTGGCTGGCGGCGGGCGCACCCAACGACGGGCCGGCGCCGCTGACGGTCGAGCTGACGCGGCAGGTGGCCGCATGGGAAGCGTTCCTCAACGGCAGCTCGCTGAAGGAGCGGCTCATGAGCCGCTACCTGTACGAGCATCTGTTCCTCGGATTCCTCTATTTCGAAACCGATACGACGCGGCGAGCGTTCCGCCTCGTGCGTTCGGCCACGCCGCCGGGCGAGCCGGTGTCGCCGATCGCGACGCGCCGGCCGTTCGACGACCCCGGTGTGCCGCTCGCCTACTACCGCCTGGTGCCGGAACAGGAAGCGATCCTCTCCAAGACCCATCTGCCCTACCGGCTCTCGCCCGGCCGGATGGCGAAGTTCCGCGCCTGGTTTCTCGCCGCTCCCTACGAGGTTCCGGTTTTTCCCAGCTACGACATCGAGTCGGCCAGCAACCCGTTCGTCGCCTTCGCCGCGATCCCGGTTGAGTCGCGCTACCGCTTCCTGCTCGACGAGGCGCAGTACTTCATCATGAATTTCATCAAGGGACCGGTCTGTCGCGGGCAGCTGGCGCTCGACGTGATCGAGGACCGCTTCTGGGTGTTCTTCGTCGACCCGAAGGCAGGCGCGGGCGAAGCGAGCGCCGAGCTGATCGCGCGGCAGGCCGACGAGCTGCGCCTGCCCGCCGAGTGGGGCAGCAATGCGCCCGTCGTCATCCCGTGGCTGCAGTACGCCGACCTCGAGACGCGCTATCTGGAGGCGAAAAACCGCGCCCTCGAGCACTCGCTCGCCGCACCGGGGGCACTCAACCTGTCCCTTGTCTGGGACGGCGAAGGCGCGCGCAATCGCAATGCCGCGCTGACCGTGTTCCGCCACTTCGACAGCGCTTCGGTCGTTCAGGGCCTGGTCGGCGAGCCGCCGAAAACCGCATGGGTGATCGGCTATGCGCTCTTCGAGCGCATCTACTACTTGCTGGTCGCCGGCTACGACCTGTACGGCAACGCCGGCCACCAGCTGAACACCCGCCTCTACATGGATTTCCTTCGCATGGAAGGCGAGTTCAACTTCCTGGTGTTCCTGCCCGAGGCGGCGCGCGAAGCCACGCGTGATCACTGGTATCGCGGCGCTTCACGCTCGGTGAAGGACTACGTCTATGGCCGCAAGGCGCAACTCAACCGCGAAACGGGCATCCGCTACCGCAGCGCCGACCCGCAGCGCGAGCTCTACGGCATGCTGCGCGCGCGGCTCGCGCCGGTGCTCGCGCCGCGTTTCGACCTTTCGAGCATCGAGGATCGGGCACTGCGGCGCGACCTGGAAGCGCTGGGCACGGTGCGCGGCGCAAGCACCGCGTGGCTGCCCGAGGTCGCCTTCCTGCGCGTGGACGATCCGCCGCGTGCGCCGCGTTGGTTCACCCTGCTGCGCGACACCGCGCACAGCAACGTGTCGAACATCTTCTTCGAGGAGAAACGGCTGCTCCCCGACGAGAACGCGCTGACCCTCGTGCCCGGGTTCATCGGAGCCTATCCGAATGCGATCTGGCGCGTGGCGCGCGCCGAACTGCCCGCCCTCGCCGCGGCGATCGGTGCGCTCGCCTCCGAAGATGACTACCGCAGGCTCGCCGATCGCTTTGCCGTGCGCCGCACCGATCCGGCATTCTGGGCGACGAGCGATGCCCTGGCCGACGCGTACGAGCGCTCGGCGCCGCTGGAAGCCGGGCTGTTCGACTACAACCGGCTCGAGAACCGCTAGCGCTTGCGCAGTTTGCGGATCGCCGCGAGCTGCGCGGCAAGCGTCGACAGCTCGCCTTCCACGGTGGCGAGCTCCTGCTTGTCCTTCGCCTTGGCGCGGGCCTCCTCGGCCCTCTTCAGCGCCTCGTTGGCCTTGGCTTCGTCGAGATCGACGCCGCGGATCGCGGTGTCGGCGAGAACGGTGATCACCTTCGGCTGCACTTCGAGAATTCCACCCGCGACGAAGATCAGCTGCTCCTCCCCGCCGCCGGCAGGCTTGATGCGCACCGCCCCGGCCTTGATGCGGGTAATGAGCGGCGTATGGCGCGGGTAGATCCCGAGCTCGCCCGCCTCGCCGGGGAGCACGACGAACTCGGCCTCGCCGGAGAAAATGCTCTCCTCGGCGCTCACGACATCGACGTGGATGGTCGGCGCGGCCACTACAGCTTCTTCGCCTTCTCGAACGCCTCCTCGATCGGCCCCACCATGTAGAAGGCCTGCTCGGGCAGCGCGTCGCATTCGCCCGCGACGATCATCTTGAAGCCCTTGATCGTGTCCTTGAGCGACACGTACTTACCAGGGGTGCCGGTGAAGTTCTGCGCCACGGTGAAGGGCTGCGACAGGAAGCGCTGGATCTTGCGCGCACGCGCCACGGCGAGCTTGTCCTCCGGGGAAAGCTCGTCCATGCCGAGGATGGCGATGATGTCGCGCAGCTCCTTGTAGCGCTGCAGCGTGGCCTGCACCGCGCGCGTGGTGTTGTAGTGGTCCTCGCCGATCGTATTGGGATCGACCTGGCGCGAGGTCGAATCGAGCGGGTCGACCGCCGGGTAGATGCCGAGCGACGCAATATCGCGCGAGAGAACGACGGTGGCGTCGAGGTGGCCGAAGGTCGTGGCTGGTGAGGGGTCGGTGAGGTCGTCGGCCGGTACGTAGATCGCCTGCACCGAGGTAATCGAGCCGGTCTTGGTCGAGGTGATGCGCTCCTGCAGCCGGCCCATCTCCTCCGCCAGCGTCGGCTGGTAGCCCACCGCGGAAGGCATGCGCCCGAGCAGCGCCGACACCTCGGTTCCGGCGAGCGTGAAGCGGTAGATGTTGTCGACGAAGAACAGGATGTCGCGCCCTTCGTCGCGAAAGTGCTCCGCCATGGTGAGGCCGCTCAGCCCGACGCGCAGGCGGTTGCCCGGCGGCTCGTTCATCTGTCCGAACACCATCGCCACCTTGGACTCTTCCAGATTGTCCAGCTTCACCACGCCCGCCTCGATCATCTCGTGGTAGAAGTCGTTGCCTTCGCGGGTGCGCTCGCCGACGCCGGCAAACACCGAGAGCCCGGAGTGCTGGGTGGCGATGTTGTTGATGAGCTCGAGCATGTTGACCGTCTTGCCCACGCCCGCGCCGCCGAACAGGCCGATCTTGCCGCCCTTGGCGAACGGGCAGATCAGGTCGATCACCTTGATGCCGGTCTCGAGCAGCTCGACTGAGGGGGAAAGCTCGTCGAATTTCGGCGCGATCTGGTGGATCGAGCGGCGCTTGTCGGACTTGATCGGGCCGACTTCATCGATCGGGCGGCCGAGCACGTCCATGATGCGGCCGAGCGTGCCCTTGCCGACCGGCACCGAGATCGGCCCACCGGTCGATTTCACCTTCATGCCGCGGCGCAGGCCGTCCGAGGATCCCATCGCGATGGTGCGCACCACACCGTCGCCGAGCTGCTGCTCGACCTCGAAGGTGAGGCCCTTCTCCACGAGCGGGTTGGTCGGGTCGTCCTCCAGGATCAGCGCGTCGTAGATCCCGGGCATGTTGTCGCGATCGAACTCGATGTCGGTGACCGCGCCGATGCACTGGACGATGGTGCCTTGTGCTTGTGCCATGTCGTTTTCCTGGAGTCGAATTCCTCTAGACGGCGGCAGCGCCGCCGACGATTTCCGAAAGTTCCTTGGTGATGCCGGCCTGACGATTCTTGTTGTAGATGAGCGTGAGCTCGCTGATCAGGTCGGCGGCGTTGTCGGAGGCGGCCTTCATCGCCACCATGCGCGCCGACTGCTCGGAGGCCATGTTTTCCGATACCGCCTGGAAGATGAGGGCCTCGATGTAGCGCGTCATCACTTGATCGAGCACCGCGCGCGCCTCGGGCTCATAGATGTAGTCCCATACGGTCTCCGGGGCGCCGAGGCGCCCGCCCGAAAGCGGCAGCAGCTGCTCGATCACCGGCTCCTGCTTCATGGTGTTGATGAAGCGCGTGTAGGCGAGCATTAGGCGGTCGAAGCGGTTCGAGGTGTAGCCGTCCAGCATCAGTTTCACTGCGCCGATCAGCTTTTCCATCTGCGGCCGGTCGCCGAGCTGGATCGCGTGCGACACGATGTTGGCGCCCAGGCGCTGCATGAAGCCGAAACCCTTGTTGCCGAGCGCGGATACCTCGATCTCCTCGCCTTCGCCCTGCCACTGCTTGTACTGGGCGAGCACCATGCGCAGCAGGTTCGTGTTGAGCGCGCCGCACAGGCCCTTGTCGGTGGTGATGACGATGATGCCGACGCGCTTCACGCTATCGCGATCGACCAGGAACGGATGGCGGTATTCCGGGTTGGCGTGCGAAATGTGCGCCGCGACGTTGCGGATCTTCTCGCCGTAGGGGCGGGCATGGCGCATGCGCTCCTGCGCCTTGCGCATCTTCGAGGCGGCGACCATCTCCATCGCCTTGGTGATCTTGCGCGTGTTTTGCACGCTCTTGATCTTGACCCGAATTTCCTTGGTGCCCGGCATGATCTAGAACGATCCGTTCTTCTTCCAGTCCTTGATGGCTTCGTGCAGCGACTTCTCGTCCTCGGGGGACAGGTCCTTCTTGTCCTCCATGCTCTTCACGATGATCGGGAACTTGGACTTGACGTAGTCGCGCATCGATTTCTCGGCGGCGAGCGCCTTCTTCACGTCGACGTCGTCGAAGTAGCCGTTGTTCACGGCGAACAGCGTCAGCGCCATCTCCCACACCTGCAGCGGCTGGTACTGCGCCTGCTTCATCAGCTCGGTCACCATGCGGCCGCGCTCGAGCTGCTTGCGGGTGGCTTCGTCCAGGTCGCTCGCGAACTGCGCGAACGCGGCGAGCTCCCGGTACTGGGCGAGCGCGAGGCGCACGCCGCCGCCGGTGTCGCGCCGCTTCATGATCTTGGTTTGCGCCGCGCCGCCGACCCGCGACACCGAGATGCCGGCGTTGATGGCGGGGCGGATCCCCGCGTTGAACAAGTCCGTCTCGAGGAAGATCTGGCCGTCGGTGATCGAAATGACGTTGGTCGGCACGAACGCGGTGACGTCGCCCGCTTGCGTCTCGATCACGGGCAGCGCGGTGAGCGAGCCGGTCTTGCCCTTCACTTGTCCCTTGGTGAACTTCTCGACGTACTGTGGGTTCACGCGCGCGGCGCGCTCGAGGAGGCGCGAGTGCAGGTAGAAAACGTCCCCCGGGTAAGCCTCGCGCCCCGGCGGCCGGCGCAGCAGCAGCGACACCTGGCGGTACGCCCACGCCTGCTTGGTCAGGTCGTCGTAGATGATGAGCGCGTCCTGGCCGCGGTCGCGGAAGTACTCGCCCATGGTGCAGCCGGAGTACGGCGCGATGTATTGCATCGCCGCCGACTCGGAAGCCGAGGCCGCCACCACGATCGTATAGGCCATGGCGCCGTGCTCCTCGAGCTTGCGCACCACGTTGGCGATGGTCGAGGCTTTCTGGCCGATCGCGACGTAGACGCAGAAGAGGTCCTTGCCCTTCTGGTTGATGATCGTGTCGACCGCCACCGCGGTCTTCCCGGTCTGCCGGTCACCGATGATGAGCTCGCGCTGGCCGCGGCCGATCGGCACCATCGCGTCGATCGCCTTGAGCCCGGTCTGCACCGGCTGCGACACCGACTGGCGCGCAATCACGCCCGGCGCGACCTTCTCGATCACGTCGGTCATCTTGGCGTTGACCGGCCCCTTGCCGTCGATCGGCTGCCCCAGGGAATTCACCACCCTGCCGAGCAGCTCCGGTCCGACCGGCACCGAAAGGATCTTGCCGGTAGTCTTGACCGTGTCGCCCTCGCTGATGTGGGTGTACTCGCCGAGAATCACCGACCCCACCGAATCGCGCTCCAGATTCAGCGCCAGGCCGAACGTGCCCTTCGGGAATTCCAGCATCTCGCCCTGCATCACGTCCGACAGGCCGTGGATGCGGCAGATGCCGTCGGTCACCGAGACCACGGTGCCCTCGGTGCGCATGCGCGCGCCGGCGTCGAGGTTCTGGATGCGGCTCTTGATGAGTTCCGAGATCTCGGACGGGTTCAGTTGCATGGATGCTCCTTTATGCTCTCAACGCCGTCTCGAGCGCGCCGAGCTGCGCGCGCGCCGAGCCGTCGATCACCTTGTCGCCGAGCACGATCCTCACGCCGGCGATCAAATCCTTCTGAATCGCGATTTTTGCCCTCACCTTGCGGCCGGTTTTCTTTTCGAGCCGCTGCACCAGGTCGGCGACCTGCGCCTCCGACAGCTCGAAAGCCGAGTGCACTTCGGCCTCGAGCACGCCTTCACGCTCGTTCTTCAGAGCCTCGAACTGGGCGCGGACCTCCGGCAGCAGGCCGAGTCGGCCGTTCTCCGCCAGCACGCGCACGAAGTTCTCCGCGTCACCGCTCAGCCTGCCGGCGAGTATCGAGATGAAAAGGCCCGCGGCCTTGGCGTCCGACAGGTTCGGATCGGCGATCGCGGCGCGCACCCGGGCATCCTGCGCGACCTGCGCCAGCGCGGCGAGCATCTCCGACCATTTGCCGAGCGCGCCCCCTTCGTCGGCCAGCCTGAAGGCGGCTTCGGCGTAGGGGCGGGCGACGGTCGTCGGCTCGGCCATCAGAGCTGTTTCTTGATTGAATCGAGCAGGTCGCCGTGCGCCTTGGCGTCGACCTCGCGCCGCAGGATCTTCTCCGCGCCGGCGACGGCCAGGGAAG
>Ga0137428_1001146_pt1 | contig 10599 bp, 9 predicted proteins | sample EasRivERMZT718_2_FD_102305 | JGI IMG/M metagenome (GOLD analysis project Ga0137428, IMG submission 102305) | Soil microbial communities from meander-bound floodplain in the East River, Colorado, USA - East River MetaG ERMZT718_2 | ecosystem: Environmental > Terrestrial > Soil > Floodplain ...
GTACGCGGTCGAATTGCCGGTTGATCAGGCCGGCGAAGCCGCGCTCCGTGTCCCCGTGCCGCAGCAGCCTCGACCCCATCATCGGCGACAAGGGGAGGGCGACGATCCCGGACACGACGACTGCCCCGGCCAGCGTGAACGCGAACTCGCGGAACAGCGTCCCCGTCAGGCCGCCCTGGATCGCGATCGGCGTGTAGACCGCGGCCAGGGTCAGGGTCATGGCGATGATCGGTCCCAGGAGCTCGCGGGCCGCCTGAATGGCGGCCTGGATGGGCCGCATTCCGGCGCGCAGGTGCCGCTCCACGTTCTCGACCATCACGATCGCATCATCGACCACGAGACCGACCGAGAGCACGATCGCCAGCAGGGTCATGAGGTTGATCGTGAATCCGGCGAGCATCATCAGGAACACGGCGCCGACCAGGGAGATGGGGATCGCCACCACCGGAATGATGACCGAGCGCACCGAACCCAGGAACAGGAAGATGACGCCGACGACGATCAGGAGCGTGTGCGACAAGGTCACCAGGACCTCGTGGATGGCGCTCTCGATGTACTCGGTCGAATCGTAGGGGATGCCGGCCTTCATCCCGACCGGGAGCTGAGCCTGGATCCCGGTCATCGCCTCGCGCACTCGATGCACAACATCGAGCGTGTTGGCTCCCGGCAGCGCCCAGACGCCCATGAAGATCGCGTCCTGGCCATCGAAGCGGACATCCTGCTCGTAGTTCTCGGCGCCCAAGACCACGTCGGCGATGTCGCCCAGCCGCACCACCACGCCATCCGATTCCTTCACCACCAGCCGGCGAAACTCCTCGGCGGTCTGGAGGTTCGTATTGGCCACCAGGTTCACCGAGACCATCGAGCCCTTGGTCCGACCGAGAGCAGAGAGGTAATTGTTCCGGGCCAGCGCATCCCAGACCTGGGACGCTGAAATACCCATCGCCGCCATCTCTTCCGGCTTGAGCCAGATGCGCATGGCAAACGTGCGGCCGCCCAGGATGTCCGCCCGCTGAACGCCCTGGATCGCGCTCAGCTTCGGCTGCACGACTCGGGTCAAGTAATCGGTGATCTGGTTCTGGTCGAGATCCTCCGAGGAGAATCCAAGATAGATCGCCGCGAACTGAGTGTCCGCGGTCTCGACTTCGATGATCGGCGCTTCGGCCTCCGGGGGCAGGTCGTTCCGCACCTGCGCCACCTTGGCCTGGATCTGGGTCAGGGCGGCGTTGGTATCGTAGTTGAGCTTGAGATGCACGGTGATCGTGCTCAAGCCTTGCGCGCTCGAGGACTCGATGTAGTCGATGCCATCGGCGCTCGCGATCACCCGCTCCAGGGGCGTGGTGATGAATCCGCGCACCAGGTCGGCATTGGCGCCCACGTAAGCCGTCGACACCCGGACGATCGCGATGTCGGAGCGCGGAAACTGCCGCACGCTGAGCGAGCGGATCGACTGCAGGCCGGCGATCAGGATGATCAGGTTGACGACGATCGCCAGCACCGGCCGGCGGATGAAGAGGTCGGTGATTTTCATCAGCTGTCCTCCGGTTGGGCGGCCGGGTCGTTGCCGGGCTGCACGCTGTTGTCGACCAGGACGGCGGCGCCGTTTCGCAGCTTGAAGACTCCGGAGGTCGCGACCTCCTCGCCTGCATGGAGTCCTGAGATGACCGCAATCTGGTCGCCGCGCCCTTCGCCGAGCTTCACGAACTGCTGGCGCACGCCGCGGTACTTGGCGCCGTTCGGATCAGAGATGTCCCCGACGATGAAGACCGAGTTGCCGTACGGCGCGTAGTTGATGGCCGAGGCCGGGAGCGCGATGACGGGTTGGGCGGTGCCGAGCATGACCTGGACATCGACGTACATGCCGGGGCGCAGCTGCCCCTTGGGATTGGCGAGCGTGGCTTGCACCTGCATGTTCCGGGTCGACTCGTCGATCACGGAGTTGATGGCCGTGATCTCGCCCCCCGAATTGGCGAGCACGATGCCATCGGCCGAGACCCGGATCGGGGCCCCATTCCGCAATGCGCTGACCTCGCGCTGTGGCAGCGAGAAGTTCACATGAATCGGATCCATCGACTGCAGGGGAACGATCGGGTCGCCGGCGGTTAGATACTGGCCAAGGTTGATCTGTCGAATGCCCAGCACGCCGGCGAAAGGTGCGCGAATCTCCTTTCGCTCGATCGTGGCCCGAATCTCCCCCACGTGCGCCTCGGCCTGTTTGAACTCGGCGTCGGAACGATCGTATTCGGCGTCCGAAGCCACCCTCTTTTCTTTCAGACGCCGCATCCGCTCCAGGTTGAGCCGGGCGAGCTCGCGCTCCGCTTCGGCCGCTGCGAGCTGAGCCCGTTCCTGGCTGGTATCGAGCCGAGCGAGCACGTCCCCTCGCCGGACTTTCCGGCCGGAGTCGAAATCGATGCCGACCACCACTCCGGGCAGGTCTGCGCTCACGGTGACGCCATGAACCGCCACTACGCTCCCGATGGCGCTCAGGGACGCCGGCCATTCGACCTGGCTCGCGACCACCGTCGTGACCGCCTCCGGGGGCGGTTGGAAGGCAGCGCCGGCCGCAATCGCCGCGCGGATCTGTAAGAATTTGACCACGCCGATGACGGCGATGAAGATCCCGAGAGCGGCCAGCATGATGATCATCCGCTTCTTCATTCTTCGCCTCCTGACTTCTCGATGCTTTCGAATTGGATGCCGCGCTCTTCGAGCAGTGAGCCAGTAGCGCGGGCCATCTCGGTCCGCGCCGTTCGGTAATCGGTGAGCGCCGAGATCTCGTTCAGACGGGCGCGAGACAGATCGTTCTGGCGCGTGAGCACGAGGAAGTTCGTGGACAATCCGGTGGCGTACCGGTCCTGCTCGGCTCCGAGCTGGATCTCCGCCGCTTCGCGCCCGGAGCGAGCCGCTTCGATCCGCTGGCCCGCGGTCACCACCTGGGCGGCGGCATCGATCACTTCCGCCCGGATCGTCTTCCGCGTGCGAGCCAAGGCGACCTCGGCCTGCCGCTCGATGCTCCGCGCCGCGGCCGCCTGGCCGCGGGCGGTCCGGTTCAATAACGGCAGCTCCAGCACGAGCGCCACTCGCGCCGCGTCGAAGTCTCCGTCGCCGAGCGACCCGAACGAATCTCCGAGCCCGCCGTCGAGCTCTGGAGGAATCGGATCCCCCGGCCCGGCGGGGTTCTCCTCTCCAGCGAGCCCGAACCGGTCGTAGGAGGCGACGACATCGAGCGCGGGCCACACGCCGTCCTGCGCGAAGGCGGTCTCCGCCTTCCGCCGGTCGATCACCGCGGCACTCTCTGCGAGCTCGGGCCGGGCCGACAGCGCGCGCTCCAGGGATCCCTCGAGATCCACCGCCGGCACCTCGACCGCCGCGCTGTCCACGGGGACGAGGCGGGCCATCCACAGCGTCTGGTCGGTATCGGCGAGCATCAAGAGCTTGAGGTCATCCTCGGCTCGCACGAGCGTCTCCCGCGCCTCCAGGAGCTCGCCCCGCCGCCGCTCTAGCTCGGCGCGTGGCTGAGCCAGCTCCGTCTGGGGCGCCACCCCGCTCTCCACACGCGTTTCGGTCTCGGCGAGCTGTTCCGTGGCGAGCTGGATCGCCTCCTCACCCACGTTCACCGCCAGCCGGACCGCGGCCAGCGTCCAGTAGGCCCGCTCGACCGCCGCCACCGTCTCCGTCACCGTGCGCCGCAGCGATGCCGCCGCTCCCTGGCGGCCGGCCTTGGCCACGCGCACCAGGAGGCGCGCCGAATCGATGGCGCGATCACGTAGAAGTGGCTGCCGCAGCTCGACTCCCGCTTGCGTGCGGTAGGCCGGAGAGAGCAGGGTGAACGTGCCGTCGCTCGTCTCCCGGCCCCCGCCTCCGCGCACGGACACCTCGCCGCCGGTGGGCAAGAGCTGCCGGATTCCCACGCCGACATCAGTCGACTCGAACTCGGGCGCCAGTGCACCGGGCGGCGCGCCTGCGAATGCCGAGTTGACCGGCGCTGCCGATCTCCACCACGCGCCTTCGACTCCCAGCACCGGATCGTAGGCGCCGCGCGCCGCGTCGACCTCGGCCTCCGCAGCCGTCAGGGACTCGTGCTCGATCAGGAGATCGTCGTTCTTCTCGAGCGCCGAGCTGATCGCCTCAGCCAGTGCCAGTGGATGCTCTTGCGCACCGAGCTGCGCGGAAGCGGTTGCCGCACCAGCACCCATGGCCACCAAGAGCAAGAACGCCCTCGCGACGCTTCTATCCAACCCCAGACTCACTCATCACCTCCACGCAAATCGGTCTTTTGCAAACGGGGGCCAATCGCCTTGGCGAAGCGGGTGAGCTCGCCGGGATCCAGGTGCGCCAGCGACCACAGCTCGCACGGGTTCAGCTCCATGCCCGCCCCGACCATCTCCTGCAGGAGAGCGCGCGGATCCTTCGAGAACCGGCGGCGCATGGCTTCGTCGGTCGCCAGGAGCCCGATGACACGCTCCACATGAACTTGACTCATACGGTTGACCTCATGCCGCGGTACTTATCAAGGCCCATGCCAGCGGCTACCAGTGCGGGCTTGGTCATGGGACATCGTTGTGTTTGCAGGACTTGCCGTACCTCAGATGCCGGCGGCCGTTGAGCGGCACTCGGCCGGGGATGTAGATGCATCGACAGTTGTCGATGCATCCACAGGTGCCGGTTCCGGCACCGCCGCTCCCGCTCCCCTAGCGCGGCCGGCGCCGGGCGAGTGGGGGCCCGGCGCCGGCCCATCGATCAAAACCGGTAGGCAACCCCGAACGTTGCCCGCTCCATCCAGATCTCATCCGCCTGGTTGCCGTCCGAGAGGCCGCTGGCATCGTCGGCCGGGAAAGCCACCAGCTCCCGGAAGTCCGCCCGCAGTGCCCAGCGCTCGTGGAGGTCGTACATCACACCCCCGCCGAAGTTGAGGGCGAACATGGTCTCAGACTCGTCCACCTGCGGCTGTCGATCCTCATCGGTGTTCGAGATCATCGTGAGCGCTCCGACGCCCGCCGCCAGGTACGGCGACCAGTAGGTCGAGATCGGCAGGCTGCCTCGTACGTTGGCCTGATAGGCCAGGATGTGCGGCGTCTTGAGATCTTCGTTCGAGCCCGATTCCAGGTTCACGCTCTGCTCGACGGGAATCATCCAGGTGAACTCGCCCTCCAGGGCGAGCTGCGGGAGCACTCGATAGCTCACCGCCGCGACCGCCGGAATGTTGATGAACTGATCCGGGAGAGCGGTGTCGTTCTCGTTCAGAACCTGAAAGCCTCCCATGAGTGAGACTTCGGTTCGCGATTCTTCCCCCTCTTCCTGCGCGCCGGCGACCGATGCAGCGACCGCCATCGAGATCACACCCAGCGCGACCACAACTCCAATGCGTCTTTTCCTGTTCATTGCCTCTTTCTCCTCTTTCGAGCCTGGCGTCTTTTGGCCAAGCGTCTGTTACGCCCGACGCTCATTACAAGGTACGTGCCAAATCCGATGCAGAGTGCGCTGGGCGCGGGATCGTGAAAGAGCGGAGGAAGTTGCAGCGCAGGAGATGAGAAGAGCGGGGATAACAGAGACGAACGCCAGCTGTTGGAACATCCACAGGAATCAACAACCTGTCCGTCCACCTACAGCGCCAACCGACACTCGACAGCGGATTCTCCGGCGTCCGCGCTGCTAATTCGCGCGTGAGCAAGCGGATCGGATGGGGCTCTTGGCGACGCCGGCGCGGCTGGCTCCGCTCTCGATGCTCCTGACGCTCATCACCGGAGTATGGATGATGGCGCAGGTGGGGGGGGCCCCGGCCGTGGATGCAAGGGGCGATGCTGGCTGTGGTCGGAATGGCGGTCGCAGGCGGGGTGGCAACGCGGCGCGGGATGCAGCGGCTCGGCCGTGCGCTTTCCGTAGAGCCGGGGCCGGAGCTGTCCGCCAGGTCCCGCGCACTCCGATCGAGCCCTGGCTCGCGATGTCGCTCTGGCTCCGGATCGCGCTCGGCGCCGGCATCTTGGGACTCATGACGACCAAGCCCGGCATCGCCGGCTCGCTCTTGATCCTGGCCATCGCGCTCGTGATCGGCCTGGCAGGAGGACTCCGATCCGGCCGGACCTCTTTGCGGCCTGCCGAGTCGTTAAAAGCCGGAGTGCTGCCAATGAATCACGACGAGCGCGCTGCCGGCTGATTGCGCGATCAATCCGGGGGGCGCGGGCTCGGCGCCACCCGGCTAGCTAAGGTTGTACTTCTCGAGCCGCCAGTAGAGCTGGGCGCGAGTCAGCCCCAGGAGCCGTGCAGCCTTCGACTTGTTGCCTCTCGACTGGCTGAGGGCCTTCTCGATGAAGTCGCGCTCCATCGCTCGGATGTTCACGCTCTCGGGAGCCGAGCTGCGCGCCGCGACTGCTTCAGACCATTCCTGGGGCGTGATCGCATCTCGATGCACGGTCGCGCCATTGCCAGCGCCATTCGCAGCGCCATTGCCAGGCCGATGGCCGGTCTCCGCAAAGGTGGTAAGCGTCACCGGACCAGGACGAACCATCGGCGCCGGGAGATGGTCGCGGGTGATCAAGCCGCCATCGCACAGGAGGATCGCGCGCTCGATCGCATTGCGCAGCTCGCGAACGTTCCCCGGCCATGCATAGTCGAGCAGCCATTCGCGCGCATCCCGGGAGATCCCGGCCGCCGGACGACCCATCGTCCGACCTAGGTCTTCCAGGAACCCCTCGGCCAACGGCAGGATGTCCTCCGTCCGCTGGCGCAGCGCGTCGATGTGGATCTGGAACACGTTGAGCCGATAGAACAAGTCTTCGCGGAACTGCTGCCGGGCGATGCTCACACCCAAATCGCGATTGGTAGCCGCAATCACCCGCACGTCGGCCTTGAGCGTGCGCGTCCCGCCCACCCGCTGGAACTCCCGCTCTTCGAGCACGCGCAGGAACTTTGCCTGCACGACCGGGCTCATCTCGGCAATCTCGTCGAGGAACAGCGTGCCGCCTTCTGCCTGCTCGATCCGGCCAAGCTTGGTGGCGATCGCGCCGGTGAAGGCACCCTTTTCGTGACCGAACAGCTCCGACTCGAGCAGCTGCTCGGGAAGAGCGGCGCAGTTGATGGCCACGAAGGGCTTGCGCACCCGCGGCGAGCCCTGGTGGATGAGTTTCGAGATCACTTCCTTGCCGGTTCCAGACTCGCCGGTGATGAGGACGGTAGTGTCGGAACCGGTAACGCGCTCGACCTGGCGCAAGGTCTCTTTCCAGGAGTGCGAGATACCGACGACCCGACTGCTCTCGCGCGAGTTCAACTCGTGAGCCAGCGTTTCGACCCTGGCTTCGAGCCGTTCCGCCCGCTCTCGCGACTCTGCCGCGACCCGCGCCTGCTCGGCCAGTCGCTTGTGCGACAGCATCAGGGCGATGCGATCGGCAAGCCGCCGGGCGACTTCAGCATCTGACTGGTCAAAGCGGGCCGGTTCCAGGTGGAAGAAGCTCAGCCCTCCATTGAGCTCACCGGACAGTAGGACTGGAACCCGCAGCCAGGAACGCATGCCGGAAGACAGAATGAGGCGCTGGCGCTCCGTGTCGGGCGCGAGATCGGCCTGGATATCGCGGTGAATCTCGAACTCGATCCCTCGGCTCAGCTCCTGCTCGGTGAGCGAGACCGGGTGGGTCGGCACCTCGAGGTCGGGTTCGGCAGCATAAGCACTGACGCGGATCGTTCCGGATTTCCGGTCGAGCTCGGTCAGGACCATCGTCGTGTGCGGCAGGATAGGCTGCATACCGCTCGAGAGCTCTTGGAAGATCTCGCGCACGTCGAGCGACTCGGCCAGGGTTCCGAGCAGCTCCTCCACCCGCTCGAGCCGCTCGCGACGGCGGCGCTCCGCATCCCAGATCCTCCAGTGCTCGACCGCCGAGCCCAAGAGCGCTGCGATCGGCCGCAGCAGGTCCTGGTGCTCGTCGGTGAACGAGAACGGCTGGTAGGCTGCCAGCCAGACCCCACCGCGGAGCGTATCGGTCGACCGGAACGGTTCCCACATTGCCGATCGCACGCCTCCCTCCAAAGCTCGCGCGTCGATCGGAAAAGCCGGATCGAACTCGACCTGAGCATCCTCGATTCGTGGATTGGGTCCGGGGCGAGGGCGCATCCGCGGGGACCACGAGGTCAGCGGGATCGGTCCCAGACAGTTTTCCGTATGAGCCTTGCACGGGACCGTGCTCGCGTGGAGAACGGCTCGCTCATCGTCGATGATTCGAACCACGCCCATGTTCTCGAACGGGATGATCCGCCGCACGGACGTCGCGACGCGGTCGAAGACTTCCTGGAGCTCCAGAGTCTCGGAAGCGATTTCCGCGATCTCGGTGAGGACGGCGGCTACGGACTCAGCATCGACCGACCCGATAACACTCACGCCAGGACTCCATGATCGGCCATTTGCGCCCCGCGCCCAAGGTGGACACGGTGCGACTTTCCAATCCCCCACTGAATTGCGACGGCCCAATTCAGATGGCCATGCCAGGCCTTGCTAGTCCAATCCACCCGCTTCCGTTTTCCGGGATGGCTGGACTGATCACTTTGGACCCCTACGGGATCCAATAGGTTGCAAAAAGTGTGCTAAGTCATGGCTCTTACCTCCCGTGCCTATGCTTCTGGGCAGTCTTTTGAGGCGGATCCTGGGACGACTTCCCACTGGACTTCGCCAATCCGTCGAAGATGCCCTCCCGAAATCGACACGCCGACACGATTTTGTTCCACCAGGCGGCGAACTCCCCAGGGAGCCGGCCAGGCGGCCGGCTGTCCCCGGAGGCGCGGGCGCACCGCCAACCTGTCGATGAGCGATCAGCACACTCCACGCCTTCCCGACCCGTCGGTCCCGCCGTTCCGGTGCAAGTTCTTCCACCGGACCGTGGTCCAGTGGTCCCAGGGCGCCCCGGCTCGATTGGTACATCCCTTGAATAGCGAATTTGGACCGGCCGCACTCTTCGCGAAAGGACGGAGCAGGGGCATGAGAATCGGGATCATCGGCACCGGAAAAATGGGACGCACGCTCGGGACCCGTTGGGCTCGAGGGGGTCATTCTGTGCTGTTCGGCTCGCGGAACCGGAGCAAGGCCGAGGCCGTTGCCGATGGCGCATCCGACACCGCCCGGGCGGGGGACTTCGATGGCGCCGCTGCGTTCGGGGAAGTGGTTCTCTACACCGTGCGTGATGCCCTTCCGTCGGCCCTCCTGCGAGCCTCGCTCACCGCCAAGATCGTGATCGACTGCAACAACAGCGCCATCCTCGGGCTGGATACTCCCGATCCAGCTGGCCGTGCCGGTTTTCACTTCGCCCCACCTGTCCCCTCGCTGGCCGAACGCCTGGCCGCCGATGTACCCGGTGCCCGGATCGTCAAGGCCTTCAACACCATCCCCGCTTCCGTCCTCGAGCTCGAGCACGAGCAGCTGCTTCCCTACCGGGTCTCGGTCTTCCTTTGCTCCGACGATGCCCAGGCGAAATCGATCGTGCGCAGCCTGGCCGAAGAGCTGGGCCTCGTCGGCGTGGACAGCGGCGAGCTCGAACGGGCTCAGCTGGTGGAAGGAATGGCCGACTTCGTCCGTTTTCAGATCCTGGGCATGGGCTGGGGGCCGTTCCCGGCGCTTTCCCTCAATCGCGTGCTGGACCCTCCAAGGCACTTCCAACTGCCGATCGCCCCGCCGGCGCGAGCCCAGGCCGCGACCGTGTGAAGGAGTTCTCTTTCCCATGACCGAGATGAAAGGACTAAGTAACCAGCGAGTGGCGATCGTCGGCGCGAGCTCAGGCATCGGCCTGGCGACCGCTGAGGCGGCCGCGGCGCATGGCGCCCAGACGATCATGATCAGCCGATCGCAGGCACACCTCGCGCAGGCGGCGAGGTCGGTTCCAGGGTTGGCGCGCACGATCGCCATCGACATGCTCGATCGGGCGGCGGTGGATCGGACGATCGCGTCGCTCGGCGCCATCGATCATCTCGTGCTAGCGGCAGCTGGGGATGAGCTCGCGTGGCGCGGGCGGATCACCGATCTCACCAGCGAGCAAGTCGAGCTGAGTCTCGACAAGCTCCGGGGCTATGTCAACGTCACCCGGGCGGCCGCCCCCTTGATTCGAGACCGCGGGTCGATCACCTTGGTCTCAGGCACTTCTGCCGTCCGGCCCCCGGCGGGTTTCTCGGTCTTGGCAGCCGTGAATGCATCGATCGTCAGTTTCGGCAAGGCTCTCGCGCTGGAGCTAGCGCCGATCCGCGTGAACGTCGTGATGCCGGACGTCGTCGACACCCCACGACATGCCGGCAACCGCGAGCTGATCACCGATCGGGCGGCATCCTCGCCCTCCCGCCACCTGGGCCAGCCCCAGGACATCGCGCATGCGATCGTATTCCTCATGACCAATCCCTACATGACCGGGCACACGCTCGTCATCGACGGCGGCTTGGTGGCCGCGTGAGTCGCGACCCCGCGGCGTGCTAGGTTGGGGTCGCGCCCGGCGGAGCTCGCAGTCGAGCTCGGCCGAAAGGAGGCCACCGACTTAGCGGAGGACAGCGAACCTTGGGACCACTACGGCACTTGATCCCGTACCTGCGCCGCCACCGCACGGCCTTCGTCCTGGGCGGCGCTTCCATATTGCTCAC
>Ga0137428_1001147_pt1 | contig 10599 bp, 10 predicted proteins | sample EasRivERMZT718_2_FD_102305 | JGI IMG/M metagenome (GOLD analysis project Ga0137428, IMG submission 102305) | Soil microbial communities from meander-bound floodplain in the East River, Colorado, USA - East River MetaG ERMZT718_2 | ecosystem: Environmental > Terrestrial > Soil > Floodplain ...
CGGTCCCATTCGCCGCGCTTGTGCTCGAGCATCGCCTCGCGCGCCAGGTCCATGCGGTACACCCCCGCGAGGCGCTCGCGCGCCTGGCTGACGCGCTCGGCGAGCTCGCGCTGGCGCGCCTGGGCGGCATGGAACCCCGCGAGCTCGCCCGCGCGCTTCTCGGATTCCAGCCAGCGCTTGACGCCCTCCTGTTCCACCGTCACGGCGAACGACTCATTGAAGGTCGTATCGTCGCGCGCGTACACCAGCTGGTGCGCGAGCTCGTGGAACACGAGGCGAGCGAGCTGCGCATCGGAGTAGCGGATGAAGGTGGAGAGCAGCGGGTCGTCGAACCAGCCGAGGGTCGAGTAGGCCGGCACGCCGCCCACGTGCACGTCGTAGCCCTCTTCGCGCAGCCGGGCGGCATGGCGGCGCGCGTCGTCCTCCGAATAGAAGCCGCGATAGCTCACGCAACCGGCGAAGGGAAAGCATTCCTGCTTCGGCTCGACCGAGAACTCCGGCGCGGCGAACACGTTCCACACCACGTAGGAGCGGTCGAGATCGGCATACGTGAGGTAGCTGTTGTTCTCGGGGAGCTTGAGATTCTTCGAGGCAAACTCGCGGATGCGGCGCGCGGTCTCGAGGCGCTCCTTCAGCTCGGGCGGCGTCGCCGGGTCGGCGAGCCAGTCCGACACCGGCCGCGCTCTTGCCATCACCTTCAGGTGGCCGCCGATGGCTTGCGTGTAATAGTCAAGGGACTGGCATCCGGCGATCAGCACGAAAAGCAAGATTCCAATAAACCGCCTCATGCGAATCGCCCCGAAGCGAGAAAGCGCTCGACCAGGCCCACGACCTGCCGCGACACGATGAGCATGCTGTGCCCCCGGCGCACCAGCGCGCGCCCGGTCATGCCATCGACCGTGGTTTCCTCCACGCAGACCACGCCGTCGTTCGGCCCGGGCAGCCCGCCGAACGTGCGCGCAAGCCCTATCGGCAGCGTGCCGGCGACGACGCCGAGCGGCGTGCTGCGTGCCCAGCGCGCGGTACGCTCGTCCCAGAGCGCGCGGCAGGCGCCCATCATCCAGCGTCCGAGCCTCGCGCGCCCGAAGCGCCGCCCCGCGAGGCAGCCGCGCACCGGCGCACCGAGCAGCACGACGGCGTCGGGCTGGATTTCGGGGTGGCGGTTCAGCATGTCGAGGATCAGCACGCCGCCGAGGCTATGACCGACGAAGCACGCCTTCCCCTGTGAAAAGCGCGCGAGCGCCTCGATGTTCGTCTCATAGGGACTGCGTCCGCGGTACGGAAAGACATCCACGTGGTAGCCGCGGCTTTGCAGTCGGAAGGATAGAAGCGCCATCGCGGCGGCCGGCATCCATAGCCCGGGAACGAGCACGACATCGCGCTTCATCCACTCTTGCCGTCGCGCGCGAAGATGGCGCTCGCCCGCACAATAGGTTTTTCATCCACCACTAGGTAGCAATTGGCGAACGCGAGCCGCGATCCCACGCGCTGGATTTCGACCTGCGATTCGATCCAGTCGCCGGGCCTGGCGGCGCCGGCATAGTCGACCGCGAGGTGCGCGGTGACGAAGCTGCCTTTGTCGCCCGACTTGGCGAGCATGGCGTAGCCGAGCGCGAGGTCGGCGAGCGTCGCGAGCACGCCGCCGTGGCAGATGCCGCGCGAGTTGACGTGCTTCTCCTCGATGACGAGCCCGATCGACACGGTCTCGCCGTCGCGCCGCTCGTAGAGCGGGCCGACGAGCGCGTTGAACGGGCTCAGGCGCTCGATTTTCCGGAAGCCTTCAGGAATGCGTGGCATCGCGCGCGATTTTAGCGGTCAGGAGCAGGCGCACACCGGCAGCGAGCGCCGGCACGCCGAAAATCGCGTAAGTGGCGCCGTACGACCCAGTCAGAACCAAAACAAGATGGAAAAGAGGCGGTGTGACAACCACGCCGAGGAATGTAAAAAATGCAGAGCCGCCGGTGGCGTCGCTGATGCGATCGCGCGGCGCGCGGCGCGCGATCTCGGCAAGAAACACGCCGTTCCAGCCCACGGCGGTGGCCCCGTAGGCCATGGCGAACGCGAACAGCGCCCACAACGGCCAGGCGGGCGACGCCGCCAGCGCGGTGATCGCCGTGAGGCCCATGCCGATGCCGAGGAGGCCGAGCGTTGCGCGCCGGGTCGCGATGCGGTCGGCGAATACGCCCCAACCGATGCGCGCCGCGACGCTGGTGAGCTGCGACGCCGCCATCACCATTCCCGCCAGGACAAGGGAGAGGGAGAAACTTTCGACTAGGAACGTGACCAGGTAGGCGAGCAGCGTTATTTGCATGCCGCCGTAGATGAACGACACGAGCGACAACTCGAGGAGCGCGCGGTCGCGCACGATGAGGGCGACCGGCGCGAATGCCGAGCGGATCGACACCGGCGCCGCCGGATTGCGGCCGGCGTCATAGCGGCCGCGGATCGGCGCCAGCGCGGCGGCGCAGAGCGCGCACGCGATGCCGATCGCGAGCGCGGCCGCCTGCCAGCCGAGCGCGAGCACCAGCAGCGGAACCGCGGCGCCGGCGATCGCCGTGCCGAGGGGCACGCCGGTCTGCTTGATCGAGAACGTCAGCGCGAGCATGTGCGGCGGGGCCGCGCGCGCCAGGATGAGCGAGCTCGCCGGAGTCGCCGGCCCGTAGCCCAGGCCGAGGAGCAGCGCCCCTATGAGGACCGCCGGGAGCGCTCCGCTCGCCGCGACGGCAAGGCCCACACAGCAAAGCGCCAGGCCGGCCTGGGAGACCAGGATCGGCCCGAAGCGCCCGACCCAGCCGCCGGCCGTCACCGTGCCGATCATCGAGCCGAGGTACACCACCGTGACGAAATAGCCGACCGCCGCGGGCGTCACCCCGAGCGCCGGCGCCGCGGCCGGCGCCATCACCGGCGCGCAGTAGACGGCGGTCGACACCAGCGTCTGGATCGCCAGCGTCGCGGCGACGGGAAGAAAGACTTTCAGTTCTTGCGAACCCTGTCCAGCAGCGCCTGAGCGCGGTATGCCACGGGGTAGTCCACCATCTCGCCGTCGACCTGGACGGCGGCCTCTCCCTTCGCCTCGGCCTGCTTGAACGCGGCGACGATGCGCTCGGCGCGCGCAAGCTCCTCGCCGCTTGGCAGGTAGGCCGCGTTCACCGGCGCGATCTGGTCCGGGTGCACGCACAGCCGCCCCTGGAAGCCGCCGCGGCGGCTGCGCTCGAGCGCGCGCGCCAATCCGCCGGCTTCCTTGAAGTGGAACCACGGGCTGTCGATCGGCCCCTCAAGCCCGGCGGCGCGCGAGGCAAGCACGACGCGGGCGCGCACCTCCGCCAGCTCGGTTTCTTCCAGACCGACCGTCAGGCCAAGCTCATGGGCATAGTCGGCGGCGCCGAAGGCGACCCGCTTCACGCGCCACGGCCCCCTGTACGGGCGAAGGCTGCGCGCCTGCAAGACGCGATCGATCCGCTGCACGCCCGCCGCGGTCTCGATCTGCGGCATCAGGTCGATCGAGCCCTCGGCGATACCGCGGCTGCGCTCGAGGTTCCAGATCACCCAGTCGATCGCGTGCAGGTCGGCCGCGCTTTCGACCTTGGGAAGGACCACGCCCTCGACCCCGCGGTGCAGGACTTCGTTCAAGTCTTCGAAGCAGAAAACGCTCGAGGGCGCGTTGACGCGTACGTAGCCGCGCGGGCGCCGCGGGCGTTCGAGGGCGGCGGCGACGGCCTTTCGCGTCGCCGCCTTTTCGGCGATCGCGACCGAGTCCTCGAGATCGACGATCACGGCGTCCGCGTCCAGGGTGAGCGCCTTCTCGACGCGGCGCGCCACGTTGCCGGGCGCGAAAAGAAACGAACGGTTCATTTGATCAACGCCCTCTCGTTCCATTGCGGGTACGGCAGAAGCGGCGTGCCGGTCTCCGGGCGCCCTCTGCGGATCTGCACCAGCTCGGGCCTGAAGCCGATCTGCGCGCCGTTTTCCGGCGCGACCCGGTACTTGCCGAGCGCCGTCGGCAGCTCGAGCTCGGCGAGCGCCGCGCGCAGCCTCTCCTGGTCGAGATTGCCGGCGCTGCGCACTGCCGCGGCGAGCACCACGCCTGTCGTGTAGCCCTCGGCCGCGGCGAGCTGCGGCGGCACGGTCCACCGGGCGGTAAACGCTTTCGTAAAGGCGCGGGCTTCCGCGTTGCCGACGCGCGGATCGAAATCGACCACCCCGAGGCTGAACTCCGCGTCCTGGCCGAGCAGCGCGATAAAGCGCGCGTGCGACGCCGCACTGGCAAAGAAGAGCTGCGGCGCATAGTTCAGGCGCTTGAAGGTCTTGACCATCTCGGCGGCGTCGCGCACGTCGCCAAAGGCGATCCACGCTTCGGCCTTCGCGGCGCGCGCCTTCGCCACCTGCGCGGCGAAGTCGACAGTGCCGGGGCGATAGAGCTCGACTTCACCGGGCACGAAGCCGTTCAGAGCGGCGTTGCGGGTTGCCTCGGCCATTTCGCGGGAAGCGGCATCGTCGCGCGCCAGGATGAAGAGCTTGCGCAGGTCGGCCGTCTCGGCCACCGGCAGCACGCCAAGGCCGTACGCCGAGTAGGGCACCGCGGTCTGGAAGACGAACCGCCCCGGCCGGCTGTGCACCACGGCTGCCGGCCCGGCGCCATTCACCATCACGCGGCGAGCACGCTCGGCCTCGGCGGCAGCAAGCAGCGTGGCGGCCGAGCCGTAGGGGCCGATCAGCAGATCGACCTTGGGGTCGCGCAGCAACTCCGCATAGAGCTCTCGCGCGCGCACTGCCTGCGAGTTGTCGTCGACCACGCGCAGCTCGACACGCCGCCCGAGCAGGCCGCCGGATTCGTTCATCTGCTCGCGCCACAGCTGCAGGCCCTTGAGGTAGTCGGCGGCGAGCTCGGCGTGCGCGCCGGTCTGCGAGATCACTGCGCCGACGGTGATCGTCAGATGCGCCGGCGCAGGCCGCTCCTGCGCGAGGGCAACGCAGAGCCCGGCTAGCCAAACGAAGAGAAGCCGAATAGTGTTCAAGAATGACCTTGCAACGGCGCCTGGGCGACATTGTAGGCGCGGCCCACGTGCTCACGGCGCCCGCGGACACGAAACCGTACTTCACCGACTGGCGCAAGCAGTACTCGGCGCCGGCGGAGTGCGTGGTCCGGCCGGCGAGCACCGAGGAAGTCGCGCGGGTGGTCGCGCTGTGCGCGCGCGAGAGCGTCGCGGTCGTGCCCCAGGGCGGGAATACCGGCCTCGTCGGCGGCTCGGTGCCGACCGGCACGCGGCGCGAGATCGTGCTCGCCCTCGGCCGCATGAACCGCATCCGGGCATTCGATGTGCTGAACGACACGATCACGGTGGAAGCGGGATGCGTGCTGGCCGCGGTGCAGGGCGCGGCCGACGAGGCGGGGCGCCTCTTTCCGCTCTCCCTCGCGGCCGAAGGGAGCTGCCAGATCGGCGGCAATCTCTCGACCAACGCCGGGGGCGTCAACGTCCTGCGCTACGGCAACGCGCGCGAGCAGGTGCTCGGCCTCGAGGTGGTGCTGCCCGACGGGCAGGTGTGGAACGGGCTGCGCGGCCTGCGCAAGGACAACACCGGCTACGACCTGAAGCAGCTCTTCCTCGGCGCCGAAGGCACGCTCGGCGTGATCACGGCGGCGGTGCTGCGGCTCTATCCGAAGCCTGCCGCCGGCGCGACCGCCTGGATTGCGCTCGACAGCGCCCGCGAAGCGGTCGAACTGCTGGCCGCGCTGCGTGAACGCCTGGGCGAGCGCATTTCCGCCTTCGAGCTCGTCTCGCGTACTTGCCTCGAGGCAGTGCTTTCCCACGTTCCCGGCGCGCGCGATCCGCTGGGTGCGCCGCATCCCTGGTATGTCCTTGCGCAATTCGCCGACACTGAAGACCTGCAGACGCGCGTCGAGCATGCGCTTGCGGACCGCGAAGCCGTGATCGCCCAAAGCGTGGAGCAGGCGCGCAGCCTCTGGCGCATCCGCGAAAGCATCCCCGAAGCGCAGTTCGCGAACGTCAAGCACGACATCTCGATGCCGATCTCGAAAATTCCCGAGTTCATCGGGAGCGCCGGAGACGCGCTGGCCGCGACTTTCCCCGGGGTGCGGATCTTCTGCTTCGGTCATGTCGGCGACGGCAACCTTCACTACAACGTCGGGTCGCAGGCGCTGCTCGAGAAGCGCGACGCGGTGAACCGCATCGTCTACGACACCGTCGCGCGCCTCGGCGGCTCGATCTCCGCCGAGCACGGCCTCGGCCAGGCCAAGCGCGAGGCGATCCGCAGACACAAGCAGCCGCTCGAGCTCGAGCTCATGCGCAAGCTCAAGGCCGCGCTCGACCCGGAGGGCCTGATGAATCCGGGCAAAGTCCTCTAAACCCGGTCAGCGGCGTAGCTCTATCGGGCGGCCACCGAGCTCGCCGACGATACGGTTGCCTTCGACACGGCCTTTGAAGTTGTCCCAGCTGATGTCGCGTCCCGAAAGGGCCGCTGCGCGAGCGCCCTCTACCTCGATGCGCTGGTAGCTCTGCTCGATGCGCCACTGCATGCCCGGGCCGCGCCACACGCCGCGCACGTCGGCGGGGACGACCCACAGGTGAAGCCGGCTCTGGTCGCCCTGGCCCCGGTGCGGCCCCTTGAGCCTCACGGTCTCGGTCCGGTCGGGCAGCCACCCCGCCATGGTGAACTCGTGCGACACGATGCGCGTGCCCGGCGCGAGCTCGTTGATGAAGCGCGACTGAAGCTTCCCCATGAGCCCCGGGAGCAGGTACACGGTGACCACGGTCGCGCGCGAAATGTCGGCGACCAGAACATCGCCCTGCACGAAGCTCGCTCTTTCCGCAACGTTGGCCGCGCGGGCGTGGTCGCGCGATTTCTGCACCAGCGCGGCGTCGAGCTCGATGCCCAGGGCGCGCGCGCCGAACTTCTGCGCCGCCGCGATCACGATGCGCCCGTCGCCCGAGCCGAGGTCGATCACCGCATCTTCCGGCCGAGTCGCTGCCATCTCGAGCATACGCTCGACCACTTCGGGCGGCGTGGTGATGAACGGCGGCCGATTTTCGACCTCGTTCGCCTGCACCACGGCAGCCGCAAGGGCCCACGCCAGCGCCACGCCGAGCTTCACTTGATCAGACCCAGGATCGCTTCCTGCACTTCCGGCCTCGCCCAGTCGAGCTCGCCGACGTGCCGATAGCGGATCGCGCCGTCCGGGCCGACGATGAAGGTCACCGGCAGAAGCCTCGCCTGCCAGGCCTTGGAAGCCTGGGTGTCGCGATCGAGCAGCACCGGGAAGCGCACCGGCACCGCCTCGAGGAACTTGCGGATGCGCGATTCGGGCTCGGCGAGGTTCACCGCCAGCACGGCGAAGCGCCGGCCTTCCAGCGCCGCGCGCAGCCGCTCGATACTCGGCATCTCGTCGCGGCACGGCACGCACCACGTAGCCCAGAAATTCACCAGCACCACTTTGCCGCGATAGTCCGCCAGCTTGTGCTTCGCTCCCTGGAGGTCGGCAAGCTCCAGAGGCGGCGTTGCGCCGCCGCTCCAGGGCTTGAGGACCTGCGCCGCCGCCGGCGCGGCGAGCAGCGCAAACCCGAGAAAAACCGCGATGGATCTCATGGGAAACGACGAAGCGTATCGCAAAAAAAAGCCCGGCCGGGCCGGGCTCGCATTCGGATGCCGGGGTTACTTGCCGCTGCCGCCGTTCGTCTTCTCTTTCTTGGCGTCCTTCTTCGCGTCCTTGCTGGCGTCTTTCTTGGCCGCCTTCTGTTGACGCGAACGTTAAGGCCTGACCGTGACGCGGATTCGCTGCACGCCGTTGTTGCCGAAGCCGGAGAGGTCCCAGGGCGGCTCGAGGGGCTGGGTGTTGCCGGCGGCGTCGGTGGCGCGGCAGGCGAGCTCGTGCTCTCCGGGCGCCGCCTGCCAGGCGAAGCTCCAGCGCTTCCAGCCATGCGCGTGTCGTTCCGCTGTGACAATGGCGGGGCTCCAGCGGCCGTCGAGCCCGAACTCGACGCGCTCGACCGCCGCCGCGCCCGACCATGCGCGGCCGATGATCTCGACCGGCCCGGCATCGACGATGCGCCGGCGCGTATAGAAATCGGGAATTCCCGGAGGCGCCATCAACGAGTTCACGCGCATCAGGGTGCACGGCTCGCCCTTCTCGCCGGGCACGCGGCGGAAGTGGTAGCCGCGCGCTTGCTGCACGCCGTCGAAGGGCTGCTCGCGCGCCTCGATGGAGCGCAGCCACTTCACGCTCGCCATGCCGTACCAGCGCGGCACGATGAGCCGCAGCGGCGCGCCGTGCTGCGGCGGCAGCGGCGCGCCGTTCATCGCGTACGCCACCAACACCTCGTCGCTCAAAGCCTGGGCTCGAGCGAGGCTTCTCGCGAAGTGGTGCTCGACGCCGGCATCGATGCCGCGGTCGGCGCCGTGGAAGACCACTTCCTTTGCCTCTGCGCGCAGATCGAGCAGATCTCGGAGCGGGACGCCGGTCCAGTCCGCGGTGGAAACGCCTTCCTCGAGCCAAGGCACCGACGGGTAGCGCGGCGAGAGCTGGCCGCGCCCGTTGCCTGCGCACTCCAGCGTCACGCGGAGCGTTTTCGCCGGCAGCGCTTTCAGCTCGGCAAGAGAAAGCGAACGCGGCCGCTCGACCAGGCCCGCGATCTCGAGCTCCCAGCCCTCCTCATCCGCGGCGGGGATATCGAAATGAATGAGAAGGTAGTGCAGCCCGGGAGGCGTCACGTCGTGGCGCAGCGCCTCGAGCGGCATGCCGCGGTTACGCGCCGCGAGCGCGACTTCTTCGGCGGTAAAGCGGCCCGCGATGGGCAGCCGGCGTGTCTGCCGAGGTAATCCCATTTGCCGATTCTATAATCCCCGATCAATGAACCTCGGTCAGTTCACGGCGCGTCTGCCTCCGGGCGATCTATGGGTGTTCGGCTACGGCTCGCTCATGTGGTCGCCGTGCTTCGACTACAAGGACAAGACGCTCGGACGCGCGCACGGCTATCACCGCGCGCTGTGCATCCTCTCGACGCGCTACCGCGGCACGCAGCGCAAGCCCGGCCTGGTGATGGGCCTTTGCCGCGGCGGCTCGTGCTGGGGCGTGGCCTACCGCATCGACGCGCCGCGGCTGCGGCGGGCGCTCGCCCGGCTCTGGTATCGGGAGATGCCCCGGCGCGTCTATGAGCCCCGCCTCATCCCGGTCAGGATCAAAAGCAAGACCGTGCGCGCGCTCGCCTTCGTCGCCGATCCCCGGCATCCGTCCTTCGTGCGCGAGCTCGACCTGCACGGGCGCGCGCGCCTGGTGGCGCAGGGAATCGGCATCCGGGGCCCGTGCGTCGACTACATCCGCAATACGCTCGACCACATGCACGACGTGGGCGTGCGCGATCCGCACCTCGAGCGCATCCTTCATGCGGCGCTCGCTTTGCGTCAAAATGGCGCAAATGATTCCCGATCTGTGGCCGGCGCGCCTCCACCACCTGCGGCGCGACAGCCCGAAGCCCGAGCCGCTGGCGCGGTTCTACGGCGAGCTGCTCGGCGACCGCGTCGAGCGGCTGCCCGACGGTAACTGGCTGGTCGCCGGCCGCGGGCGGCGCCTGGTCGTCGGCAACGGCGCGGCGGCGTCAGTCCCCTACTTCGCGCTGCAGCTCCAGGACGCCGCGCACCTTGCCGCGTTTCGCCGCGCGGTGAAGAAATCCGAAGATTTCTCCTCGCCGCTTTTCGCCGAAGGCGCGTTCGCGCTAACGGATCCGGATGGCCGGTGGATCGTTTTCGGGCTACCTCGCAACGAAAACGCGGAGAACGGTCCCGTTGCCCGCCTGCAGCACTTCGTCTGCGCGACGCAACGGCTGCCGGAGATGCTCGAGTTCTACCGCGGCCTGGGGATGGTCGAGTCTGACCACGTGCTGGAAGGGAAAGCACTAAGTGCGGTGTTCCTGCGGTCCGATCCCGAGCACCACAGCTTCGCGGCGTTCCGCGCGCCCGAATCGCGGCCGGATCACCATTGCTACGAGACCACCGGCTGGCTCGACATCCGCGACTGGGCCGACCGCATGGGGCGGCTGCGCATCCCGCTGTGGTGGGGGCCGGGGCGCCACGGCCCGGGCAACAACCTGTTCTTCATGATCGAGGACCCCGACGGCCACAAGGTGGAGTTCTCCGCCGAGCTCGAGCTGATGCCGAGGGACATGGCGCACCGCACCTGGCCCCACGAGCAGCGCACGCTCAACCTCTGGGGCTCGGCGTGGATGCGCTCTTGATTCGTTCCAGAGCTGCTTTTAATCGGGAACGCTGCGTCCCGAAGTTAAGGCGAATAAAGCCCGGCTCGCCGAACTGCGTTCCGGGATAGACGGCAACGCCGTTCTTCAGAAAAAGCTCGGCCGCATCGTTCAGCCGGGAACAGTCGACCCAGGCGAGATAGGTCGCTTCGACGTGCGCCATGGGAAAGCCGATCGTCTTTTCCACCAAGTCGCGGTTGCCGCGCAGGTAGTCGAGCTGCGCTGAAAGCCAGTCTTCGCACTGCGTGAGCGCGGCCAGTGTCGCCGCCAGGCCGAACACCGAGGGCGAACCGACCACGTGGGCCGCGAGGTCGCCGGAGAACGCGGCACGCAGGCC
>Ga0137428_1001151_pt1 | contig 10564 bp, 5 predicted proteins | sample EasRivERMZT718_2_FD_102305 | JGI IMG/M metagenome (GOLD analysis project Ga0137428, IMG submission 102305) | Soil microbial communities from meander-bound floodplain in the East River, Colorado, USA - East River MetaG ERMZT718_2 | ecosystem: Environmental > Terrestrial > Soil > Floodplain ...
ACCCTCGGGCGGCTGGCGGTAGCGCGGGTCGCGGACTGGTTTCACGTTGGCCAGGTAGATTCTGAACTTGTCGGCCACCGAGATTCCTCTTCCTTCGTCCTCGCCGTAGATGTTGTAGTTCTCCGCCGCGAGCGGGAGTTTGTCCTCGCCAGCCGGATAGTGGCGGGTGTCGCTGCCGCGCTGCGCTCGCTCGAGCTCGAGGTGCGTCGGGAGCCTCTTGCCGGCCCACTCCGAATAGGCCTGCGCATCGCCGTAGTCGATGCCGGCGACGGGAAGGTCGAGGAAGCGATCGCCGAGCTCTCCGAGTGGCAGGTCGTGCCAATCCCCTTTGAACCCGAGGCTGCTCCATCGCTTTGGGGGGGGGCGGCCGGTCTCGCGCAGGAAACTGACGAACTCCCCGTTCGAGACCTCGGCCTCGTCGATCTGGAAGGCGTCGAACTCGGCGGACGGGCCGCCAATGTCGCAGCTCTTCGGCCGAATCACGTCGAACGTGAATCGTCCGGCCTCGATCGCTTTCATTCCGGGCTGCACGGCTTCACTGCGCCGCACGCGGATCTGCAACTCGACCGGCGCGGCGCCCGGTTCGAGGTAGCGCGTGTACTCGGCGAAACCGAAGTCCTGGATCTCGACGAGGAATCGCCAGTTCCCCGTACGCACGGCCACGTCGGCGAGAGGCAGGACGCCGAGCTCCTGTCGTTCGCCGCGCATGCCGAGCAGCGGATCGATCGCGCGCATCGAGGCATGGGCCGGTCTCCCGGCCGCGTCGGCCTGCGTCACCGAGTCGAGGCGAAGGTTCACGCGCGGCCTTGCTCGCGCGGGGTCGCAGAGGCGCGCGACTTCCGGCAGGTCGCCGTAGATCTCTCGGATCCGTTCGCCCTCGAATTGGAAGAGGGCCAGCTCGGTCGGCGATGAAGGTGACGCGTGTCCCCCCCAACGCGCCGGATCGCGCAGTCCGCCCAGCCCGAGCGCGAGGTGCTCCTCGAGCCGCCGGCGCCGCGCCTCGAAGTCCGCGGCGAACCGCGTGTCGAGCTGTTGCTCGAGGTCGCGCAGCTCGTCCGGCAGCGATGCGGCGCGGGCGTGCAGATCGCGCCAGAGGCGCCGTCCGGCGACCACCTCGCTGAGGCGTGCATCCCAGTCGGGCCCGGTGAGGAGGCTGCGGATCTCCTCCGCCTTCGCCGTCTCGTCTCGCCGGCGGGCGCGCGAGTCGGCGAACCAGAAGCCCGTCGCGACCGCGATCGCCGCCGCCGCGGCGGAGCCGCAGGCGACCGGATGGCGCGCGACGAAGCGGCGCGCGCGCCGCCGAATGGAAGGGGACTGTGCGACGACGGACTCGTGGCGGAGAAAGCGGCCCAGGTCGTCGCGAAACGCCTCGGCGCTGGCGTAGCGGTCGGCGAGCTCGCGCGCCATCGCCTTGTTGCAGACGAGCGCGAGGTCGGTCGGCACGCGCGGCGCGATCGCGCGGAGCTTGCGCGGCTCGTCGTGGACGATGCGATACCACACTTCGGCGGAGGTGGCTCCGTCGAAGGGCCGGTGCAGTGACAACAGCTCGTAGAGGACGACGCCGAGCGAGTAGACGTCGGTGCGCTGGTCGACGGCGTGCATCCGATGGCGCACCTGCTCGGGGCTCATGTAATAGGGCGAGCCGATCTGGTCGCTGCTCGACGTGATGGTTCCCTGCTCTTCGTCGCGCGCGAGTCCGAAGTCGACGATCCGCACCTGTCCGGCCGGATCGACCACGAGATTGTGAGGCTTGATGTCGCGATGGACGATCCCGTTCTGGTGGGCGTAGGCGAGCGCGTCGGCGGCCTGCTCGACCAGCCGGACGACGACGGGAAGGTAGTCGCGCGATTCGAACGGCGGCAGGCGCGCTGCGGGGCCGCTCTCCTTACCCGCAAGCCGCTTGATCTCCTGCGCCAGGTCGGGCCCGTCGACCAACTCCATCGCGAACCAGTGGACGTCCCCCTCCTGTCCGACCGCGTGGATCGGAACGATGTTGGGGTGGTGGAGGCGGGCGGCGGCGCGCGCCTCCTTCGAGAAGCGCGCGAGGCGGTCGGGCCGCGACAGCATCTCGAACGGGAGGATCTTGACGGCGACGTCGCGATGGAGTGAGACCTGGCGCGCCCGGAAGACGAGCCCCATGGCGCCCTTGCCGATCGGTGCCGTCAACTCGAAGTCGCCGAGCTTGCGGCCGATCCACGCGTCGCCGCTCGGAAGCGTCCCCGGCGCGCTCGATCCGGACGGCGGCTCGATGAACTTCTCCGCGCCCCGGCTTCGAAGCATTTTCAAGACGGTCTCGATCAGCTCGAGGTCGTCGCCCGCCTCGGAGACGAGGAACCCCGGCCACTGCCCCTCGGGCAGCTTCGACGCGCGTTCGAAGAGCTCCTCGACGCGCTTCCATCGCTCCGGATTCATCCGATCTCGCTCCGGAGCCAGGCGCGCACGGCTTCCCAGCGCCGCTCGAGCGTGCGTTTCGACATCCCGACGAGCTGCGCCGTCTCCTCGACGCTCGCGCCGCCGAAGAAGCGCAGCTCGACCACCTTCGCCATCGTCGGGTCGAAGCCGGCGAGGCGGTCGAGGGCGCGGTCGAGCGCCTCGAGGTCGATGGCGCGATCCTCGTAGGAGTCGAGGATCTCGTCGACGGCGACGCGGACGCCTTCGGCCTTCCGCTTCCGGCGCTCGCGTCTGCGCGCGTAGTCGATCAGCACGTGGCGCATCGTGCGCGCGGCTGCGGCGAGGAAGTGCGCGCGATCGCGCCAGCCGAGGCCGTCGCCGCGGGCGAGGCGAAGGTAGACCTCGTGGACGATCGCCGTCGCGCGGAGCGTCTCGTTGCGCCCGCGCTTCTGCGCCAGCCGCGTCGCCCGCGAACGGAGCTCGTCGTAGAGCTGCGCGAACAGCTCCGCGCGCGCGCCCTCGTCGCCGCTCTCGTACGCCGCCAGGGATCCGGTGACCGGATCGTCCTCGCCCGTCATGGGCGTCGGGCACCGACTGCACGCGCACGGTGCCGGGAAGGGATGCGCCGGGCTCGCCAGCACTTCCAGGAAGGTGTCCTCTTGGGTCGGTTCCACTTCGCCTCCAGGAACGACGTTCTCCGGCGCGTCCGCCACCGGAATCCTGGGAGAGGGGTGCGTCGCGCCCGCGTGCATCCCGGCCGGAGCGCCTCGGCCGCTCCGGCGGGGAGCTCAGCGGCCGTCGTCATGCCTCGACATCTCCTTCGCGATCTCCTGCAGCGCCCGCTTGATCGCGACGCGGGCGGCGTCGGGGGACGGGTAGTCGCACTCCTCCGCGATCACGCTCCACTCCATCCCCAGTTCAAGACGCATCAGCAGCGCAGTGCGAACGCGATCGGGGAGTTTTTCGAGCGCACGGTCGAAGTCCTCGGCCGCCTCGTGTCCCTGGGACACCTCCGGCGGTCCGGGCGCGACCATCTCCGGGCAGGAGCCCGACCCCTCATGGATCGCCGTCTCGTGCACCGCGTCTCCGCGGCGGGCGGCGTCGATCAGGTGGTTGCGCGCGACCGAGCGCGCGAAGCACCAGAAGGAACCGATGCCGTGCGCCTTGAAGCGATCGAGCGCGGCGAAGATCTTGACGCAGACGTCCTGCACCACGTCCTGGGTGTCGAAGAGGTGGCGGGCGCGGAGGGGCACGCGCGCGTAAAGGAAGGCTTCGAGGCGCGGGCGGTAGCGCCGGAACAATTGCTCCGCCGCGGAGCGGTCGCCCTGCCTCGCAAGGGTGACCAGCTCGATCGTCGCAATCAGGTCGCTCTCGGCTCCGGACGTCACACCCGCGCCTCCGGTCGGTCCGATGCGAACGGCCATCGTAGGGCGGCCCCCGCCACTGGCAATGTGTCGGGGCGGGAAGCCGATGGATCCTCCCCCTACACGTCGGCTCCGGGGCAATCCGCCACCGTCGCCCCGAGGTGAATTCGTTCCCGAACGCAATCGAGCGAAGCGGGGCCGCCACGCGCCCCGTGCTGTCCGGGGGTGCACGAGGGGAGGGCCTGCGGCTCGACGCGCGCGCGACTCGGATTGCCGCCGTGGGCGTCGAGCGGTTCGTGCAGCGGTTCGTCGGCGACGCCGGCGCGAGCGACGGCATCGCCGCGAGCGAGGGCGGCGACTTCCAGCTCTTCTGAGCGGGGCTCAGCGGCTCGATGCGTCGCCGACGTATCGCAGCGAACGCGGACCGTGCAGCTCGACGACCGTCGTCTCGCCCGCGCGCACCTCGACGGGGATCGTGCCGGAGCGGTCGAATCCGCGGTTCTCGGGCACGAGCAGCTCGTAGCGGCCGGGCGGCAGAGGCCGGAATCGGTGCCGCAGGCACGTCGGTCGGCCGTTCGGCGAACTCCATCCGAGGTCGGAACGGAGATCCTGGCCGCCGCCGATCAGTCGGAATTCACGGATCGCCCAGGCTCCGTCGCCCTCTTCCGACTCGCCCGCCCCGTCCAGGACGACCTCGACGACGACGCCCTCGACGCGCGAGAGCGCGACGCGGACGTCGTTCGACCCCGGCGCGAGCTCGACGATCGTCTCGGAGGGCTCGTAGTCGGGTCGTGACCCCAGGTCGACGAAGACCTGCGCGAGCCCCGCCGTCGCGCGGATCGCGCCGTCCGCCGGCTTCGCCGCGCCGCCGCCTTCGACTACGACAACGCCGAATTCCGCCGGGTCGGATCCGTCGACGGCGACCACGCGGACGTCCGCGGGGTTCAGCTCGAGCTCCGTGCCGGTCCGCGCGTCGAACCCGTGCACGACCACCGAGCTGGAGTCGCGCCGGCGTTCTTCCGCGCGCAGGACGACTTCGGTCCGCCCGCCGGCGGCGGCGGTGAAGGGGACGGGGTCGTGACGCCACGCGTCCTCGAAACTGCGGACGGCCCGGAACGAATGGGCGTCGACCAGCGTGACTTCGCGAGGCAACGCCCGCTCGACGTCGTCGACCCATGCGACCCACGATCCTTCGGAGAGGTCGTCGAAGCGGGCGACGCCCTCCGCGTCGATCGGAGCGACGTGGCGCAGCGGCGTCGAGGCGGCGGCGCGCCGCAACGTCCCGCGATCGAGCGCGGCGCGCGCCGCGGCGCGCAGCGACGGCGGCGCCTTCTCGACCCACCGCTCCTCGGCGCGCGAGCGGGATGCCCCGAAGCTCTCGTCGCCGTCGAACTCGACGGACGCGACGACGACCGCGGGCCGGCCGCGGCGCTGCTCGGATGCACCCTCCGCGGCGGCGACCGGCCACGGCTCGACCTTCACGCGGACGGACGCCGGTGGACGGAGGGCGACGGTGAGCTCCTTGTCCCACGCATCGAAGCGGACCCGCTCGTCGCCGTGCTCCGCGGCGTGGACGACGAAATCGAGCCGCGAGGAATCGCCGAAGAAGCGCAGCGGCGACGCGTGTCCACCGGGCGAGCCCGACCGCGTCGCTCCCGCCGCGAACGGGAAGCCCACTGCGATCGAGGTCGCGCCTTCGAGATGCGCGTCAAAGCGCACGGTCACGTCGTCGAGCTCGCGTCCGGTCCCGGAGTCGACGACGTGCAGCACGCGCGCCGGCGACCAGGAGGCGGCGATCTCGATCCAGCGCTTGGAGAGCGGCCAGCGCTGCTCGAGCGTCGCGAGCTCGCGCCCCGAGAGCTCGAGCCGCTCGACCTCGACCTCCGCGCCGAGCGGCCCGCGTCCGGCGAAGCGCCCCTCCTTCACCGCGACCTCGATCCGCCGCGGCGGCGCCGCGGCATCGACGCAGCGGAGGATCAGCGTGCCCTCTTCCGGCGGCGCACCTTCCGGCGGATTCCGGATCAAGACGAGGCCGAGGAAGTCGACCTCGGGCGCCGGCTCGGCCGCGCGGCGCACGTCGACGTCCGGTCGCGCGCGATCACGAGCGGAGGGATTCGCGTCATTCGCGAGATTCGCGGCCGCCGCGGGTTCGGCCGTTTCCGGCGCCGCCGCGGCGCGCGATTCCACGGAGTCCGGCGCGCTCCGCCGCGACGACGGGACCTCGAGCTTCCTTGCATCGTCGCGCATCAGCAGGAGCGCGCCGCCCGCCGCGCCGATGACGGCGACCCACAGCGCGACGAACGTGACCTTGCGACGGTGCAATCGTCCTACATCGGGTTGGTCGACTCAGGCGACGTCGGCTCGTCCAGGAGCCAGCTCTTGGTGCCCGGCGAGATCGGTCCGCCCGGAGTCGGCGGGCCGGTCGGCGGGGTCGCGGGCGGGAGCGGGGTGGGCGGCTCGCGCCTGGGCTTGCGGGCGGCGACGGCGAAGAGGAAGACGCCGAGGATCAGGAAGCAGCCGAGGCCCCAGACGTTGTTGGTGTCGAGGAAGCGCCGCGTCGGCATGGCGAGCGAGTTCTTGCCGAAGGCGCCGCGCAGCGCGTCGAGGTGGAAGCGCGTGAGCGACTGCTCGAGGGTCTCGCCCTTCGGGAAGATCGAGTGGGCGACTTCGAGGTGGACGCCCTTCTCGCGCTCGAGGTAGGTGAGGAGCGTCGACTCGCTCTTCACCTCGAGCTGCTTCCCGTCTTCATCGTGCATCACGCTCTTCGGCGCGCTCAAGGCGCAGACGAGGATGCCGACCAGCGCTCCGCCCGCGATGAGCCCCGAGCTGAACAGCACGCCCGGCGACGACTCCTGCTCCGCCTCGGTGAGCTGGGTCCGCTTGTCGGCCCACTTGCGGGCGAGACCGCCGAGGAAGATCGACGTCGAGGTCGAGAGCGGGAGGTAGGCGCCGACCGCGAAGGGCAGCGCCGGCGCGCCGACCAGCTCCATCATGATCGCGATGAAGACGCCGATCAGGACGAGCACCCACGGCAGGTCGCCGCCCAGCACGCCGTCGATGATGAGGCGGAACAGCTGCGCCTTGGGCGCGTCGAGCTTCGACTCGATCTCGCGCTCCTTGGTGACCCCGTCCGGCCCGTACTGGATCTTCTCCGTCCCGCACACGCCGGGGTCCATGTAGAAGGCGATCGCGCCGTCCTTCACGAGGTAGTGGCCGCGCGGGATCAGGATCTTGTGCTGCTCCGCCGGCGCCGCCGGGTCGAGCTGGTCCTTGCGCACGTAGAGCAGCTGGTAGTCGACGTTCCGGAAGGCGAGCGGCTCCTTGTCGAAGGCGAGCTCGCCCTCGCGATCCTTCTGCCCATTGATCGAGTCGACCGTCGCCTGCGTCGCGGCGAAGCCCGGGTAGCTGCGCGCGTGGTAGGTCGTGTAGCTGTTGTTCATGAACCAGAGCGTGAAGCCGATCACGGCCGCGCTGGTCAGCACGCCCCACGAGATCGCGATCTGCTGCGCGCGCGGCGTCGCGCCGAGCAGGTGGCCCGTCTTCAGGCACTGCGACGTCGTGCCGCCGTTGCTCGCGGCGACGCAGACGATCGCGGCGGTGCAGAGCGCCATCTCCTTGTTGGAGATGCCGGTGCGCCCGACCAGCACGAAGAGGAGGCAGGTGATCAGCAGCGTCGCGACCGTCATCCCGGAGATCGGGTTGCTCGACGAGCCGATCTCCCCGGTGATGCGCGCCGAGACGGTCACGAAGAAGAAGCCGAACACCACGATCAGGATCGCGGAGAGCCAGTTGACGCCGAGGATGTCGCGCCCGATCGCCCCCTGGAGGAGGTTCGGCGCCCAGATGCCGAGGATCAGGACGAGGCAGCCGATCGCGACCACCGACATCGGCAGGTCGCGCTCGGTGCGCAGCGGCATCCGGCCGCCGTTCCCCCTGAGCCCGGCGAGCCCGCGCGTGAACGCCCCGAGGATGGTCGGCATCGCGCGCGCGAGCGAGATGAGTCCGCCCGCCGCCACCGCGCCCGCCCCGATGTAGAGGACGAAGGCGTTGCGCAGCTGCCCCGGCGTCATGTCGGCTGCGCGGATCGTCCCGCCGCCCACCAGCGGCGACGTCATCTCCGGTCCGAAGTACTTGATGGCCGGGATGAAGACGAGGAAGGAGAGGATCCCTCCCGCCAGCATGATGAAGGAGGTGCGCCAGCCGATGATGAAGCCGGTGCCGAGCAGGACGGGGTTGGTCTCGAAGCTGAACGAGCCGCCCTTGAAGAACGGGACGACCTTCTCGTTCCACTTGAGCGTGTCGAGCGTCCAGGTCGGGACCTCGCCGAAGAAGCGGCAGATGCGGCCGAGGTAGGCCCAGGCGCCGCCCAGGATCAGGCCCCCGAAGAGGGCGCCGGCCCCCGACCCGCCCTTGTCGCCGACGATCAGCACCTGCGCGCACGCCGTTCCTTCGGGGAAGGGCAGCTTGCCGTGCTCCTTCACGATGAGCCCGTGGCGCAGCGGGATCATCATCAGCGTGCCGAGGAACCCGCCGAGCAGCGCGATCAGCGTGATGCGCAGCACGTCCATGTCGAAGCCCATCAGGAGCAGCGACAAAAGCGTGAAGGCGACGCCGGCCGCGAGCGACTCGCCGGCCGAGCCGGTGGTCTGGACGATGTTGTTCTTGAGGACGGTCGGCCTGCCGAACGCCCGCAGGATCGTGATCGCGAGCACGCCGATCGGGATCGACGCGGACGTCGTCAGCCCGACCTTGAGGCCGGCGTAGACCGACGCCGCCGCGAAGACGATCCCGAGGATCGAGCCGAGCACGATCGCGCCGAGCGTGCTCTCGACCATCTGCGTCTCGGGCGCGACGTACGGTTTGAACGTCGATGCCGCGTCGGCGGCGGGCGAGGCACTGCCGCTGGTCTGGTTCATGGGGGCGGCATCATCCGGGCGCCGCGCGGGCCGATCAACGGTTTCGTCCCGGCGACGCGCTATATGCCGCGGCCGGAAGCCTGCACGCGAGGGCCGCAATGCCCGACGCCGCCGGACTCGAGTGCCTGAAGCGGGAGAACAGCCGGTTGCTGCGCGAGGACCTCGCGCAGGGGCGCGTCGCCTTCCGGGCGCTGCCCGAGGTGGTGACGCTCAACCACACCGACCTCTGCAACCTGCGCTGCGTCATGTGCCCGCGCAACCTGGCGCAGGGGACCCACCGCCTCGACCGGCGCATCCTCGGCTACCTCGCCGACGAGCTCTTCCCGACGGCGCGCAAGCTCATCCTCACCACGTCGGGCGGCGAGCCGCTCGGCGCCGACTTCGACTTCCTGCTCGAGCGGGCGCTCGCCCACGCGGTCCGCATCGACGCGGTGACGAACGGCGTGCTGCTCACCCGCGAACTCTACCGGCGCGGCCGGACCGCCTTCGACCACCTGAACGTCTCGCTCGACTCGCACGTGCCGGAGGTCTACGAGCGCATCCGCCTCGGCGCGCGCTTCGACGCCGTGCACGAGAACCTGCGCGCCATCCAGGAGGAGCGGCGCGCCGCTCCCGACGACGTGCTCTACTCGGCGTCGGCCGTCGTGATGCGCTCGAACGTCGGCCACCTCCCGGAGTTCGTCGAGCACGCGGCCGCGCTCGGCTTCGACGGCGTCGTCTTCCAGCGGCTGCTCCACACCGTGAAGCCGACGCCCGAAGAGGACCCGTTCACGCACCCGGGCGAGGCGGCGGTGCGCGCCGCGTTCGAGCGCGCGGGCGAGGCGGCGCGGCGCTCCGGCGTCGACCTCTACCTCTCCGAGTTCGGGCTGCCTCCGGTGCGCGTGCGGGCGCTACGGGCGAAACGCCCCGACCCGATCCTGGGCGCCGGCGTGTGCTGGTTCATCGCGCAGAACTTCAGCGTGATGTACACGGGCGAGGTCTACCCGTGCTGCATCCCGACCGACCACCGCCTCGGCAACGTGCTCTATGACGACCCGGTCGTGATCTGGAACGGCGCGCCGTTCCGGCGGCTGCGCGCGGCGCACCGGAGCGGACGCGGGACGCCGTTCTGTTCGGGCTGCATCCACGCGCCGCACCTGAAGGCGCGGCCGCTCGCGCCGGCGCAGGAGCTGGTGAAGCTCGCGCGGCGGGCGGTCCGCCACGTCGGCGGCCTGGCCGCGGCGTCGCTGCGGCGCCGCGACGCGCCGACCGTCCTCGCGCCGCCGCTGCCGCGGCTCGCGTGGCGCGACGGCGCCTTCGAGCGCGGCGCCGCCGGCGTGCGGACGCTCTCCGCGCCGCACCTGCGCAACGAGGCGGCGGCCTTCGACGCGGGCGACGGCTCGCTCTATCTCGTCCGCGACGGCGAGCTGCTGCGCGCCGGCGCCGGCGAGGCGACGCCGCGGGCGATCGCGCGGCTGCGCGCGCCGCCGGCGCCGCGCGCCTCGGCGCTGCGGGTCGTCGCGCCGCGGCGGCTCGCGGCGGCCTTCGTCGAGGACGGACGGCTGCTGCGCGTGCAGATCGGCGGAGCCGGCGCGCCGGCGCGCGCGTCCGAGGTCGTCGTTCCCGAAGTCGTCGTCGAAGAGGCGCTGCGCCTCTCCGATCCGCGCGCCTACGTCCGGCAGCACGGCATCGACGTCGCGCGCGACGGCTCGCTGTGGGTCGCCGAGTACGGCACCTTCCCCGGCGCGCGCTGCGGCGTCGTCCACCGCGCCGCCGACGCCGCGGCGCCGCTGCGGCCGCGGCTGCGCCTCCCGTTCGCGCGCCACATGCACACGGTGCGCGCGCTCGCCGACGGGCGCGTGCTGGTCACGACGGGCGACCTCGCGAGCTGCCGGCGGCTGCTCGCATTTCCGG
>Ga0137428_1001153_pt1 | contig 10563 bp, 6 predicted proteins | sample EasRivERMZT718_2_FD_102305 | JGI IMG/M metagenome (GOLD analysis project Ga0137428, IMG submission 102305) | Soil microbial communities from meander-bound floodplain in the East River, Colorado, USA - East River MetaG ERMZT718_2 | ecosystem: Environmental > Terrestrial > Soil > Floodplain ...
CCGTGCTGAAAAACGATTCCCAGGGGCACTTTGCCGCGCCGGAATTCCTCGCGCCGGGGGCCGGGCGACCGGACGGGATCGCGGTCCTCGACCTCGATCTGGATCTGGACCAGGACATCGTCCTCGGACAAGCAGCCGGAGACGAAATCGTGGTGCTCGAGAACCAGGGCGCCGGAAACTTCGCCCCGCCGGTCGGCCACGGTGGGCCATCGGACGCCTACTTTGCGCACCTCGCGGTCGGAGACGTGGATGGCGACGGGGATCCGGACCTCGCCTTCTCCCGCTCCCTCTCCATCACGCCGCCATCGATCTACCGGAACCGTGGCGACGGGACCTTCGACCCGCGCGAAGCCCTCTCTGACGTGCCCGTCGCCGAATTCGCCGGCGCCGACTTGGGCGATCTCGATGGCGATCTGGATCTCGATCTGGTGCTGGTTTCCGAGGTCTGGGGTCGGTTGTTCGTGCTGCGGAACAATGGCCTGGGCTCGTTCAGCGCATGGAGCTCGGTGCCGGCAGGAGTCGAGACCCAGCTCGGAGCCAAAGTGACTCTTGCCGACCTGGACGAGGACGGGCTTGCCGACGCCATCGTTCCAGCAGCCAACACCTATCGCCTCAGCACACTCCGCGGCGGCGGGACGAGCGGCCTCGAGCCGGCGACTTTCCATGGACTGGGCGATCAACCCGTCCACGTGACCGCGGCCGACCTGGACAACGACGGAGATCGCGACCTCGCGAGCGCGCTCCCGCACCGGGACAAGGTCTCGGTGCTCCTTAATGTTTCCGGCGGCACGACGGCCGTCGGCGCGCCGATCGCCCCGATCGCACTCTCTTTTGGTCCCGCCTATTCGAATCCGACCCCGCGCGGAGCCACCATCCCCTATCGCCTCGCCGAACCGGCGTCAGTCCGCATATCGGTTCTGGACGTCGCCGGACGGCGCGTGCGGCAGCTCTTCCACGGAGAGCTGCCGGCCGGCGACCGAACGATCACCTGGGATGGACGCAACGACGGCGGGACGCAGGTCGCAGCCGGCGTGTACGTGGTCGAATTGAACGGAGGTGCGTGGCAGCGAACCGCTCGGATCGTCGTCACGCACTGAGCTGGGCGACTATCGGGCCTATCTGCTTCGGCGCTCCCCACCGAGCAGATGGAGATAGATGCCCGCCACGAGGAATGTATTGGCGAGCACCAGGAAGGTGAGTGATTGAAAGCGGTGGCCGAGCAGACTGATGGTCGATTGCTCGTGGAATCGGCCCGCGATCGCGACCAGAAAGGAGAGCGCCCCCAGCGCACCCGCGACCTGAGATAGGATCTTCATCTGCTACCTCCGAGCGACACCGGCATGGCTGCCAAAGCACAGCTGTCGCCGAGCATCCTACCACTGCGCCGCCCGCTGCGGCCGGCATCAAGGTTTTGGCGGCGGCAGAGCGGGATCGGCGGCCGGATCGTTAAAGGTCACGCCCCAGGGCCCCTCGCCCCGGATCTCGACCACGGCCTTTCACGACGCATCGGCCTTCCCCATTGCCGCGAGCTGCGACCCACGGTCCTCGGAATCGACGGCGGTCGTTGGGCGTTCGCTGCCGAGCACCGCGTAAAGCACTGGCAGCACAACCAGCGTGAGGAGCGTGGACGAAATCACCCCCCCGATCACCACCGTCGCCAGCGGACGCTGCACCTCGGCGCCGATGCCGGTGTTGAAGGCCATCGGCAGGAAGCCGATGGCGGCGACCGCCGCCGTCATGAGCACCGGCCGCAAGCGTGAGACGGCCGCTTCCCGGATGGCGTCATCGAGCGGCCGTCCCTGATCCAAGAGCTGTCGCACGCGGGAGACGAGCACCATGTCGCCAAGGACGGAGACGCCCGAGAGAGCGATGAAGCCGACTGCCGCCGAAATCGAGAACGGCAGCCCGCGCAGGAGCAGAGCGATCACACCTCCCACCATGGCAAACGGCACTCCGGTGAAGATCCGCAAGCTGTCGATCACTCGGCGATAGGTCACGTACAGAAGTCCAAAGATGAGCGCAAGGGAGATCGGAACCACGATCAGGAGCCGGCGTTGCGAACGCTCGAGGTTCTCGAACTGCCCGCCGTAACGGAAGTAGTAGCCGGGGGGCAATTCCATGCCGGCGAGGCCCGCTCGCACCTCGCTCACGAAACCTCCCAGGTCCCGCTCGCGGATGTTCGCCTGCACGACGACCCGTCGTTTCCCCCATTCGCGCTGGATGGTGGTGGGCCCGGACACCTCACGGATGGTGGCCAGGCGACCCAGCGGTACCCGCTCGCCGGTCGGAGAGCTGACGAGCACGGTGGCGAGCTTGGCCGGATCGTCCCGGAACTCCGCTGTCAGCCGCACCGCGAGATCGAAGCGCCGTTCTCCCTCGCGCACCTCGCCGGTGACTCGGGTCCCCACCGCCTCCACGACATCCAGTACTTCATGGGCCGGGATCCCGTAGCGGGCGATTGCGGTGCGATCGACTCGCACCTCCAATACCGGCTGCCCGGTCACTTGCTCGACCGTGACATCCGCGGCTCCCGGTATCGCGCGCACGACGCCCTCCGCTTGGCGGGCGATCGCCCGCAGGACATCCAGGTCGTCTCCAAAGATCTTGATCGCGAGATCACTCCGCACTCCTGCGATCATCTCATTGACTCGCATCTCGATGGGTTGTAAGAAAGCCATGCGCATGCCGGGCATATCCGCCAGCTCGGCGGTCATCTCCGCCACGAGCTCTTCCTGGCTGTGCGCGCGACGCCACTCCTGGCGAGGTTTCAGAGTGATGAACACGTCCGAGAGCTCGATCCCCATGGGATCGGTCGCCACTTCCGCGGTCCCCGATCGGGTCCACACCCGCTTCACCTCGGCCGGGAACTCCTTCAAGATGACCTGTTCGATCTGGGTGCCGTAGCGCACCGACTCGGTGAGCGAAACCTCGGCCAGGCGCACGGTGTTGATGACGATCGTCCCCTCGGACAGGCGGGGCACGAACTCGCTTCCCAGCCGAGTGGCGGCTAGAGCTGCCCCCACCACGATGGCCGCGGCCGCACACAGCACGAATTGGGTGTGGGCGAGGGACCAATCGAGGATCGGCCGATAACGTCGCTTGAGGGCCGAGACGATGCGCGGCTCTTCCCGGCGAGCTCCCGCACCTCCTTTGCGCAGAAAGAGCGAGGCCAGAGCCGGCATCAAGGTCATGGAGATCAGGGCCGAGCCCAGAAGGGCGAAGATGACCGTCAGCGCCATCGGCCGAAAGAGCTTTCCCTCGACGTTTTCCAGGGTCAGGATCGGCAGATAGACGACCATGATGATCAGCTCGCCGAAGAGCGTCGGCTTCCGCACCTCGACCGCCGCATCTCGCACGACATCGATGACACTCCGCCTGCCCGATGATTCTGCCAGTCGCCGCTCGGCGTTTTCGATCAGAATCACCGAGCTGTCGACGATCAGGCCGAAGTCGATAGCTCCCAGGGACATCAGGGTCCCGGCAACTCCGAATCTCAGCATGGCGTTGAACGCGAACAGCATCGAGAGTGGAATGGCCGCCGCCACAATCAGACCGGCCCGCACGTTTCCCAGGAAGATGAAGAGCACCGCAATGACGAGCAGGGCGCCTTCGAAGAGATTGGTCTTCACCGTATGGAGCACGTGATCGACCAGCTCCGTTCGCTCGTAGACCGGCTCGACCAGGACATCGTCCGGCAAGCGTGCCTCGACCTCGTCCAGGCGCGCAGCCAGTGCCCGAGTGACCGCATGACTGTTCTCTCCGACCAGCATGAAACCGAGGCCGAGCACCGCCTCGCCTTCGCCATCGGCCGTCGTCGCGCCCCGCCGGATCTCCCGTCCGACTTCCACCGTAGCGACGTCGCGCACCCGAATCGGCACCCCCCCGCGCGCAGCGATCACGACTTCATTGATGCTGTTTCGACCGTCCAGGACCCCGACCCCGAGGACGAGACTGGCCCCCCCACCGCTCTCGATGACTCCTCCGCCGACATTGGCATTGTTCTGCTCGAGGGCGAGATAAACATCGCCGAGGGACAAATCGAACTTTTGTAGCCGCCTCGGATCGACGACCACGTGCCATTGCTTCTCGTCGCCGCCCCAAGCGTTGATCTCTGCCACGCCGGAGACGCTGCGCAGCTGTGGCGCAATGACCCAGTCGTGGAGCGTTCGGAGCTCCTCCAAGCTCTTGGTCTTGCTCTTCACCAAGTAGTGAAAGACCTCACCCAGCCCGGTGGCCACCGGACCGAGCGCAGGGTGGTCGATTCCGGGCGGGAGCGCGACGTTCCCGAGCCGCTCGGCCACCACCTGGCGGGCGAACCAGAGATTGGTCTCGTCGCTGAAGCGAACCGTCACTTGCGAGAGCCCGAACTTGGAGAGCGAGCGCATCTCCTCGACCCGCGGCAGCCCGGCCAACACCTGCTCGATCGGGATCGTGAGCTGTTGCTCGACCTCGATCGGGGTCAGGGCGGATGCGACCGCGTTCACCTGTACCTGGGTGGGCGTCGTATCCGGGAACGCATCGATCGGGAGCGCCCGAAAGGCCAACAGCCCCGCAACCACGAGGCCGGCAGTCGCCGCCAGGACCACCCATCGATACTTGAGTGACCACTCGATGGTTTGGGTGAGCATCTACTTCTTGGTTTCCACTTCGCAGCAACCCGCGCCGATCGATTCCTTGAGAATCTCGGTCTTGAGCAGAAAGGCTCCGGTCGTCACGATCTCCATGCCGGGCGACAGGCCTTTGACCACTTCGACCACGCCATCGCCGGCCGGGCCGAGCTCGACCGGCACCGGCTCGTAGGAGCCTTCACCCCGCTTCACGAAGACGATCGTGCAGTTCTCCGCCCGCTGAATCGCTTCCTGAGGCACGAGAATGGCTTCATGCTCCGGGGCGACCTCGATCGCGGCGCGGATGAAGGCCCCGGCCTTGAGGCTCCGATCCTGGTTCGGAAGCTCGACGCGGGCATGCACCGTGCGCGATTGCTGGTCGACCGAGGCCCCCACCCGAGCGATCCTGGCCTCGCGGATTTCACCTCTCACGCTTTCGAACGAAACCCGGACCGGCTGCCCAGGTCGTACCTGGCTGGCATCGGCCTCCGGGATGTCGAGCAGCGCCCACATGGTTCGCAGATCAGCGACTTCGACCAGCACCTGTCCGGCCGCGGCGGACTTGCCCGCCACCGCATCCCGGCCGACGACCGTCCCGGCGAAGGGCGCGCGCAGGGTGTAGCGGCCGCCGGCCCCGCCAGCCCCCGCTCCCGACGCGTCCAGTGCGGCGCGGGCAGCGTCATAGTCGCCCTGGGCCGCCGCCAGCTCGCTCCGCGCCTCCTCGGCGCTCTGCTTCGGACTGACTCCGGCGGCCGCGAGCTCTCGCTGGCGGTCGTACAAAGCCTGCGCGGACTCGAGCTGAACTTTCGCGGCGGTGAGGCGGGCCTGCTCCGCCCCGACAGCGGAGGAGACGAGGGCAACCAGGGTTTGGCCGGCGCGGACTTCGTCGCCGATGTCGGCCATCACTTCGACCACGAGCGCCTCGCCCCATGCCGTCAACTGCGCACGCCGATTCTGATCGAAGTCGAGCTGACCAACGACGTCGAGAGTTCGGGCAAAACGCTGCCGGTCGACCCGGCGGGTTTCGATTCCCGCTTCGGCCGCTGTCTTCGCCGAGGCCAGCACGACCTTGGTCCCGGGTGCCGGAAAGACCGGCGCTTGCTCTCCAGCGGCGCTGACGAGCTCCGGGTGACAGAGCGGGCACACCGAGGCCGGGTACTCGTGTTCCCGGCAATAGTCTCCAGCCGCGATGAAGCCGGGAATGAGATTCGGATGGCATTGCGTGCACTTCGACTCGGGAACGGCATGCTCCCGACACCAGTCCTTCGCCGCTTCTTGCGCCTTGAAGGTTAGATCGGGATGACATTCGAAGCACTGGGACTCCGGAACCCCGTGCTCCGAGCACCAGTCTCCCTGGGACTTGAACACCGGCATCAGATCCGGAGTACAGCGAGTGCACAGCGAAGCCGGCACTCGGTGCTGGCAAAGCGCTGGATCCGCCGCCTCCTGGGCCGCGTGCGATGCGGTGGTGGCCCGTTCTTCGCTGACCGGATCCCGTCCCGGGGAGCATCCCCCTCCGGCGGCTAACGGCAGCAGGACGAGCCATAGGCCCCTTCGCCCCCGCGGTTTCCCGCGAGCAGCGCTGATCGGATTCATTTCACTCCTTGGGCGGCGAGATCGGGATGGCAGAGCGCACACTGTGACTCTGGCCGAGCGTGCTCCGCACACCAGTCGCCCTTGGCCTTGAAAGCGGCCTCCAGCCGCGGATCACAGCGAGTACAGATGGCCTTTTCGACCCCATGCTCGCACTTCACCCCGGGCGCCGTGGCTTCAGCACCGGTGGCGACACTCCCACCAGGAGCCACTTCCGGAGCCCCTTTCGCGCTGGGGGCCGCTTCGGTGCGGGTAGCCGCCTCCGGCTTCGGGGTTTCCTTGCCTGTCTTTGCTTCCGGCGAACAGCCGACCGAAATGACCACCCACAAACCCACCAAGACGTGCCAACGCATGACCCACCTCCAGGCCGCCCCCTTCTGGGATGGCGGCAACGGACAAATCGACCGCACGCGCGCTTCTGCGCGGCGATGGCCTCTATCAGAATGATGGTCGGTTAAGCGGGACTAACAGCTTCTGGGCGGATGGAAGATGTCGGCCTGCCTCGGCCAAGGGACCGGGTCGTAAGAGGGGGCCGACCACGGTGCGTCGGACAAGGTCCCTTCCAGGAGGCGTTCGGAGGGGAAGACGGCCGGGCTAGTGAGCGGGACGTTGGCGCAACCCGCGCATTGATCGCAATCCGGACAGGCGTCCGCGGCACAGTCGGCGCACCCCGCCAACTCGACACCCTCCGGCCCGAGCGCCGGGGAAGCGCTCATGGCAAGGAGAATCCCGAGGAGCATGCACAGGTGGCCGAGCGATCTCATCTCCACCAGCATATCGGCGGACACCCCACCGATCAAGAGCCGGATTCTGCCCCTTTGCGCCCCGGGTTCCCTGCTAACTAACGTTCAGTCAGTCGGTTAGATCATCCGCCCGGGGGCCGGGCGGGGCGATCCCGCGGGATCGTTTTGGGCGCTACCCGGACCTCTCCCGCGCGCCGGCTCGGCCGGGGCCCGATCACCGGCTTTCATGGCCCAGCTTTTCATGGCTCCACCAGCTTTATTGCTCCAATCGATAACCGGTCTTTCGCACCGTCAGGATATGGCGCGGAGCCCCCGGATCCTCTTCGAGCTTCCGGCGTAGTTCGGCGATATGGGTGTCGAGGGTGCGAGTGGTGATCGAAGCGGGATAGCGCCAGACCTCTCGTAGGAGCTCGTTTCGCGTGGCGACCGCGCCCCGGCGCCGTAGCAAGGCCACGAGGAGATCGAACTCCTTGGGGGCGAGCGCGACTGGCTGCCCCTGTCGCGAGATCGAGCGCGTGCTCAAGTTCACCTCCACCGCACCAAAGCTCTCGGTCCCGCTGCCAGGCGGCCAATCTCCCCTCTCCGCGGTCGCGGGCTGCGCGCGGCGCAAGAGAGCTTCCACTCGGGCCAGGAGCTCCAGCACGCTGAACGGCTTGACGACGTAATCGTCGGCGCCGAGGCGGAGACCCCGCACCTTATCGGCTTCGCCGCCGCGGGCGGTCAGGATGAGGACCGGCACCCGCGACCCGCTCTCGCGGAGCACGCGCAGGACTCGAAACCCGTCGGTCTTGGGCACCATGAGGTCGAGGAGGATGAGCCCGGGTTGGGGACTCTGGCGGGCGCGTTCGAGTCCGGCCGACCCATCGGCGGCCACTTCCACCTGGTAGCCCTCGATCTCCAAGTTGTTGCGAAGCCCGAACGCCAAGTTCGCGTTGTCCTCGATGACCAGGATCAGCGCCGGATGCTCGTCGTTCCACGGGCTCATTCGATGGCCCCCGGTCGGGCTTTCGAGCCCGAATCCAGGGCGGTCGCGCCGTCCGGCGACCGGCTCGCCCGCCAGGCCCCTGGAAGCTCGATGACGAAGCGGGCGCCTCCGCCCGCATGGCCCTCCACCCACACGCGGCCACCATGGAGGCTCGCCAGCTCCCGCACCACCGCGAGCCCGATGCCGGTTCCCGCCACCGCCGACTCGGACGCGGGTGTGAGGCGCACGAAACGCTCCCAGATCCGCTCCCGGTCGCGGGGTGGAATACCGGGCCCCTGGTCTTCCACCAGGAGCTGGGCGACAGCCGGACGGTGTCCCCCATTGAGGCCCTCGAACCCCGGAGCCTCGACCCCGACAGCCGCTCCCTGGTCCTCGGCCGCGAGCCGCACCCCCACCGTCACTGTTTGGCCAGGTGGGCCGTACTTGAGGGCGTTGTCGAGCAGATTGAGGAGCATCTGGCGCCCAGCGCTCGGGTCGAGAGATGCCATCACGCCGCTCTCGATCGCGGTCCGGAGCTTGGTCTCGCGGGCGGCTGCCAAGGGAATCCAACCTTCCACCACGTGGGAGGCGAGCGCGCCCACGTCGGTGGACTCGGGGACGACCTGGATCGCTTGCCGTTCCACCCGCGAGAAGTGCAGCACATTGTCCACGAGATGAGTGAGCCGCTGGGCCTCTTGGTCGATGATCTCGAGCGAACGCCGCTCCTCCGCCGGCGAGCGAATGCGCCGCAAGAGGAGCGTCTCGGCGAAGAGACGGATCTGGGCCAGGGGCGTGCGGAGCTCGTGCGACACTCCCGCCACGAAATCCGCCCGCAGGCTCATCAGCTCGTGCTCGCGCCGCAGCTGCAGAAGGGCCGCAAGGACGATTCCGATCGTCGTAAGGAAGAGCCCGACGAGCAGCCAGAGCTGGAAGCGTGGCGGGCCCTCGATGACGGACGCCCGCGGAAACGACGGATGGAGCGTCGCGCGCGCGACGAGATGACCGAACCGCCCGCCCAGGCTGTCCTCCGCCCAGAGCGCCGAGTCGTGTTGCCAGGGGGATTGGTAGACGGTCCGGCGATAGGAATCCCGGACCTGGATCGCGACCAGTGAATCGCGCGGGATGCCGCGGGTCAGGGATGGCGGAAGGAGGGGGCGGACGCCCATCGCGTACTTGAAGTACTCGTCGAGCCCGGTCGGCTGGATCGCGAAACCGACCGCGCCGATGACCGTCCCGCTGACGCTGTCCCGATGGGCCCGGTAGACGATGATCTGACTGTCTCGCGCGGGCGGGGCGCAAACGACCGCGCACGGCCAGTCGCTCTGGTAGACGGTGCGCGCATGGACCGCAAGCGTGTCGCGAAGCCAGGACTGGGCGGCGACCGAAGCCTCGGCCCCGCTCACGGAGAGTCCGTGGGACGCCGGACCGCCGTTCGCGAGCCCGAGTCGAAAGTTGTAACGCACGAGATCGATCGAAAGGCGGGTTACGGGATCGATCCACACCACGATCGGCTTCGGGGGCGGCAATGGCGTCGCGGCGGCGGCCGTCCCGGCAGCGTTCTCCTCGATCGCGCGCAACCCCGGCTCGAAGGCTTCGAACTCGAGTTCGATCTGAGCCCGCCGGACGAACTCGCTGGCCGCTAGATCGGCATAGTCGGCGAGGACCCGTTCGGTCGTCCGGCGATAGCTCCGCACCGCATCTTGCGCCTGGTAGGTGATGACTCCCGTCAGCGCCAGAGTGAGGAGTAGGAGGACGAAGACCATTGGAGAGGACGGCATGGGAAGGATGCGCATGACCGAGTTCCGACCGCCCGCCATCGTACCCCACCCGCCAAGGCTCCACCAAGCCGCCGTTCATGATGTGAGGCGGCTTCCCGGCCTTTCCTGACCGTTTCCTGACCTCTTGCGGACCCCTTCCTGACCTCGTTCGGGGGTAGCCTTGATCTGGCTCCGCAGGTCCCCTCGACACACGGCGCGTGAACGCCGGGTTCGGCGTCTGGTCATCGCCCGAAAGGTCTGAGAGGGAAACGCCATGCGTACTTCAATGCTGTTCTTTCGGCTGTCATGGTTGGCCGCCTTTCTGTCCGCCGGCACCACCCGCGCCGACCTCGTGTGGCAGGAGCAAGTCATTTCCGGCCCCTCGCCGCGGTGCGAGAACGGATTCGCCTTCGACACCGCGCGCGACGTGGCCGTCATCTTCGGCGGCTCGGCCAACTTGAGCTTCGCGGCGGTCAACCGAGAGACCTGGGAGTACGAAGGGATCGACTGGACGCTCGCGAACCAACTGGGACCGTCCGCCCGCTGCGACAACGCGATGGCGTACGACTCGATCCGGGAACGGGTGGTCAGCTTCGGCGGCTTCAACGGGGTCTACCTGGGTGACACCTGGGAGTGGAACGGAACCAGCTGGATGAGCGTGCCGGGGGCTGGCCCCGGCTTGCGCGCCGACTCCTTCATGCCCTTCGACAGCGCGCGGGGAGTCATGGTGCTGTTCGGAGGCCAGGCCTCCAACGGAGCGATCCGTGACGACACCTGGGAGTACAACGGCATCGCCTGGACCCAGCGCGCGACCGGTGGTCCACCGGCGCGCTGGATCCAGCGCATGGCTTTCGACAGCCAGCGCAACGTGACGGTCATGTTCGGTGGTCGGAGCCCGA
>Ga0137428_1001156_pt1 | contig 10544 bp, 8 predicted proteins | sample EasRivERMZT718_2_FD_102305 | JGI IMG/M metagenome (GOLD analysis project Ga0137428, IMG submission 102305) | Soil microbial communities from meander-bound floodplain in the East River, Colorado, USA - East River MetaG ERMZT718_2 | ecosystem: Environmental > Terrestrial > Soil > Floodplain ...
GCGCCGCACGGGCAAAGTCGACGAGCAATTGATAACCGTTCACCCGGTTTCTGCCGTCCGGGCTGAGTAGATCCAAGAGCTGGTTGTAGGCCAAGCCCGCGACTTCTTGGTCCATGCTGAACTCGCGGGCGATCAGCTGCGTCGTGTCGGCTCGGTTGTCTCTAATATGTTTCATGGCCCGCAGCGATGCGCGCATGAATCGCTTGATGGCGGCGGGCTGCTTCTTGATCTTCTCGGCGTTTACGACTACCGCTGTTCCCGGAACGTCGACGTAATCGCGGGTCGTGGCGAGCTTCGAAAAACCTTCTTTGTCGGCAAGAAAATTGAAGGGCGAGCTCAACATCGTCGCCGCGATGGCGCCGGCTTTGAGCGCCGCGTAGCGTTCCGGCGTGCCGCCCATGGCGAGAAGATTCACATCGCGCTCCGGTTGCAGTCCGTTTTTGATGAGAATGCGCCGTACCATGGTGTCGACGAGGCCGCCGGGATTGAGCGAACCGATCGGCTGGCCCTTGAGGTCGGCAATGCGGCGATATTTGGCTTGCGCGTACAATCCCTGATCGACGTGGGCGTTGTAGCTCAAGACAATCCGCAGCGGCGCGCCAGCAACGAACGCGGTAACGGCAGTGGTGCTGCCCATCGCAAAGTCGGCATCATTAGTGAGCAAAGTCTTGATATCCAAACCGCCGCGGATATAGACGAGACTGACATGAAGCCCTTCTTTTTGAAAGAAACCTTTCTGCCGCGCGGTTTCCAAAATCGGAAAATTGGTGATTGATTTGCTCGGATAACTGACGACAATCTTCTCGAGCGGCGGAAGGCTCTGCGCCTGCGCGCGCATTGCAAAGACAAAGGTCACGATACCACTTAAGGCAAACCAACAGATTTTAAATGAGGCCGTCATGGTTCCTCTTTCTCGCGCGGAATGGACGCCGCAGGTTAATGCGCAACCGGGATTCCGCGCTTGGCCCTCGTGAGTTTCTCAATGCGGTCTGGAATGTCAACCACGGAATAGGCAAGGACTTGCCGAAGCTCGTCGCTGTTCTCCTTCGCTCAATAGCCGCTCGTCTGGATTCGCTGAATAAACGTCGAGTCGAGAATCGTTTCCGGCTTCAACGTCGAAAGCTTGGGATTGGTCCGCGAGAGGATGGAATAGATCTTCTGCAGGCCTTCAGGTTTGGGTCTGAAATCGCTGCTGTAAGCTGCGAGCATTGCGTTGTAGCCGATTTCCGCGTCTTCGACTCGGTTCAGCCGTAGATGTTTGGCCATGGTCTTGAGCACGACGGGCTTGTTTTCCGGCTTCTGAAAGAACCTCAGGGCATCGATGGTTCCCTTCAGCAACGCGTCGTAGATTTTCGGCTCCTGGTGCGCCGTGGCCTTCTTGACGACCAGGGACGAGCCGACATAGGGGATCGGCGCGCGGCTTAAATCCACCAGCAAGGTATAGCCTTTCTTCTTGAGCGGCGCGCTGAAGGTCGAGCCCATCCACGATGCCTGGGCGCGGCCGGTTTCGAGCGCCTGGATGCGGGAGGGCTGGTCGCCGAGTACGATGAAGCGGATGCCGTCGCGGTCCGGATCGAGTCCGAGGTAATCCAGAGCGAGCATATTGTTCGCCCAACCACCGCCGCCGATACTTTGGATCGCGATCAATTTGCCCTTGAGGTCCTCCGGCCGCTTGAACTCCGGACGCGCCATAAAGTCCCCTTCCGGGCGTTGGAACAGCGAGGCGATGATGACGACATCCAGTCCTCCGGCGGCGAGATTCAAAACCGCGTTGGAGCTCGTCAGCACCGCATTCACGTCACCGGAAGCCAGGGCGGACGCGGCAAGGGATCCAACCCGCATGTAGATGGTCTCGACGTTGAGACCGTGCTTGCGATAAAAGCCTTGTTCGGCGCCGACCCAAAGCACCGCCGGATTTTCGCCGCTGGTGCCGTTGGCGATGCGGAAGTTGGTGAGTGATTGCGCTCGGGGCGAAGTGACGCTGAAGAGAACGAAAGAAATGGTTATGCAAAGTCGCCACCCTCTGAGTGATGAGCGCAGCCGGGAGTGAGTTCGTTTCATTAAGCTCTCCTTGAGTATGAACTCGGTCCAGATTAGAGCAAATCGCGGTGACCTGTCAAAGTTATGGCAGTGCATGGGCGGACATCTGCAAGTGCGTTTTCCGATTCAATCCGGCCACGATCCCCTTTATGAACCGCGAGCAGCTACCGCATTCAAATCTGACCAGGGAAAGAATATTGATTCACCGAATGCCCAGTGTCCGGTGTTAGAAGTACGCTGAAGAAGTTGATCGACCCCCAGCTGTCATGCCTACGAAAGTGTAATCCAGAAGCATTTGACTATCCTGGATTCCGGGTCGCGCTAGCTTCAGCCTGAGGCTGATCCGCCTTTGGAGGAATCGCCAGCTTGCCCGGAATGACGTTTAAAACTATATAACGCACTTCCGGGACACCACATGAGGTTGATGGCGACGAGCGTTTAACTCCCCGGCGTGATATATCTAGCGGTGCGGTCTCCCGGCAGCTGAACGGCATCTCGTTTAAACACGCTTTCTCATCGAACCACCCTCGAGAGTGGCGTCAACGGAGCCACCACGCACCCTGAGGATACCCCCGCGTACCCGCACTTGGAACTCAGCTTGACCGATACCCACACCACTGAGAAATCAGGGAAAAAGCGGCGGCCGATTTTCTTCGGCTGGTATATGGTCGCCGTGAGCATCGCGACCAACACGATCTTCTCCGCCGCCTATTTTCAGGGATTCGGCGTTCTCATCATCCCCATAGAACGCACCTTCGGCTGGGACCGTTGGGTCGTTTCAGCCGCGATGTCGCTACGCCAGTTGGAGTCCGGCATTGTCAGTCCCGTTGTCGGCTTGCTGCTGGACCGCTTCAGTTCGCGCAAATTGATTTTCTGGAGCGCCGTCATCTCCGGATTCGGTTTCATCGGCCTCGGCTCCACCACCGGCATCGTAGCGTTTTTTCTCTTTATCGTTGTCATTTCGCTGGGAGCATCCGGCGTCAGCCACGCGGTCACCTGGCCCGTGATCATCTCGCGGTGGTTCCGTCGCAAACGCGGCCTGGCCATGGGGCTTGCGGTAACCGGTCCCATTTTCGGCTCGCCCATCGTCATATTGAACGCGCAGATCGAGGAGGCGTACGGCTGGCGCGTCGTCCTCATCGGCTACGGCATTCTAATCTTGGTCGGCGTCACCTTGCTCAGCATGCTGGTGCGCGACCGGCCGGAGCCCTACGGTCTGTGCCCTGACGGAGACCCGCCGGAGGAGGACGCCTCCACGGAACGCCCCGCCGGCTCGTCGCCCGGCCGCCCGGACAGCGGGCTCGCGCTCCATGCGGTGCTCCGCACCAGGGAATTCTGGCTGTTCACGAGCTACTTGTCGGGTACCTTCGCCGTAAACTCCGCGGTCCAAGTCCACATGATTCCCTACTTCCAGCAGGACATCGGACTTACCGCGACCTGGGCGGCCGTGGTCATGTCCATGGTCTTCATCATCAGCGGCATTGGGCGCGTCGGCGGCGGCTATTTGCTGGACAAGATGGACTATCGCCTCGTGCTGGCAGTCGTCGCCGCGATGATGGGCCTTGCTCTGTTGTACCTCCAGATCGTGGATGTCCGTACGGTCTCCGGCACACTGCCCTTCGCGCTGATGTTCGGTGTCAGCTTCGGCTGCCTCGTTCCCATGCGTGGCGCGGTGGGCAGCATCATGTTCGGCACCCGAGCCATCGGCGGAGTCCTGGGCCTGCTGCAGGGAGCCCCCATCGCCGCGGGGGTCATCGGCCCCTTGGTCATGGGCATCATCTTCGACCTGAACGGGAACTACTCCGTCGCCATTTGGGGGCTCATTGTCATCAGCGCCCTCATGGTGCCGCTGTCCCTGGCCATGGCCTCCCCCGCCGCCTTGGCCACGCGCATTGGGGCAGCGGCGGACTAGCGATAGGGGGAAAGCCACGGAAAGCCACGGGGTCGGGCATAACAATCATTACAATCTTGGTTTTTTTGTGGGACCGCTGCTCCCGTAATGGCTTGTGATAACGGCGCAAGAGATGATAACAAAAACTCAGCTTGTCCTTTTTAGTCCCTCCGGAAAGGGCTACGTCGAATGAAGGGGTAGTGAACGTAAAGCTATGAAGCGCAGCACGGAAAAGATTCTCACGACCCATGTGGGCAGCCTGATACGCCCCCTTGAAATTATCGACGCCATGCGGGCGAGGGTAAATAGCCAGCCGTACAACGAGGAACGCTTTACGGAGAGCTTACGGAAAGCGGTATCGGAGGTCGTAACTAGACAGGCTGAAGTCGGAGTTGACGTTATCAGCGACGGAGAATTCGGCAAGTCAGGCTTTGCGGCTTATATTAATGAGCGGCTTGGCGGATTTGAACGGAGGCCGGGCAAGCCGGGCGAGTCTGGGGTATCGAGGGGTAAAGACCGCGCGGACTTCGCAGCGTTCTATCAAGAGTACGACGGCATGACGGCGGCCCATCGTCCGGTGTCGACAAGATGGGTGTGCACGGGACCGATAAAATATGATCCGACGCTCCTCCAAATCGATATCGCTAATTTCAAGGCCGCCCTCGAGGGTGTCAGCGTGGAGGAAGCGTTCATGCCCGTGGCCGCGCCCATTACCGTCGAAACCGATCACGGGAACGAGTACTACCCGAATGAAGAAGCCTATCTTTACGCCATCGCGGATGCTCTCAAGGAAGAGTATCAGACGATTGTCAATGCCGGCTTTCTGGTCCAATTGGATGACCCATGGATAACCGCCCACTGGGACCGGATGATCCCCAACATAGATTTGAAGGAATTCCACAAATTTTGCGAAATCCGCATTGACGCAACCAATCACGCGCTGGCGGGAATTCCAAGAGATCGCATCCGGTACCATATATGCTGGGGTAGCTGGCACGGGCCCCATAGCACGGACATACCGATGAAGGATGTCCGATCGCTCTTGCTCAAGGTCAATGCCGGAGCCTATCTGTTTGAGGCGGCCAACGTGCGGCACGAGCATGAATGGAAAGTGTGGCAGGACGTTAAGCCGCCGGAGGGAACAGTGCTTATTCCCGGCGTGGTTACCCATGCGACCAATTTGATTGAGCACCCCGAGCTAGTGGCGCAACGAATCGTGCGGCTTGCCAACATCGTGGGAAGGGAGAACGTGCTTGCGGGCACTGACTGTGGCTTTTCTCAAGGGCCCTTTAGCGCCAAGGTCCATCCGTCGATCCAGTGGGCGAAGCTCAAAGCGCTTGTAGAGGGTGCAGATCTGGCGACGAAGGATTTGTGGCCGCGCCGGTAGCCAGTTTCAGTTAGGGAGAAAAAGTTAGACGGGCTCGACGACTCGGAGCGTTGGGTCCGACAGGAGACAGAGATGCCCAAGAAAGAAGTGATTCAGGTGAATCTCGCCGCGGCCAATCCCAATCTGTCGCCCGCCACCCGGTTCGGCAATCTGGTCTTCGTGGCCGGGCAGACGGGGAGACACCCGGTTTCGGGGGAAGTCGGTCAAGGCGTTCGCGAGCAGACCCATTACGCCCTGCTGCGCGTCAACACGATCTTGGAAGCCGCCGGCACATCCCTCGATAATGTCCTCACCGTGACAACGCATCTCACCAAACGGGAGGACCTGGCGGCCTATAACGAGGAGTACGCCAAGTTCTTCCCGACCAACAAGCCGGCCAGGACCACTGTGGAAGCGATGTTAAACTCGCCCGATCTCCTGGTGGAGATCACTGTAACCGCTTGCATCTCCGAATGACCCGCTAATTCTCGCAGCTATGAACGAGTGGCTGCTTGGCAACTCGCGGTAGTGACTTTGATGACGTCGCACAACTCACTGTCTACAGGCCGACGGCCATCTAAATCAATCTCTTTGTCACCGTTTATAATTCTCACTTCCCCAGATCTCTTTCAAAAAGCCACTTTTTTCCAGATTGTTGACGAAGCTGTTATCATAGATCTCTTCCGGTTTCTTTCTCACCGGGGCGCCGCTTTCGCGGGCGAGCTCGACGGTTTCGGCGACCGCTTTGCCGGGGACGACCATCGTGCGGTCGAGGATTTCCCTGGCGTACACGTCGTACGCGGACTGTAGTGCCTCGGGGTCTTTGGTCCGCATCGCTTTGCCGATCGACGCTTTGGCCTTGTCGGGATTTTTGTCGACGAAGTAGACGATTTCGGCGAAGGCTGCGACCATGCGCTGGACGATCTCGGGACGTTCGCGCAGCATTTTATAACTGGTGTGGAGCGAGCTGTAGATGAACGGCAGGTTCAGATCGATCAGGCGATACATGACATTATAACCTTCGTTTTTGGCGCGGACGTCAAGCGGCGGCGTGATGATTACGCCTTGGACGATGCCGGCAGCCATCGCCTGATAGCGCTCGCCCTGGCTGCCTCCAATGGGCCGGATCGTGACCGCGTCGTTGGGCAAGCCGAGTTTTCTAACGACCGCGCGCGAGAGCCGGTCGCTCAAGTCTCCCGCGCGGGCGATACCCAAAGCTTTGCCCTTGAGGTCTTCCGGCCGCCGGACCTCTTTTCGGGTCACCAAGACATACGGCAGCTTCACCAGTGGTGATGCAACTATCTTCACGTCGATCCCCGCTGCCATTCCGGGGATGATGGCGTCGGAAGCGCAGTAGGTGAATTGGACTTCGTCGGTCGCCAGCGCGGTCAGGTTCTGGGCGCTGCCGCGGATAAAAATGTTCTCCAACTTGATGCCGTACTTGTCGAACAGGCCGTTGTCGAGGGCCGTGTAAAGATGGACGAATCCACCTGACACGGCGCAGGTGGAGACGCGCATAGAAAGAGGCCGTTCCCCAGGTTTGGGCAGATAGGGATTGGCAAAGGCACTGGCCTCGAAGAGGAGGAGTAGGAAGGTGACGATTCCCAGCTTCATGCGGCGGACTCTATGCCAAACGGGATGCACTTGTAAACAGGGGAATGGGAGGCGTTTTCAGACGGCTGACTATGGGTGTCTATTTCGGGCGCAGTTGAAATCCTCCGCCCTTTCGATAGGCCTGAGGGCATGCTTGAGGCGAAGTGTAAGTTCGTCATGCCGGCGGCTGCCGGCATCCAGGTTCGATCTCGCGTCAAGTTCAAAAAGTGCCTGGATTCCGGCCTGCGCCGGAAAGACGGAAACCCGATTCCACGTCTACGCGACAAATTTAGAACGCCTTTGCTTGAAATCGAGGATTGTTCAGCGGTCGTCCGTATCGGGCTGCCAACGGGCATAATCTCATCGCCGGTAATTCTCGTTGCCCCAAAGCTCCTTGAGGAAGCCGCTTTTTTCCAGATTATTGACGAAGCTGTTGTCGTAGAGCTCTTCCGGTTTCTTTCTAACGACGGTGCCGGTCTCGCGGGCGATATCGACGGCTTCGCTCACGGATTTGCCCGGCACGACCATGGTGCGGTCGACGATTTCCTTGGCGTAAACGTTGTAGGACGATTGCAGCGCCTCCTCATCCTTCACGCGCATCGCTTTGGCTATGGCCGCTTTGGCTTTGTCGGGGTTTTTCTCGACGAAGTGCACCGTCTCGGCGAGGGCCGCGACCATGCGCTGCACGGTTTCGGGCCTTTCCCGAATCATCTTATAGCTCGTGAGCAGGGAACTGTAGATGAAGGGAATTTCGAGGTCGATCAGCCGGTAGATCACGTTGAAGCCGTCGCGCTTGGCGCGGACATCCAAGGGCGGAGTAACAAGGATGGCTTGAACCACGTTGCCGACCATGGCTTGATAGCGCTCCGTTTGGCTGCCGCCGATGGGATGGATAGTAACGTCGTCGGTAGTCAGGCCGAATTTTCTCACGACTTGCCGTGAGAGGCGCGCGCTCAAGTCGCCCGGCCGGGTCACGCCGATGGATTTTCCTTTGAGGTCTTCGGGACGACGAACCTCTTTGCGCGCGATCATCACGTAGGGGAGCTGGATCAGAGGAGAAGCAACGATCTTGGCTTCAACCCCGGTCGCCAGACCGGGAAGACTGCCGTCAGCCGCGCCATAGGTGAACTGCACTTGGTCGGCGGCGAGGGCGGAGAGCGTCGGTGCCGAGCCGCGGATCTGGATATGCTCGTACTTAAGTCCGTATTTTTCGAAAATCCCGTAATCCAGTCCGGCATAGAGATGCACGAATCCGCCGGTGACGGCGGATGTCGCCATTCGAAGCATCGTCGGCCGTTCGCCCGATTTCGGCAGATAGGGATTCGCCGATGCGGTGACCGCGAAGAGCACTACAAGGTGAATCGTACATAGGGCTAGTTTCATCATCATCCCGCAATGACTCTAGGCCAGTTATCGGAGAATTGTAAAGGCAAAAATCGCATGACTTCAGCTTGACCAATGATAGCCGGCTGACTTATTGATGAGGCGGTCAAATCCGAGCTAGCCGCTCTGCCGATTGTTCACCTGGCTAGTGTAGGGGCTGTTAAATGAAGGCACTTATTGATCGACATAACAAAGCGAGAATTCTCGAACAGGGGAATGGACTCCCGCCAAGGCCCAAAGCACGCCAAGTTCGGAGGGAAGAGTGAATTATCTTGGAACAAATATCGACCGTTATTCTCCGACCTTTGCGGCCTTGGCGCCTTTGCGCGAGATATTCCGAGTTTCAGTTGCGGCTCTGCCGCGAGCGTCCTTTGTGGTGGTTATGCACCGGATAAAGTACCAACAGCGTGAGAGACTGCACTAGAAAGTGGCTCCAGATACGGAGGCGAAATGATTACGAGGAAAATTCTCACCGGCGCTTGTCTAGGGTTGGTGTTGTTCGGCTTTGCCGGTACGCTCCACGCGCAAGCGCAGAAGATCCGCATTTCCTTGTCGAGCCGGAGTAATACGAACACGTCTTATTACGTGGCTCAGGCGCGAGGCTTTTTCAAAGACGAAAGCTTGGAAGTCGAGTTCATCCAGATCAATCCCCGGCTCGGCGCCATGGCGGTGCTGAACGGCGACGTGACCTTCACGACTTCGTTCGTCAGCACCTTTCGCGGCGTCGTGCAGGGGCTGCCGATGAAGACCGTGTTCATTCTTTTGAAGAAGGGCACTTACCATTTGATGGTGCGCCCCGATCTCATCAAAGACATTCAAGATCTGAAGGGCAAAAAATTGGGTGTGACGGCGGTCAACGGCGGCGATCACATCATCGGCAGAGAGCTGATGCGCATGAAAGGACTGGATCCCAACCTGGTTCAAGCCATCGCGGTCGGCGATCCGTCGCTACGGCTTCAAGCGGCCGTCAGCGGTGTCGTGCAGGCCGTGTCGGTGCCACCGCCGTACGATTTGATGCTTGAACAGAAGGGCCTAAAATCCATTTCCGGGCCGCCGGAAATCGGCGTGCCATCGTCGGGTCTGTTTGCGGCGGATCGGTCCATCAAAGAGAATCCGCAAGTGTTGCGGCGCACCATCCGCGCGACGTTGAAGGCGAACCGATTTATCGAAGGGAACAGGGAGGAAACGATCCGCATCATGACCAGGTTCGTGCCCCAGTCTGTGGAAGCGGCAGCGCGCTCCTACGACGTGGAACTCAAGGCGCTCGCCAAGGACGGTCAGATGACCGATTCGGAAATCGAGTTTCAGATGGAACGCCTGGCCGACAAAAAGCGGCCCCTTGACGAGATCCGCGATTTCTCGTTTGCCCGCCAGGCGCTGAAAGAGCTGGATTCGGGAAAGTAAGTTCAGCTCGGTGGACGATCCCTCAAGTCGAACCTGAAGAATGATCGTGGCACAAACCGGCCACCAGATCTGGCGACGAATTGTGCAGAATAAATCACCCGGCGCACTTCGCTGCAAAATGCTCCCAGGCGCGTTCGACGGAAGTCGGCTTGAAAGTCCGTTTGGCGATTCGTTCGGCTTCGTCGCGCTCCATAAACATTGGGGTGCCGAGTCGCATGGCTTCGGTTTGAAGCCGCGCCGACTCCTCCAGGAAAAGCGCCAGCATGCAGACTTCGCGAATCGACTGTCCGACGACGACGGCGCCGTGTCCTCGCAGCATCAGCGCCTTTGCGCCATGCAGCAGCTTGGCCATTTCCCCGGCCCGCCCCGGCGATTCGACCTGCCCGGTCCCCGTATAGAGCGGCACGCCGTCGTAAAAAATCGCGCTGTAATTGTGCATGGGACGGAGGGTTTGGCCCAGCACGCTCAGAAGAATTACCGCCGGCGAGTGAAAATGAAAAACCGCTTTGACGTCGGGTCGGGCTTTGTAGATCGCCTGGTGCAAGGACGACTGCGGCACGGGTTTTTCGAAGTCAACAAAAAACAACTCGTCGCTTTTCACCAGGGCCGGGCTCTTGCGAGGCATGAACATCATCTCATTACCGTCGTTGCTGCGAGCGCTGAGATGGGCGAAGGCATCGCTCAACCCCTCGCGATAAATTATTCGCAGCGCCATGATGAAATCGTTTTTAATCGCATTATAGGATAGGTCGGTCATTTTTTGGTTTTCCTTTCATCCCGCGTGATTGCGGCAATCATATCAGACTCGTAGAGTAGACAACAGGCGCATACTTCTGGATCTCGTTAACATCAACATCCCGTCGTGAC
>Ga0137428_1001157_pt1 | contig 10543 bp, 9 predicted proteins | sample EasRivERMZT718_2_FD_102305 | JGI IMG/M metagenome (GOLD analysis project Ga0137428, IMG submission 102305) | Soil microbial communities from meander-bound floodplain in the East River, Colorado, USA - East River MetaG ERMZT718_2 | ecosystem: Environmental > Terrestrial > Soil > Floodplain ...
CCCGGCGGATCCGATCGCGGCCGCGCGCGCCCCGGCGGACCCGATCGCGCAGGCAAGCCCTCCGAGCTCTCCCGCCCGGACCACGCCCCGCATCCCCGCCGCCAGCTCGACCGGCACCCAAGCTCGCGGCCCCCCACCTCTCGCCCAAGACCCCAGCACTCGGACCCGAGCCCCGAACGGCAGGGCCGCGATCACCGGGCCCTGGGGCATCGACCGCACGCAGACCGTGTGCCCGAAAGCACAGGCCTGCGCCACGTCGGCCCACGCGCGAGCGGCGGGAGCCGCCAGGAATCGCAGGGACCAACTCCGCACCCAGCCCGGGTAGCCATCGAAGCCGGCCGCCAGCACCCAAGCACCGCGCCGGTCGAGCACGTGGAGCACTTCACCCGCCGCGCGCTGGCTCTTCAGCTCGGAGCGATGATCGGGGCTCGACTGCAAGTGGGCGAGCGGGGTCACGACGACCGCGTGGCGAAGAGGCATGCGCGCGCTAGAACGGGCTCGAGGGCTGGACGAGGACATAGTCGCCGAAACCCCCCTGATCGGCGAACACGAAGGTCAAGTTGCGGGTGGGGTACCGCCAGATCTCGTAGGCCGGCGTGTTGAATCCGGCCGGCACGTTCTCCACGTCCTCGGGCTCGCCGTAGTGGATGTAGACCTTTCCGCGGTCCGTCTTCCAGCCGGCGTCGCCGCGCGCCGCATAGCGGTCGGCGGCCGTTCGCACCCGGGTCATGAACTGCTCGAGCTCCTCGTTCTCCTGGGTGGCGGGATCGGGGTCTCGGGCCTTCCAGAACGCGTCCCACTTCGCCTTGCGCTCCTCCGGCGGCACGTTCCTGAGCGACACCACCTCGCTCTCCCCCAGGTAATAGCCCGCCAGATCCACGAACACCGCATAGTTCCGCTGGAGATCGATCCGGCTGGCATCGATCTCGAACTGCCGCACGGTGAGCGCGCGATCGCCGCCATAGCCGGCGGAGAGCTCGAGCACGTAGGTCCCGGGATCCAAGGTCTCGACGGCGATCCCGGCGGCGAACGGGGTGCGCGGCCCGAGCACGGCGATCCGGACCGTGTCCACCCGCACCACGGCCGCTCGCGAGCCGAGAATGCGCACCAGCAAGTCCTGGCTCCCACCCGCCGTCGCATCTCGCAAGTAGAGGATGCCCCGCGCGCAGACATGCGGGAGCGGATCCCCGAACCGCCGCGTGACGCTGGTCACGAAGCCCGCCGAGTCGGGGTCGGCGGCGAACGCCGTGAGCGAATCGCGGCAAGTTCCGACCTCCACGCCTGAGAGCGAGACGGCCGAGTTGGAAGGCGGCTTCACCTTCACCTCGCGCACCGCTTTCGCGCTCGTCTCGAGACCGACGCTGCCCATCCGGACCTCGAGCCGGTATTCGCCCGGGGCCAGATTGAAATCGGAAGTGAAGCTGAAGTTCTTGCGCTGAGCCTTCGTCTCCCGGTAGGTCGCGGCACTCACCTTCTTCCGCCAGACGTCGCCCCCCGCTTGCCGATCCTTCTTGCCATAGATCACGGCCACCACGTCGAACCGGGCTTCGAAGCCGCCGCCGGGCAGCTTGGCGAAGTTGAGCTGGTTCATCGGCACCGAGAACGTGAGCCGGATCCCCGACTTGCCAGGCTCTCCTTCGATGTCGGTCGTATCGATGTAGAACGTGGGCGGCTCGAGCGAGCGCGTGGGGAGATCCGCTCCCGTGCTCGGCGACGGCTGCGCGCCCGCCGGCCCGGAGAGGACCGCCCAGAGCAGGCCGAGGACGATGGCGCCGGTGGCCGGGATGGCGAGGCGCGGCAACGGATTTATCAAGTCCCTTCGCCTCAGCTCGCCGCGGCCAGCGCCCGGCGCAAGAGCTCATCGAGCGCCATCGGACCCTGGTTTCCCGTCAGCGCCCGCTTGGCCGCGGCGTTCGCCGCCGCGCTCGTGTAGCCGAGCGAGACCATGGCCGCCACGGTATCCCGATAGACTTCGGGAGCGCAGCCGAGCTCGCGCGCTTCCCGCTCGCTGCCGGCGATCACATGGCCCCCGGCGGGGAGCCGATCCTTGAGCTCGACCACCAGTCGCTCCGCCATCTTCTTACCGATCCCCGGAATCGTCCGGAGGAGCACCGTGTCCCCTTCCAGCACCGCGCTCCGGAATCGCTCGAGCTCGATCCCGGAGAGAATGGCGAGCGCCATCTTGGGTCCGACTCCCGAGATCGTGATCAGAATCCGAAACAGATCGCGCTCGTCGGCACTCGCAAACCCAAACAAGAGCAGCGCGTCCTCGCGCACGATGAGCTGGGTCAGGAGGGAGACCGCGACTCCCGGCTCGGGAAGCCGCTGGAAGGTCGAGACCGGGATCGCCAGCTCGTAGCCCACCCCGTGTCCGTCTTCGATCACCGCCCGGGTGGGCTCCCGCTCGAGAAGCTGTCCACGCAGCCGCGTGATCATGGGCGCACTCCCGCCTTGGTCCGCGCCACGTAGGCCGACCAGGTGCGCGGTCGATCGGCGGCGACGAGGCGGGGATCCGACTGGCGAAACCCGTGGCAGAGGGCGACCGCGAGCGCATCGGCCTGATCGAGCCCGAGCCGGGCCGGAGCGCCTTGCAACAGCCGGGCTACCATCGCTCGCACCTGGTCCTTGGACGCCCGGCCGCTGCCGGTCACCGCGAGCTTCACGGCGCGCGGAGCGTATTCCGCGACTGCCGCGCCACCGCTCCGGGCCGCCAGCAGGACCACCCCGCGGGCGTGGCCGAGGACGATCGCCGTGCGCGGGCTCCGAGCATGGAAGAGGCCTTCGATCGCCACCTGGTCGGGCGCGCCCGCGGCGAGCAAGGCCCGCACCTCGGCATCGATCGTGACCAAGCGCTCGGCAAGGGTGGCGGAACGCGGCCGGATGACGCCCGAGGACAGGTGCCGGAAGCTCGAGCCTTCGCTCGCGATCAATCCATAGCCGGTGGCGTGCGAGCCGGGATCGACCCCGAGGATCACCATCGCGCTCGGCACTCCCCTGCCGGAACGGAACGAGCCATGCGCCGCTCCCTCACCCGGCGCGGCCGGGGCCGCCGGCGCCGGAAGGCTCCAGGTTGGCGATCAGGCGGCCGAGGTCAAGCTGGCCATGACCTCGTCCGGAATGTCGAAGTTCGCCCACACGCTCTGCACGTCATCGTGCTCATCGAGCAGATCGAGCAGCTTGAGAAGCTTGCTCGCCGATTCCCGATTCAAGACCACCGTGGTGGTCGGCACCTGGATCTGCCGCACGTCGTGATGCGGTATGGATCGCTGCTCCAGATAGCGCGCCACTTGATGCAGCTGGCCCGGCTCGGTCAGCACCTCGTAGACGTCCTCGCCCTCGGTGTTGACATCGATCGCTCCGGCCTCGGCAGCGATCTCGAGCAAGGCCTCCTCGTCGGACACCTTGCGGTCCACCTGGATCGATCCCCGCTCGGTGAACAGGAAGGACACACAGCCGCTCTCGCCCAGGTTCCCGCCCGCCCGGCTCAAGATGTGGCGCACGTCGGAGGTGGTGCGGTTCCGGTTGTCGGTGAGGACGTCCACCATCAGGGCCACCCCGCCCGGGGCGTAACCCTCGTAGGTGAACTCCTCGTAACCCGAGCCCTCGGATCCGCCGGTGCCCTTCTTGATCGCCCGCTCGATGTTGGCCGCCGGCATGGCATTGGCCTTGGCGGTCTGGATCGCCGCTCGGAGCCGCGGATTGCCGTCCGGGTCGCCGCCGCCGGCGCGGGCGGCAATCGTGATCTCACGGATCAGCTTGCCGAACACGCGGCCCCGCGCCTGGTCGGTCTTCTCCTTCTTGCGCTTGATCTGACTCCATTTGGAATGCCCTGACATGATCTCTCCGTGCGCCCGTGCGCTCCCTCCTATCCGACCTTTTCCTTCTCCGACTCCCGCTCGCGCATCTTGGCCGCTTCGGCCACGACCTTCTCTTGCACGTCAGGAGTCACTTCCTCGTAATGCGAGAACTTCTCCGCATGCCAGGCTCGCCCCTGGGTGAGCGAACGGAGGGTGGTGGCAAACCGGTACATCTCCGCCTGCGGCACCTGCGCCTTGAGGAGCTTCCGCTTGCCGGCCGTGTCCATGCCGAGGATCCGGCCCCGCTTGGCCGAGACGTCGCCCATCACATCGCCCATGTAGTCTTCGGGCACCACGATCTCCACCTCGAGGATCGGCTCGAGGAGCACCGGCCCGGCTTGTTCGAAGCCTTCCTTGAAGGCCTTGGTGGCGGCGAGCTTGAACGCCATTTCGGAGGAGTCGACAGCGTGGTAGGAGCCGTCGAAGAGCGCCACCCGCACGTCCACCACCGGGCAGCCCGCGATGACCCCTTCCACCATCGTCTCCCGGACCCCCTTCTCCACCGCCGGGATGAACTTGTTGGGCACCACTCCGCCCACGATCTCGTCCAAGAACTCGAAGCCCGACCCGCGGGGCTGGGCCTCGATCCGCAAGTGTACGTCTCCGAACTGCCCGCGACCGCCCGTCTGCTTCTTGTGGCGACCGTGGATCGTCGCCTTGCCGCGAACGGTCTCGCGATACGGAATGCGGGGCTTGGCGAGCTCGACCACCACTCCGAAGCGGCGCTTGAGCCGCTTCACCAGGAGGTCGAGATGGAGATCGCCCATGCCCGAGATCCGGATCTGGTGCAGCTCGGAATCGAGGACGAGCCGATAGGTGGGGTCTTCTTCCACCAACCGCGTGAGCCCGGCCGCCATCTTGTCCTCTTCGCCCTTCGACTTGGAGATGATGGCTTCGGTGAGGGTCGGATTGGGGAATGCAATTCCCGGGAGGAGGGCTCCCACTTCGCGCTCGCAGAGGGTGTCGCCGATCTTCACGTCCTTGAGCTTGACCGCCGCGCCCAGGTCGCCCGCGACGAGCGCCCCGACATCCTTGCGATCCTTGCCCTGCACGACCGCCAGATGGCCGAGCCGGGTGCTGGTCGAATGCCCGGGGTTCTGGAGGTCGAGCCCCGGAACCGCCCTCCCGGAAACCACCCGCACGTACGCCAGATCCCCGCCCTGGCCTTCGCTCGTCGTCTTCCACACGAGCAGCGACACCTTGTCGCTGGCCTTGGGCTGGACCTTCACTTCCTGCTCGCCGCGCTTGGCCGTCACCGCTCCGCGATCCGCGGGCGACGGCAGCTCGACCACGATCGTGTCGAGGAGCGAGCTCACGCCGGCGAGCTGGAGCGATGCCACCGGCAACGCCGGCACGAGCTTCGCCGAGAAGATGCCGCTCCGGAGACCGGCGGTCACTTCCGCTTCCGAGAGCTCCCCCTCGCCCAGGTACTTCTCGAGGAGCTCGTCCGAGCCTTCCGCCGCTGCTTCGACGAGCGCCGAGCGGGCCTCGTCCACGGCGCCCTTCATGTCGCCGGGGATCGGGACTTCGCTCCGGCTCCCATCGGGCTTGTGCTCGTAAGCCTTCATCGCGAGGAGATCCACCACGCCCTTGAACGCCGGCCCGCTGCCGATCGGCAGCGCGAACGGCACGACCCGTCCCATGAGCTCCGCCGCCGACCTCACCACTCGCCCGAAATTGGCGTTCTCGCGCTCCATCTGACTCACGACGAGGACCGTCGGCAGGCCGGCGGACCGCACCCGGTCCCAGACGTTGTCGGTCGCAGGCTCGACGCCGGAATCCGCCCTGAGGAGGAAGATCACGCTGTCCGCGACCCGGAGCCCGGTCACGATCTCCCCCACGAAGTCGGCGTAGCCGGGGGTGTCGATCAGATTGATCTTGTGGTTCTTCCACTCCACCGGGGCGAGCTTGGCCCCGATCGTGATCTTGCGCTCGATCTCATCCTCGGCGTGATCGAGGAGGCTCGTCCCGTCGGCCACCAGCCCGAGTCGGGTGGTCACCTTGCCCAGGTAGAGCATGGCTTCAGCGAGCGAGGTCTTGCCCGTGCCGTGCTGCGACACGAGCGCCACATTGCGGAGATCCTGGGTTCCATACTCCTTCACGACCTCGCGCCTCCCTTCCTCGCCAAACCTGAGATCACCGGCCCAAGACGGCCGAACCGTGTCGAGTCAAAACAGTTACGCTATCACGCGAGGTGCCCCCGGTCAAGGCGACTGACCGGGTAACCCAAAGTCGGGGCGCATTTTCCAGGGGCGGGGCGGGTGTTCGGGGGCCATCCGGCCGGGGCCGCCTATTGGGTCAGGACCTGGACCCGGGTCGCAAACACTTCGGCCGTGATCTGGCCCGAGTTGAAGGCGTCCACCTCGCGCCGCTTCACCTGCAGGATGGTCCGGCCACCGGGGCCGCCCCGCCAATCGAGATCGGAAGGAAAGATCGCGATCCCGATGTGCTCGTCGGGACCGATGCCGGTGAGCGTGTGCCCGTAGTCCCGGAGCGTATCGAGGAGCTCTTCGCGGACGAGGCCGAGCACTTCTTCCCGCTCCGGATCGGCGAGCCGGGCCGCCGACTTGGGATCCCAATCCCTGACCAGCTTCCGGAACGCCGGCGGGAGATCGCGGTCCGCCAAGACCGAGTCGGCTTCCGAGGGATCCACGAACTCGATGTCCTCGTCGGCGTCCGGATCGGACTCGTCTTCTCCGTCCCGGCGGCCCCGGTTGCGGGTCCGACCTTCGATGCGCTTGCGTCCCTCGCCCTTCTCGTCGTCGTACTCCACCTCGTAGCTGCCGTCAGGCTTGAAGCGAAAGTGCAGGATGTCGTCCCCGACCATGATCGGCGAGAGCTCGACCATGAACAGCACGCCGTAGCCCTCGAGATGCAGTCCGCGGCAGTTGGGAGCCCCGCTCACCAGCGCATGCTGGGAATCGATCAAGGTCTGATCGATCACCTTCTCGAAGATGCTGATCTGGCGCTGCATCCGGCGCGCGGCCGGATCGGTCTCGGCCGACGGGCCGGGCGTCGGGTCCGGCGCGGGGGAAGGAGCGGCCGAGGCGACTGCGGCGGCGGAGGCCACCGCGACCGGCGACCCGGTGGTGCGCGCGACCGCGGGCCGGGCGGCACACAGCGCGCAGGTGATGGCGAAGCCGAGGAGGATGCGAGTCATCGTCCTCGTCACCAACGAGGCTCGAGCCGGTCCTCGTGCGGGACTTGCCCGCCGCCCTTGCCCTTGGGCGCGGGCTCGTCGGAGAGCTCGCGCTCCGGCGGCAACCCGCGATCGAGCACGGCCGGCTGCGCCAAGTGGTCGAGGCGTTCGTGCGTGCTCAGGAGCGCCTGGAAGGTCTCGGCCCGGGCATCGCGGAGCTGGCGCTCGATCACCGCCAAATCTTCGCGCCGCTGCATCGAGAGCGAGCGCGCGAGCTGATCGGTGGTGAAGAGGAATTTGGCGTCCTGGCGGGACTCGCTCGCGGCGATGATCGCCGCCACCTCGTTCAGGAGCGCCGCCCGATCGGCGGCCGTCCGATCCGCGACCACCCCCGGCGCCACTCCTGATGGTGCCTCCGTGGCGGCCGCCGGCCGAGCCGCGACCTCGGCCCCCGCCGCCGTGCGGGCCTGAGCGAGCGCCGACTCCGCCGCCGCGAGCTCCGCGCGCAGACCCGCGACCTCGGTCGCGAGGGCCTGGATCTCGCGCCCCACGCCACCGGCCGGCACGGCCCCCAACCGGAAGAGCAGCACCACGGCGGCCGCCGCGAGCGCCGCCCCGAGCCCCGCCGGGAGGAACAGGTCACGCAGCCGGCGTTCCCCGAAGCCGCGACCGCCTGCCGCCGCCGCTCGCCAAGGTCCGGGTCCGGCGAAGGACTGGGGAACGAGCGGGCGCGGCGGCTCGGCCAGATCCCACCGGCGTACGAACGCGCTCGTGGCCTCGATCTCGGACAGATCCGCCTGACACTCTCCGCAGATCGACAGGTGCGCTGTCACCTCCGCCTTCCGGGCCGAGCCGAGCTCCCCGTCGAGGAGCGCGATCAAGTCCGGCTTCCAGTCGGCGCAGGATCGAGGTTGGTTCATGGACTCACGAGCTCCTGGCCCATCGGGCCGCGGCCGAGGATCCGGCGCAGGCTCTTCAGGCCGTAGAAAATTCGGGACCGCACCGTGGGCACCGGGACGCTCAGCATTTCACCGATCTCGGTTGCCGTGTACCCCTGATACTCGCGCAATACGAGCGCCACTCGCTGCTCCTCGGGCAGCTTCTGCAGAGCCCAACGCAGGAGCTCACCGATCTCCGTCGTCTCGACCTGGGCCGCCGGGTCGGCCGGCATTTGGACCAGCCGATCGCAGTCCCCGGCGAGCGCGAGCGTCGTCGGGTCGACCCCCGACTCGGCGAGCTCTTCGGTGGAGATTTCCACCTGCCGGCGCCGCCGCCGCCCGCGATCCTGGCACATCCGGAAGGCGATGGTGGTGAGCCAGCTGCCGAATCGATCCGGGTCCTTGAGCTGCGGAAGCTGCGCGAAGGCCCGGGTCAGGGCCTCCTGGCAGACATCCTCGGCCTCCTCCGCCTGCCCCGTGTAGCGGTAGGCGAAGTTGTAGAGGGGCTTTTGCCAGCGATGGGCAAGCACATCGAAAGCCCCCGGGTCGCCGGCCAGGACCCGGCCGACCCAGACTCTGTCGGACCCCTCCATCCAACCGTCTCCGGACCACGGCGATGGCGTTATCAAAGACTTAGACGTCCCCCTCCCACTCCCCGTTCAAAGGGAGCGCTCCGGTGCCGCCCAGGGCGGCTCGCGGGCCCGTTCGGCGACGAATTTAAGTATATTAACGACAATATTTTATGCTCATCGCCGGGCAGCGGCCGACCGGCTTTCGCTTTACAGGAGCGGCGTTTACCCGTTCAATTCCTCCGTTCGCCTGGCGAAAGGTGGGAGGGAGCCGTTCGGATGACCGACTACGTGGTGGACTTGGAAGAGCTCGGCCGCGAGAGCGTGGGCCAAGCTGGAGGGAAGGGAGCGCTCCTCGGAGAGCTCTTGGCGCGGGGAGTCCCCGTGCCACGGGGGTTCTGCCTCACCACCCGGGCTTACGACGACTTCCTGGAGAGCTCGGGTCTCTCTGCCAAGATACGGGAGGCCCACGACTTACCTCCTGGCCAAGAAGCTCTGGATGCCGCTGAGGCGATCCGGAACCGGATCACCGAGGCCTCGATCCCCGCTCAGGTCGCCGTCACCCTCTCGACCCTTTATCGCTCCCTCGGGCAGCGGCCCCGGGTGGCGGTCCGCCCCTCGCTAGCCTATGACGATCAGCTCCGGAGCCCGGTTGCGGGGGCGATCGAGCCCCACCTGAACGTCTCCGGGGAGAAGGAGCTCTTTCAGGCGATCCGTGACACCTGGGCCGCCATCTGGCAGCCGCGGGTGTTGGAGCTCTGCCGGGCGAACGGGATCGAGCATCCGCGGCTCAAGCCGGCGGTGATCATGCAGGTCATGGTCCATCCACTCTGCTCGGGCACCCTGTTCACCGCCGACCCCGGCACCGGGGATCGGGATCGGCTGGTTCTCACCGCGCATTGGGGGATCAGCCAGGGGGCGAGGAGCGGACAACTGGCGCCCGACACCTACCACGTGGATCGGGAAACGATGGACCTCCGGTACAAACGCATCGTGACCAAGGAGGTCATGGTGTCTTCGTCCGGATTCGTGCCAGTGCCGAAGAACCGCCGGAACTCGCCCGTGCTCAAGGACGGGCAGATCCGCGAGCTGTGCACGATGGCGCTCGGCGTCGAGCAGATCATCGCCGAGCCGGCCGAGATCGAATGGTGCCAGGTCTCGAGCGGCGAGATGATGGTGCTCGAAGCGATGCCGGTGGGCGAGATCGAGGCCCAGTCCCCCGCTTCCGCACCGGTCCCCGAGACCGGCTCCTGGGATCCGCCGGCGGCCTGGCCGGGGGACGTGAGCGACTCCGAGGTCGAGGACGACGTCGAGGGCGGCGCGCCCGCGCGCGCGGAGGCGCCCCGGGCCCATTCGCCGAGCGAGCAGGCGAGCTCGTAGCGACTCCGATTCGCCGCCACGGGGGCGCGCGCGGCGATCGCTACCCCGGCAACGCCCGCAAATGCGGGAGCACGCTCTCCACCGCCGATACGCCGCCGGCCACGATCCGATAGCGCTGCTCGGCCGCGATCGCGATCTCGTCCGTGAACGGAAACACCGCCTCGCCATCGAACCCCCGCACCACCCCGCCCGCCTCCTCGACCAAGAGCCCGCCCGGAGCGATGTCCCACAGGTGAGGCCGGTTGGCCAGCATGAGATCGATCGTGCCTTGAGCCACGTAGGCGAGCTCGAGGCTCATGCTGCCGAAGCAACGGAACTTGCGGGTCGGGAGGAGATCGTACATGCGATCCGCCTCCCGGCGCAGAAAACGGTGGCGAACCGCAATCAATGACGATGGGGTGAGTGCCCCCGCGTTCACGGCCAGTGCGCTGCCGTCCCGGCGCGCGCCCCGTCCCTTGAGTGCCGTGTAGGACTCCCCGCGCATCGGATCGTGGACCAGCGCCATGACCGGGACCCCGGCATGGAAGGCGGCGATCGCGACCGAGAAGAGCGGCACCCCCGCCAGGGAGTTCTGGGTGCCATCCAAGGCATCCAGGGTCCAGCACCAGTCGGACTCCCCGCGCGCGAACCCGCCTTCCTCGGCCAGGATCGAGTCGCCGG
>Ga0137428_1001158_pt1 | contig 10537 bp, 10 predicted proteins | sample EasRivERMZT718_2_FD_102305 | JGI IMG/M metagenome (GOLD analysis project Ga0137428, IMG submission 102305) | Soil microbial communities from meander-bound floodplain in the East River, Colorado, USA - East River MetaG ERMZT718_2 | ecosystem: Environmental > Terrestrial > Soil > Floodplain ...
AAGCACGGCAGAGGCCCGCCACCGGCGGTGACCTTGCAGGCAGGTAGCGCGGGGCGGGGGTGCGTCCCAGAACGAAGTGAGCTCGGTGGCTTGACTGGCCGGTCGGGTTAGAGTAGCCAATGTGAGGAGTCGCGAGTTACAAGCGGCTCCTTGGTTAACACGATGCCCCGGTGGAGCGATCCTCCGGGGCGTCGCATTTATGCGAGGTTGGGTGCGAAGTTACGAGCAGCGGGGATGTGCGCCTGACTCTCTGTTTGCGAACCGGATGCTCAAATACTATCACCGGCGGGCGGCATGAGAGGGGTATCGCTGGTCGAGTTCTCGGATACTACGCCTTCATTGGGGGCGTTTGTACCCCTGCCAGCACTTTCTCGGGTTTCGTACTGCGGCGCCACGAAGTCGTTTGCGCGGTTCGAATCCGCGTGCGCTCCTTACTTCATACCGATCCCGATGTTGATCGGGTTGGTCACCTTGGCTCGGGCCCTGCCGCCGGCTCGCTCGCGGACCATCTTCTCGAGGGCTTGCTTGATCACTCGTATTTCCTCCTCTGTTAGGTCAAGGCTGCCGAGCATGGCTTCGGCGATCGGGTTGCTCGAGACCACCCAGTCCCAGAGCGCCTCCCCGGTCTCGAACTCCGTCGTCTCGGTGATGGATTCGACCGTGACGTTCGTCAGGCCGGCGGCAGCGAGCTCGCTTCGCAGCCTCTCTGGATCCGCGAGCTGGAACTCGAGCGGAGGATGATCCGCTGGCGGGCCGTTGAAGTCTGGGCGTACCGACTGAACTGCGACGATGAAGAAGCCAAGGAAGTCGATCCGATGCGGGTCGCCATAGGCGTGGATGAGCACGCGGCCGGCTGGTTTCGCGACGCGTGCCATTTCGCGAATTCCTCGCGGCATGTCAGGAAACAGCATGACGCCGAACTGCGATCCGACCACGTCGAAGCTCTTGTCGGGAAGTCGCAGCGCGTGACCGTCCATCACAATCGCCTCGATGTTCAGGCCCTCCTTGCGTGCACGCGCCTTGAGGAGATCGAGCATGGCGGGGGATTGATCGATCGCCAGGACTTGCGCACCGAGGCGTGCGGCCGGGATGCTCATGGCCCCGCTTCCCGCGGCGACGTCGAGAAAGCGCAGGCCCTCGCGTAGCCCGGCGCGCCGGAGGCCTTCGTTTCCCAGCCACATCTGGGTAGGCGTATTGGTCCGGTCATAGCCAGGCGCGATCCGGTCCCACGCGGCCCGCTTGTCCTGCCCGCCCCGCAAGGTCGAAGTCGTCGCCGGGGAGCGCATGAGCGCGGTGTGCAGAGCGTCCAGGAAGGCCTCGGGCTGCTCCATGACTGGGTCGCCTGCGTTCTCGATGACGTACAACGGCCATCTGTAGCGGGCGCCAGCCGCTTCTGCGACCGACAGCGGCGTCGGACGATGGTGCCGTCCCCAGATGAGGGCACCAGGAACGGCAATCCGCGCGAGATCCGCCTGCGGGATGGCGGGCAGCCCGAACTGTTCCATGAGGTTGGGCAGGGAGGCTTGCAGGGCAGGCGTCTGGGCTCGGTCCAAGTTGTACGCCTTGGTCTGGTCCCACCGTTCACCCATTCGAAGGCGCATCGCGTCATAGTCGAAAGCGCATTGGCTCCAGAGACGGTCGTGGGTCTCTTCGCTCGGCTCGGAGAGGTAGTGGGTCAGCGCCAGCCCGAAGTCGGGCGGCGGCTGGAACGCCGCCAGGCCGAGCGCATTGACCAGCACGATCCCATTGATCCGATCGCCGCGGTCGCAGGCGAAGCGCGCCGCGATGGCTCCACCGAGAACCTGCCCCACGAGCACGGGCGGTGTCGGGCAGGTGCACTCGATTAGATCGTCGAGCCAGCCGATCATACAGTCTGGATTGAGCTGGCCACTAATGGCATCCGTGGCCCCGTGACCAGGCAAGTCGGGCGCGATCACACGGTGCGTGGCCACGACATTCGGGATCACGGGCCACCAAACGGCCCCGTATTCTCCGGGACCATGGAGCAACACGACTGGAGGTCCGTCACCCCCTTCCAGAACCGCGGTCGCGATACCGTTGAGCTGCAGGCGTCGCTCCGTTACGGGGAGTCCCGCCAGAAGCCGGTCGCGGGCGCCCGAGGCTCTCTGATCCGTGACGTGTGATTGAACCTTGACCATGGCATCCTCCTTTTCGCCTTCGTCAGCGGAGTGGCTCTCCGCTACGTCAAAAACGTGCAGCAGGAGGCCAGGGTCGTTCTTCGGTGAATCCACCCATTTTGGACGACCGGGCGAGATGGGTAGTTTCCGCCAGGTGTTGTTTACGACCGGTCAGAGTCTGTCAGAGGAGCTTGTGCTCGTAGGCGTAGGCGGTGGCGGCGGCCCGTGAAGGGACGTCGAGTTTGCATAAGATGTTGCTGACGTGCCTGTCAATCGTCCGCTCGCTCAGGAACAGCTCCGCCGCGATGACCTTGTTGGTTTTGCCGGATGCGATCAAGCGAAGGATCTGAAGTTCGCGCTGCGTTAGTCCATGCTCAGGGGCGGATAGTGGTGCCTTGCCCAGCGCGTCGAGGCGAGCGATCTCGGGCGCGGCTCCCAACTCCTCGAAGACGGCTCTGGCCGCGGCGATCTCGAGCCCGCCCGTCTCCTCGTCTCCAATCGAGCGGCAAACTAACCCCATCAGCACCCGCACGCGTGCCGCCTCGTAAGGTGCCTCCGCCGCTTGCCATACCACGAAGGCGCGACGCAGGGGGGCGACGGCGGCCCGGGCCTCACCTTCGGCCAGCGCGACGGCCCCCTGCGCCCGGGCTGCCATGGCCTGCAGGATATCCGTACCGAACTTCTCGGCGATCTCTCCCAGGTCGCGACAAGCGCATCGCGCTTCCTCAATGTCGCCCGTGGCCAGCATGATCTCGACGTGCGCAGGCAGGAGCCTCGCGCGCTCCAGGGGGTCGGCGGCCGCGCCGACGACGCGCCGGATCGCCGCGCTGGCAGCGTCGGTGCGTCCCTGATGCATGCGCAGGAGAGCGAGTCCCGGCTGGGGTTCGCATCCCAGCCGGCTGGCGGTTCGATAGGCGTCCTCGGCCGCCTCGAACTCGCCGCGGAGGCGGTGCATCTCGGCCTTTTGATAAAACGCCGCAGCTGGGGGAACCCGGTCGGCTCCACCGTGGGAGATCGGTTTGCAGGCCCGGTCCGCCTCCGCCGTCGCATCCAGCCAGGCGCCCTGTAGCTGCATTATCTCCGCGCGACGCACGAGACAAGTCCCGGTGAAAGCGACCATCTCCTTCTGCTGATCGCACCATCGGGACAGCGCGGAGGTCCACTCACGGGCACGGCTCAATGCGAAGACCTGCTGGCAGGCCTCGATCAGGCTGCAGTAGATCAAACCCGTCATGATGGGCGACAGCTCTCCCGCCACCGCGGCGAGCATGGCTTCGTCGAGGAGCGCGAGCCCGGCCTGCAAGCGCCCCTGTCGGAGCTGGGCCCGGCCAAGGAGGTGACGAGCACAGGCGATCAAATCTCCGTCGGCGAAACGCTCGCCGATCTCCACGGCGCGCTCTGCCGCGGTGTGTGCCGCGTCATCATGGCCTTCGCCGAGTTGTTGCTCGGCTAAAGGCAGGAGCAAGTAGCCCTGCTCCACGCAGTCAAGGCCATCGACGAGCCGCTGCGCCCGCGCGAACCAAGCGCCCGCCTGCCCCGCCTCCCCCCGAAGGAGGAGGGTGAGACCCGACCAGAACGCGCAGCGGGCTGCGCGTGGTTGGTTGCCGGTTTCAATGTGCGCGTGATAGGCGCGGTCTAGGGTTCTCCAGTACTCGAGGTCTCGGCCGGTCATGTGCGTCGCCGTCGCCAGCAGCTCAAGATCCTCGATCCCTAACGGCGCTTTCTGATCGGCGAGCGAGAGCGACCGGAAGGCATCCCCCCAGGCCCGACACCTGTAGGACTCGCGACCCTGCCTGAGCTTGTCCTGCAAGGCTGAGGTCTTCCGGAATTTCGGCGACATCAATGTGGTTCTCCCCGGCGGACTGCGCAATTTCGTTTACCCAGAGGAGGCTCTTTGAGATTATATCGGTCCTCCACTTCGGATAACCCGCACGAGGTCCACACGACCCCGGCGGGTCACGGCGCCGACGTTGCCGTACTTGAACACCGCTCTTGCCCCAGGACGATCTCGACCGCGTGGCGACTCTCGGTTTGCGAACCGTGATACTCGTTCACGATACCGTCGCCATCAAGCAAATCCTCGATCACCTTGGACTCGGTGAGCCGGAGGACACCAAGCCACCGCCGGAGATCGTACAGGTGCCGGTCGATGAGGAGGGTCGGGAGCTCTGTCCCAGCCCGCGCCGGTGAGTCTGGCACAGACGAGCTTCCGCCCGCTCCACACCTACCGCTTCGTCAACGCGGCTGGAGAAGGCCGGTGGGCGCGCTACCACTGGGAACCGGAAGCCGGAGTCGCCGGCCATCCCGGCCAGGCCTCCCGCACCGACCGGATCAGGCCCGCGTTCCCATCCAGCAGCACCAGCAGCGGAGCCGCCAGATTCCTCCGGACGCATCCTTCTTTTTCAACAACTCTCGGGACGGGGCCAGGTCGATTCCCCGCCTCTTGACTCTAGCCCGGCCTTCGATATGCTGTCGAACTATGAGGGTACACGCCAATTGTCCCAGCGTGCCCGGCGGAACCATCGGTTGGCCCACTGAGACTCAGGAGGACCCAATGTACCGAACAAGCTACTTCGGAGCGTGGCTACTGGCAGTGCTGCTGGTCGCGATTGCTGGATGTGACGATGACCCCAGCGGCCCTCCAGCAGACACCGTCGCCCCGACCGTGAGTTCCACCAACCCCGTCGATGGTGCCACAGGCGTGGCGGTCATAACGGCATCGTTCAGTGAGGCGATGAACGCGTCAACGATCACGACGGCCACCTTCACCGTGAGCGGTGCCGGCCCGACTCCCGTGACCGGGACCGTCGCCTACAGTGCGTCGACCGACATTGCGAGATTCACGCCCACAAGTGCCCTCGCGGCCGGCACGGCATATACAGCGACGATCACGACCGGGGCCAAAGATGTCGCCGGCAATGCACTGGCGAGTAACCATGTGTGGAGCTTCACGACATCGGCGACGACAGGCAATCAGGCGCCAGTGGTTCTGGGGGGGGCTGGAGCTTTTGCGGTTCTGGCCGGGTCGACCGTCACCAACACCGGTCCAACCGCTCTGACGGGAGATCTGGGCGTGAGCCCGGGAACCGCGGTGACTGGCTTCCCGCCGGGAACCCTGACCGGTGCGATACACGCTGGCGATCTCACATCAGCGGCGGCTATGACGGATCTCACCGTGGCGTACAACGACGCCGCTGGACGAACGCTGGCACCCGTCACCGTCGCCGGGAATCTAGGGGGGTTGACTCTGCCCCCGGGCCTCTATAAGTCCACGTCCTCGCTCTCGATCTCGTCAGGCGATCTCACGCTCGACGCCCAGGGCGACCCGAATGCCGTCTTCATTTTTCAGATGGCATCGACGCTTACCACGACATCCGGCCGAGCAGTGGTCCTGAGCGGTGGCGCCAAAGCTTCAAACGTCTTCTGGCAGGTGGGGACCTCGGCGACGCTGGGGACGACGTCCGAGTTCGAGGGCACCATCATGGCGGATCAGGCGATCACTCTGAATACCGGGGCGACGCTGAATGGCAGGGCACTGGCACGGATCGCCGCGGTTACGCTGGCTAGCAATACCGTCGTAGTCCCCACCCCGTAGAGTCTCGAAGACCGTCGGCGAAGAAGATTCGCCGCCGTAAGATCGTCGCGCATCTCCAACCGGTGGAAGTCGATCAAGCCGGCATGGAGTGCGCGACGATCTTGAGGGATTTGGTCGGCGTGCTCATTCGATATCGCGTGGCCTCCATATGGTTTTCAGAACACCGTGAGCCTTCGCAGTGAACTCCTTCCATCGCTCGATCGGCAGTTGCGCGCCACAAAACTCGCCATCTGGGTGTGGCTTGATCGGTGCCAACGTAATCGGGTGTGCCACTGCTGCCGTCGATGCTGGCGAAGCACCGCAATTGGGTGGAGGGGCGCTCTGGTGCAGGGCCAGCACGAGCCAGCCGCTGGTGGCGATGATCGGCAGCAGGAGGGTCTGGAGGGGGCGAGGGGTGTGCCGTTTCCATGGTGCAGGTCGAGCTCGATCCGTGAGTCGCCAGGGCTGCGACGGCGATGTTACCATAGGAGAGCATGAGAGCGGCGATGGGGAGCGAGACGACCCCTGTCGCCACGACCATCGAAAACTGCCCCCGGGGGGGACGCGTCATGACCCTCGATGAATTCGTATCTCGCGGTTGGATGGATCACGCGACGGACGCCGAAGGCGTCATGGCGCGTCTGGACCAAGGCGTGGCGCTCTTGACCGAGGCTCAACAGCTGCCGGCCCTCGCTGGGCTCATCACGCATGTCGCTGGCGAGCACCTCGGCCGGTGGGACGACGGGATCGCCTTGCTCGAAACCCTCACCAGGATCCCGGCTTTCGATCCATCCACGCCGGAGGGCAAAGCGGTCATTCGAAGCCAGGCCATCCTGCATCGCTGTGCCGGAAATCACGCCGCGGAGGAGTGCTGTCTCGCCGCGTCGAAGACCGGCGGGACCACGCCAGAAGCATCGGATCGGATTCGGGTGCTCGCGGTCGCCGCCTCGGCTTTGGTAGGTCAGAAGCGGCTTGCAGAGGCATCCCGTGACTTCGATGCAGCAGTGGCACTGGCGTCTTATGGTCCTGAGGCCAAGGATCCGGCTGCCCGCGCCCTCGCCGTTACGGGCAACAACCTCGCTGTCGAGCTCGAGAACCGATCGACCCTCTCCCGCGAGGAACAGGACCTCATGCTGCGCGCGGCCCGCGTCGGTCGCGATTTCTGGGCCATCGCCGGGAGTTGGAAGGAAGTCGAGCGTGCGGAGTATCGCTTGGCGATGAGTCACATCAAGGCCGGCAAGGCCGAACCCGCACTCGCTCATGCCCGGCGGTGCCTGGCCTTGGTCGAGGACAATGGCATCGATCCCGGCGAGGCGTTCTTCGCCCACGAAGCCATCGCTCGCGCCCACCTGGCTGCGGAGCAGACGCGAGCGGCTCGTGACGAGCGCGCGACCATGGCCGAGCTCCTGCCCAAGGTGGCTGACGAATCTTTCCGCGCCTATTGCGCGGGAGAGCTGGCGAAGCTCGACGATGCACTGGCCGGTGCCAAAGCGGAGCAGACCGTCACCGGATCATAGCTTTCCACAGTCAAAGGCTACGCTCCAGTGGCAGTCCGCTCCGCGGCATCGCCACCCCGCCTCCACCTCTATGCCTTTGTGGCGTACATCCGACGCTTGTTCACCGCCAGGAGTACGACTCCGCCGATGAGTGCGATGGCCCCAACGATGGGTGGAAGCAGGGTCTGGTGTTCGGTGGCAGTCGCCTTGATCCCGCCCACATCAAGAATCGTCTTCTGACGGTTAAGGCTGATCCCACCATACATGAGAACGATGATCCCAATAGTCACGAGCACGAGACTGAAGATTTTCATGTCACTAAACCTCCTTCCTACCGTTGAGCGATGATCAGAATGCTCGCGGGCGCTGTCACTTGAATGCTCAGTTTCTGACCAGGGTCGAGCTCGATCTCATCACCCTTGGTCGCAAGCACGAGGACGGTCCCAGCGCCCGCTCCAACGGCCGACCCGATGGCTGCGTCCTTCGCGCCGCCGGTGACCCCGCCGATGACCGCACCGATGATTCCTCCGGCTGCGATCTTCACGGCGTCACTCCCCGTTCCGGAATCCGCCTGCAACGTAATCGGCTGAGTGGAAATCGCGTGTACCTTGCCCGCTGAGTCTACGATCTCTTGGAACGTCAGCGTCATTTGAGCGCGACCCTTGACCCGCCCGGAATCCTGAACGTTGCTCAGCACACCGTTCATCAGGCTGCCCGCTGCAACAGCGGTTTTCCCGTCGACGACGACGGGCTCAATCATCGTGGCGACAAATCGATCGCCGGTGTGGTTCGTCCCCGTATTGAGGCGGGTCTCCAGTGACGTCACGACCATGGTGCCTGCCGGAATGATCATGGTCTCGCTGGCCGGCTTCTGGGCAACTCTTCCATCTGCCTGATCGATCTCGTCCGCCGGAGCCTTTGCGCAGCCGGCCGTGATGGCGAGCGCGACTAGAACGAGACTGGCGATCCTACCTGTATATCTCATCACTTGGGTTCCTTTCATGGAGTACCTCTTTTCTCTCGCAAGAGTGTGGCCGACATTGAATATTCGGACAAATAGATAATTTGGGCTCGACCCATCCTAAAAGAGGATGTATCATTTGGCCATGCGTCAGCTGAACTATCATCACCTTCTCTACTTTTGGATGGTCGTGCGAGAGGGCGGCGTGGCACGCGCTGGCGTGCGACTTCGCCTGGCACAGCCGACGATCAGCGGTCAGGTCCGTGCGCTCGAGGATGCCTTTGGCGAGAAACTCTTCGAGCGAGTCGGGCGGAGACTCAAACCCACCGAGATGGGGCGGGTGGTGTACCGCTACGCCGACCAGATCTTCACCCTCGGTCGTGAGCTCGAGGACACCCTCGCGGGCCGCTCACCAGCACGGGCACTGAGACTCCAGATCGGTGTGGCGAACGTGGTCCCGAAGCTCGTGACCTGCCGCATCCTTGAATCGGTGTTCCGGCTGCCCATTCCGGTCCGGGTGACGGTACATGTAGATCGACACGAGCGATTGCTTGCAGACCTGGCTGTTCAAGAGCTCGATCTTGTGCTATCCGACGCCACCGTTGGGCCCGGAGTCAATGTTCGCGCCTTCAACCACCCGCTCGGTGAATGCGGCGTCACGATCTTCGCTGCCCCGAAGCTTGCTACGAAGTATCGGGCCGGGTTCCCGCATTCGCTTGATGGCGCTCCGTTTCTCCTCCCGACTGAAGCCGCGTCGATTCGTCGAGAAATCGACCAATGGTTCGAGAGCAAACGCATTCAGCCCCGAGTCGCTGGCGAATTCAACGACAGTGCCATGGTCGACGCCTTCGGCCAGGCAGGATTGGGACTCTTTACGGCGCCATCAGCGATCGAGAGTCAGGTGCGACAGCAGTATGGCGTGCGAGTAGTCGGGCGCCTCCAGGGTGTCCGTCAGCACTACTATGCCATTTCGATTCAACGTCGACTCAAACACCCCGCCGTAATCGCCCTCATCGAAACCGCGCGACGGAGCTTGTTCAAATGAGCCGTGTGTTCAGGCGCCAACGCCGGCGGCGGTAATAGGCAAAACAGGCGGGATTGTTGATCCCGCCTGTTCCAATCGGGCCTGCGACCGGTAGCGACCGCCCCCACCGCAATGTCCGAGGCGATGGCTAGGTGCTGCTGCTTACATCAATCGAGATGTTGCGCGTACGTGAGTCCTCGGCCTTCGGCAACATGATTTCGAGCACACCATCCCTGTAGCTCGCCTTCACTTGCTCCGCATCAATGGGCGCAGCGAAGGGAAAGTGGCGCTCGAAGGTGCCTCCGAACCGCCCCACATGACGATAGGTACGACCGTTCTCTTCCCCTTCACTCTGCTTCGGGCTCTGCTTGATGAAGCGGAGCGAGAGCGTGTTGTCCTGGATGCTGAGCTGAACATCATCCAGCTTGAGGCCGGGGATCTCAACGTTCACGATGTACGAATCGCCGGTTTCGACGACGTCACAGAAGGGGTAGGTCGCCGATGTTACTCCGGTGAAAGGATTGTGAAAGAGATCGTCGACCATCCGGCGCATCTCATGAGCATGAAGCGGGCCACGCATGGTGAGGCTGCCGTCGGTCACTGGATTCCAACGAGTCAAGGTGCTGTTCATTTTCATTTACCTCTAAATTCGAACTTCGCCTGCTGAGGGCGAACCTGCGCGCCAACTCGGGCGCGCTCTCTAATGCGGCACCTCTTTGCGCCGCTTCTTTTCGTACCGAGAGTATCGGCAGGATCAGGGGTTCTAAAAAATAGATACTTTGGAATTAATACATCGCTAAACGCGATGTACAAAGACTGGCGGCGTTTCGGTTCCGGAATGGCTGCTCGCCAAGGCGTTAGCGAGAAACCGCATCAGCCGGCGTTGCCCCCTCAACCCCTTCCGGGGCCACGGGGCCAAGGAGTAGTAAATGGGGGAAGTCGGCCGGCGTAGCTCGCGCTCATCGCCTGGCGACGGGGCGCGTACTCGAGCACGAGGCAAACAAGGCAAGGAGGGACACGATGGGAGACAAGGGCAAGAAGGACAACGGGCACGATGTGATCAGCCGGACGAGTGCAGCTTCGGGGGACGTGTCTCAAAGGATGGACAGCTCGCGACGATATTCGTGATCGAGGAAACCCCCAAGATCGACCTGCCACAAACTTTCCTCTCGTTGCCCCTGCACGCTAAGTGGACTCAACCACGGGATTAACCACAGACAATTAACTATTGTGGCTTGGCTTCGATTTAACTTGACCAATCAAGTTAAGTAGCAGATATTGGTCACAACGAAGAGAGACGAAGACCGAGCTGAACTAACAGGAGTTATTCAGAGTCGGCCCTCA
>Ga0137428_1001159_pt1 | contig 10536 bp, 10 predicted proteins | sample EasRivERMZT718_2_FD_102305 | JGI IMG/M metagenome (GOLD analysis project Ga0137428, IMG submission 102305) | Soil microbial communities from meander-bound floodplain in the East River, Colorado, USA - East River MetaG ERMZT718_2 | ecosystem: Environmental > Terrestrial > Soil > Floodplain ...
CGTCACCTGGGTCTCGCCCGCGACCGTGGCGACGACCGCGGGGTTGCCGCCGTCGTAGGTGACGTGGCGGTACTTCACGCCGGTCGCGCGCGCGATCGCTTCCATCGCGTTGTGGCCGCCCGAAGTCACGCCCGCCGTGGCCACCGTGATCTCGCCCGGCTTCGCCTTCATCGCGTCGAGCAGATCCTTCATGCTCTTGTAGGGCGTATTCGGGTTCACGCCGACGAGCGGCACGTTGGCGACGGAGAGAAACAGGTTCCAGTCGGCGAGATTGGTCTCCAGCATGCCGAGCGCGCGGTACACGCCCAGGTCCTGCGCCGCACCCGCGGTCCAGGTATGGCCGTCCTTTGGCGCCTCGAGCGCGTTCTTGGTGCCGATCGAGCCCGATGCCCCCGGCGTGTTGACGATCACCACCTTCTGCCCGAGGTGCTTCTCGAGCTCCGCCGCGGTGATGCGCGTCACCTGGTCGGTGGAGCCGCCCGCCGCCCATGGAACGATGATCGTCACCGGCTTCGTGGGCTGCCAGTTCTGGGCTTGCGCCAAGGTGCTCACCAGCAAGGCGATGAGTCCCCACATTTGCAATTTCATGTTTACCTCCTCAGTGCGTTGACAATCATGTCCGAGATATGCCGGGCGCGGCCGGACAGGGCGCGCGGCGCCATCAGGTCGCGGGCGAAGATGCGCGAGAGCGTGTAGCGATTGCTCAGGTAGAAATAGCCTTCGCCGGCAATCGAGATATAGAGCTGTACCGGGTCGACGCCCTTGCGGAACAGGCCCTGCCGCTCGCCGCGGCGCAGCACGTCGCGCAGCATCGCCACCAGGTGCGAGTGCATCTCGGGCACGCGGCGCGAGCGTCGCACGTGGCGCCCCTGGTGCAAGTTCTCGCTGTTCAGCAGCGTCATGAACTCCGGGTGCTCGAGGAAGTAGCGCCAGGTGAACTCGACCAGGCGCCGCACCGCCTTTTGCGGGTCGAGGTGCTCCAGCCGCAGCGAGCGCTCGGCGTTGCGGATGTGCGCGTAGCGATCCTCCAGTGCGGCGAGGAACAAGCCCTCCTTGTCGCCGAAGTAGTAGTACAGCATGCGCTTGTTCGCGCCCGCGCGCGCAGCGATGCGATCGACGCGCGCGCCGCCGAGGCCGTAGCGCGCGAACTCCGCGGTCGCCGAGCTGAGAATGCTCGCGCGCGTGCGTTCGGGATCACGGCCATTCGCTTTTTTCACGACAGCCATCGCTCGAGGTTCGCGCGCACGAATCCGTCGTCCGCGAGGTCGGCATGGTCGCGGTACACGCGGTCGATCTCCTCCGCCTGTCCGGGCGAGAGCCGCTCGTTCGGATCGAGGCACCAGGTCCCTTCGAGCAGCCCCTGGCGGCGCAGAACCTCGTGGCATCCCGGGATGCAGCCGGCGAAGTTGTTGGCGGCGTCGAAGAACGCGCTGTTGCAGTCGGTGATGCGCGAATCGAGCGCCAGGTCGATGTCGCCTGCCTTTACCCTCTCGAAAAGTTGAACCGCCGTTTTGGTCCACACGCCCCAGTGCCCCAGGAGCCCGCCGACGATGCGCACGCGCACCTCCGCTCCATCTCGCTTGACGGAGAAAGGCACCGCCAGGTCGAGCAGGATGTGGTCGTCGTTGCCGGTGTAGAGCGCGATGCGTTCCTCCGCCCGTGCAGCTACGACGCCCCGCACCACGTCGAGCGTCCGGTAGCGATCGAACGGCGCGATCTTGATCGCCACCACGTTCTCGATCGCGGCGAAGCGGCGCCAGAAGGGCTCGGGGAGCGGGATTCCGCCGACCGCGGGCTGCAGATAGAAGCCGACGAGCGGGATCTCCTCGGCCACCGCGGCGCAGTGGCGGATCAAGGCGTCGATGGATGCGCCTTTCATCGCGCCGAGCGACAGCATCCCGGCGTGGTAGCCGAGCCCGCGCGCCACCTGGGCCTCCCGCCTCGCCGCGCTCGTTTTTCCGGCGAGGCCGGCGATCATCACCACCCCGCCTTGCGATTCCTCCATCGCGAGCTCCAGAACCGGCCGGTAAAGGCCGGCTTCACGTATCGCGAACTGGGTGGCGTGGACGCCTACCGCCAAACCGCCCGCACCGGCGTCGAGGTAATAGCGCGTGAGCGCGCGCTGGCGCCGCGGGTCGAGCTTGCGGCGCGCGTCGAGGGCGAGAAGGTGCGCGGGAATGACGGTCCCGCGGCGCAGCAACGCATGCGCTTCAACTGGATCCATTCTGGGTTTTAACCGGCTGGTTACTTTAGCCGAGTTCCGGACCGGCAACCAGAAATACCTTGGTGCGCTCGCCGGGGACGCTCGCCTCGCCGTGCACCATCCGCGTGAACGAGCGCTGCTCGGCGAGTCCTTCGGGCGGGAGCACGGCGTGGTCGGCGATGTCGAGGTAGAGGGGACCCCATGCCTGCGCCAGCGCGGTCTTGAACAGGCTTTGCGCCGTGGCCGCGCTCGCCGCGACCAGCGGGCCGAGCTGCGTCGCCTCCCGGCCGTCGCGGCCGAGAAGAAATCCCTCGCCTTCCACCACCAGCGCCGCCACCGGCAGGCGGGTCGCCAGCGAGCGCAGCAGCGGCCCGCGGCTTCCGCCGAAGGCGGCGCGATCGAGCTCGAGGATCCAGGGCCAATCCGCTTCGCGCAACGCGCGCACGCGCGAGAACTCCGGTTGCTGAGCCCTCCTCTGCACCACGAACCGCTTGAAGCCCCAGGTATCGCGAAATCCTTCCTGGCGGTACACCTCGCGGCCGGCGGGGGTGGCATCGAGGACCGGCGTGAGGCTCGCCCGCGCGAGCGCGGCCAGCGCGACCCGCAGAAGCTGCGACGCATAGCCTTTCCGCCGATGGCCCGGCAGCACCAGGACCATGCTGACCCAGGCAAAGCTGCCGTACGGGATCACCAGGGTAGAGGCGACGAGAGTCCCGTCGCGAAGCTGAAGGCCCCAGCCCTCGCCCAGCTCGAGCATCAGGCGCCAGTCGGCGGCGTTCTGGTTCCAGCCGGCCGCGGCCGAGAGCGCGACGCAGCCGTCGATATCGCCGGCGCCGAGGCGGACCTCAGTAACGGCCATCGCGCGTGTCGAAGTGGGTCGGCTTGCCGAGGCTTTGGCCGCCGCGCGACACCCAGTCCGCGACCCAGTCGATCATCGACGCGAGCGGCACGCGCGGCGCGCCGAAGAGCTTGATCGCCTCGGTCGTGTCGATCAGCCACGCCGTTTCACTCTCCTTGCCCGTGAACAAGGGCTTCTTGCCGAGCCGCTTGCCGAGCTCTGCCGCCAGCCAGCGCACCGACACCCTCTCGGGCCCGGTCACGTTGACCGGGGAGGCCGGCGCGGTGCAGTGCGCGAGGAGCCGCAGCGCCTGCTCGTTGGCGTCGCCCTGCCAGATGACGTTCACGTAGCCCATCGCCAGATCGATGGGCTTGCCCGCCAGCACGTTCGAAGCAACGTCGTGCAGCACGCCGTAGCGCATGTCGATCGCGTAGGACAGGCGCACCAGGCGCCCGGGCGTGCCGTAGCGGCGCGAGCCGTGGAAGAACATCTGCTCGCGGCCGACGCACGAGCTTGCATAGTCGCCGGGCGGAGGCGTGGTTGGGGTCGCTTCCGTGGCTCCCGAGCTTTTTATTTCCACATAGGGATACACGCAAGCGGTGGAGAAGGCGACGATGCGCGAGTCGCGGAAAGTCTCGGCCACCATGTGCGGCACGGCGACGTTCATCGCCCAGGTGAGCCAGGGCTCGCCGCTCGCGCCGAACTTGTGGCCGGCCATGAACACCACGTTCTTCGGCCGCGGCAGGCGCTCGAGCGCAGCACGATCCAGCAGGTCGCAGGCCACGGTTTCGATTTGCCAAGCGTGGAGTTTTTCGCGCAATCCAGGGTCGTTGAATCTTGCTACCCCAATCACGCGCTTTGTGGGCGCGGCGCGCTTCGCCATGCGCGCGAGGGTAGGCCCCATCTTGCCGCCGACGCCAAGGACGATCAGGTCGCCGTCGGCACGCGCCAGGTCCGCGCACAGTGCGGGCGTCGGCTGCGTCATGACCTCCTCCAGCGCGCCGACGTCGGCAAAGCTCATGCTATTTTTTCAGGACGGAGCCCCAGGACTGCTGCCAGTCGTTGCCGAGAAAATCGGTCTCGCGGCCGTCCGGCCTGAAGAACTTGTTCGGGATCTGGAACATGGCGAGGAACAGACCCCCTTGCGGCCCGGCCCAGGCCTCGTGGCGGCTGCCCGCCGGGCGCCAGACGAATTGGCCCTCTTTGCAGATTCCTTCGCCACAGTGCAACTCACCTTCCAATACATACGTTTGCTCGATCTTCACGTGCTCGTGGTCGGGCAGCCGCGCGCCCGGCGCCATGCGCATCAGCGCAGTGATGAGGCCCGTGCTGCGGTCGAAAAGCAGCGTTTTCTGCTCGATGCCCGCGTACGCGGTCTTTTCCCACGGCAGGTGCTCGACGTCGACAAACCTGGATGCGAGTTCCGCAGAGGGGCTAAAAGGCAGGTTCATGATTTGCGATGCTCCCCGACTTTGACGATTTTCATGGTGTTGGTGCCGCCCGCCTTGCCGATCGGCTCGCCGATGGTGAGCACGATCAGGTCGCCTTCCTTCACCACCTTGTTCTCCACCAGCGCCTTTTCGGCCTCGTGCAGCAGCTCCTCGCGGTCGTGGCCCACATATTTGACCATGAGCGGGAACACGTCGCGGAACAGGGCGCAGCGGTAGCGGGTCTGGGTCTGCGAGGTGAGGGCATAGATCGGCACGCCGCAGTTGAGGCGGCTCATCCACAGCGCGGTCGAGCCCGACTCGGTGAGCGAGGCGATGCACTTCACCTTGAGGTGGTAGGCGGTGAAGAGGGCCGCCATGGCGATCGACTGGTCGACGCGCTGGAACACGCGGTTCAGGAAGTCCTGCTCGAGATTGAGCGGCTGGGTCTGCTCGACCTCGACGCAGATCCGGTCCATCGCCTCGATCACCTCGACCGGATAGAGGCCGCTCGCGGTCTCGGCCGAGAGCATCACGGCGTCGGTGCCGTCGAGCACGGCGTTCGCCACGTCCGAGACCTCGGCGCGCGTCGGCACCGGGCTCGAAATCATCGACTCCATCATCTGCGTCGCGGTGATGGTGAGCTTGTTGTGCTCGCGCGCGAGGCGGATCATCTTCTTCTGCAGCGCGGGCACCGAGGCATCGCCGACCTCCACCGCGAGGTCGCCGCGCGCCACCATGATGCCGTCGGAGCCGCGCATGATGTCCACGAGCGCCGCCTCGCCGACCGCCTCGGCGCGCTCGATCTTCGCGATCAGGAACGCCTTGCCGCCGGCGGCGCGCATGAGTTCCCTCGCCATGTACATGTCGGCGCCTGACTTGGGAAAGGACACCGCGAGGTAATCGGCCTGGATCTTGGTCGCGGTTTTGATGTCCTCCATGTCCTTGGAGGTGAGCGCCGGCGCGGTGAGCCCGCCGCCCTGCCGGTTGATGCCCTTGTTGTTGGAGAGCACGCCGCCCTGGCGCACCAAGGTATGCACCTCGTTGCCGCGCACATGGGTCACCTCGAGCACGATCTTGCCGTCGTCGAGGAGGAGCAGCGCCCCCGCCTCGACGTCGCGCGGCAGCTCCTTGTAGTCGAGGCCGGCGCGGTCGTTGTCGCCGATCTCTATCCCTGCATCGAGGATGAAGGGAGCGCCCTTTTGCAGGGTGACCTTGCCTTCCTTGAACTTGCTGACCCGGATCTTCGGCCCCTGCAGGTCGCACATGATGGCGACCGTGCGGCCCACCTTGCTCGAGATCTCCTTCACCAGCGCGGCGCGCTTGAGGTGATCGTCGGCGGTGCCGTGCGAGAAGTTGAGCCGCACCACGTCCACGCCCGCGCGCACCATGCGCTCGAGCACCGCGGGCTCGCTCGACGAGGGCCCGAGAGTGGCGACGATTTTTGTACTGCGCAACATGAGGGAACGTTGGCCGAGTTTAACCGATGATCCAACCGCGCTCGATGACCGGCTCGCCGCGCTCGTCGCGCGTCTCGAACGCAAGGGACGTGCCTTGCGTGGAAGCAAACACGGTCAGAACCGAGGGCATCAGCACCATGCCGGCGAAGCGGCAACGCACGCGCCGCACCGAGCCCGGGGCGATTGCGAACGAAGCGAGGACCCGCGAAACGGAGAGCGCCAGCGTGGCGGTGCCGTGCAGGATGGTGCCGGGCAGCCCGGCGGCGCGCGCGTAGTCGATGTCGGTATGGATCGGGTTCCAGATGCGCGCGCATTCGGTGTAGACGTGCGCCGCGGTGGCGGCGACCTGGATCTCGCCGACTTTCGGCAATCGCTTGCGGTGCGGCAGCGGGTCGTCGACCTCTTCGGTCGCGCGCTCGCCGTCCTCGAGCTTCACGTCGCGGTAAAGCACCGTGAAGTCCGTGGTGGTCACCGGCTGGTCGCGCGCGTCGTGCGCCACGAACCGGAACACCACCATCACGCCCGGACGGCGCTGTTTCGCCGCCACGACCTTTCCCGAAATGCGCAGGACCTCGGTGGTCGGCGCCCGGTGGATGACCAGGTCGTGCTGCGCGTGCACCAGGCGCGGGTCGAGCGGCGCCAGCCCCGCGCGCTCGCGCAGCAGGCGGGTAGCCGGCCATTCGTAGCACACCGGAAAGAGCGGATGCGGAAAACTGGTTTCGCCGAGCGCGGCGCTGTAGGCCATCAGCCAGCGCGCGTCGACGCGCTGCTTGTCCGGGCCCACCTCCCGCCCGACGATGTTCGCCGCCGCGATGTTCAAGCGCCGATGTGCACGACGAGCTCGCGGCGCGAGCCGCGGCGGCGGTGCTCCCAGAGGTAAATGCCTTGCCAGGTGCCCAAGGCGAGCTTCTTCTTCTGAATGGGAATCGAGAGCGAGGTGGCCGTGAGCGCCGCTTTGACGTGCGACGGCATATCGTCGGGCCCCTCGGCGTCGTGGTTGTAGAAGGGGTCGCCCTCGGGCACGAGGCGGTTCAGCCAGCGCTCGAGATCGCGCTTTGCGGTGGGATCGGCGTTCTCCTGGATCAGGAGGCTCGCGGAGGTATGGCGCAGGAAGAGCGTGCACAGGCCTTCTTCCACGCCCGAACCGTCGACCGCGGCCGCGACTTTGCCGGTGATTTCCTGCAGGCCCTGCCCGGAAGTCTCAACGAAGATTTGCTTAACCATCCGCGCGCGCTTCGAGCGCGGCGACCGCCGGGAGCTTCTTCCCTTCGAGGAACTCGAGGAACGCGCCGCCCGCGGTGGAGATGTAGTCGATGCGCTTGTCGACTTTGAACTTGTGGATCGCCGCCACGGTGTCGCCGCCGCCCGCGATCGAGAATGCGTCGGACGCGGCCACCGCCTTGGCGAGCGCCTGCGTGCCCTTGGCGAAAGGTTCTTTCTCGAACACGCCGAGCGGGCCGTTCCACACGATCGTGCCGGCCTTTTTGAGCGCGGCGGCGAAGGCTTTGGCCGTTTCCGGCCCGATGTCCAGGATCGCCTCGTCCTTCGACACCGCTTCGACCGCCTTGGTCTTGCCGCTTTCCACCACCACGTCGCTCGGGAGCGGCACCTGCGTTTTCTTCATGATGCGCTTCGCCTCGCCAGCGAGGTCGGGCTCGGCGAGCGACTTTCCGATCGGCTTGCCGGCGGCGAGCAGGAAGGTGTTCGCGATGCCGCCGCCCACGATCAGGCTATCCACCTTCTTCGCCAGCGCGCCGAGCACCGTGAGCTTGGTCGACACCTTTGAGCCGCCGACGATCGCGATCAGCGGCCGCGCCGGGTTGGCGAGCGCCTTTCCCAGCGCATCGAGCTCGGCGGCCATCAGGGGGCCCGCACAGGCGGTTTTCGCAAACCGGGCGACGCCATGGGTGGTGGCTTCCGCGCGGTGGGCGGTGCCGAAAGCGTCGTTCACGTAGACGTCGCACAGCGCGGCGATCTTGCGGGCGAGCGCCTCGTCGTCCTTCTTCTCGCCCTTGTTGACCCGGCAGTTCTCCAGCATCACGACCTGGCCGGGCTTCACTTGGACACCGCTCACCCAGTCGCGCATCAGCGGGACCTGGGTTTTCAACAAGATGCTCAGCCTCTCGGCCACGGGAGCAAGCGAGTCCTCGGGCCTGAGCTCGCCCTCGGTGGGGCGGCCGAGGTGCGACGTGACCATCACCGCGGCGCCCTGGTCGAGCGCGTGCTGGATGCCCGGCACGGAGGCGCGGATGCGCGTGTCGTCCGTGATGCGCCCATCCTCGATCGGGACGTTGAGGTCGCAGCGGATGAAGACCCGCTTGCCGCGCAGGTCCACCTCCGACATTCGCTTGAACTTCACTTCGCGGCTACGGCTCCCACCTCGGCGAAAACCGCGGCGACATCCAGCATGCGGTTGGAGAAACCCCACTCGTTGTCGTACCAAGAGGACACCTTGACGAGCGTGCCGTCGGACACGCGGGTGAGGCTCGAGTCGAAGATCGAGCTCGCAGGGTTGTGGTTGAAGTCCGAGGACACCAGCGGCTCGGTGCAGTACTCGAGGATGCCCTTCAGGTCCGAGTCGCACGCCTGCTTCACCGCGCGGTTCACCTCCTCCACCGTGGTCGGCTTCTTCGCCACGAAGGTGAGGTCGACGATCGAGACGTTGATGGTCGGCACGCGGATCGAGTAGCCGTCGAGCTTGCCGTTCAGGTGCGGCAGCACCAGTCCCACGGCGGCGGCGGCGCCGGTCTTGGTCGGGATCATGTTGTGCCCCGCGGCGCGCGCGCGGCGCAGGTCCTTGTGGAACACGTCGGTGAGCACCTGGTCGTTGGTGAACGAATGGATCGTGTTCATCAGGCCCGAGGCGACGCCGATGCGGTCGTCGATCGCCTTGACGAGCGGCGCGAGGCAGTTGGTGGTGCACGACGCGTTCGAGATGACCGTGTCCGAATCCTTCAGGGTCTTGTGGTTCACGCCGAAAACCACGGTGCGGTCGACGTCCTTCTCGCCCGGGGCGGAGATGATGACTTTCTTCGCCCCCGCCTGAATGTGGCCGCCGGCCTTCGCCTTGCTGGTGAAGAGCCCGGTGCACTCGAAGACGATATCCACGCCGAGCGAGCGCCACGGCAGCTTGGCCGGATCGCGTTCCGCCACCACCTGGATGGCGTCGCCGTTGACCACGATCGTCTTGTCCCTGACCTCCACGCGCGCCGGAAACGCCCCGTGGGCGGTGTCGTACTTCAGGAGATGCGCATTGGTCTCGGCATCGCCGAGGTCGTTCACCGCGACGAACTGCAGGCCGTGCTTCTTCTTTCCCTCATAGTGGGCGCGCAGCACCATGCGCCCGATCCGTCCGAATCCGTTGATGGCTACCTTGATCATTGAAGAACGCTCCTCACCGCGCTTGCGACATTTTCCGGGGTAAAGCCGAAATGCTTGAACACGTCGGCGGCCGGCGCCGACTCGCCGTAGCGGTCGATCCCGACCACCGCGCCCTCGGTCCCGACGTACTTGCGCCAATAATCGCTGACGCCCGCTTCCACCGCCACCTTTGGGAGCCCCTTCGGGAGCACGGAGTTCCGGTAATCGGCGCTCTGGCGGTCGAATTCCGTAGTCGAGGGCATCGACACCACCCGCACCGCGATCCCCGCCTCGGCGAGCTGCTTCTGCGCACCCAGGGCCAGGGACACCTCCGAGCCGGTCGCAATCAGCACCGCTCTCGGCTGGGGGGCGTCGGCGAGCACGTAGCCGCCCTTTTCAATGCCCTCGAGCGAATCGCGCTTCGCAAAGGGGACGTTCTGGCGGGTCAGCAGGAGGGCCGTGGGGCCGGTCTTGCGCCGCAGCGCCGAGGCCCAGGCGACCGCGGTCTCGACCGTGTCGCAGGGCCGCCAGACCTGCATGTTCGGCACCAGGCGCAGGCTCGCCGCGTGCTCGATCGGCTGGTGCGTCGGCCCGTCTTCGCCCAGGCCGATCGAGTCATGCGAGAACACGTAGATCGCCTGCACGCCCATCAACGCGGCGAGCCGCAGGGCGTTGCGCGCGTAGTCGGAGAACACGAGGAACGTGCCGCCGTAGGGGATCAGGCCGCCGTGCAGCGCGAGGCCGTTCATCACGGCGCACATGCCGAATTCCCGCACGCCGTAGAACACGTAGTTGCCGTTGCCCTCTCGCCCGGCGACTTTCGAGGTCTTGGCCATGGTGAGGTTCGAGCCGGTGAGATCGGCCGAGCCGCCGACGAGTTCCGGCAGCGCCGGAACCAGCGCATCCAGCACGTTCTGCGACGCCTTGCGCGTGGCAATGGTCTCGCCCTTGCCGTTGAAGTCCGAAATGAGGCTTTGCAGGCGGTCTTCGAAGTCCGCCGGCAGCGAAGCCGCCGCGCGACGCTCGAACTCGGCGGCGTCGTCGGGATAGGCTGCCTTATAGCCCTTGAGGAGCTTGTTCCACTTGCGCTCGGCCTTCTTGCCGGCTTCGCGCGCGTCCCAACCGCGGTAGACCCGCTCCGGGACCACGAACGGCGCATGCGGCCAGCCGATGGCGGCACGGGTCGCGGCGATCTCCTCGGCGCCGAGCGGCGCGCCGTGCGCCGCGCCGGTGTTCGCCTTCTTGGGC
>Ga0137428_1001162_pt1 | contig 10526 bp, 4 predicted proteins | sample EasRivERMZT718_2_FD_102305 | JGI IMG/M metagenome (GOLD analysis project Ga0137428, IMG submission 102305) | Soil microbial communities from meander-bound floodplain in the East River, Colorado, USA - East River MetaG ERMZT718_2 | ecosystem: Environmental > Terrestrial > Soil > Floodplain ...
CATGTTGTACGTGCCAGCAGATCGTTCGCTGTCCCACACAAGGTCCGTGTCCGTCAGGAACTCGAGTCCGGCCACCTCTCCCGGCGGCGGGTTGCCGATGACGAACCCCGCGCCGACCTGGAACGAAGGGCTGACCAGCTCCGTCGCCTGCCCGGTGTCACCGACGGCCGCGAGACCGACCTGAAAGCTCGAGGACGTCAGCGTCATCCCATCGGAGGGAGTGCCGCCGCTGTTGAAGGAGAACTCGGTCAGCTTGTAGCTCGCGCTCGTCTGGGCGGCGCAGGGGAGAGCCATTCCCAAGGCACAGAGGAGCGCGGCTACCGGCACCCGGAAGCTGCCTGCCCGGGCCCGTCCCGGCGCGCTCATCGGACACCCACCAGCACGCGGATCAGGCCGCTGCCGGCCTCGAGCGGCTCGACCGCGCGCCCGAGCACGGCCGCATTGACCGTCGACGGGTCCGCCTTCATGGCGACACCCGGAATGGACGAAGCGACCAGACGGTCCCCGACGCGCACCGCGCCGAATCCCGCATCGACCCGGCATAGCGTGACATGATGCGTGCCGATGGCGACCTGCCCTACGGGAACCTGGACGGCCCCCGCATCACGCGCGCACCCGATGACCAGCGGATCGCCGGCCCCGCCGCTCCGGAGCACGGCGCCAGGCCACTCGGGATCGAGGCTCACGACATCCCCCGGCTCCATGACCCCTCCTGCCATCATGACGTCCGACGGCTCCAGGTCGAGGGTGACCGCGCGCGACTCCGCTGTGGACGAATGAGACCGCAGAGGAACCGACTGCTCTGCCGCCTCGGGCACCGGCCCCGAACCGTCCACCAGTCCCTCGCCGGCCGGTCCGGCATGATGAGAGGCGATCGCGCCCTGCGGTCCGCCGGGCACCGCGCTCTGCGAGCCGGGCGGGAACACTCCGATCCGGTCGCGGAGTTGGGCGGCCTGAGAGAAAACGAAGCTCCTCTGGCCGGCGACGCGCACCTCCTGGCCCTTGAAGCGCTCCAGCGCCGTGAAATCTCGAAGCTCCGGCTCGGCCGTGAAAAAGCCCTCGTGCTCCACCATCGACGGGATCCTGGCATCGCGCTGCTTCGGCTGAACGATGCTCTGCTCCTCGAAGCCGATGCGAAGCCCCCAGACGGCGTAGTCGAACGAAGCATTGGACCCCCTGGGACCGCGCACGACCAGCTCGCGCGTGTTCTTGTCCACGACGGCGAGAGCGATCGGCTCGCCGATGGGGGTCACGGTCGCGGTGAGCCCGATGTCCGGGTTGGCCACCAGCGAGAACGTCTCGCCCAGCGCCACGCGCGCCTCGCCCTTGACGAGGCGACCCGAGCCACGCGTGTAGACGGCGACCTCGTCACCTTCGGGAGCCGCGTAGACGATCACCTTCTCGGGAAGGTCGGGGTGATTCTGAACAAAGGAGACGGCGCCGTTGCCCCAAATCTTGTAGGTGCTGGCGCCGATGTTCGCAAACGCGCTCGAGTTGAAGTTGTTGAACACACCACCCTGATTCGATCCCCATGCCAGGATGCCGGCCGGTCCATCCGGCACGTATGCGTACGAGAAATTGTTTGAATTGGACAGATACGCCCCGTGCGCCTGTCCCTGGCAGCTGAGGGGAATCGGCCCGTCAAGAATGGCACATGTGGTCGGGCCCGCCGTACTGATGGTCAGCGGGCCATTCCTGGTCTGTGCGCCGGATCCCGTGTGGAGATAGGAGCTCGCGGGCTGCCCGCCGAGATTCGTCGCGTTCGTCGCGTTCGTCGCCTGTGTCGCGTTTACTGCACTTCTCGCGTTGAGGGCGTACGGCGATGACAGAAACCGGACCCGCGGGCTGAGCGTCTCCGCCCCGACCTGGATCTCGAGCCAGACGCCCGTGTGGTCGCGGAAGACGTCGGCGAGCGAAACGTAGAGGCCCGGCCCGGTGCCATCGAACATGCCCGTGGTACCAAGTGCGACGTTGAAGAGCCCCCCTGAAACGGTGACCGCGTTCGCATTTATGTGCTGGGTGCTCGAAATCTCGTTGCCGAGCGTGGCGGCGTCCATGAAGCGGAAGATCATGCCGTACGTACCGGAGAGCGGGTTGCCGTTCTGGTCGCGCAACACCCCCTCGAAATTCACCACTTCAGGCGGGGTTGCAGCGAAGGACGCCCCCGCGATGAAGGAAAGAAGGAAGACGAAGCTCAGAGCACGAGTCATGGCGCCCCCTTTGGCATCAAAGTTCATCTCGAGTGCGATCCGCGTTAGATCCGGTGCATGGTCCTGCGCATTAGATTCCCGGTAAACGGCGCTCATGGCTATAGAGCCGGCCTGAAGCCTGTGTTATTTTTTGCTGAATTCGCAAGCATCAGACTCTGCTGGAGTTGACGCGTGCTGGGGGGAGCGCGGATGACCACCATCCGGTTCGGCAGGGACTTCGAGCTCGACCCAAAGGCCTACGAGCTGCGCCGGGGGGGGCGGCCCGTGAGGCTCGAGCGCATCCCCATGGAGATCCTGCTGCTGCTCGTCGAGTCCCGGGGCCATCTCGTCACCCGGCAGCAGATCATCGGGAGGGTCTGGGGGGAGGGAGTTTTCGTCGACACCGACAACAACATCAACGCCGCCATCCGCAAGCTGCGTCAGGCTCTGAGGGACGACGCGGAAAACCCCCGCTTCATCGGCACCGTCACCAGCAAGGGGTACCGGTTCATCGCTCCCCTGTCCGAGGCCCAGCCCCTCCCAGTCGCGCCCCTCCCCATCCCCACCGAGTCCCCGGACTCTTCCCCCGTCCCCATTCCGGCGGCCCGGACATCCTCTCCGGGACGATGGCTTGGGCTTGTGTCCACGCTTGCCCTGGTGGGGACTCTCGGTGTGTACCTGCTCGGGTCACGGTCCCCCTCCCCGCCGCCGGCGGGCCGGCGTGTGATGCTGGCCGTGCTTCCCTTCGAGAACCTGACAGGCGATGCCGGACAGGACTATTTCAGCGACGGGCTGACAGAGGAGATAATCAGCAGGGTGGGGAACCTCGCCCCCCAGCAGCTTGGGGTCATCGCGCGGACGTCGGTCATGTACTACAAGCAGGAACGCGCGCCGTTGGACAAGCTCGGCCGTGAGCTGGGCGTCCAGTATGTGCTGGAGGGCAGCGTGCGGCGCAATTCAGAACGCCTGCGAATCACCGCACAGCTGATTCACGTCAAGGACCAGACCCATGTGTGGGCGCGGCAATACGACCGCGAGGCGGCGGAGGTTCTGATCGTTCAAGCCGAGATCGCGCACGCGATCAGCGATCTGATCGAGCTCACGCTCGGCACCAACCCAGCGCCTCCCCCGAAACCGGCTGCTCTTTCGGCCCAGGGCCTCGAGGCCTACGACCATTATCTCAAGGGTCTGTACTACTGGAACAAGCGGAGTGAAGAAGGTTTCACGCGCGCCATCTCCCATTTCCAGCAGGCCATCGCCAGCAACCCTGACGAGGCGCGTGCATACGCCGGCCTGGCGAATACTTACGCCCTGCTGGGCACCTACGGTCTGTCCTCGCACGCGGATGTCATTCCCAAGGCGCGCGAGGCGGCGCTCGAGGCGCTGCAGATCGACGAGCGACTCGCCGCGGCGCACACAGCGCTGGCGCTCATCAACGAGCTTTTCGATCGGGACTGGCAGACGGCTGAGAGTCGATTCCGCAGAGCGATCGAGCTCGATCTGAACTACGTCACCGCCCACCATTGGTACGCAGAACACCTCGCCTTCCAAGGACGGTTCGACGAGGCGCTCGCCGAGAGTGAGCGCGCCCGCCTGCTCGACCCGCTATCTCCCATCATCGCCGCAGATCACGGGGCGATACTGTATTTCGCCCGGCAATATGAACGGGCGATCCAGCAGTTTCAGCTCGCGCTCGCGATGGATCCACGACTCGGACGAGCGCACTTGATCATCGCTGTCTACGCACAGCAGGGAAAGTTCGACGAGGCGCTGGCGCAGATCACCGAATTCAATAGTGTCAACGAAGGACCGTGGGTATGGGCATGGGCCGCATATGTCTACGGCCGCAGCGGCCGTCAGGCGGAAGCAGAGCAAGCGCTACAGAAGATGGAGGAATCGAACCGACCAAGGAGATACGACCCGCTCATGCTGTGCGCGACGGCCCATGTGGGAATGGGCAACACGGACGAGGCGCTCTCCTGCCTGCAACGGGCCTGCGAGGAGAGCCCGGGTACCCTCGCATCGGTGAAGGTTGACCCGATCTTCGACCCGCTGCGCGATGACCCACGGTTCCAGGAGGTGCTGCGCTGCGAGGGACTGGCCCAGTGAAAGGCGAGCCGTCCAACGAGCCAGGTCAGCCCTGGCACCACGCCCACGCGCCGGCGATGACCGCGCGTCAGTCGCGCTCGGGTGCGACCCACAAAGTCGGGAGTGACACGAAAAGGCGTTGGCGCCCACGGAACCCAGATCCCCCCGGAAGCGCTCGTTCCCCTGTCGGACGACGGTCGCGAGCACCAGGTCCAGGTCGTGCTCGGGTAGTCAGGTCCTGGCCCGGATAGGGTCTTATGCTCATTAGGGAATGAAGACTCCACCCGATTGAGGCTCTCGCCTCCCTTCCATACGATTCGTGCGTCTAATTCCATGTTTCGTGGGAGAAAAATCCGAATGAATGCGAAGGCATGGACTATTGTCGTCGCGCTGAGCTGCTCGCTCCTCACGACGGCATCGGTGGCATCGGGCAAGCAAAGGGAGCCAACAGGACACGCCTTCCTGGTCAAGGATATCGATGGCACCTTCGACACCGACGCCGGCTCCTCGCCGGGGCCGTTCGTGGAAGCCGGCGGCGCCGTCTTCTTCGGTGCCACATACGGACTGTGGCGCACCGACGGGACCCCTGCCGGCACCGTGCTGCTGAAATCGATCGGCGTCTCCAGCCTCACCAACGTCAACGGCACGGTTTTCTTCGCCTCCGGCTCTCATCCATCGATCGCCTACGGCGGCGCCAGGCTCTGGAAGAGCGACGGAACGGCTGCCGGCACGGTGCTGGTCCAGGACAAAGGGCCGGCGAGCGTCCAGAATAAGGGCTTCTTCTCTCTCACCGCCGTGGAGGACACGCTGTTCTTCGTCCACAACGTCGACAGTACGTTTACGCTCATGAAGTCCAACGCGACCACCGGGGTGACCGGGAGTGTCGCCTACTCGGGGGTGTATAGACCGAACTTCCTCACCGCCGTCGGGCGCACCCTCTTCTTCACACGCCTCATCGGCGGCGGCGGCGGCAATGAGCTCTGGAAGAGCGACGGGTCCGAGGCCGGCACCGTGCTCGTGAAGGACATCAATCCCGGAGACGGGTCCTCCAACCCAAGCTCCCTCACCAGCGTCGATGGCACGCTCTTCATGTCGGTCTTCCACCCCGACCACGGCACCGAGCTCTGGAAGAGCGACGGGACCCCAGCGGGCACCGTGCTCGTGAAGGACATCAATCCCGGAGCCGCATCCTCCGGCCCTTCCAACCTGACCAACGTCAACGGCATGCTCTACTTCACGGCATTCCGCTCCGACACCGGCTACGAACTCTGGAAGAGCGACGGGACGGATGGCGGCACCGTGCTGGTGATGGACATCGAGCCCGGGGCCGGCTCCTCCACCCCAGGAAACCTCGCCAACGTCGATGGCACGCTGTTGTTCTCGACCTCCCAGACGGGAACGGGCAGGGAGCTGTGGAAGAGCGACGGGACCGCAGCGGGCACCGTGCTGGTCAAGGACATACTAACGGGGAGCGGCGATTCGTCACCCGCATCGCTCACCGCTGTGGACGGAACGCTCTTCTTCACGGCCCTTCGCTGGGACACCGGCATCGAGCTCTGGAAGAGCGACGGGACGGATGGCGGCACCGTGCTCGTGAAGGACCTGAACGTCGGGACCGGCGACTCCAGCCCCCAGAACCTCGCGAGCGGGATCGGCAGGCTCTTCTTCTCGGCCTCGCTGCCGGGCACCGGGCGCGAACCATGGAAGAGCGACGGCACCGAGTCAGGAACACTGCTCGCGAGGGACATCTACCGCGGGGCAGGCTCGTCAGCTCCGGGCAGCCTGGTCAGTGTCGGCAACAGGCTATTCTCCACCGCCAGCACTCCCAGCAACGGCCGCGAGCTGTGGATGCGCGGCAGGAACGCCAAGGGGACTGAGCTCGTCAAGGACATCGTCGCGGGGGCCGGCTCGTCCTCCCCGGACTGGCTCACCTCGGTCGGCAGCGCCCTGTTCTTTTCGGCCTCCCACCCGGACCACGGCACTGAGCTCTGGAAGAGCGATGGGACCCGGGCAGGCACAGCGCTCGTGAAGGACATCGAAATCGGAGCCGCCTCCTCCGGGCCTTCCAACCTGACCAACGTCAACGGCATGCTCTACTTCACGGCATTTCGTTCCGACACCGGCTACGAACTCTGGAAGAGCGACGGGACCGAGACGGGCACCGTGGTGGTCAAGGACATCAACCCGGGAGCCGGCTCGGCGGGACCAACCCAACTCCTGAATATTGACGGCACGCTCTACTTCGGCGCCTTCAGTCCCGACACAGGCATCGAACTGTGGAAGAGCGACGGGACGGCCGATGGGACCGCGCTGGTCAAGGACATCAACCCAGGGGCGGCCTCGTCGGGCCCACTCGCACTCGCCAACGTCGACGGCGCCCTCTTCTTCTGGATCTATGCCGCCAACACGGGCTACGAGCTGTGGAGGAGCGACGGGACCGAGGCGGGTAGCTTGCTCGTCAAGGGACTCGGCGGGAATTGGGTAGTTCCGCTCGCTGTCGTCGACGGCAATCTCTTCTTTCAGCTCGGGAGCGCGCTGTGGAGGAGCGATGGAAGCGAGGGGGGCACGACACTGATTCGGGATGGCATCCTTACGACCAGCTACGGCCGCGAATGTGGTGATGGTGGCTTCGCCTCAGTGCAAGGCACGCTGGTGTTCGCCGCCCGGGACGGCAACGGGTGCGAGCTGTGGACGAGCGACGGTGTCACTGCCGACCTCCTCACGGACATCAATCCGGGGCCGGCCAATTCGATGTGGTCGACCTCGCCCCTGAGAAGAGTGAACGACCTGGTGGTATTCAGCGCCGACGACGGCGTCCATGGACTCGAGTTGTGGGCGACCGACGGCACGAGCACCACACGTCTGGTCCAGGATATCGCCGAGGGAGCGGGCTGGGCTGCCCCGCGCTTCTTCACGCCGGTCGGCCCCCTCGTGTACTTCACCGCGGACGACCACATATCGGGGATGGAGCTATGGGCGATCCCGAGATCGACCCTCCGTAGGAGCCTGCACATGGGCGAAACCACCCCCGATTTCATCGCCGAGGACGAACCGAGACTCGGACGACGCGCCCGCGTCGACGAGTTCCGCGCGTTTCTGCCGCTCTCCGAGGACGACGCTCGTGCGGCATCCGACTCCGAGGGAAGAATGCCCTGAAGCGCAGTCGCCGATCGAGATTTGCGACTTGCCACCAGGCCTGCCGGCCCTTCCGGATTCCGGCGACTTTGTTCCCAGTTGCGCAGCGTGTGAACGCACCCAGGGCTTCGGCGCCCGAGGCGCTGTCGTACCGGTGAAGGTTGACCCGATCTTCGACCCGCTGCGCGCCGACCCACGGCGGTCCGAATTCGGCGACGAGGCTGGGGCGCAACTCGACACTGCGATTAATTGGGCGCGCTACTCAGAAGTTTTCGCCTTCGATGACGATACTGACGAGCTTTATCTGGAGCCCTGAAAGAGCTGGACACGAATCTCTGGGCTGTGGCGGATCACGACTCGATGGCGAGCATCCCGTCAGCCGCCTTCTACGGCATCGCCATGTCAGGGAACTTCTGACGCCAGGATCAGGATTTCCCCGATTGTTTCGCCCACCACGTCGGCCCATGATGCGCGGCGGGTCGGATGGCCCCACCTGGCTGGCTCTCGGGCCGCCGGGGAATGGCTGTCACAACTTACACGTTCGTACATCTCTCCCCGCAAGGTGTGCGAGAGGCATGTCCGAGAGGAGGGATGTCATGAAAACACGCATGGCCTGGATCGTGTTTGTAGTCCTGTGCTTGGTCGGCTCGGTCGCGGCGGCAGCCACCGCGAAGATGAAGCCGGCCGACGAGCTCAAGATGGGAATGCGGATGCTCTGGGAAGAGCACATCACCTACACGCGAAACTACATCCAGCGCGCTGGCCGATCTTCCCGATCGGGACGCTGTTGCACAGCGGCTTCTGAAGAATCAGGACGATATCGGCAACGCGATCAAGCCTTTCTACGGCGACCAGGCGGGGCAAAAGCTCGCCACGCTCCTGCGCGACCACATCATGATCGCTACCGAGGTCGTGAAGGCGGCCAAGGCAAACAACAACGAGCAGTTGGATGCCGCGCAGAAGAAGTGGACGGCCAACGGGAAGGACATCGCCGCATTCCTCAGCGGTGCTAATCCGAACTGGCCGAAACAGACGCTGGAGAGCATGCTGCAAACACACCTCGATCTGACGACGGGTGAAGTGGTCGGCAGGCTCAAGAAGGACTGGGCGGCGGACATCAAGTCCTACGATGAGGGTCACGCTCACATGCTGATGTTCGCCGACACCCTTGCGGACGGAATCACAAAGCAATTCCCGGAAAAACTCAAGGGCTGACCCAGACTGATTTCCTGTCACCAGGAGTTGGGCACGACTCAGATCCAGCGGGCGACAACAGAAGTCAGGTCCAGCTCGTTATGGGGACGGACCAGGGGGACGGTGGGGACGTTCAGGGCGCTCGTGAGGACTCCGTTCGATCCTGGGAGTGCGCTCGGGCTTGGATCCGGCGCATGCTCGAGCATTGTCGATCTTGCCATCGCAGTTGTTGTCCAGCCCATCGCAGGCGCTCTCCCGCGCCTCGCACGCGGCGAATATCGCCCTGAATGTCAGAGGATTCGAATCCTGCACGAACGTTAGGCTGGCGACTCCGCCATCGTCCCAGGAGACGAAGTAGTGGTTCGTCCCACCGATCATCTGGCGTGACGCTGCGACGAGCGAATTGGATGACCCGAGGATCGACCCGCGGCTGAAGGGTGCGACGGCCTGGAATCCGGATATCGACAGAGTGGCGCCCGGGGGACTCGACTCATAAGTGTTCATGACGGCTTCAGGGGTGAGCGTGACGGTGTCCGCGCCACTCAATCCGCTCGAATCGGTCACGGTGAGCACGAACTTCAGCTCGGAGTAGTACGGGTGATCCGGAGCCGTGAACGAGCCGCCGTCAATCCCCTCGAATTCCGCGATCTCGTGCTCGTGACAGGTGTCCGGACCACTGTCGCAGTGTCGAAGGATGACCTCCCAGCGCATCGATTGCGGCCCCAGGTTGCCGTCGATGACGTCCTGCCCCAGCCCGGAGAACCCGATCGCCTCGCCGACCCGCCAGGTCCCCGTGGCGATCGGCGTCGTGATGACGGCCTGCGGCCCGGCATTGCCGGCGGCGATCGTCATCGTTGTCGATGACGACGCGCCGTCGTCATCGGTGACGCGCAGCCCCACGATGACGTCTCCCGCGCTCCTGTACTCGTAGGTCGCCTGCGGCATCGACGCGTCGTCGTATTGCCCGTCTCCATCCAGGTCCCAGGCATGGGTGAGCGTGGTTCCGGGATCGGGGTCGGTCGAGCTGCTGCCGTCGAAGCTCACGGTCAGCGGCACAGGTCCGCTTACGGGGTCAGCGTGAATCCTCGCCGTCGGTGGAGCGTTCCCCGCGTTGTAGGTGATCCTCCGGATCGTCCCACCCACATGATCCACCACGAAGAGATCGCCGCCGGGACCAGTTTGGAGTTCCACAGGGTATGGGTCGCCAACCTGTCGCGCGTCGACGGCGGAGCTCAGAAAAACGGTCCTGCTGCCGATGAGAGGATCCCCGGAGCCGGGAGAAGATGCAGTCATCACCCAGACACAGCCGCGCGAGAAGTCCGAGAAGAACAGGGCTCCATCGTAGGCTGCCGGGTAGACGCCCCCCTGATAGAACGCCAGTCCCGAGATCGACGAGCCCATGCTCGCTTCGCATGGATCACCCGCGTACAGGGGAACGTCGTGCTCGTAACGGAAGTACGACGCGGTCACGTCACCGGCGGCGAGGCTCGTGCACAGGTGCAGGCCATCGTTGTATCCGGCGAGGCGGTCAGGCCCCTCGAAACATGGCCAGCCGAAGTTCTCCACCACCGAATCGTCGGGGTCGTCAATCCTGTTGATCTCCTCCCAGTCGTACCAGCCGACCTCTCCGACCCAGATCTCACTGGTTCCGGGACGCGACGTGATGCGGAAGGGCTGCCTGAAGCCATACGCGATCACCGGATCGTCCGCCGCGGTCGGGCCGCCGATGAGCGGGTTGGTGCGCCAGGCCGCGCCTGTGTCAGGATCGAGGCGCACGATCGAGCCATCAAGCGAAGCGTGAGCGTCGGGGGTCCTGACGCTCTGCGCGCGCAGCGCGCCCCCTTCCGCGTCCGGTTTCGATGTGGGCGTGCCTCGCGACGTGGTCGGGTCGCCGCATGGATTGGCGGGCGTGGGGAGCGC
>Ga0137428_1001163_pt1 | contig 10515 bp, 8 predicted proteins | sample EasRivERMZT718_2_FD_102305 | JGI IMG/M metagenome (GOLD analysis project Ga0137428, IMG submission 102305) | Soil microbial communities from meander-bound floodplain in the East River, Colorado, USA - East River MetaG ERMZT718_2 | ecosystem: Environmental > Terrestrial > Soil > Floodplain ...
ACGCTCAGCGTCGGTTCGCATACTGCGGAACTTCACGCACAAAAACCGCCGGCCATGGCGACCCACTCGTTGCTGCCAAATGAATATCGGCACGCCACTTTCCACGAAAATGGCTAAGGCGGCGGCCGCCATCACCGGCACGGCGAGCAAGAGGAGAAGGCTGGCAAGCACTAAATCGAACGCCCGTTTGACGAACGTACGCGTTCCATGCTGCACAAAGCCGCCACCATAGATGAGCCAGCTTGCCTTCAGCGATTCGATCGGCACTTCGCCGCGAACGCGCTCGTAAAATGCCGACAGATCGCGTACAGGCACACCGCAAACGCGGCATTCCAGCAGATCCCGAATCGGTAGGACCCCACCACGCTGCTCGCGCACGGCGACGATGACCTCGTCGACCTTAAAGCGCTCAACGATCGTAGGCAGTTCGATCGAGCGCGGAAAGCGCACCGCCGTGCTGCTGCCTACGTCGACGCCTACCGGATCATCGTCCGTTCCTGCGGGATAGAAACCGACAACCACAGAGCGGCGCGGACCCGTCTGATTGATGACCCTCTCGACGGCGAGCGCTTCCGGGCCGCTCCCCACAATCAGCACCCGCTGCAAACCGATACCTGCGTCCAGCACCGTGGATATTGCCGCTCGGATCAGCACGACGCTGGCGAGCGCGTACAAGCTGGCGGATGCGAGAACCTGGCGCGCCAGCGAGCCGCCGGTTACATGGCCAAATACTACATACGCAATCGGAAACCCTACCGCCAGTACGATCCCGGTGCGGACGAATACGACCGACAGTGACTTCGACTCACCGACACGAAACAGACTGAACACGACGCCCAAGGCCGTCATGATCAGCGCAAACTGAACAGCGGGAACGAGAACTGACACGCTTCCGATGCCGTACGGCCCCAGGTGCAACAGCGCGGCCAGCAGCATCGTCGAGGTGCAACAGAAGGCGAACACCGCCATTTCGGTCAGGGCCCCGGCCGAAAATTGACGACGTGACAAGCTCAGCACAGTAGTTCCTTTCGTTCCCAGCCCCGATTTGCCTATCAGTCACTCCGCCTCTTCCCGGACAGATCGCAATTTATTGTCGCTGCGCAAGGTTTCAACAATGCTACCGAGCATAATGTAAAGTTTCACGCAGTTGCCGGACAGTTCGTCGCCCGATGCCGCATTATTACTCGCTGTAGCATCGCTTATTCCCATTAACAACATTTTGACAACATTTGGCGAGAAGACCGCAGGAAACCGCGCCGCCTAAATGTGGATCGCGACCGATACGTTCAGCGAGAAAAAGCGTATACGGCAGAATGGTGCGGAGCAATGGCCGCCGGTCGAAATCCGACGACTGGGCATCCCACGTTTTTGTCGCGGCGCTTGGTAGTACCGTTTGCTGTAGGAACCGCTTCTTTGAGTCTAGAGTCGCCAGACTGTCACGCCGCGGCTTCGCAGCGCGTCGGCATCCGCCTGGCACTTCACATCGACATAGAGTGCGCCGGGAACGAGCTTTTCCATTAGCTCGTCGACCGGGCGGCGCTTGAATGCCTCGTGAGCAACTGCGGCAACCAGCGCGTCAGCACGTGGGAGATCGTCCCATGAGGCAAGCGGCAGCCCGTAGTGACTCAGCGCCTCCTGCGGGTCTGCGACCGGATCATGCACAGTAACGGCAACACCGTAGGACTGAAGCTCGCGAATGACGTCGATCACCTTCGAGTTACGCAAATCCGGGCAGTTTTCCTTGAAAGTTAAGCCCAGCACGATCACGTGTGCACCTTTTACAGCCACGCCTGACTGAATCAAGCTCTTGACAGTTTGCTCGGCAATGAACTTGCCCATGCCGTCGTTGATGCGCCGCCCGGCCAATATCACCTGCGGGTGATATCCGAGCTTGTCCGCCTTGTGCGTCAGGTAGTACGGATCGACACCGATACAGTGGCCGCCAACCAGTCCGGGTCTGAATGGTAAAAAATTCCATTTCGTTCCGGCTGCTTGCAATACTTCCATCGTGTCGATGTCCATCCGGTGGAAGATCAGCGATAACTCGTTCATCAGCGCGATGTTCAGATCGCGCTGAGTGTTTTCGATAACCTTGGCGGCCTCGGCGACCTTGATGCTCGATGCCTTGTAGACGCCAGCGGAAATGATGGACGTGTACATCTGCGCCACCCGTTCGAGTGTGGCGGGAGTATCGCCCGCCACGACCTTGACAATGCGCGTCAGTGTGTGTTCGCGGTCACCGGGATTGATGCGCTCGGGTGAATAGCCGACAAAAAAATCGCGCTTCCAGCGTTGGCCAGACTCGCGCTCGACAATCGGAATACAGATTTCCTCGGTTGCGCCCGGGTAAACCGTCGATTCAAAGACGATCGTTGCGCCATGCTTTAGATTGCGACCAACAGCCGCGCTGGCGGCGATCAGCGGACCGAAGTCCGGCTGATGCGCGTCATCGATCGGCGTCGGTACCGCAACGATGACGAAATCAGCTTCACGCAAGCGCGCGGCATCAGTGGTAGGTTCCAACAAGGTGGCAGTCGCCAGGTCTTCGCTGCTGACCTCACCAGTCGGATCGCGACGCTTTCGATAAGCCTCGACCTTGGCCGCCGACACGTCAAACCCGATAGTTCGGCGTTTTTTTCCGAACTCGACCGCAAGCGGCAAGCCGACGTAACCCAACCCCACAATGCCGACCACGCTTAAGGCCAGTTCCGCGCGCACTACAGGCCCTTTAACACGGTGGCGATCTCGGCTTTGCCCGCAAAAGCGTCGGGCGTCGCCTGCAGAGCCTCTAGCTCCGATCTCGCGGCATCTTTTCTTCCGACCTTGATCAGCGCCTTCGCGTAGTTCAACCTGATATCCGGGCGGTCGGGCGCCAGCGCTTTGGCGCGGTCAAGATAGTCAACGCCTCTTTCCGCATCTCCCGCTGCGATTAGCAAGGATCCCAGCGTATCGAGTGCCGCAGCGTTTTGCGGCGCAATCTGCACAGCGCGTTGCGCGTAGCCGAGTGCTTTCGGATCGCCCAGCTGCCCGGCAGCCCACGCCAGATTGTTAAGCGCCGCGACGTTGTTGGGCTCTTGCTCGACCACTATCTGATAATGAGCGACGGCCGAGCGTAAATTGCCCGCCCGCAGCGCGCGTTCGGCCAAGCGGACGCGCAACACGCTGTCCTTCGGATGTTCGGTCAGCCACTTCTTCGCAAAAGCCTCAGCCTCCGCATTCTGGCCGCTTGCCACAAGCGCCCCGTGCAGCCTCAGCGCCATCACACCCGAACCGGGTGCGGTTTTCAGACCTGCTCGATATGCCCGCTCGGCGTCGGCCCACTGCTTCGCGGCAGTGCGCGCATCGCCTTCCAGCAAGTACCCAGCGGACATTTTCGGGGCCGATGCCTGCAGTGCACGAGCTTGCTTGACGGCATCCTCGGCATTGCCGGCAAGCAGGTAGCCGGCGACCAGATCGCGCGCCATCGCAGGATCGTTTGCAGAGATTTTTTGCGCACGTTGCAACGTGTTGACCAGCTTGCCGTAATCCGCGCGCCGTGCGTGTACCGCGGCGAGTTCCATCAGCGGAAATCTGGATTGCGGCTCGAGCGCCACGAGTCGGTTAAACGTTTCGATAGCCTGGTTAACTAGCCCTGCCGCTTCCTGCGCTCGGCCCAGGGCATACAGAATCTGGAGATCGTTCGGCAACGCCGCGGCGGCTTCCTGCGCAGCGGCCAAAGCCAGCCCGGGGTTCTTGACCCGCAGATAATGCGCAACTAACGCGAAGCGTGCACTGCTCGAATTCGGGTTGACCAGCGTCGCGCGCTGTAACGTGGCAGCGATATCCCCGGCTGCAGCGCCGGTTCTGAGCATTACATCGGCTAGACCGAGCAAGGCCTGTTCATTGTTCGGTTCTCTGGCAACAATGGCGGCCAAGCGCTGGCGCGCGGCCGCCGGCTTGTTTGCCTCTATATCGAGCCGGCCCAGACTCGTCGCGGCAGGCAAATAACTCGGTGACAGTTCAACCGCCTTTTCGAATTGCTCACGTGCTCGCGCCGAATCTTTTTTTGCCAGATAAACCGAGCCCAGCAGTTGATACGCGAGCGGACGCGCCGGCTGTTTTTTTACGAGACGCTCCCCTGCCTGCAGCGCTCGATCGAGATCATTACCCCGCACATAGCCCGCGATCAACGCGAGATCTGCTTGGATCGGCGCACCATCCTGCGCTGCGACTGCCTCGAGCTGCCGTACACCACTATCGAAATCGCCCGTTGCCAGAGCGATCTGACCCAATCGCGTTCGCGCCACGGCTTGTTGTGACTGCGACTCGGCAGCCGCCGCGTAGTATGCAGACGCTGCCTGCATATAGCCATTGGCCAGATATGTTTCTCCGGCCAACATCTGCAGCAGCGGCTCGGCGTTCACATCTCGCTTCAGAAGCGGTTGCAGAGCTTCCAACGATCGTGCCGGCTGGTTGGAGACGAGGTAGGTTCGCACCAACATCCGGCGCGCACCAGTGTGCTGCGGCGCCCGCGAGATCGCTCTTTGCAGCAAGTCCTCCGCCAGTGACAACTGGCGCGCCTGAAGTTCAACGGCCCCTGCCAACACCAGGCTCGGCACGTGCTCGGGCGAGTGCTTAAGTATCCGTTGTGATAATTCCCGTGCCTTCACTAGATCATTTTTCGACAGTGCAATCACCGCGTCGAAATATTGAATGCGCAAATCGCGCTTGTTCAGCAAGCGCACTTGTTCAAGGTGTGCCGCTGCGGTGTCAAATTGTTGTTGCTCGATCAAAGCTGCCATCAGCGCATAGCGTGCCGGCGTGTACAAGCGGTCTGCCCTCACCGCTTCTTCAAGCGCGGCGATCGATACAGCATGATCTCCACTCAGCGTTCGCAGATCGGAAAGCAGCATGTGCACCTCGGCCGACTTCGGATGGTCCATTGCTAAGCGTTCCGCGTTTCGCATTGCGTCTTTTAGCCTGCCATCGACCGCCACCAGCCGCACAAGCCCGATTTGTGCCGGTAGATATCCGGGACTCGCCGCTGCCGCAGCGGCGAACGACACGGCCGCCTCCGCGTTGCGTCCGGTCTGCAATTGCGCTTGCCCTAGGGCGGACTTGAATTGAGCTTGGAATTCCGGCGCACTCAGGTTTCGCGTCCCGAATTCCTCCAACAATTGATCAGCTGCCCCGCGCTCGAGCATTGTGCGCGATAGAGCTGGCAGCACCGCATCTGCCGGCTGACCGTACTGCAACGCCTTACGCAGCTCTCTTTCTGCTGCAATCGGGTCGCCGCTCTCCAGCAAGACACGCGCCAAGAGTAGCCGCAACTCCCCGTCCTCCGGCCGCTGCTGCAGGGCATTGCGAAGCTGGATCATCGCCGCATTGTGGTTGCCCTGAGCGAGATACGTACGAGCGGAGTTAACCAACTCATCTGGAGTTTCGTTAGAGCATCCCAGACACACCAAAGCAACGATGACGGACGTCAGCAACGAGTCAAGAGCGCCCGTCCACGGTTGCGGCGATTTGTTCATGCGCCTGTCCATTAAGTTCACGCCATTGCCGCGGGATTGTGGGGTCGAAAAAACCGCCGCACAGCGAGAACGATATCCCATCAGTCAATGCCGACGGCAGAGGCCAAAAAAAAGCGGCGACTGGCCGCTTTTTTTCGTAAGCAGAGGTCAGCTTTTCGTTCGCCTTCGTAGGACACCAAAACTGAGCAATCCTAGGCCGAGCAAAGCAAGGGTGGAAGGTTCCGGCAAGCCTGAAGTTGGCTCAATGATTGGCGGGAGGGGATCGCCATCGCCGCCCGGACCGCGGCCGTCGTTCCCGCTTCGGAGAAACTGATTCTTGCTCCATGGGCCAGTGATGTAGTGGCCGATCAGGATTGAGTCATCGTCGCCACGGAACGCTACCATCGCGCTGTGCCCGCCATTGAGCGACATTGGCGAAAACTGGGTGTTGTCGCCGCCAGCAGTTACACCGTGACCAAAGCTAGCGCCCTTGGCGCCGAAGCTAGGCGGGACTGAGCGGCCCTCAGAGAAGAGCTCGTCGGCCCGATCGGCACCTTCGAGAACGGCCGGTTGCCAGAGCTGACTCTGCGCATGATCGCCGCCGTCGAAACGTTGGCGGCAGGACGTACTTTCAACCTTATAAAGGCCGCAGATAATCTGCTCCAGCGAACGCTCCTGGTCTGCCAATATCGGCATTGCACCAGCCGATGCTGCCACCATCACGGTCGACGCTGCCATCGCCTTGACCACACTTGGGAGCTTCAGCACTTTCATGACATTCGTCCTGGGTTACAGGTCCGTCGCAATCGATACATTGATGCGGCTCGTTAGGCGGATGGAAGCATATACCGAGCCGCCAAATAAATCATGCTTACGGGTGACTTCCGACGAACGGCTTGTCGTAATCCTCCGAAAGACCTTCGCCAGCGACAGCACGCCGCGTGCCCCGAATCTCGCTCGTGTAACATGCGCCGCAACATTACGCGGGGTGGAGCAGTCTGGCAGCTCGTCGGGCTCATAACCCGAAGGTCACAGGTTCAAATCCTGTCCCCGCAACCATAAAAGGCAAGGGCTTCCACTCGGAAGCCCTTGTGCTTTTTTTCGCGCGAGTAATGAAGCCCAGATCACCCGCAGATAACTGATGCTTGACAAGCGACCGATCGGTCGCTAGAGTGCGCGCATGTTACGAGGAGAAGAAACCCGGTTGGCGTTGATTGACGCCGCGATGCAAGAAGCCAGTCGAATTGGCTTGGCCGCGGTCACATTGGCGCCCGTTGCCAAGCGTGCAGGCTGGTCGAAGGGTGGGCTGCTCCGACATTTTCCAACCAAGGAGTCATTGCAGCTCGCTGTCGTGCATCGCGTGTCCGAGCGCTTTCGCACACGCGTGCTGCTGCCTGCCCTGTCTTCGCCATCGGGTGGTCCGCGGTTACGCGCAATCTTCGGCAATTGGATCCGATTTGCAGCGCAGTCCGATCTTGAGGGTGGCTGCCCGTTGAACTCGGCCCGGCTCGAGTTCGACGATCAGCCGGGCGAAGTGCGCGACGCAGTCGCGGCCGCTTGGCATGATTGGCTTGCTTATCTCGAAAAACAAGCGGCTAAGGCAATCGAGCAGCGCGAAATAGAAACCGAACTGTCACCGAAGCAGGTAGTGATGTTGATCATGGGTCTAATCATGGCCTACGACAACGCGGTGCGTTTGCTCGGCGACCGACATGCCGCGCGAGAAGCTGAACGTACGTTCGAACTGCTGTTTCCCGCCAAGTCTTCCCATTGATTGACCGAAAGGAGTTGCGATGACACTTACCAATACGCTAAAAGCGACCGAACGGTCGCTAAAGCTTGTGGCGATTCGCGCTGGAGTCCGTATCGGTGCACTAGCGGCGCCCTCGCGTACGGCAGCGCTGATCGCGCGTCGCTTTTTTGCGACTGAGAAGCCGCCGTTGCAGCGAACGCATTTCACGCTCAGCAAGCCGGCGCGCACCAGGTTACAAGCGCCGGATGGGGAAGTGATCACCTATCACTGGGGCGATTTCAAACGCGAGCCCACTGTGGTGCTGGCGCACGGATGGAATGGGTGGGCGCAGCAGATGGAACGGTTCGTAGCTCCGCTACAGGAACGTGGCCTTGCCGTTATTGCCTTTGATCATGTCGCGCACGGCGCCAGCGCCGGCAACCGATCATCCCTGCCAGTGATGATTCGTACGCTCGAGCACTTGTTTAGCGAAGTGCCAGATCTGGTCGGCGTCATTGCCCACTCGCTTGGTGCGGCAGCCACGGCGTCTGTGTTGGCGTCGAGCCGGCGCGAATTGCAGGGTGCCGTGCTGATTGCACCCCCCAGTGATCCGCGCCCCTACTTAACGATGCTCGCGCGCATGATGGGTGCACCCAAAGCGCTAACGCCACAGATAGAACAGGCGGCCGGGCATATCGCCGGCGTTGAATTAAAGCGGCTGGTGGCGGACCCGTGGACGGTGCGCCGTATCCGCACACCTTTGATGATCGTGCACGATGTTGACGATAGCGAAGTCCCAATTTCGAACGGTTATGCCTATACGATGGGCTCGCGGGCCCGAGTACTGGCCACCGACGGCCTTGGTCACCGGCGCATCTTGCGTGACCTGCATGTCGTCGATCAGGCGGTCGGCTTTGTCTCGCGGCGTCAGCCGATGCCCGAGCAGCGGTCGCTGATCGCGGCGTGATCACTCTTTCCGATCACCGGCAAAGAACGAATTGAGTTCATTGCCGGACGCTGCGTTGGCGAAGCCGTCGAACTTTCCCTGCTCTGCTATCAACCTGGCGGCGCGGATGAACCCACCCCACGCTGAACGCGCCAGCGCGCCGCCAACGCTGACTCGCCGCACACCGAGCGCGGAGATGTCCTGCATCGTCAGGTCGGTCGTCGATCCCACCAACAGATTGACCGGCTTCGGCGCGACAGCGGCGACGACGGCGGTGATTTGCTCATGCGTGCGAATGCCCGGTGCGTACAGACAATCGGCGCCCGCGTGCGCATACGCTTTAAGTCTCTCAATCGCTTCGCCGAGATCGGGTCGACCCACAAAGAAACACTCGGCGCGTCCGACCAGCAGCGTGTCACCGCCTGTCTGATCGATTGCTGCCCGCGCTGCACGGATCCTGTCGACAGCGACGCTGAGTTCGTACAGCGGCCTCGCCGCATCGCCCGTCGAGTCCTCTATGGAAAGTCCTGCCACGCCGGTCCCGACTGCGAGGCGAACGCTTTCTGCCACACCGGCCGCGTCGACCGCGAAGCCGCTTTCGAAGTCGGCGTTCACCGGCAAGTCGGTTGCCGCGACGATGTCGCGCAGATGGGCGAGCGCCATGTCGCGCGAAATGCCATTGTCGGGGCGGCCCTGCGACCACGCGAAGCCGGAACTGGTGGTGGCGAGCGCCTTGAAGCCGAGACCCTGCAGAAAACGCGCACTTCCCACGTCCCATGGGTTGGGAATGACGAAGCATCCACCTTCGTGCAATTGCTTAAAAGTGCGCCGCCTGTCGGCGATGCTGGGGCGAGGATCCGCCATTCTGGGTACTCCTGGTTGCGATGTTCGGCTCACTTTGTCGCGGCAGTTTCGACGGTCCGCGCCATATGGATCTCATCGTGCAATTGTCCGTCGAGCAAGATGAATCCGTGCTCGACACCGAATGCAGTAAACCCCGCCGCTTCGTACAGAGCGACGGCCTCGGCATTGGCTGCGTTGACCCCCAGATTGATCTGGCGCACTCCGGGCATTGAAGCCGCACGCGCCAGCGCGTGAGCGAGCAGTCGGCCGCCGATGCCGCGTCTACGCGCTGCAGGAGCGACATACATGCCCCAGATATACGCCTTGTGCGACAGCTTTCGCATTTGTTCACGCTGCAGTCCGACCATGCCGACGAGATCGGACTTGAGCCACGCACCTAGCAAGCAGCGATCTGGCTTGGCAACCAGCCGCTCGGCCACCGCGGCGATCGGGGTGTCGTGCTCCTCTTCGTAACTGGAGGCAAAGGCCGACGGACACTCGCGCAGCGCCGCAAGACGGAGTTCTTGAAATGCACAAGCATGTTCGGAGCCTAGCTCGCTGATTTGCATCACCCGGTGTCCCCTTTCGCGGCCAGAACGAGTTGCGTCTGCGTGACTACAGCGCACAGTTTCCCGGCGTCCGATTTGACAAGCGTTTGCCACACCATCGTCGTGCGGCCCCGATGAAAGGGAACGCATTCGCCGATCACCGTCGAACCCATTGGAACGCTGCCAATGAATTTAGTCGTCGAATCAATGGTCGTGGTGTGCGCACCCTCCGAGAGATTCTGAAAAGTACCGACTGCGCCAAGCGTGTCGGCGAACGCCATGAGGGCCCCGCCATGCAGAGCGCCACCGGTGGTACACAGATCTGCGCGAACCACCATTGTGCCGACGACTCGGTCTTTATCCGCCTGCTTTAGTTGAACCCCCATCAGCCCCGGGAATAGCGTCGCGAGTTGAGTCTGAAGCGATTCGGTCGTGTGCATCTTCTCTGTCCTTGGGCGCCAAACACCGCATGAACATACGCTCGGTCGTCGAAAGCTGAACCCCCTTCAACTCACGCTCGGTGGCGAGCTGAAAGCCAAGACGTTCTAGCAGCCGCACAGAGCGTTGATTTTCAACTTCGACAGTAGCGCGGCATCGCTTAACGTCATAGGCCGAGGCGAGGTACTCAAGCATGGCGAGCATCGCGCTGTGCGCATAGCCATGGCCCCAGTACTTGCTGGCAAGGATGTATGCGACATGCGCACTTCGATTCGACGAAACGGTCGCCTGCACGTAACCCACTAGCGACTGGCCACGCGGGCGAATCACCCAGTTCAACCATGCATCGCTTCCATCGGGTGACATGCGCGCTTCCAGCCGCGCATAAACGTCGCGCAGATGTTGGACAGACGGCGGTGGGGAATAGTCGAGGTACTGGTAGATGGCCTCGTCACGAAGCAACTCGAACATTGCTTCAGCATGGCTTGCACACAGAGGTTCAAGCGTTAATTCCGG
>Ga0137428_1001166_pt1 | contig 10498 bp, 10 predicted proteins | sample EasRivERMZT718_2_FD_102305 | JGI IMG/M metagenome (GOLD analysis project Ga0137428, IMG submission 102305) | Soil microbial communities from meander-bound floodplain in the East River, Colorado, USA - East River MetaG ERMZT718_2 | ecosystem: Environmental > Terrestrial > Soil > Floodplain ...
GAGCTCACCAGGCGCAGCACGTCGCGGCGCTGCTCGAAGAGGTACTGCTCGACCGCGTCGTGCAGCGGCGCGTGGCTGCCGAGCGTGAACTTCTCGCCGCGCTTGTACGCGCCCATCGCCTTGCGCACCACTTCCTGGCGGAACGAGAGCTTGCCCGACTCCGAGATGCGGATCTTTTCCTCCACGTTCCTGAGAAAGCGCTCGTCGGGCTTCCTTTCCTCGGTGGTGATCGGGTCCTTGAGGGTGCGGTTGTCGAGGGTGGCCTCGACCTCGTCGAGGTACTTGTCGAGCAGCTGCTGCGCCTCCTGCTCGAAGGAGACGAAGAGCGCCTTGTGCACGTCCTCCTTGACCCAGCGGTTGTAGAACTCCTTGCGCACCGTGACCAGGAAATCGACCCACTTGCGCTTCTTCTTGCTGTCGATGCGCACGTCGGCCTCGATCGCGTTCTTGAGCGCGATCAGGACATCCATGGTCGTCAGGCTGCTCTTCGCGGACTGGATGATGGCGCTCGAAAGCGCGTTGATCACGAAGCGCGGCGACACGCCGGCCAGGCCCTCTTCGGGATTGCGCGCGCGGATCTTGTTCACCTCGTTGCCCGACACGCCGTCGACGTCCTCGCCGGCGTACAGGCGCGCCTTCTTGGTGCCGTCGCCTTCGCCCTCGCTTTCGGCGAGGCGCGTCAGCACCGAGAACGCCGCGGCCACGTGCAGCGCGTGCGGATCGAGGTGCACCTCGCGGAACGCCTGGGTGGAGGAGGTGAGCTTGCGGTAGATCTTCGCCTCTTCCTTGTAGGAGAGGGTGTAGGGCACCTGGATGATCACCATGCGGTCGAGCAGCGCCTCGTTCTCGGGCTCCTGCAGGAACTTGCGGAACTCGGCGAGGTTGGTGTGCGCGAGGATGGTCTCGTCGAGGTGGATCAGCGGGAAGCGCGACACCTTGACGTTCTTCTCCTGGGTGAGCGTCAGCAGGAGATACAGGAATTCGCGCTTCACCTTGAGGATCTCGATCATCTCGAGCGCGCCGCGGCTCGCGGCGAACACCGCGCCCGACCACGACCAGGCGCGCGGGTCGCCTTCGTCGCCGAACTCCGAAACCTTGGAGAGATCGACCGAGCCGACCAGGTCGGCGATGTCGGCGGTCGTCGGGTCGTGCGGCGCGTACGTGCCGACGCCGACGCGGCCGGCCTCCGAGATGAAGATGCGCTGCACCGGCATCTGCATGAAATCGCCGCCGAACTCGGTCTGCAGGCGCATGGTGCAGTACGGGCAGAGCTCGCCCGCGGTGTCGACGCCGTAGGTCTGGCGGAACTGGCCGCGCATGGTGTGCGGGATGAGGTGCAGGGGAGACTCGTGCACCGGGCAGCCGTGGATGCCGTAGAGCGCGCCCGCCTCGGTGTGGCTGTAAGCCTCGAGGCCGCGCTTGAGCAGGATCACCATGCTCGACTTGCCGCCGGAGGGCGGCCCGAGCAGGAGCAGCAGCCGGCGGCCGACCTCGCTGCCGGCGCTCGCCGCCTTGAAGTACTCCATCACGCGCTCGAGGGTGTCGTCGATGCCGTAGAGCTCGTCCTGGAAAAGGGCGTCTTTCGAGCGCATCATGTCCCACATGTACTGGTGGCTGGTGCGCGCGATGCCGCGCGAATCGGCGGGGAACACGCTTTCCAGGAAGCTCGCGAAGGTCCCCGCCCAGTTTGCGGCGCGGTGCTGCTTGGTGAAATCGCTGAGGGAGCGGATGAGGCTGGAACGCCGCTCGTCGTTTTCACTGATCGCTCGTACCGGCATGTTCATGGTCTCGCCTCCATTTCCTTCAGATGCTATTAACCACCAACTAGTGCCCGTGAACTACCCTCGAAAGCAAGCAACGAACGGTCCAACGGGTCTACGAAAAATTAGTTGACGTAACAAAATGAAAACGTGCCGGGAGGTTTCCCTACACGCCGCGCGGATCCGTGCCAGCCGCAAGAATTGGCCAGCGACCGCGCGTCATGATTCAATGACAGAACCGATGAACGCGGACTCGGTCATAATCGTTGACTAGCCGACATGCTTAAAGAAATCCTCGGGGTCGCCGACGACCCGCCAGCCAAGAGGCGCTGGTTCCACGATGAGTATTTCGACCTGTTCGTCTGGCAGGCCCAGGGCGAGGTGACCCTGTTCCAGCTCTGCTACGGCGAAGACGCGAGCGAGCGCGCCCTGGTCTGGGACAAGGAGCGCGGCTTCTTCCACGACGGTCCCGCATCGCGGGATGTGGTTGCGCTATTCGAAGACGCCGCCACCGCGCTGCCCCCCGACCTCGCGGCCGAGATCCGCCAGAAAGTGCACGAGTTCGCCGGCCGCCAGCTCACCATCGTGTCGCGCCGCAAGAAATTCCGCCGGGCCGCCTGGCAGCGCTAGGAGCGCAGTTGTAGGCTCATTTGTAGTTTCTGGATGACAATCCCTCCTTTCGGGAGGGAATAACAATGAAACCGGAACTGATGTGGCTGCTGTGGGCGGTCGCGCTCACGTTCGCGCAGATGCTTGTCGCAGTGGGTGGAGCGACGCTGCAGGTGGGGCTGCCGATGCTCGCCGGCAACCGGGAAGGGCTGGCGCCGTGCACCGGCTGGGCCGGCCGGGCGCAGCGCGCGCACCACAACATGCTCGAGAGCCTGGTGCTGTTTGCCGCTCTCGTCCTCATGGCAGTCGTTTCAGGAAAAACCAATGCCATGACGCTGCTCGGCGCGCAGCTTTTCTTCTGGGCGAGGCTCGCCTACGCCTTCGTCTACCTCGCCGGCATCCCCTGGCTGCGCACCGCGGTGTGGCTCGTCTCGGTGATCGGGCTGCTCCTCATTTTCGTCCAGCTGCTTTAAGGGGCGCTTTTTGCCCTGCGGTGGGTAGGCGGCACACCGATCGCGACCGGGCGCACCGCCGACCCGGCGGCGCCCTGGTCGCGCAGCGGCAGGATCAGCGTGCAAAAGGCCCACACGCGGTCGGCCGCCAGCTCGTCGAGCTTCGCGTTCTCGACCAGGTGGATTCCGGCCTGCGAGAGCATGTGATGGTGCACCGCAAACGGCAGCCCCGGGGGCGTGCCGGGCGCCGGGCCGGCTTTGCCCATCAGCATGCCTTCGGCGACGGTGTCGACGAACGGGGTGTCGAGCGCGATCGCCACGATGCGCTTCTCGGCAAGCCATTGCGCGGCGTCGAAGGACAGGCCGGGGGCCTTGGTGTAGTAGAACTTCTCGGTGTCGGGGTCGCGCCAGTGGTCGCCCCAGCCGGTGCGCACGTACACCACGTCGCCCGGCAGCACGCCGCGCCCGGCAAGTCCCTGCGCCTTCAGCATGCCTTCCAGGTCCTTTGCCGACACCAGCTCGCCATCCTTCATGGCCGCTTTCTTGTACGCCTTCGCATCGAGCAGCACGGCGCTGGTGATGATCGGCGGGGCCTTGTCGATGCCGAGCTTGAGCAGCGGCGAATCGGGCGTGGGCTTGACGTCCTTCTGCGTGAAGCCGCCGTAGTAAACCGCCTCCCCGGCCGGAAACTCGGATTTTCCGTCCCAGGGCTGCTTGAAGGCGCCGAAGTGCCCGAGCGCGTCCATCTGCGTTCCCTGCTGAGCAGGTTCGGCATTTTCATTGAGTTGTTCCGAATTGAAAGCGTGTGCGGTACCCGGAATGCCGGCGCTCGCCTTCGGCTTGACCGCGTAAGGCCCCGCGAACGGCGAGAGCGGCATGGTGTTCGAGCGCAGGTAAGACAGCTCGTACGACCTCGCCCCCGGCTGCTGCATGTGCCAGGCGCAGCGCTGGAAGGTCGCCGGCCCGATCTGGTTCGCCATGCCGCGCTCGTCGCCCTGCGGCCAGGGCGGCGGCGGCACCTTCAGGCGCCGCAGGTTGTCGGGCTCCGTCGCCTGGGCCGAGAACGCGGCCAGCAGCAGCATCAGATGAATCGGTTTCACTTGAGACCCTCCTCTGCGAGTTGTGCCAGCGTGCTGCGTCCCTTCAGCATGTCGTCCAGGCTGCCGAAGGCCTGCATGTAGTGGCCGCGATAGCCGCTCGCCTCGATGGCGGCGAACATCGCGCCGAAATCGATCGTGCCTTCGCCCGGGCGCAGATGCTCCTCGTGCGTGCCGCGGCAGTCGGCGAGGCGCACCTCGCCGCAGCGGCGCATGTCGAGGCCGGCCATGAACGCGTCGATGCGGTTCGGTCGGATGTGCGCGTGGTTCACGGTGAAGCTCCAGCCGAGCGCGGGCGAATCGAGCCGCTCGAAATAGTAGCGGCACTCCTCGAGGTCGTTGCAGAGGTAATGCACCTCGGCCTGCTCGGGCTCGGGGTTCAGGTTCTCCAGCAACAACTTGACCTTCTTCTTCTCCGCGGCTTTGGCCGCGCGCGCGATGCGCGCCACGGCAGCGTCCATGCGCGCGCGCTTGTCGCCGCCAAAGTGGTAGCCGCCGTGCACCACGACCCAGCCGGCGCCGAGCTTCTTCGCGGCATCCAGGTACGCGGCGAGGTAGGCGTCCGCGGCGCTGGTGACGAAGGGAGAGGTCTCGGCGATGTTGACCGCCGAGAGGGTGTGAAGACCGAGCTTTATGCCGTTCGCTTCCAGGTGCTGTCTGGCGTTGGCCAGCCGCGGCGAGCTCTTCTCGAGCAAATCCGGGGTCTGGTCCAGGCAAAGATCGATGTACGGCACCTTGTGCTCGATCGCCCACGCGATACCGCGCTCGAGCGGCAGCTTCTGGTTGATATCGACGCCGATGCGATCAAACAGGTTTGGCACGGAAGAGCCTTGTCCAGAGGGGAGCGGTTACGGCGATCAATGCGAGCGCGAGCAGCACGGCCGCGATCGGCCGCGTGACGAAGATCGCGAAGCTGCCGTGCGAGAGCGTCAACGACTGGCGCAGCGAGTTCTCGAAGATCGGCCCGAGCACCAGGCCGAGGATCATCGGCGCCGCCGACCAGTCGTAGCGCTTCATCAGCCAGCCCAGCACGCCGAAGCCGAGCATCAGCCACGCGTCCTCGACGTTGTTCGCGCGCGAGACCACGCCGGTGACGCAGATCGCGAGGATCGGCGGGTAGATCCAGCTGTAGCGGATCTGCAGCAGGCGCGCGAACAGGCCCGCGAGCGGCAGGTTCATCACCAGGAGGATCAGGTTGCCGATGAACATGCTGGCGATCACCGCCCATACCAGTGCCGCGTTGGTGGTGAACATGTCCGGGCCGGGGCGCAGGCCGAACATGATGAGCGCCGCGAGCATTACCGCGGTGGTGTTCGACCCCGGCACGCCGAGCGCGAACATCGGCACCATGGCGCCGGCCGAGGCCGCGTTGTTCGCGGATTCCGGGCCGGCGACGCCCTCGATCGCGCCCTTGCCGAAGCGCGACGGGTCCTTCGCCATCTTCTTTTCGGCGATGTAGCCGACGAAGGACGCGATGGTCGCGCCCGCGGCCGGCAGGATGCCGATGAGGAAGCCGATGCCGCTGCCGCGCAGGATCGCCATACGCGCCTGGCGCCATTCCTCGCGGTTGGGTAGCACGCGGCCGACGTTCAGGATCGGATTCGCCGATCCCATGCGGCAGCTGGCGAGAACCTCGCCGACGCCGAAGAGCGCGACCGCCAGGATGATGAAGTCCACCCCGTCGAGCAGCCAGAGCTGGCCGAAGTCGAAGCGCGGCGCGCCGACCTGCGGATCGATGCCGATGGTGCCGAGGAGCAGGCCCGCCACGCCGGTGGCGAGCCCCTTGAGGACCGAGCCGCCGACGGCGGCGAGCGCCATCAGGCCGAGCAGCACCAGCGCGAAATATTCCGGCGGCCCGAACGCCAGCGCGACCTTGGCGAGCGGCGGCGCGAGCAGCATGAGGCCGACCGTGCCGAGACATCCGGCGATGAAGGAGCCGATGGCGGCAATGCCGAGGGCCACGCCGCCGCGGCCCTGCAGCGCCATCTGGTAGCCGTCGAGGGTGGTCATCACCGAGGTAGACTCGCCCGGCACGTTGATCAGCACCGAGGTGAGCGTTCCGCCGTATTGCGCGCCGTAGTAGAGGCCGGCGAACATGATGATGGCGCTGGTGGGGCTGGCGCCGTAGGTGAGCGGCAGCAGCAGCGCGATCGCCGCCGAAGGTCCGATGCCGGGCAGGACGCCGATAATCTGGCCCAGCACCACGCCGAGCAGGCACATCAGCAGGTTCACCGGCGTCGCCGCGGCGACGAATCCCTGCGCCAGGTGGCCGAGCAGTTCCACTCAGATGCCCAGCGGTCCCACCGGCAACGGCACGCGCAGCCAGGTCCTGAAGATGAGGAACAGCACCGCGGTGGCCGCCGCGGCGACTATGAGCGATCGCACGATCGGCAGCCGCTCGACGGCCGCGAACAGCACCAGCAGGAGCAGGAAGATCGAGGGGGCGAAGCCGATCAGGTCCAGCCCGACGATCGAGGCGGCCAGCGCGGCGAGGACGACCAGCGGCTTGCCGATCGGCTCCTCCTTCTGGCCGGGGTCCCTGCGCAGGAACAGGTTGGCGAGGATCGCCGCGGCCAGCGCGACGAGGATGATGCCGTACCAGAGCGGCATGAACCCCGACTGCGGCACGAACCCCGCCCACAGGGGCATGCGCGCCGCGGCCACGATCCACAGGATGCCGAGGGTCGCAAAAAGCAGGGCGAGCAGAACCTCGCCCGGCGCGGGCCGGTTCGGCATCTAGCGCCCCGCCCTACTTGCCGAGCAGGTCGCGGTACAGGCGCTCCTGGGCGGCCAGGAACTTCTCGAAGTCGGCGCCCGCGATAGTCGCCTCGGAGGCGGCGTTGTCCTTGAGGTAGGCCTTGAACTGCGGCGAGGCCACCACCTTCGCCATCACGCCTTCCCAGTACTTCGCCGCGTCGGCCGGCACGCCCTTCGGCACGCCGACGCCGCGCCACATCTGGAAGGTCGGCGCGTTGATGCCCTGCTCCTTCATGGTGGGGACGTTGGGCAGCATGGTGAAGCGCGTGTCGCGGAACACGCCGATGGCGCGCACCGTGCCCTTCTGCAAGTGACCCATGAACTCGAGCGGGTTGCCGAGCGAGGCATGCACGTGGCCGCCGAGCAGCGCGGTCAGCGCCTCGCCGCCGCTGTTGAAGCTGATCATGTTGAGCTCGGTGCCGGTCGACTTGGCGAGCACCGTCACCGCCATCACGTCGGTGGTGCCGCCGGTGGAGAAGTTGTAGGTCTTCGCCGGCTTGGACTTGGCGTCCTTCACGAACTCGGCGGCGGTCTTCCACGGCGCGTCGCCGCGCACGAAGAACACGAAGTCGTCGAGCATCACGTTCATCACCGGGTGCACCTCGGTCAGCGTCTTCGCCGTCGGGGTGATGATCGGCGTGATCTGCGTCGAGCCGTTGATCAGCACCAGCGTGTTCGGGTCGGCCTTGCGGCTGGCGCTCATGTAGCCGATGCCCGCCGCGCCGCCGCCGCCGGGCTTGTTCACCAGCGCCACCGGCACCGGCACCAGCTTGTCTTCGGTGATGATCTTGTGGATCACGCGCGCCATCAGGTCGGCGCCGCCGCCGACCGCGAACGGGATCACGAACTCGACATCCTTGGTGGGCTTCCAGCCCTGGGCGGACGCCGTTGCAGTCAATACAGCGGGTAACAGCGCCAGCAGGATCAAGCGAAACATGAAGCGCATCGTTCTTCCTCCGGAGAAAAAGACTTGTTGTGAGGCGCACTATACTCGCGCCCATGGGCATGCTGGTAGAGGGCGTCTGGCGGGATGTCCCGCGCGACACGAAATCGACCGGCGGGGCGTTCGTCAGGACGGAAAGCGCGTTTCGCGATTGGGTGAGCGAGCCCGCAGCCGGCCGCTATCGCCTCTATGTCGCGAAAAGCTGCCCCTGGGCGCACCGCACGCTGGTCGTGCGCGCGCTGAAGGGCCTGGAAAAGGCCGTGCCGGTGTCCTATGCGGATCCCTACATGGGGGAGAACGGCTGGCAGTTCCCCGAGGGCTATCTCCACGAGCTGTATGCAAGAGCGAAGCCGGGCTATACCGGCCGCGTGACGGTGCCGGTGCTGTGGGACGAGAAGCAGGGCCGCATCGTCAACAACGAATCCTCCGAGATCATCCGCATGCTGAACCGCGAGTTCGACGCGCTCGCGCGGCGCAAGCTCGCCGATCTCTATCCAGAAAAACGCAGAAGGGAAATCGATTGGCTCAACGAACGCATCTACCGCACGGTGAACAACGGGGTGTACCGCGCGGGCTTCGCCACGGCGCAGGACAAGTACGAAGAAGCCGTGAGCGGGCTGTTTCGCACCCTGGACTGGCTGGAGAAGCGGCTAGCGAAGCGAAAGTGGCTTTGCGGCAACGACTTCACGGAAGCCGACGTGCGGCTCTTCACTACGCTCGTGCGCTTCGATGCGGTGTACTACTCTCACTTCAAGTGCAACCTGCGGCGGCTCGTCGACTACCCGAACCTGTGGCGCTGGACGCGCCGGGTGCACGCGCTGCCGGGCGTGGCGAAGACCGTCGACATGGCGCAGATCAAGTCGCACTACTACCGCAGCATGAAGCACATCAACCCGACGCAGATCGTGCCAAAAGGGCCGTTGCTGGATTTCTCGCTGCGCTAGTTGCATTCAATGTATACGCCACGAGCGACCCCCTCGACGGGGTGCTCGCCCCGGGCGAGGCGGGCGTCGGCTTCACGTGGACGTTCGCGCCTACGTCCCCGTACCGCGGCTACGACCGCGACTCGGACCTGCTGCCGCAGTTCAGGTATGAGAGCCGCTACTTCTACCTGCAGTCCGACCGGATCGGGCTCAAGCTCGAGGACGAACGCGCGCGCTACGAGCTTTTCCTGCGCCGGCGCCTCGAGGGCTTTGCCTCGGACCACGTGCCCGAGGGCATGGCCGGGTTGGGGACTCGCCCCGGCGGCGACGATCTGGGCGTCGCGGTGCGCTACCGCCTCGGCGCCGGCGCCGTGTACGGCGAAGCGATGCGCAACGTCAGCGAGGAATCCGAAGGCACGGAGCTGCGCCTGGGCTACCGCTACGAGGGATGGTGGAGCGGGAGGTTGCGCTGGCGGCCTTACCTGACCCTGGCGTGGCGCGATGCCAAGCTGAACAACTATTACTACGGCGTCCCGGGCTACGAGCCCGGCGCCGGGCTCAACCTCGAGTTGGGCGCACTCGCGGCATACCGGTTCGCCGAGCGCTGGCAGGTGCTCGCCGGCGCGGGCGTCACGCGCTGGTCGAGCGGCGTGCGCGGCAGCCCGGCGGTCGACGACGGCATGCAGCCCTACGCCATGCTCGGCCTCATGTACGGCTTCAAGCCCGACCAGGCGAGCGAGTGGGACCGCCGGCCGCTGATTGTGCGGTTGGGCTACGGCCAGTCGAGCGATTGCGACCTGTTCCCGATCGTCACCTTGCAATGCACCAGCGTGAACACCCAGGACGACACCAGCATCGTGCTTTTCGACGTCGGCCAGGTCCTGGTGCGCCGGCTCAACGGCTGGCCGCTCGACATCGCCGGCTTCATCGGCTTCGTCAAGCACGAGGAGCGCGGTCTGCAGCAGGACTTCTGGCAGATCAACGCCTACTTCAAGCCTTACTACTCTTTCGGCCCGTGGTTGAGCGACCGGCTGCTCCTGCGCCTGGGCCTCGGCGCCGGGATCTCCTACGCGAGCCGCATTCCCTTTACCGAGCAACGCGACCAGGCGCTGCGCAACCGCGATACCTCGAAGCTGCTTCTCTACCTCGACCCGACCCTCGACCTCAACATCGGCAATCTCCTGGGCGCGCGCGAGCTGCGCGAGACCCACGTCGGCCTTGGCGTCTCCCACCGCTCGGGCATCTTCGGCGCCTCGCGCCTCTTCAACAGCGTGGACGGCGGCTCGAACTACATCTACGCTTTTGTCGAAACCGGCTTCTGAGCTACGAGCTCCGAGAATGAATGTCGCTGATCGACGACACGCTGTGGGTGCGGCGCGACCGCAGATTCACAGAGTCCCGGCAGCAACCCGCCGTCATGTGTGAAAGAATTTCGCGCGCGAATGTAGGGGGAGAAGTGTGAGAAGAGATGTCGCACGGCGCGACAGACGATGCGCTGAGCTATTGCGCGCGCATTCGCGATTTGATCCTGCACCACCGCGGCGGTTGGGCCGACGGCGACGCGCTGGAGAAATTCCGGCTGCTGTCGGGCGGCGCTTCGCGCGCTGTTGAGGACGCGGAAGGCTCGGAGCTGATGCGCAGCGCCGTCGAGTATGCATCGGACCTGTTTTCCGGCTCCGACCATCGGAAATGGGCGACGGGCAAGACTTCCGGTGCGGATATCCTGCGGCTATGCATCCTGGCGAAGCTCGACGCATTCCGCGATCGAGTGCTGCACCTCCAGGTAACGGCGCGCGGGCGAGACGGCTCGGACCGGATGTACTACCCCTGGGACGAGTAGCCGCCGTCGACTGGAATCGCCGTGCCGGTGATGAAGTCCGACGCCTTGCTGCTCAGGAACACCGCGATTCCCGAAAGGTCCTGCGGCTCGCCCCAGCGGCCGGCGGGCGTGCGGCGC